>WLWD01002116.1_pt1 | contig 80944 bp, 57 predicted proteins | sample 6712731 | NCBI WGS metagenome assembly WLWD01 (sample SAMN12718690, study PRJNA576275) | sponge metagenome | isolation source: marine sponge | host: Mycale hentscheli | place: New Zealand: South Island, Marlborough, Capsize Point | collected 2014-11-01 | reverse complement strand
GCAGGATTCAGGCTGAAGCAGCAGGGATGAAGATATCAGACTTGTCAGTCGCAGATGTGGCATATCCCCTCATCACAAAGAGGGTGATAGAGGTGTTCAAGCTCCAGCTGATTCATGTGCGGAATGGATGCATTTCCGATTAGATGGATCATTTGCCATATGTGAGAGTTGGTACCATCAACTTTCATTCCACAGGTCACCAGTTGGAGCATTATCGATCGTTGCGTGGCACCAGCAAAGTTGAAGCAGTCCATTCCGTGCTGGACAGAAACTTCTACACCCAGCGTGGCATTGGAATGGAAATCTTCGATGCACGCCTGGGATGGTGGATTCTTTCCTACAACCGTCGTCGCCTGCGCGCTCTTGGAAAGAAGATTCCACCAGATACCATGCCACCTAAGGTATGCCTATAAAAGCAAGATTGTTGCATTGCTGCACATGTTCGTGGTCATGCTCACAACAGCTGTTAACAACAACTAGGTGGAATCAAATTACCACTTATTCTATTTATCTCATTAGCTATGGCCTGGTCTGTCATACTATATTTTTTAAATTTGTTACTACAGGTTTGCGAGCACTACATTGGGCAAGGGATCACCTCCAGCTATCCAGACTGGACAATAGCAGCAGCAGGTACGGAGACCAATCTCAAGATTGGGTACGAGTATGGATGCTCTGTGGCAGGAGTTGCTCACATTGAGGTCGATTTCAATGAAGAAATGGCTGCTAATGAGACTGTGCCCGATATAATTGATGAATCGTCAATAGTGGCTACGTCAGCTGAGGTAAGACTTTCAATAAATAATTAAATCAAAGATAACTAAAATGGAAATGAATAACTTTGCCAGTTAACGCACTAGAGACAGCTAACAATATTATTTACTTAATCTTATTTGAACACCAACATTATATTGTGCCTTTGTTCATGTTTCAGGTAATGGAGGAACTTGGGCTTGAGGAAGCTGACCTGCACGAGCCTGATGAAGGTGAAGATCAGCATGGATCGACTCTATCCAGCTCCACCCACACCAGCACTACCACCCACACCAGCGCTACCACCCACACCAGCACTTCCTGCACTAGCACCACCCCCAGCTCTGCTACAGCTAGCACCTCATCTTCTGCTGGCTCCACCTTCAGCTCTGCTGCAGCTAGCACCAGCTCCGACACACGTGACTGGAGAAACGTGCCACTGCCCGAAGCCACACCTCGACGTCATCGTAACGTTCCACGACTTCGTGCAATGGGAGGACAGATTGTGTGTGTGCCTCCAGACTTCAATGAAGCAATGCTGGCTATTTGGGAGGAACTGTGGTGTGCAATGCCAGAGACCGGTAATACGTCGCCAATGGTGCATGAGCTCCTGAAATTGTACAAGGAGCGATGCAAGGAGGAGTTGGATCGACCGAGGACTTCCTCTGAACCTCCTCCAGCATTGTTACCAGTCTCATTTGCCCAAGCAAAAAACTGGATTTTAAAACAACAGAAATCTCGATCACAGGCTATTGAAAGTGGAGCTGTCAATGAGGAAGCTCGCTCAGTAGTTACTGAATTGAGTTTCTCCTTGTCTGAACAGGCATCAGCAGCTATGGAGCTCTTGGAACAACCTGTGCAGCAAGCCACTCCAGTCTTTATTTCACCAGCACTGTCACTTGGACCAGAGCCAGTCACTGCTGAAGAGAGAGCACAGGAAAGGAGGGAGGAACAGGCACGCAAGAGGACAGAATTGACCCCAAGGACTGGTGGTAAGGAAAAGGCAAAAGCACCCAAGCGGAAGAGGGCCCTTTCTCCAGAATCGCAGCAGAGGAGAGAGAAAGCATTGGCTCGCCTACAGGAATTAGGTGTCCAGCCACTTCCGGTCAGTTTAAAGTTTTATTAATAATCTAAATTATACACCTTGGCTAATAACAAAGATAACAGCAACAACAGTAATAATAATGTTAGTTGTATTCATAATAATAATGGTGAATAATAGTATTTGGTGTAATACTAGTTAGCAATAATAACAGTAATATATATATACTAATAGGAGTAATAATAGTAGTAGTAATAATAGTAGTGATAATAGCGGTATTAGTAATAATGGTTATAATAGTATTAACTATATTAGTAGTAGTATTAATAATAATAGGGATAGTAGTAATTGGTAATAATAGTAACAATAGTGGTAGAAATAATAATATTAATAATTATAACAATAATAATAATAATAATAATAATAATAATAATAGTAATAACACTTGTGCTTCCTGTATTGAAGTCATGGAAGAATTCTTACATCAAAAATGAAAATAAGTATTGATTGTGGGTTTAAGCATTAGGTCATGTCCCCAAACCAAGATAGCGAGGTTAGACAATGTGTACAAAAACTTTTGTCAATTACAATATTTTTTTCATAATTTATAGGAATCTGATATAGTAGGAAAGCGTCCTTGTCACATTTGTGGACAATTTCGTACATCTAAAGATGTTACACCAGATGGAGAAGTCCACCGAGTACTTGGACGATCGAACAAAATTTGGTGCCCTTACGCTGATGGCAAAGAGGTATTACTGCAGTTTGAGAAAGAGAAGAAGGAAAGAACATTGGCTACATGGAGGAAAGCCAATGAGGCAAAAAGGATGAAACGACAACCTGAGTAATACCAACTGCCATGGCACCAAATCACATCATTTTGCTCACTTCACTTCGTTCTACTGCTAGTCCACTTCGTGCCACCCTACAACACTTCCAACCAAGAACACTCCACAGCACTTCTAAGCAGCAACACTCCACAGCACTTCAACATTTCCACAGCACTTCCACAGCACTTCTTAGCAGCAAAGACTCCACAACACATTCCACAGCACTTCCACAACACTTCAACATTTCCACAGCACTTCAACATTTCCACAGCACTTCACTCCACAGCACTTCTGAGCAGCAAAGACTCCACAACACATTCCACAGCACTCCCACAACACTTCAACATTTCCACAACACTTCTACTGCACTTCCACAGTACTAATAAGCAGCAACATTCTACAGCACTGCAAAAGATAAGTTCATGTTTCTATATTATTCATCCCCTTGAATATCCTCACATCATAGCTTGGTACAACATAAATAAATCTCACATGAGAAAGGATCATCACTGGAAGCCATAGAGTTGAATCAACACTATGGCTTCCAGTGATGATCCGATACAGGTGAAGAAAAGTCCAGCAGGTGAAGAAGAAGTCTTGCAGGTGAATAAAAGAAGCTAAATCCTGCAAGTGAAGGAAGCAAGGAAGCAAGGAAGCAAGGAAGCAAGGAAGCAAGGAAGCAAGGAAGCAGGGAAGCAAGGAAGCAAGGAAGCAAGGAAGCAAGGAAGCAAGGAAGCAAGGAAGCAGGGAAGCAAGGAAGCAAGGAAGCAAGGAAGCAAGGAAGCAAGGAAGCAAGGAAGCAAGGAAGCAGGGAAGCAGGGAAGCAAGGAAGCAAGGAAGCAAGGAAAATAAATCTTGCAGGTGAAGAATAAGTCCTGCAAGTGAAGAAAAGCAATGAAGTCCTGCTGGTGAAGATGACCTGCTGGTCACATTGGCAAGGAGATCGCAGCTTTAAATGTACCAAGCTATTTTGTGGTGTATGCCATTAACCTCAATCTATACAGCTTAATTTCAGAGTCTACTATTTAATTATGCATTTAAATATGTTTATGTTCTTTGCTATTATTCTTTTATTGTTGATATGTTTATCTTTTAGATGAAAGCACTCTTGTTTCAATGAAGCCAGCCATGGAGACAGAGGAGATGTGTGCAGTACTACCTGTTCGTGATGGTGTTGGCTGAGAACTCGACTATGCCAGGTTGCTGACAGTACTGCCTACAGTTTGTCCACATCTGCTGAATACAACCAAACTTCCATGCTTGTTTCATAATCAATCTTCAACTTATTAATTTAATGTACCCTCAATCGTTCAAATACCCTTCAATCTACTTTTATATTGATTAAAATAATCATGAAAATTTGAATATTAAAGATTAGTTGAAAATAATAAAAATTAGTTGATAAAGATTAGAAAGATTGAAGTAAGTTGAAAGAAAATAATAATAAATAAAAATTAGAAAATTAGTTGAAATAAATTAGAAATTAGAAATAAATTAGAAATTAGAAATAAATTAGAAATTAAAAAAATTAGTTTGATCGAATAATATCTTTTATTTTTTTTTCCTCCTTTTCTTTTTTTTCTTTTTTCAAACATTTCCTCAAGTATTTTTCGTATTTTTTTTCTTTTTCTTCTTTTCTTTTTTTTTTTTCATTCTGGTTGATCTGTTCCAGTTCTGCCTTGATTCTTCTCTCCAACTCTTTCTCCCTCCTCTCTTCTTTATCCTTCTTTCTCTTTCCATCACTCTCTCTCTGCCACCTCTGTCTTCTCTCTTGTTCCCTTCTTCTTGAGTCTCTTTCTCTCTGCCTTTGCCTTTGTCTTATCTCTTTATAGTGTCTTTCCCTTTCTTTTCTCTCCCTCTCTCTCTGCGTTCTTTCAAACGCAATCCTCCTCCTCCTTCTCTCCACTTCTCTTTCTGAGGGGGCAGAGGGAGCCGGCAGGGAGGGGGCAGAGGGAGCCGGCGGGGCAGAGGGAGCCAGCAAGGCTGAGGGGGCAGAGGGAGCCGGCAGGGAGGGGGCAGAGGGAGCCGGCGGGGCAGAGGGAGCCGGCAGGGCTGGCAGGGCAAAGGGAGCCGGCGGGGCTGAGGGAGCCGAGGGAGCCAGGGATCCACCCTCCAAACTACATTTATTGAAAGAATATCGTGTAAAAAAAGACCAATGCACTCCACAGACAACTGCATGCTAACTTGTGCTCTTCATTCACAAGTAAATAGTCAAAAATTATATATAATAAATCTTAATGTTTCGTTAAATGGTTTAAGCATAGGTATATTAATAGCAGTTTTTTTTTTAAATGCACACAGTTGCTCATGAAAAACTGAGACTCTTGAGTGCATGCTGCTAATTACACAACTAACAAGCCTCGTTAATATCAAGATTAGCTTAACCTTCAAACATGTCTATTTATGGCACTGGACAGCAGCAAGTGCATGCACTACAAGCATTAACTATGTTGCTGGTTCACAACTGACAAGTCTTCCTAATATCTGAATCAAGATTAGCTTGACATAATACTGCTAATGACTCTAGACAGCATGCTGCTATTTCACAACTGGCCAGCCCCACTAAAGATAGGCTTAATATATGCAGGAATATCTTAACAGTGTTGTGCTCACCTTCCTTCCCTGGCAGAAAAAAAACTTGAGTACACTTGCTGCACAAATCTGAACATCGTACAAGACTGCGGAGTGCTGCGTCTGGGACCTGCTTTTCTAGCGTTGTGAGCGCTTGCGCTGCGTACAATGGGCGTTGGGAACTAGGTAATTGGCCACAAAAATGTTACACACCCGAAGGCTAGGCTGCACGGGGCTCGGCCCAAGATCAGTTTTTGGGGAAAAAACTGAGTTCGATTCCCACTGAATGTCACATTTTTTTTTTATTTTAGAGTTTTTCACTTAGAAACTCTCTCCTCCTCTTTCTTTCTCTCTCTCCCCCCTTTTCCCCTCTCCTCTCCCTCTTTTCCCCATTTTTTTTCCGTGTCCATGTCTTTCCCCCTCGTTCAGTCCTTTATACCCCAGCCCGGTTGCATACGGAAGTGCCACATACTGTTTGTCCACGGTTGCTCTCTCTCATTCCACAAATGCACACACACACATACACACACACACACTAGAAAAAAGAAGATACAGGTGAATACAGATCATAAAAATAAATGTATAATATAAATTGACTGGTGTACACACACACATACATGAAATTCAACTTACATGGGTATAGTAGCCCCGATTGGAAAAGACCCCCCTCCCCCCCTGGAAGCGCCAGAATAACATTTCAACTCCACGCACACACATATACATCGAGTGTGAAGCTCCACTACAACACCACAAAAACACAGACAACGACAACGACAATAACAATACATATTACAACTTTTGGGATGTTCAGGGGGGGGGGAGGAGCAGCCACAAATATCAAAGTCTGTGGTCCTTCACACAAAAGATTATGGAATATCAATGGGTGTGTTGTCATCTTTCTTCCACTCTCCCCCTACCTCATCCACCCGACTCTTGTTCTTCAATTCCCGCCTTCTCCGACCGCGAGGACGTCCAGAACTCGGAGCAGGAGGAGCCACTTCCTCTTCTTCATCACTGGAACCTGCTGCCTATTCGTGTTTCATCATTGGAAGACTCAGGTCCGGTATCCTCTCCTTCATCACTGGAAGACTCTGCTCCTGTCGACTCATCTGCGTAATCGGGTCGGTGACTGCATTCACATCTGGTCCTAGTAGTATATGTGGTAAAAACTTTTTTTAATTTTTTTGAAAATTTGAATTTGTTCAAAAAACCACAAGCCACTTTCAAATCTCAAAACTCAATAAAATATATATATATTATAGCTAAACAGCTTACTCTATCTCAATATAGCTATAAATAAGTCCTTTCCACAACAGAAGCTTGCTATTTTTCAAGAGAAAGACAAGAGAAAGACAAGCTTACCTCGATCATCTTCTTGACTCCCATTTTCAGTATCAGAGTTGACGGGGTCTGGTCCACCAACCCTGATACAGGGCCTCCTATAGCCCTAGATGTCGTCTCCCTTCTCTCCGCTTGATCCTGAGTCGCTAGAGTCAGCATCAAGCAAGTCTAAAACTTGCACCGCATTGTAACTTGTAGACGCCATCTTCCAAAAAATGACTTTGAAAAAAAATTTTTTTTGCATAGTTACCGGGGTCACACGACACGCTCACTTTTTTCCTATGATGTAATAAGCATTACCTAAGACTGTACGTAATAGGGAGGTCCCCAGTTGAACTGGCGATTTTATAAAAAATGGAGAAGACAGTAAGTCAAACCGCAAAGTCTTGGTCGGCAAAGAAGCGGTTGTTTCAATGTGTTATGGAAGGCTACTGAGCTCAAGCAATTTTTTGCTGCTTCTACAAAGCTCTGGAGATGACTGGATCCATAAATGAAGCTGCTGTGAAGAAGGTAACTTTTTTTAAAATTCGACGGAGAACCGATGTTTTTTTTTTTTGCCGAGGAAGAAATAAACGCAACTGCTGTGAGGTACTGTCGAAGCAGTCCTGGCTGAAAACTATTTTAGATGCTTCTCCAATGCATTGGGCACCTGTGTATGCAATCTGAAGGTTCTAGCTATAAAGTAACTATTTTTAAAAATTCGGAGAAGTCAATCGGTCTTCACCCGCTTCGAAGCGGGATCCGGAACGAAAGGGTTAATTAAGCCCGCTGCTCTAAGTCGCTAGCTAACTACTTAAAGTCGCTAGCCGAGCCCGAAGCGAAGTCGCCCTATTTGGAGCTAAGTCTTTGCTGCTCCTGGAGCCAAGTTTCCTTGCCCGGAGCTAAGTCGCTGTGCCTGGAGGTAAGTCGCTGTGCCTGGAGCTAAGTCGTTGTGCCTGGAGCTAAGTCGTTGTGCCTGGAGCTAAGTCGTTTCTGCTCCTGGAGCTAAGTCGTTTCTGCTCCTGGAGCTAAGTCGCTGTGCCTGGAGCTAAGTCGTTGTGCCTGGAGCTAAGTCGCTGTGCTTGGAGCTAAGTCGCTGTGCTTGGAGCTAAGTTGTTGCTGCTCCTGGAGCTAAGTCGCTGTGCCTGGAGCTAAGTCGCTCGCTGTGCCTGGAGCTAAGTCGCTGTGCCTGGAGCCAAGTCGCTGTGCTTGGAGCTAAGTCGTTGCTGCTCCTGGACCTAAGTCGTTGCTGCTCCTGGTCCTATATCGTTGCTGCTCCTGGAGCCAAGTCGCTGTGCCTGGAGCTAAGTCGCTGTGCCTGGAGCCAAGTCGCTGTACTTGGAGCTAAGTCGTTGCTGCTCCTGAAGTTAAGTCGCTGTGCCTGGAGTTAAGTCGCTGTGCCTGGAGCCAAGTCGCTGTGCTTTGAGCTAAGTCGTTGCTGCTCCTGGAGCTAAGTCTCTGTGCCTGGAGCTAAGCTGTTGTGCCTGGAGCTAAGCTGTTGTGCCAAGTCGCTGGGCCATTATCCTAGTGGTCTCTGAACAACTTCATAACTGGCAGTGTCCTGATTGTTGTGGGTGCTATCTGATGTAAGCAGCTAATATATTGGTACCTAAGTAATATAATTAGCTATTACTGTTCTTGTGTTATTTTTATGCAGTGGGTAATGGAGGTACTTTTTAGTTTTGAATCGTCCAGACGTGTTATTGTGGTGGAAAACCGAGAAGCCCTGATGGGAGCTATTATTGAAGAACATATACGCCACCGATTTCCTGAAAGAGATATTGCAATTGCTCCATTAGGACGTGAAATGCCAGGATCCACCAAAACCAAACACATCCTGCAGAAACACACCGAGAAATGGGGTCTTGTTGATGTTGCTGGAGTGGCAGAAATAAACTCTGGAGATGTTCTTACCCTGACAAAACTTGATAAGGTAAGGCTCCATTACAGAATTTGTTTAGAATTAAAAATACGTAATTACTCTGCAGTCATTTACCAACTTACTTGGAGCAGCAGTTCATATTCAATGATTGCAAGCTTCCCCTTAGAAATTATGTGAACCAATGTCTTGAATAAAGTGTGGGCAGAGTTGTAGTATTTTTTTTTCTTAATCATTCAAAATTAAAAAAAAAATTTTTTTTCTCTGTTATGTCCAAATTTAATTACAAGGAAGGGTTTCCTGTCTAAAAATAGCACATTTCCAAATTTTGATCAGATAGCCCACAAACATTTCTTTGCCTTGGTCCCATGGAGCAATTAGTATTACCAGCCTGAAATGGTGAAAATGTTTTCTGGAAGGGGAGGAAATATGGACAGTATTTGTTGGTCAATTATTTTTTAGCCCTCAAGTGATGCAGTGTGAGGAGAGGGTTATAGCTAGTACTCCATTTGTCTATCTGCCAGTCAGTCATGTCACATAACCCAGATCTCCCTGAAGATGGAAAGAGACGTCAAATACTGTACTGGACAAATTTGGCTGCACTATAATAAGAGTTTGTTTGTACTTTCTTGACTGAAATTAAGTGAGCAAATAATTTTTTTGCTGTCCAAGTAGATTTGTTATATTCTCACTTGTTTAATGGAGTAATATTGTAATTGGAGAAAAAACTTGCCTTATTCTTATCTGCCCTGGTACCCATGGGAATCATCATAGGTGACTGAGTCTTCTGATTCCAAAATTCTTGGACAAACTTTGAGTGTGTGTGTGAGTGTGTGTGTGGGCACTTGCTATGTGTGTGGGCACTCTATGTGTGTGGGCACGCTGGCACGCTATGTGTGTGGGCACTCTATGTGTGTGGGCAAGCTATGTGTGTGGGCACTATATGTGTGTGGGCACGCTATGTGTGTGGGCACTATATGTGTGTGGGCACTATATGTGTGTGGGCACGCTATGTGTGTGGGCACCGCTATGTGTGTGGGCACTCTATGTGTGTGGGCACTCTATGTGTGTGGGCACTCTATGTGTGTGGGCACCAAGCTATGTGTGGGCACCAAGCTATGTGTGTGGGCACGCTATGTGTGTGGGCACGGCTATGTGTGTGGGCACGGCTATGTGTGTGGGCACTATGTGTGTGGGCAAGCTATGTGTGTGGGGACTATATGTGTGTGGGCACGCTATGTGTGTGGGCACTCTATGTGTGTGGGCAAGCTATGTGTGTGGGCACCAAGCTATGTGTGTGTGGGCACCAAGCTATGTGTGAGGGCACCACGCTATGTGTGAGGCATGGCTGTTGTAGCTGTGTGATACCCTTGTAGGTTTTCTCTCCCCCCCCCCCCCCCCCTCCCCCTGTTATTGGGTAACCTGGGGGGGGGGGGGGGGTGCCAATTCAAGGCCTTTTCCTCATGAATTAGGATGGTCCTGGTGGGGCAAGAGCAACTGGGAGAATTTTGTGATGTGTGTTAGTTTATATGTATGTATGTGTTTGGGGGAGGGAGGAAGGGACACACTACACATGCACATAAAATATCTGTAAGATATATACAAGATGTAAATAACACTAGATTAAATTAGAACCAGTGTTGATAAACTTGTGTATGTTATTAAATAACACAGTACACTGCATGGTTATCAGGAGTGAATTAATAGTCACTTTTTATTTCTTTTTATTTATTTATTTATTTTTTTAATGGACCTAAGGTGGTGGGCTTTATTATTTTGATCTGCTTTTTTTTTGTGTGTGTTTGTGTGTTAATATTTATAGACAATGGTCCTGCCTACCTTATCAGTGTCTTGCCCACATAGTCTGCTCCCACCCTATTCCCATTGTGCCTTGGTAACTATCTACCTATCATTGGTAGCAGCTTGCCAATTAGTGTACCAAGTGGTTAACCTTCTCCCTGAAAAGGTCTTTATTTTATGCAGCTGCCAGTTAATTGTGTTGCTTGTAGCTTCTTCTTTCTTGCCTCTCTTGTCAAAAGGCCAGAACCATTTACTTTTAATAAACAAAACATGCTGTACACATACAGTGCTTTCTAGGAGTGTTGCACTTGATGCTGCATATTGTATAGGGTGTAATGTATTATATGACAAAAAACAAAGTATATAATGGCCCAAAAACCAATACAACAAAGGCAAAAAGACGGACAAAACCCCTCAATAAATTATGGTATATGTATTTGGCCGAAACAAACTGTAATAAACCTTGCTGAGAAGCAGGCAGAGGTGTTTGGTAGACTATTTGGCCATCAAGCACAACTGGTAATACCAAGGCCTGATTAAAACAGGTGGTGCATGGAACATTTATTTAAGTCATGCCTGTGCTCCCTTCATAATGTGGCTTTGCTGAGAGATGAAATTAAAATAAAATGCAATTAGTGTTGATTTTAATCACTTGACAGTTGTTTGCAAGTTGTGGTAGCTCATTGTGGTGGCCTGATGACCTGCCAGCCACCAGGGTGGGGGTTGGTAAATTATGTTGGGCTATGTTACCAAGTGTAGGATATTCAACTATTGAACGTGGATACTGGATCAAACTATGATTAGTCAGAATGTGAACTGAGTTTGAGTGAGGTTCATCAATGTAATGGGGAAAATAAATCTGGAATAAAGCAAAAAAAAAAAAAAATAATAAATCATAAATTGAAACTAAATGAGCTAGTGCAAAGAAAATAAGAAAAAGGTAATTAAAAGAAAAGGAGAAATGGAAAAAAAATAAAAGAGAAGTGCCCAGTAAAAGAAAGGAAAAAAGAGAGGAAAAAAAAAAGCGCCCATGTTGGGATTGAACCATAGCTCATAGCTTTGAATTATGAGTAACCAAGTGTTTAATCATAACCAGATCTGATTGCTTTTGGCCAGCTAAATAGCCGACCAGACCTTAAATTAACTAGCAAGTACCCGGCATGCTTAATGTACTAATCTTTAAGTTATGAATTACAATTAATGCACATTGCTTTAAAACCTTTTATTTTTTTAGTAATACGCTGGTGTGTTAGTAACGACGACGACTGTGTATTCATGAATAATTTGTGAGCGTTTTACAGTTTGGTAAAGTATCGGCAACTCTTGGTAGGTAAAGTGTCATCACATTGAGACGAAGGAAGACGGCACAGCTTTGCAATGCGTCAAGCGCCACTATGTGGCGGGGTACTTGCTAGTTTTGTAATAATGAGCTAGTGTATAAGCATTGAGGGTTTTATTCGATCTTAATAATCCACACTTATGCGTCGAGTAACGATGAAGACCGCGGACAGTATTCATGAAGAATTCATCAGCTTAAACATTTTTGGTAAGTATTGTCATTACTGAAATGGGTAAAGTGTAGTCACATTCAGTTGACGATGACTAAAAAGTGGGTGGAATCATTGAGAAGATAGCGTTAGTTTCAAAAAGGAAGGTGAAAGTACGATGGAGAAAGCAAATGTTTTGCAAAAGTTTAAGTCCACATCCGGTCATGGTAGAAGAGGAAAGAGAGACTCAGAAGCAGGAGAGATTAGACTGAAAAGGAAGGGACTCCATGACTCAAGAACATGAAAGGAAGGGAGGGAGATAAGAAAAGCTGTGATTGTTCAGGAAAAAAGATAACAGGACAGGGAACTGATGTAACCTTAACTAAATAGCAATAAATTACTTAAGAACCCACTCTTACTTTGCAACATGTCAAACATCACTGTGTGGCAGGGCTTGCTTGTGTATAATAATTTCATATCTTGATGTGTGTGACCTTTGGACAGGAATGGAGTAATAATAGTAATCAATTCAGCGGCTGTCTTCACAGCTAGCCTGAGATTGTGAGCTTAACTTGCAGCAATTCTAATTAATTAAGCTTCCCACTCACGATTAAAAGGACAAGCTTTAACTATGAAGAGAGAAATTACCACGAAATTATTGCATTATTCTGAACAACTTTGTTCATTAGGACAAAATCCTCCATTGAGCATGTACCAGGACTAATGCAAGAATATCATGAGTGTCCTGGCCAAATCTGGACTGTTGGGAATATGGCCACAATAATGTTTACTTTGAATTTATTGTTGAATCAATATATAATTTTTTGGCATTGACATAATCTTTTATTGTCTTCCACTTTCAGCTATAATGATTTTTCTCTGGAATTCATCCACAGCCGTAGGGACAGGCCCACCTACGTTTAACATTGGAAGGGTCAGCCCACACTTTTTGGTGAAGTGCATCAAACATTGGATTTAACTAGCAATCACTTGACAACCATATGCTCTTAATGTAGTATATTTTAAATGGGTGTGGTTTAGCTCCAAGTGTATGGGAGTCCCCTATTCAATTGCTTTTAGGGGGACCGAAATGTGTCATATAGTCATCACCAAATCAAGGAGGAGAGGGGGGGGGACGTGGAGAAGAAAAGGTTGGCATGGCAACCCAATATTAAGTATTATTAGTCGTGTGACTATTAACACAAGAGGATATACATGATATAGCCTATCTAGTGATTTCATACGAAAGCACTAGAAAGGGTTTTCTATTAATACTATGGAGTTAGCATGTGGCCATGAATATATGGACAAGAACGGAATATATTCAATTTAATATGTATAACTACATCAACCAGACCTTTAAGATGAGTAAATTGATGCCATAAACTTAGGGATTTGTGGGTTATTTATATATCTAATACAATTTAAATGATGGTGCCAATGTACCAGTGTGAGTCATTGTGAAATATCCCTAAGCCAATGGTAATGTTGAGATGAATTAATTTTTTTTATTGTGGCTTTGTAAGAATATATCAACTTTACCAAGTTTGGCCGAATTGGTTTATAAAAATATTTTATTTTTTAGGACAGCACGGATCATAAGGCTTCAACTACTGTCATGCATCGCAAGGCTTCAACTGCCATCACTAAAGTAGTCAAGCCGTCAACTGCAGAGGCTGCTGCTTTGGCAAGATTATTTCCATCGTCATCTTCACCTCAAGTGCCCAAAGGATTTGATCCCAATAAAGAAAGTGTCTTTAGTGGTTTGAAGAAACGAAAAAAGGCTGCTCGCATGAAGCCCAGCAAAGTAGTTCTAACACTTTTAAATAATGACGGAATTTTTACCCCTCGTGGTAAAGGTAAAAAAGTTTTAGAGGCTAAGCAGCGAATCAAGAGAGTAGAGTTTCACAGAGAAATGAATTCTGAAGCAGTAAAAGATGGTATTGCATCGGCATATTCCCACCTTGACGATTTCAATTATAAAATTCTCTCTCATAGTCAAGATGGAAGACTGTTGGAGGCAGAGGACCAGCATCCACCTGGAAATAAGCTGATAGAAAATGCTGCAAAACATCATGGAAATGTTTACTTGCGACTTTGCCCAGATGCTGTAAGCAGATAAGGTTTACCAAGATGTATTCATAATATTTTATGTGTTTCATTGTGGGGAATCAACTTGATTGTACCTGCTCTCTTTTATCTCAGAACCATGGTTTTTAACGCTGGTCTTTTAGTTAGGCATTTAATTGCTTCAAATACTCATTATTTGTCTTTGTAACTCTTAGCACATTATGAACATGAAATTATACATTTTATTAGCTATCTGTCTATCGACAGCATATTCAAATAAAGTATCTTAAAACTTGTCAAGCAGTAGTGTCACGTCCCTTTCACTGCTATTAATGCCACATGGTGCTCTGCCTTCGATTCCAATAAGACATCCTTTTTTGCTGTTGCAGTGCCTCTGCCATGTGATAGTTCATGGTCAATTTGTTGAACCTACAACATTTTGAGGCACCCAATTAACATTCATCTTTGTTCTCTGGCTATAGAAATTTGTTTTGTTTTATGTAGGTCAATGAAAAAGACCATGATGTCATTAGTATTTCAGATTCAGATAGTGACCTTCCCAGGATTGTCTTACCAACTAAAAAGCAGGTATGGACATTTTTGTAGAGCAATCAATTTGTACGTGTACTATAGTAACTTCTCTCATAACTTGTAGTAAAGTTTAAACTATTGATTTGTGATGGAGGTTCGGGTGGCCAATATTTGGATGCAACAATTCTCCTCTATTTAGCTTTCAAAGTATCTTAAGCAGATCATTGTTTTTGTCTAATCCAGAAAAGTTTGTTTATATTGACTTTAACAGAGCATGTTTGCCTTAAGGAACCTGACACATTTGAATCTGTTTAATGTTAATAAGTCTGAAAGTATTGCCACTTTTTTCTCCATGCAATAATTAAAAAAATTCCTGGGTAGATAAGAAACCTGGTAAATAATTAGAAATATTGAAAAAATATCTTAGCATATATTTTGTTTGACAACTTCCATGAATGGACTGAAAGCTAGTACAAGTGCCTCTGGTTATTTAAGATTAGCTGTATGTGGTTACAGATTAAGGCTGCTGTCACATAGCACCAACTGGGTGCCTTTAGTAGTGCACTCCAGCTGAATAGTTGCACATTATCTACCACAAAGTTGCACCTTGCAATAAATTAGTGCCTGTGAAATGCAGCTGTGCCTCACTCACTATTAGCACGTAAGGTTTGGGTGGAATGGGGTGGAGTCAACTTACAATCACAAATCCTTGCTCACAAGAACTAGAGCACTGAAGTGCAAACCCTCAGCGCTGGTTAGCTAGTATGATAAAGAAAATAATAACAAAGGAGAAGTGTAGAAAAAAAGAAAAAGAAAGAGAAGTGGCATGAAGAGAGGCAGGAAAGAGAAAAAGACAATGAAGGGACAAAAGAAAGAGGAAAAGAAAGGAAAAGGTAGAAAGAAATAAAAACAGTAGGAAGAAAGAGGAAAATAAAGAAAAATAAGGCAAGAAGACAAAAGAAGAAAAAAACAGGATGAAAAAAAAAAAAGATGAAAAAAAAAATTAGCGTTGAAGAGGATTCAAACCAGAGACCATGCTCACTGAACGACTATGCAACGAAACACCTCATGTTGAAAGAATGTAATTGTTAGCTATTTAAAAGTGATTTGCAACCTGCAAGCTGGCTCACGGGACAAGCACGTTTTGTAAGGGGCGGTCCCGCTGTAAGCCTACGATCGCACGGCTCTGGAAAGACTCGCTGTTTTCTGGAAAATGAAGTCCAAAATCAAAATTCTGGCATATTAAAGGAACTTACTTCGTGAAATACTGCTGTTTGATGCCGCTTTCAGAGCCTGGCTGCCTGTTGACAGACAGAGTGACAGAATGAATGAATGAACTAGAGCACTGAAGTGCAAACCCTCAGCGCTAGTTAGCTAGTATGATGAAGAAGAGGAATGAATGAAAATAGGTAGGAAGAAAAGAAAAAGGAAGAAGGAAAAAAAAAAAAAGTACAGGAAAAGGTAGGAAAGAAATAAAAACAGTAGGAAGAGGAAAATAAGGCAAGAAGACAAAAGGATAAAGGAAAAAAAAAGGATGGAAAAAAAATGAAAAAAAAAAAATACCGTTGACGAGGATTCGAACCAGAGACTATTAGGTTAGGTACTTGCTGACTCAACGACTATGCAACGCAACACCTCACGCTGAATCCATGTAATTGTTAGCTATTTAAAAGTGATTTGCAACCTGCAAGCTGGCTCACGTGACAAGCAAGTTTTTTAAGGGGTGGTTCCCGCTGTAAGCCTACGATCGCACGGCTCCGGAAAGTCTCGCTTTTTTCTGGAATATAAAGTCCAAAATCAAAATTCTGGCATATTAAAGGAACTTACTTCGTGAAATACTGCTGTTTGATGCCGCTTTCAGAGCCTGGCTGGTTCCTACCTTCCAGAAGTGGCCTGTTGACAGACAGAGTGACAGAATGAATGACAGTAGGACTACTGTAACCCTCTGGGCGCATGCGCGCTGAGGGTTAATGAATGAATGACACTAGGACTACTGTAACCCTCTGGGCGCATGCGCGCTGAGGGTTAATAATGGCTCCAGAATGGTTCAGGAATGGACAAACTGTTATTGTTTAAACTTTGCCATGGCTTAGGGCCATAAGGGCTCGACCCTATAACAATGAAATATTTTAAAAATACAGAAATAAATGACAACAGTTCACATGGTGAGTATATAGAAAACTGAAATAAAAAACTCATCGTTATGACATACATTTTTTTGATATACAAAAAAAAATCAGCTTCTAAACTTCCGAGGTAGTAGTATTGCGGTGAAGCCCTAAGTGGCGACAGGGCTATTTCTTGTGATGCGACGGACTTCAATTCTTTATTCTCAATAGGTGCTTCTCCTATTAGTAATTGCTGGCCTACAGAAATATAATAACTCGTGGGAGGGGGTAGCAGAAGTAAGTTTAACCCTTTTAACGCCGTAACTGCATAATATGTGGGGGCGAGAACAGTTCTGCGTTCTCCGAATTAAAAAAGAAGAAGGTATTTAAGATTAAGCCATCATTTCTATTCTATACATAGAATAGGCATTGTACTTCTTTTTTTTTTTTAATATTGAACCTGTACGGGCAGGTTAAGTGTTTTTGTTTTGTTTTTTAATTGGCTGAAAACGGAGATCGAGGATTTTTTTGTTGTTGTTTTTTTACCAAGAATTTTCAGGATGCCGAGCGCCCAAATTTTTTGTTGCCTACGGACTTCAAACACTCAGAATAAAAACTATGAAGCCTATAGAGAGTCCCTCAGTATTTTGGAAGAATATGGATAAAGTTTTCCTACATCAAGAGCATTCGATTGGGCTAGTTCCTCGGAGTCTCCTTGAAACTTGGTGTAAGATGGACTGGTTCCAGTTAATTTTCAGGCTTTTAGAAGCTTATTTTGCTTGTTACAAGGCTATAGCTACCTACTGTATATGCCTGGCTGTTTGTTTGAGGATTTTTGTGGTTGCTTTGCGGTAGAAATTCGATTCTAAAAGACACCAAAGTGTTTAAGAAAGTCTGCGTGGAAAGGGTTAACACGCCCTAGCAACCGAGGCCTATTCTGAAGGTTTTTCGCGCTTAAGGGTGCTGGGACAACGCCCACGCAAATGTTCACAATAATTGGATTTTGGTTGCTAGGGATTATTAACTTTTTTCTTGGTGTTTGTAGAGCTCCAACTAAGGGTGGATCTTAAAGAGTACTGCTAATGGACTAACTAAATAAAAAGAACGGGCCTTGCTAGCTAAGTAAGGATGAATAAACAAATGAAGTGAATAGCTACATCACAAAATATTCATCTATATTTAGCTGGCTATTTTAAAATATTTTTTATATAAAATAAGTATCATTATATTATATACATTCATAAAAAGTATCACTGGTCATCACAATACTGTAAAATAAAAAAATCATGAGTGATATATCAGGAAGAAGTTTTGCACAAGAATTATTAGTGATGTAGTGTATTATTTACCTGTCAAAGCTTGGATACAATTTGGGAGCCAGTGTCTGCTCTAGGGAGAAACAATACTGATAAAGTAAGCCAAGAAATACAATATCAAACAGCTGCGCTCTTTACAACTTATAGCGGGGGCGGGGCCTCGGTTACTTTTATCAATTGGTGGGCGGGAAGCTTTGAATTACCCGCGCAAGCTAAGTTAGCGGTCGTTTTTACTATTGCGAGCACGGCGGATTTTTGTGGTGCGTGCGGGTGCACGCGCGTTGCTATGTCCCAGCACCCTTAAAGAGTGTGATGACTCCCTTAATGCTGAAAGGTTTACATTTAAGGAGCAGAGTTTTTTGTGTGTAGTTAACTACTCTCTTTAGGCTTATATAATTATTAAATGCTGTTCATGAATGAAGTACCAAAGGTGCAAACCCTCAGCACTACTAACACTACCTAGCTATTACAAATTCTCAGACCAAAAGAACAAGCAATCTATTAGCTATTTTAATCAGGCATCAATATAGCTCAAGCAATGAAATTGGTACATGGAAACCCTGTCTTTATAAGAGAAGGGCCTAAACAGACCAGAAACACTCACTCATATACATTTTCAAAACGAAACTTCACTTCTTTCTTCTTCCCTGAGCATAACAAACTACCGTGGGCCGCATGAAATTATTATGACGTGACACTAGGCGTTACCCACCAAAGCTGGTACCTACGCGGCGCTGAAAGGTTAGCATTTTCTCAATAATTAGCTCGAAATTCAAATAAGTAGTGCAATGAATGGTTCTAAATCTTCGTTCTGAGCAAGTTCATACCTAAATCAACGGTTAATTATCAGCAAAATACAAAATTAGAGCATAACAGACAGGACGACTACTATAACCCTCTTGTGCATGTGTGCTGAGGTTTGATAATTATAATGAGCACTCACCATACTGTAACCTTAACGAATGTGTGAAACTCAGAGTGGTATTAATAGTCTATTAAAAAAAAAAACAACAACATTAAACTGAAATCATGTTCAAAGAATCTCTATAGTTAAGTTTTATTGCTGTACTTCTTATTACTATATAGTCAACTGAAGCAGTTCCACTTGAAAATGAAGCTCCACTTGAAGAGGAAGCGAAGTCAACAACACACAGCCTGAATATGGTAAGTTGTGTTAAGTAAATCAAAAGAAAAGTTTTGTATTTGAAGTGGGCTGTGGAGTTGTGAGTCTAGTTTGATCTTAGTAAAAAAAACAACATTGGAGCATGTTCAGTAAGGAGAAGTAGTCCCTATGCTGGACTCTGAATTTACTAAAAATAGTTCAGTAAGATAACTTTTTAATCTAGTAGCACTTATTTTAGTCAAGTTTTGAAACAATCTTAAAACTTCTTTGAGATTCATCTTGAAAGGATTGCAAACTAGGACTGAACCACGACACGCTTTGTATTACATAATTAAAAAGGAATTAAACCACAAGTATAGTGTTGAAATAACGGTCTAATGGCTGAGAAGCATTTCACATCTAGTGGAAAGTGAGTTAAATAGTTAGTATGTAAAACTAGGACCATATTATACGATGGTGATGAATAAAAGTTACTAACACGTATTTTGGTCCAGAGATTTTAGGTGTAAAATACCTCTAATACCACTAATGTTATTATTTAGAAAATTTGTGAAATGCAATCAATTATGAAGATGCGGTTTACGGACGTACACAGTGGACAGAAAATCGCCTTTAAAATGACTGATGGTTCTAAAGTTGAAGGTGTTTTTCCAGAATTTTCTACAGTTAAGGTATGCATAGTATGTCAATTCAGGGTTTCATACAGAGGTAGGGGCGTCCTGGGATTCCCCCCCCCCCCCTTCCCCCCAGAATTTCATGAAATAAATTAATAATATTTACTACTTAATGTTATTCTTTGGTTATGATTTATAATGGTATTCTGTGAGTTTGTTGTTTGTATACAGTGCGTCCAGCTTAAAGAGTGAACTTTTTGAATTTATCATATAGGAACAAAATACAGCTTTTTGATATGTATGTACCTTATTGTTACTCCTCCAAATATTGTTTCCAACTGCTACAAAATCACTTTAACTCATAGAAGGTAGAGAACCGCGCATCGCCCATAGACTGCAATACATTAGTCGCCATTTTATTTGACGTCAGACTTTCGTCTACGCGTCGTCATTAATCGTAATTGGTTTGTGCCGCGCAACGCTTTACCCACCAGTAATACGGGTATTCCCCTTTATAGTCGCGCTTGCATCGCATGCTTGATATGGCTTCTGGTTCTACCACTATGCGCGTTGCTGGTACTACCGGCAAGCGTAGGCGAAGTGAATCGCAGTTGCTGCAGGACACCACTAATTGTGTTACTCCTTCCAAGAGATCTTCATATTTTAAGGCTGAAGGGAAGTTGAAGGAACTGAACAAACTAAATGCTACAAAAGCCCCTAGAGGTAGACATGTTATGTCCCCACAGCCAAGTAGTGCTATGCTTTCACAGCAAGTAGTCCCACATTCTCCTTCAGCCTCTCCTTCACCTGCCCCATCACCCTCACCCTCACCCTCCCCATCACCCTCCCCATCACCCTCCCCATCGAAGGATGTGTTGCATGCTGTAATAAAGCAACGTTCATTTGTGATTGAACAAGGCACGCATATTTTACAGTCACTGGTAGAACGCAACACAACATTTTCTATCCAAAAGGCTATTGTCCTTCAGGTGTTTGGTGCTGCTGTTAGTTCGGGGATGGGAATACTGGAAGCATGCAACTTGTCTTCAATGGCCACTGGATTCAATTCTCGGGTAATACATCGGTGGGCAAAGGAAGTTTTTGTTGACTTCTTTGGAACCATTTCCTCTCTTGAGGATGTAACTGATGAGAAGTTGCAGGATGAATTGGAGTCAGGAAGAGGCAGACATCCAAAGTGGTTATCATTGATCTCTGACGAGAACTTCCAGAGCGAATGTAGAAGTTTTGTTCACCTCAATGCAAACGTGAAGGGGAAACCAAATCTGACGTTGATGGATGTTGTTTCGTGGATTAAGGCCTCACATGGAGTTGAAGTGAGCAAGTCTACCGTTTCCTTATGGCTACATGATCTAGGCTTCTCGTATCAGCAGCATACTAAAGGTGTTTATTTTGACGGGCATGAAAGGCCAGATGTGGTTGCTGATCGTGAAGCCTACTTGGAACGTTTGATGTTGCTGGAAAAGCGAACATGGCACTATCACTCTCCATCTCCAGATCCAGCCTTAAGACCAGTTATTCGGATCTATCATGACGAGTCCACTTATTATTCGAATGCGGACCAATCATTCCATTGGTCAGACGGCTCCCAACTGGTCCTGAAGCAAAAGTCACTGGGACAAGCCATAATGGTATCTGACTTTGTGGAGGAGGTTGGAGGACTGCTGGAGCATGAGGGCGAGAAGGCTTCCCTGCTTTTGGAGCATCAGACGGACGGATACTTCACAAATACCATGCTCATCTCTCAGGTCTGAAACAATGTAGATAATATTGTATAAATTGTTTTAAGCATTGTGCATTAGTTTTACAACTTGGTGTTAAATAATTAGCTAGTGCACTTTATTAATGCTCAATAATTATAATACGACATACAAAATCATTTTTTAGACTCACAAGGCAATTTCCTTGTTTGAGAGGAAGTATCCGCAATGTCAAGGCCTGTTCATCTTCGACAATGCTCCTTCGCATACGAAGAAGCCAGAGAATGCCCTAAACGTAGAGCACATGAATGTGAAGGATGGAGGGAAGCAACCATTCATGCGGGACACCACATGGAATGGACAGGTGCAGTGCATGGTCACAGACGAGGGCATTCAGAAGGGCCTGAAAACTGTGCTTCGGGAGAGGAGGGTGGATACGTCAGGGATGAATGCTTCCAGAATGAAAGAGGAGCTTCAGCAGTTTCCGGCAAGTTCATGACATCTAATTAGTAATAAGAAATCAACAAGAATACACAACAGAAGAATTGTGCATAAGAAATGAAATAAATAATTAGCATGATCATGCAATGGCAAGAAAAAAAAATCTTTATAATAAAAACATAAGTAAATTGTCAGTTATTTTAAATTAGATCTGACCACACTCAGTATTTGAATCCCATTGAGAAAATAAAATTATTATTATATATTATTATTATTGATTATTTGCAGGACTTTCAGGATCGCACCACAATCTTGCAAGAAGAAATTGAGCGACGCGGGCATATTTGCCTCTATCTGCCCAAGTTTCACTGTGAACTAAATCCCATAGAGTCAGTGTGGTGCCACTCCAAGAAGTACACTCGTGGGTATTGTAATGGGTCTATTGTACGGCTGCGCAAAATTGTTCCCGAGTCACTCTCACTGGTGACAAAGAACACCATTGGATGTTTTTTTGCCATATGTTTCGACTACGAAGCTGCATATCGAAACGGCCACACCTGTGCCTCGGTAGATACAGCAGTGAAGAACTACAAGTCTCACCGAAGAGTGACCGGGAAAATCGACTAGAGGAAGCTGCTGATATTGATTAGATTTGTGTGTGTGTGTGTGTGTGTGTGTGGGGCGGGGAAGGAGGTGGTTCAAATTTTTTTTTATTACATGCTAGTTATGCACGCGTCAGACAGTCTGACTTGCAACTTCTACAATGTGTTTTATTTCATGCCAGTTATGCACGCGTTGGACAGTCCAACTTGCACCATATTTATTATTATTATTTTATTAGTTATTTTTTTGAGCCACCATATTCTATGGAAGGGGGAGGGGGGTTTACGTGCTGGTTATGCATGCGTCAGACAGTCTGACTTGCAACTTCTACAATGTGTTTTATTTCATGCCAGTTATGCACGCGTTGGACAGTCCAACTTGCACCATATTTATTATTATTATTTTATTAGTTATTTTTTTGAGCCACCATATTCTATGGAAGGGGGAGGGGGGTTTACGTGCTGGTTATGCATGCGTCAGACAGTCTGACTTGCACAGTCTACAATGTGTCTTATTTCATGCCCGTTATGCACGCGTTGGACAGTCCAACTTACACTTTTTTTATTATTATTTAACCGGCTCTTTTCAGAGCCACCACAAAGCAAAAGATTTCAACTTATTTTAATCATTATTTAACTGGCTCTTTTCAGAGCCACCACAAAGCAAGATTTCAACTTGCTTAAGAAGACAACATACTCACCTATTAGTTTGCAGCGAGTCAATTGCATTACGTCTTCCTTCAATGTTACCAGTATGGTTAGTAATATCTTCCATGTTGCACCCAATCACGTGGAGAAGCAAGCACTGTTCTTGATGATGCATCATGCATGGCGTAACCTTGTCCTGATGGAAGTTGAGGCGTCCAATTATTCTGTATTTATGGCTAGATGTTACAGCTGAGTGTGATGTAGTGTTGGGTCCATCAAGTTCCTGGGAAATTGAATGCCCCATGTGGTTGTTTATTTGTTTACGTTATCGTATTTGTAGTAAATATTTGTTTACGTCGTATTCGCATGTGCCGTTTGTTACGTTTCTTACGTTGTACTCGCATGTGCCGTTTTCGTTTAAGTGTTGATGTTAATTCGTTTTCGTCTTTCAATGAGTTTTGTTGTGTATGTATTGGGGGTGTTTTGTTTAAATATGTTTTGTCTACATGTATGTTGGACTTTCGGGGGGTGGAAAATGTAGGAAGTGTTGTGTTTGAGTTACATGTCTCGTTATTGTCAATTGTATTTTGTATGTCACTGTCAGCGTTTGACTCGTTATCGTCAATTATATTTTGTATGTTACTGTCAGCGTTTGACTCGTTATCGTCAATTATATTTTGTATGTTACTGTCAGCGTTTGACTCGTTATCGTCAATTATATTTTGTATGTCACTGTCAGTGTTTGACTCGTTTTTGTCAATTGTATGTTGGTTGTCACTGTCAGCGTTTGACTTGTCAATTGCATCTTGGTCGTCACTGTCAAAGTCTGAAATAGAGTAGGGGCAAGCCTGCTGGAAGGGACTAGAGTAAGGGGAGCTGTTATTGTTTTCATTGTCACTGTGAGATGTCAAATCTGTTTTGTCATCTGGTGTTTGGTCTGGAGTTATGTTCAGTGTCCCTGGTATTTTGTCTGATGTTGTGTCTGGCGTTTTTAGTGTGTGGATGTTATAAGTCAAGTTTGTACCACATAGAGCATCAACAACTTGCCCAACACGACTCTGGCAGCCACAGATGAAAACCTTGATGGAGCACACTCTTCCAGCATAAGTGGCGCCTGGATACCCCACTCTCGTGAATGATCCTGATGTAACTAGACTGGGATGACAAAACAATAACAAAAGCTATGAGCATGCACAACAATGTGCTAATAGATAGCTTTTAAAGTAGTCATAAAGCAGCACACATTTATGTCTCTATATAGAGCATTTGCCGATTTATGCATTTTAGCTTTACTGCACATTTCTTGGAATACTGTGTATTTTTTCTAATTAAAACAAATTCTAATTAGGAAATTTCAATCATCAGAGAGAAAAAAAGTATTGACATCTACTGGTTCTTAAAAAGGGCAGTGCATAGCAATTGGACAAAGTTAAAATGTCTAGGGTACATTCTACCTTCAATATGACTTTGTGTGTGTGCCATTCATGGGGCTACAGCTAAACTAAGGATCTAAGGCTTCAGAAGGTAATGCCTTAAGTAAAACCAGGAGGATTAGTGCTAGGCCTGGAACTGAGCAGGGATGGGACTTCTAGGTAATTGCTTCTTACCCAGCTAAATCATGACTTCAGCTATACAAATAACCTATATGATAATTTACAGAAGTTAAAGAGCACTTAGAATTGACTTACCCATGAGCTTGAAATCCAGCCCTGAGAAGAGGAGCCAGTAACTGGGCTGCTTCCCTGGCAAGATGGCCGAGCATCTTATGCCCTGGCAACATCAAAGCGACGCAGTTGACGTCGTAGGGGTTGTAAGGCTCAAGGCAGCAACTGAACGCTTGTCCAGTCAACGCGAAAGCGTCGTAAAACATGATTCCAGCCTGGGACACGAAGGAAGCCAATGTCACTGAAGCCATACTAAGCATAGAATAAAGTGCGGTAAAATGGCGCCACCAGCTGGACCTATCGCAGCAATACGCATGCGCACATTTTAGACGTCACGCTTACGTAGATCTGCCCGCGTATTTTTACCTCAAACGTCATCATTTGGAGACCCTTACCATAAAAATGTAAATTTAATGAAAAATTGGCCATAATTCAGTGATTATTAAAAATGAAGCTATCAAATTAATACACATAAATTGTATCATAATTTTATACCATAGAACAAATTTATAGAGATATAACCCAATAAATTCAAAAGTTTTTTCTTAAACACTTTTTTTCATAAAACGTTAAATATTGGACGTAAAAATTTTCACCAACTTACAAAATTTGGTTCAAATGAAAGATTAGGAGCTTAACTATCAGTGAACCAAGTTAGAAAGATAAGGACCAATAATTTCTCTTTTTTTCTCTTAAAAACTACCAAATTCACTGCCCAAAAGCTCTCAGTTGTATCACCTGTTACCACAAAACTAACCACAAAACCACAAAAATAATTTGAGTGCAGCTTTATATGCCAATAATGTGTAACTTTTCCAAAATTTAGATATTGATCATGCATACTTCATATATTACAGTGGTTTTTGTGATAGCATCATAAATTTCAGAAAGTTCACTCTTTAAGCTGGACGCACTGTATATCTAATATTTGGTGAAAGTTCACTTCAGTTAATTGAGGTCCTTCAATTGCGATACACATTAGTCTTCCAAGATTAGTGTCACTAATTCTAGACCCGAGATGATTTTTAATTAAATGGGTGTGGTTTCAGCAAAAGTGGGTGTGGTCAATCAAACGTGTGGGGCCCCCTTCCCAGAAAAAAATCCTGTATGAAACTCTGCAATTTGTCTGAGTCCCATTGTTAAAGCCATATTGGCTAGTGAGCGAAACAGCGAGACACTGGAATGTAATTCAGCTGAGATGTGTATGCATGGTTCATGCAAACTCACACGCTCCTAATTATGAAAATTGGGCTGAGAGCTACTTGAACTGGTAGTGTTGACACAGCTCAGTGAACAGCTGATTATTAGGCTACAAGGCTAACATTGTCTGGCAAGTAATTTATCCACATCCTGCCACTTAGCCAGAATTCCGTGGTAAATAACAAGCTTACACTAAACGTGGCCCTATATAAACTACTGGGCCCATAAACTCCAGAATGGAATTGTGTGGATTGCTTAAAATTCACATGTATATGACCCATCACACCTGACAATCCTATATAAATATTTTTATTCTGAATCATTTTAACTATTTGTGACCAAAATAATAGTGAACAGAATAAAATATAAGAGCATAATTGTAGTGGTTTGCTCAATAGAAATAATAAAAAATTATTTTTCAATCATCCTGCAAAGTTAGATGTTCAACTCTTGTGACTGCAGTGTTAAGTTTGAAACAGCCATTCCTTAAAATAAAAAAACCTAAAATACTTGAGAAGATTAAGGGAATTGAAATGAAGCTGTAATCCAAAGACGCTGGATCAGGTTCAGTAACTCGGTCTGCTACTGTAGCCTTTCTTGTCAATTGTTTGTCTGTAGTTGCTCAGTTATTCCCTGATGTAGCTAGCTGCACTTTCCTTGTAACAAACCGAGTCCAAACGGAGACAGATTATTATTGACATGCTAAACAACATAGAGAAAGAGAAGGGTGACTGACAGCTAGTATAGTTGTGGTTTGACATGTTGATGACAAAACAACAACAACATTGGATGAGATGAGGTTAGACAAGTGTGTAATTATGGCAGTTGAATCATACAACTACAATCAACTCATTCTGATTGCTCAGGCCAGCTACCAACCTTCTATTCGAGCTCCTCTGGTCAGTAGAGCTATAAGTTGCTAGACCATTTTTTTATGACAGTGAATGAAGGTGCAAACAAATATAATCTGACCCAATGATATCTGCATGAATACTGAGGAGAAAATACGTGTCCATCAAAATGTAGGCACAAAGTGTATCAGTGCATCTCTAGTTGTCACTATCAGCTGTAGATTTCAGAAAGCAAATAGTTCATATTAATTATCCATGGAACAGCTCAACTTTTACCTTGCACTGTGAACCAAGCTGAGTCTGTTGTTAGTAAGACCCTTTACCTATTTGTAATCTGGACAAAAAAGTTTGAGGGTGCTTTAATTCACAATCGTGTCTACATTGACAACTCTGATACTGCATGATCTTGGTTTGCTGGAGTCCTTTATGTTAATGGCCATTTTACTGCAACGATTAAGTAAGCTCACAGTATGCAGAAAAACGGATTTTAGCAAAATCAGTCATTCTGCTGTTTCATGCTGTGATTACAGGACTAAGCACTCAGGGTATATTCATGTGATAAAAATTTTACCACACTTTTCACGATAAGTTTTTAGCTATTTACATCATTCCTCCAATAAGAGTCGTTTATCATTTATTTCAGTTGGATCAATTCCATCTTTATTATCATGTTGGTTTTTTTGTTTTTTTTTCTTTTCTTTTTTTCTTGCAATTTATTCATTTAATACTACCATTATGCTTTACTTTTGTTTAGAGTTTGTATCAATTTGTGCTTGGACAAGGTGAGAAACCGCCCTTTTCACTTGCCACGAGTCATCCAGTGCATGCTATTTCTCTGTCCGAGAAGATTGCTGTTGAGTATAACAATAGCCTCATTTTGGTAATATCAAGTGATCATGATATTGAGGATTTTTTAAAACTTGTATCTGATTCAGAGGTAAGCAAACAAGTGACTCGTACATTTAAATAGTAACCCTCAAATGATGTGTGTTAAATTTTTTGAGAGGCAGTATAACCCTTGCATGTCGCATGCAGTTGTAGATAGTGAATTGTAGTACGTAGGGAATAGTATATCTGGATTTATATTGCAGGAGTATTTTTAGAATCGAACTTCAGTAGGTGCAACATTTTTGAAATTTTGTTTCCATGGAATATTTCGTGCCACATGTCACCATAAAGGTCGTAATAATTTTTCAGGACAATCACTGTATAGTTTAGGTTGGAAATTTTGTGTGTGCGGTATGCCCAACACAGAAGGATAGTTTGTATGCACTTGGGAACTTATATATCATCAATAGTAAATGAAATCTTTGACTCTGCATGAAATGAAGATAATGATCATTATCATGAGTGTTAGCCTCGTAAATGAAACTTGCCTGTCACTAATTACATTTATAATATATAATGCCAAAGGAGCTAGTCAAACAAAGTAATTCGTTTCTAGACAACACCAAATTTTTTGTTCAGAATTTAGTTACTTATCCACTAATGATGGATGCAGGAAAATTCAGAGGTGGTGTCAGGAACAAGTGGATATGGCAATCAACAGTACACAGGTAAAACTGATTTGATATACTTTTTTTGGTGTAATGTGTTAATATCTCCTGGCTCTCTTAGTTTGTAGATCTTGAAAATTATGCAATATCCGTTAGTGTGAACAACAAGGCTGTAAAAATTGCCTTTTTCTATCTTGATCTCTTTCAGATCATTAAATTTTTCATCGTGGGAGAAAACAGGTCCACGTTCTCCAAATAAAAAAAAAATCTAATTTAGATTAATGTCGTTTATTTTCTATACATAAAGTCGGCATTCTACTTCCTATTAAAAGAATATATTGAACCTATATGGGCAGGTTATATTAGTTTGTTTGTTTTTTTACTAAGAATTTTCAGGGCACTGAGCGCCCAAATTTTTTTGTTGCCTACTGACTTCAAATACTCAGAATAGAGAGTCCCACTGCATTTTGGAAGAATGTGGATAAAGTTTTTCCTACCGGAATTTTTGTTGGTCTGTTGAGAGCGAGACTGTAGCATAGCAGTACCCCTTAACAGTATAAATACATAATTGGAATGTTGTTAACCATTTGTTAATACTAGCACTTTATCCCATAGTGTACACGGATTTTTTTGGTTATATGTGTGCATGTTATAATTGTTGTAGATGTTGCAGTCAGACTCGCCTATTTGCGTTCTATCAATTCTCAAGAGGGATTAGCACATACGATTAATCGAAAAAATATACTCAAGGATGTCATTGGGCTCTATCGTGACATTAATATTATTAATGAATATCCTATAGTAATTAAATTTGTGGGAGAAATTGGAATTGATGCTGGGGGCATTCAACGTGACATGTTCAGTTCTTTTTGGACAGAAACTTACTCAGAGTTATTTGAAGGTCAAAACATACTAATTCCTATGATTCACCCTCAGACCGAGTTGTCATATTTACCGATTATTGGGAAAATAATTTCTCATTGTTACTTGATCTCTGGGATTCTTCCAGTACGAATAGCTCTTCCAACACTTGTTAAAATTTTGCTTGGTCCTAGTTCATCATGTACGGCCGAAATGCTGCTCGATTCGTTTTTGGACTACGTGAGCTCTGTTGAAAGAAGCACGTTGCAAAGGGCATTGTCTTGTCGGCTAACTTTCCCTCCTGAACTAGCTGATAAAATCATGTGTACACTTTCAAGATTTAATTGTCGAATGTTGCCAACTCCAGCAAACATGAGCAATTTGATTCTTCAAATAGCTCGGTATGAGTTTGTGACCAAGCCAGCTGCTGGTATAGAAATGATACACTCTGGAATTCCGCTTTGTCATAAATCGTTTTGGGAAGCCCTTTCATCTCAAGATATTTTTAAAATTTACAAAAATCTGACTGTAAGCCCTGAAAAAGTTGCTTCCTTGCTGAGCCGATCAGAATTTAATTCACCTCAAGAAGAGAGAATTTATGAATATTTAAGGCAGATGGTGGAAAATATGAAGACCGAGGAGCTATCTCTATTTATGAGATTTGTTACAGGAAGCTTGGTTTGTGCTACCGATAACATCAGTCTACAATTCAACAAAGTTACTGGACTTGGAAGAATACCTGTAGCCCATACTTGCAGCTGCACTTTGGAACTATCTACGGAGTATTTGAATTATGACGATTTCACTGCTGATTTCAAGGCGATTTTTTCCCAAGTTAATGAAGAGTTTACTTGACAGATGAATTTTCTTTAATTTTTATAGTACTCTCAGTTGTCATACTTTGGGACGTCTATTGAAACCCTTTTTTTTTATGAATACAAGGCTATGAAAGATTTTGATACCAATGGGTAGTGCTTTAGTTTGTTTTAACTAATTAGTTGGAGAGGGTGTGGTCTCAATGGTTAGATAAAGTGTATATGTCCATTGATACTTCATTCGGGGGAAAAAAGTCTTGTCCTGATTCAACTTCTGTATCTGTGGTCAAACTTTAGACATCTGTTGTTTAAAGTACTTCAAACAACTAAGTGTATTTCTCATAGCCTATTGTGAGGTCGTAGAGGTTCATGTATGAACTTGAGAAAATTGCAACATTAGTGAAAATGAAAGGACTAATATGTAGCACCTGTAAGACTTTATAATGTAGTCTAGCAAGCCAGGCCATGCACTAAAGTATTAGCTAACTTAACTCAATAAATTGTTCTATTGTAATATGCTGGCATGTCGACGGCGATGTATTCATGAATAATTCATGAACTTGATGGTACAGCGTAGTGTTCACCTCAATGAGTACAGTATCGTCACTTCAGTAGAATATAAACTTGTGGAATAGGTAGGGTACAGTAGGTTTGAGATAGTCGGCTTAGGTACAGAAGAGAAGGCTACTAGGAATTGTTACTGGGGGGTGTTGGTTTAAAAGAAAGAAGAATTAAGATGGGGACAATAGTTTCGCAAATGTTGCTATCATGATAAAAGGACTGAGAGTTAGAAGCAGCAGAGATAGACAAAGGAAGAGAAGGGACTCCATGACTGAGGGAAACTGATGTAACTTACTAATATTGATAAAAGGAAAGTTCATGCTACTGCATTCTTACTTTGCATTTGTTGGAAGCAATGAGCATATTGTGCTGGCATGATAGGGCAAAAGCAAATAGTAAATAATGAAGGAAAAAAAGTTTGTTACATTGTTGACCCTGTTTTAATGATCATAAAATTCATGTTGCTATATGGCAATATCCAATAATTATATTACTCAGGGAAGAGTGTAACTTGGTATTTCTGTTTGTTACTGCTATTATACTGTTCTGCATTGTGGGCCAGCCCACATAAACTCTCTGTCATTCATATAACTTGTACTATTAGCATAATTAGTCTTTGTTATTATTGTGTTTCATGTAACCCTGTGCAGGTTGTAGTTTCTCATGGTATGAGTTTCGTGCTAGCTTGTGAGTGCTAATAGCTGTGAATGTCCAGCTGCAAAGCAGGAACTATGCACCATGTGTAGGAGTGGTTTGTGTTCTGTATTTAAGTTGTAATTGTCATATCGCAGCGCTAAACCGCAGACGGAGGAGTTATGCTATGTATTTATTTCTCGTTGTCTGTTCAATGTATGCTTACTTTGTTGTTGCAGTTGAAACAGACACCAACAGACAGCTCTTATAAACCAAGTTTCAAGAAAAAAGACCGACCAGGAACGGAGAAACAACGGTACAAACCTTACAGCTATTCAGCGAAATAAAGGGGCGACCGTTGCAGTTACGAAGTCGATTTTTTTTTCCAGCGGTAGCCTAGGGGCTTCCCTAGTTGGGCGGAGCCCGACCTCTGCTGGGGAGAGGTCCGGTAACAAGCCTATACCCGGGTTTGTTCCCTGCTGCATGCAACGTACGTTGCAGTCCAATCAGATTGAAGTATGGTTAAATGCTAAGGAAATTAGCTGACTCAGCAGAACAAACCCGGGTATAGGCTTGTTACCCGACCTCTCCCTTCAGAAGAGGTCGGGCTCCGCCCAACTAGGGCTTCCCCACAACATTACAACGCCGTATTTTTGATATTAGTATTTGTTTTCCATTTTTTTAAATATTTTTATATTATTTTTTTGTATCCTATTTAAAAGAAAAAACTCGTTGTAATGGTTTTTTTAAATGTGGCTTGTACCCCGTGTACCAAGTATGAGTTCATTCTGGCCACCCAGTACTTCTGAATATCGATTTTTAGGTACGAAAGCTAACTATTGATTCGTATTCATTTGATTCTTCAACTCCGCCCCCCAACTCTGAGCGCGCAATTTATTGTGGGCAAAATTCCGGGTGGTGGCGGCTCTAATTAGAACTGGTAAGCAAACACAAAAGAAGAGTTACTGTGCGAGTGAGGCCCGCGGGGAAGAGTACAAGACTTCTGGAATGTACTGAAGTGTCCTAGACGATGAAGAAGCGGCGGCGTATTAATGGCGCCTGGAGTCACTCGTTTAGAATAGATATATCACGGCTCACAGCTGCGACTTGGAAGGAAGAATCTGCTTTGGTGTCTTGGAGAGCTTGATAGAAGGTTGGTGTAGCGGGTAGAAGTTAGAAGCAGTTTCAGTGTGTTAACTTCAACTTCTCAGGAATTTTTGGTGCTATTTTTTTTTCTATCCCTGTTACTGTTGTGAGGATGAATAATAAATATATATATGATATTTGCACACCATTAAAAGAAAATGTGAATTATTACTTTTATTTACTAATGTTATTTTCTTTCTACAATAATATATATTTATCAATTAGGCTGTTTATTATAAATTATTATTTTATTGATTTATTTAAAACTAGTGGTGTGCTTGAGCACAAATGGCGAGCGAGCCTTAAACTACGCTGTAGTTAAATTTGATTTTAACAACTAACACTCAAGCTATTAAAATCAAGTCGAGTTTTAAATTACGTATGAGGTAAAGGGGTTTCAATGTCATAGTAACCGCTCCCGCAACAGTTTGAATTGAAAAAGAAGCAACAAAATCAAATCACGTTATTTAAAATTTTCTTTGTGATATTTTAATAGTAGTTGTAACGCACAATACTTTCACACAACTGAACATACCTACGCAAGACTTACCTTCGTGGTTCGTCTAGTGGACAATGCATTTTTTATAAATACTGTTGAGTAGGGCTTATAACTGTGACAAATAGCGCATTAACTTACCACCGCCACTAACTCGAATAGAAATGGAGCTCCCATAAGATTTTGAGTTTTAACTGCATCCGCAAAACAATTCAAAGCCTTAAACAATTCAATTTCTAAGGTGATACGGGTAATGGTCGCTAAACCGGAGGATTCTGTTTAGTGAAGTTTGGGACGGGGTCGAACGCGGAGCGAACACAAAAACACGGAGGGTCAAAGTACAAAATGACATACATACGTCCATATATATAAATAAACAAACATCCCCGATTTTTTCATTTTTACCCCTGTAAGTGTCTCGCTCGCTCGCCAATAAGACCTGAATCATATTTTAGATCATAGTACTTTGTCTAATCTACCTCAACAGGAGAGAAAGGTGCTGGCATGCTCTTCAAAGAAATAGATGAGCTCCCATTATGAGAAGGCGCAACTCCTTGGTTCTAGGGTACAACTGGCAGGTTCACAACAAAAGACAGAAGACATGGCTTCCTTGTTTTCCAGAGGAGAGAATAGTAGACCTTCGGCTCTCCTAAGAAGTCATGCCTCCTGAGGGAAGAATACTACATCCTGGTTATTTAGAAGAGAGGACATGGCACTCCAGTAGAGAGGTCAATGAGAAGGCACAGCTCCTTGGATCTCCTTGATAGTATTGCATACTTCAGAACCTTTGATTTTGTTCATTTCATATTGTATTTGATTATGTGTAGTAGCACACGACAATTGGGTAAAGCTATAAAAACTCAGCCAAACTATCACGCAAAGACTACTAACTAAAACTAAGGGAAAAAGACAAAATATCTCCAGACTTAAACACACTGACTAAGGCCTATCCACTATTCCCAGTATGCTCAAGATCCCTATCAGTACTCAGTCTCAAATTCAAACAAAATGATACAGAACTAGAGAACAAAGTACAATTACAGAACATAAAACAAAACAAAATGAATGATACACAAAAGCAAGCAAGAACTATAAAAAGTATGGACAAGCTTAAGTATAACAGATAAGAAAAGGAAAGCACAAAATAGTAAAGGAAAAAATGAGGGAGTTAAAGAACTGAATAGAATGAGAGTGTTACAAGTGTGGAATGGAATGGGGATTGCATAAGATAAGGGCAGGCATGAGAAAGGTAATGTTAGAATAGAATAATTGTTTGTATGGATGCAGTGAAGGTACACTAATTAGTGAATAGGTGGTCCATTAGCACCTACAGCTAAATCAGTCCACAGAGCTAGCCTGTAGTTGAGGGGTGGGGCTGCTCCATATTCCCTCCCGAAGGCATCTCTGTAGGAGTGGCTTCTGTTTTACATAGGAGCAGTGACAGTTTCGAAACTGGTCTTCGGTACGTTCCCTTGTCGGTCCGGACATCTACTACTCGAACAAAGCCATCTTGTCCCGGGTAGACTTGAGTGACTCGTCCTAGTGGCATTTACACTGGAATACAGTCTGGTCTTTTACAAGAACAACATCTCCTATTTTGATATTTCTGCGAGGCTTGACCCACTTCTGATAGCGATTGATAATGTTCAGATATTCTTGAGACCATCTCTTCCAAAACTCTTGGGTTATTGACTGTACAAGGTTCCATCTTCTGTTCAACTTGCGTTCCGTGTTTGTGAAGTCTTTATCAGACAAGGCCGTAATTGGTTGTCCAATCAAAAAGTGTCCAGGGGTGAGAGGTTCCAATCCTGTTAAGTCTTGACTGTCAGCTGGTATCAAAGGACGGCTGTTCAACACAGCTTCGACTTGTGCCAGAACTGTGGAATATTCTTCATATGTTAGTGAATATCCCTTGGTAGTAGCTGAGAGGTGTTTCTTAGTAGATTTCACTGTTGACTCCCAAAGGCCGCCGAAATTTGGAGAACGTTCTGGAATAAAGGTCCACTGCACTCCATTGTTGGAGCAAAACTTGACGATGGCATCAGATATGTCACGTTTATTGAGGGCATATGTCAGCTCACGAAGGTCTCGGTTGGCTCGAACAAAATTTGACCCGTGGTCCGAATGTATCATTCTAGGTTGACCACGTCTAGCAATAAATCTGCGAAGAGCTGCAATAAAGGCATTAGCTGTCAAGTCTGTCACTAACTCCAAATGCACTGCTTTCACTGTGAAACTGACAAAAATACAAATGTAAGCCTTCACAAACGCCGGCTTCCTGACACGTCCCAGCTTCAAAGTAACTGGCCCAGCATAATCAACACCTGTGTCAATGAAAGGAGGTCCAGGAGTAACTCGAGCAGCTGGCAGCTGACCCATGAGCTGGTGATAAGTTGTGGCCCTTTGTTTCTGGCACGTCACACATCCACGATAGATAGTCTTGGCCACTCTTTTGCAGGACAGAATGTGAAAGTCTCTACTTGCTACTACAATCATTTGCTGTGGACCAGCATGAAGGTGTGTTTCATGTATCTCGCGCAGAATCAGGTGTGAGAGGTGATCCTTGCCATGTAGAATGAAAGGATGCCGATGATTATATCCAAGACGTGAATGGCGAAGTCTTCCTCCTACTCGCATGAGCTTGCTAGAGTCCAAGAAGGGATTGAGACATCTCAGGTTGCTCCCTGTAGGTAGCTCCTTTTCTGCCTGCAAGCATAACACTTCACTGGGAAAAAACACACATTGGGATAGATAAACAATAACATTGAGTGAGTGGTTAAGTTCAAGAGGTGATAATGAATGATCTGACCACGTTCTGTTCTTTTTCTGACCAGCTCTGTAGAAGCGATAGATGAAGGCAATGATACGTTTTAATTGAGTGAAACTAGAATACCGAGATACAAGATCGAATTTCTCGACTTGAACTGTTAGGATGTGTATTTCTGGCGCAGTTTCCTGTTGACTATGAGTCTTCGGAATGACAGGCCATGTAGAGGGTTCATTCAGCAACCAAGCTGGACCATCCCACCATAAGTCATGCTCAAGTAATGCAGAGGGTAACACACCCCTAGAGGCACAGTCTGCTGGGTTTTGACTACTGGGAACATATCTCCATGTGGAAGCTGGCATAAGATCAAGGATTTGAGACACTCTATTGGCTACATAGGTGGGAAGTTTTCTGGGATTTCCATCTAACCACGCCAAGACTATTTGAGAATCTGACCAAGCATATATCTGAGAAATAACCAGTTTCAATGCTACTCTCACAGTTTCCATTAATTCAGCTAAGAGCAAAGCACCTGCTAACTCTAACTTGGGTATAGTAAGCCTCTTAATAGGAGCTACTCTAGTTTTAGAGATTACCAGAGATACTGTGACACTTGAGTCAGAGTAGAAGGTTCGAAGGTACACAACAGCTCCAAATCCCTTCTCAGAGGCATCAGAAAAGCCATGGATTTGTCTGGAGCTGATCTCCTTGCTGGGGTCAGCATAACAACGTGGAGGAATACATCGATGAGACAGGACAGGAAGTTCAGAAACCCATCTCGACCAATCGGCTAAGATATCGCTAGGTACAGAATCATCCCAATCAACTCTGGACTCCCACACCTGCTGAAGTAATGATTAAGCAAACAGAATTACAGGTGCAAGCCACCCCATGACATCATAGACCTTAGCTATATTGGAGACTAGTTGTCTCTTGGTTAGTTTACCATGGTACTCAATCTTTGGAATAGAAACATACATGTCATCTTTCAGTGTGTTCCAGTGTAGCCCTAATGTTTTGGGACAGTCATCATGGGACACAAACTCCATTACAGGCTCCTTTTCTTTCAACTCATCAGGAATAGACTCAAGAAGTTTTTGAGAATTAGATCTCCACTTCCTAAGCAAAAATCTCCCTTTTTCCAGCAGTTTATTAAGTTGATGACGTAGTTGTAATGCTGATTCTACTGTGTCAGTACCAGAAAGCAAATCATCGACATAAAAGTCAGTCATTACTATTTCAGCTGCTGTCGGAAACTCAGAGTAATGATCTTTAGCTACTTGTCGTAATGTTTCGGTAGCAAGGTAAGGTGAGCTAGTGACCCCAAAAGTCAAACGTTTCATTCTGTAGTCACTTACAGGTTCATTAGGTGAGGAACGGAAAACAAATCGATGTAAATCTCTATCTTTCTCAGCAATTAGGATTTGCCTAAACATCTGGGATATATCTGCAGTCATAGCAACACGATGTATGCGAAAGCGAAGTATTTGTTGCACAATATGGCTGTATACATTAGGCCCTGAAGATAGAATGTTATTGAGAGATTTACCATTAGTTGTCTTTGCTGAAGCATCAAAGACTATGCGTACTTTGGTTGTGGTAGAGCTCTGCTTGGTTACAGCATGCATGGGCAAATAATAACACTGTTTCTCACCCACACTCACTACTTCAGAAGTAATTCTCTCTGCATGGTCTTGATGAAGATAGTCCAGCACTGCATCTCGGAAAACTGGCCAGTCCCCCCGTTTGGTTAGTGATTTCTCCATAGAGTATAACCTTCGCATGCTGTGTCTCGAGATTCGCCTAACTTGTGAGATTGGATCTTGCGGGGTAGAGCAACTTCATATCGGCCATCTGGCTGTTGGTGTACTGAGTCACGGAAAGTCTCCACTGCTTGCTTTTCTTCAGCATTGAGAGAGCTATCCAAGGAAGTTGGCACTTGTTCAACCTCCCAGAACTTCTTCAAGAGCTGGTCCAAGTCTTCCTCAGGTTCACAGGTCACATGAAGGTGAATGGAATTGTTGGACTGAGCTCCTTCACATTCACCAGTGATAGCCCAGCCAAAGACTGTTTGGAAGGCCATAGGTTCTTTGTCGCCACCTGCAACTGTACTAGGAAGAATAATTCTCTTAAGCACATTAGAGCCAAAAATAGCATCTATTTTCCCTGGCTTGTCAAATAAAGGATCAGCTAAGTCTAAACCTTTTATGAATTCCCACTTGTTTGCACCCAACACTGGACTAATAGGTAACTCATCTGACACCTTGTCCACGAGATATGCTTTCACACTGATAGGATTGGACGGTTGATACTTGTTCTCCACCTCAAAGGATGTCTTCATACGACTTGGTTTCAGTGGACATCCTTGTGCTCCTTTCAGTTTAGTGGTTGTCTTTGTCTTTGGCAAACCCAGTCGAGTGGCAACTCTTGTGGCTAGCAAGGATGAAGTAGCTCCAGTATCAATCAGGACACGTATCTTCATTCGATTCCCATTATTTGCTCGCACAATCACTTGGGCAGTCATTTGCAGAGTGGGCAGGTCGTCTTCCTCCATGGTAGCTAGAGCCATTTGGACAGAGGTAGACTGCTGAGGTTTAGGTTCATTCTGCAATGGGGGAGACTCGTGCTGTGGAACAGGATCAGTGGCAGCGAGTTTGCTTTGGTGTACTGGGCTCTTATCCTTATGGAGCATAGAGTGATGCTTGCAGTCACATCGACTACATCTCTTGCTGGAGGGACAGTCCTTGGTGCGATGTTCAGCAGAAAGGCAATTGGTACATTTCCGGAGACGCTTGGCCATTTCAAACCGCTCCTCAGCACCTGCATTCTTAAAAACAACACAATGATACAAAGGATGAGGATTACTATTACAAAGATCACACTGAGATGACTTCTCTACAAGGTTGAAGGCTGCTCTGAAAGGCTTCTTCTTCGGAGGAAATGCAGAGGTTGCGAATGGATTGTCATCGTGAGAACTTGGATCACTGTCACTCTTTCTCAGAGACTTGACTTGTTCCTTCAGGAATTTCTGAAATACTGGTACAGGAGGGATGTCTTCATAATCTGCCGTGTACTTGGACCATTCAGCGTAAGTCTTGTCTGGCATACAGAGAACTGCCATTGAAGTAAGAATGCAATCTGCTGCATATTGCCCGGTAGCTTTTAGTCCAGTAACATGTTTCTCCCAGTGTGCACTGAGATTCATGAGATCGTCATAGTTGTGTCGATAGCCTTTGGTGTCACTCAAAGCCTTGATGTGTTTACGGTGTATCTCCCTCTTGTCATCAAAGGCATCTTTTAGCAATTGGAGCAGAGTGCTATATGTATGAGTATCACCAGTAGGAGGGGACACAATGTCTTGAGCTAGTTTGCTGTTCATAGAAGAGCGTAAGTAAGATAGTTTTTCTTCGTCGTTCAGATCTGGATTTTTATCCACAGCTGTTGAGAAGCGCTCCCAGAAGACTGGCCAATGTATTTGTTTGCCATCAAAGGTAGGTAGCTCAATCTTTGGTAACCGAATGTTCCCACCAGACCTAGGCGTAGCAGGTGAAGAGATAGATGAGTGAGTGTCACTATCAGAGCTGGGTAATGAGGCTAGAGGAACAGCTTTGGAGCGTACACGAGACTCCATTTCCCGTTTCATCTTTAAATAACGAGTTCGAAATGCTTTGCGAACATCTTCCAACTCAGTAACATGGCAACTGTAGACTGAAAGCTTGTCGATCTTGCCACTGAGACTAGCAATGTCCTCTGAATGAGTAGCTTCTGAGTCTGCCTCCATAGAGACTTCAAGGGCATGTACATCACCATCCACTTCAGTTGCCAGCTTGTAAAAGAGATTCTTTGAAATTAGTTCATTGGTATTTTCAACAATTTCCAAAGTCAGATCGTAGATATCATCATAGGCTTTATCATCATCAGCAATGCTAGGTTCTTCATCATAGTAAGTTGTCATAATTGTTCTCTCTCTCTGAATGTTGTCGGCCACTTCATCAATAGAAGTTTTTAGCTGTTGAAGCTTGCCAGTATCGACTTTGTTGATGTCCCGCTTAAGGAGTGTCTTCAACTGTCTTCCCAAGCTTTTGGTGGTTTTCTCCATCTGCTTTCGGTTGCTTCGCAAGTTTTTGAGAGAAGGTACTTCTTCTTTGTCCATGGCACAATTAGACAATGATAGAAAACTACAAATAATCAAACTCAAACTAGGAACAGTTGCCTTGCTAACTAGAAGCTGAGAATTAGCTAGAGAGCTAGAAGTGACTGTTGTTTGCTGTTGGAATCTGGCAAGATAGAGTCAAGCACAGATCCGGCTCGAAGGACCAATTATGTAGTAGCACACGACAATTGGGTAAAGCTATAAAAACTCAGCCAAACTATCACGCAAAGACTACTAACTAAAACTAAGGGAAATAGACAAAATATCTCCAGACTTAAACACACTGACTAAGGCCTATCCACTATTCCCAGTATGCTCAAGATCCCTATCAGTACTCAGTCTCAAATTCAAACAAAATGATACAGAATTAGAGAACAAAGTACAATTACAGAACATAAAACAAAACAAAATGAATGATACACAAAAGCAAGCAAGAACTATAAAAAGTATGGACAAGCTTAAGTATAACAGATAAGAAAAGGAAAGCACAAAATAGTAAAGGAAAAAAAGAGGGAGTTAAAGAACTGAATAGAATGAGAGTGTTACAAGTGTGGAATGGAATGGGGATTGCATAAGATAAGGGCAGGCATGAGAAAGGTAATGTTAGAATAGAATAATTGTTTGTATGAATGCAGTGAAGGTACACTAATTAGTGAATAGGTGGTCCATTAGCACCTACAGCTAAATCAGTCCACAGAGCTAGCCTGTAGTTGAGGGGTGGGGCTGCTCCATTATGGCCCTGCTACTATGGAGTTATGATTTTATAATATTATTGTTTAGTAATATTTTTTAGAAAGTGAACAAATATTAATTATCTACACTGCTGCTTCTGCCCTACAGTACTGGTAGTCCTTCGTGAAAGCTCTTTGTGGTAAATTGTTTGGTACAGTTAATTAGGCGGGTTTTGTGGTATTCTACTGAATCACTTGGTACTGCACCCTTAATCCAACTTACCTTTGGTTATACGTAGCTTGAGGAGTTAGGACAGCCAAGCCACACTCACTGTTTGACTCTGGTGGCAGCAACCTCATCCTGATACCAGCCCACCTGTGAGCCCAAGCATCTTCCGAGCGCCCTTCCAAGCCCACATGCATGATTTTAGCTAAAATATAAATTCTGTAGTAACAATAACTGGGGTATTTTAGTAAACCTTTTCAGGGTCACTTCATTTGTGTTTAAGATAACGGTGTAATGTGGGAACTTGAATAGAAGATATATAAGTCCTGAATTTTCAACTGGACTTAAAGACATGTGTGCAACGTTTACTGAATGTAGAATATTCTAGTGTATTGAGCAAGAGATTCATACTTAGCTACACATCCTCACAAAGTACAAATTATGTAATAATAAAAAAAAAAAAAATTAAAAAAATAATAAAAATAATAATAATGATTATGATTATGATTATGATTATGATTATTATTATTGTGGGGCAGAGTCTGAACAAGAAAGTGTCACCTGATATACTGGGAATAACCAGTATCAGGAAACAGGAAGAAACATTAGCTCCACCACCAAAGTTTAATGTTTCTTGTAGGACACACCACTAGCACAGTTTGTTCTTCATAAGTTATATCCATGAATGCACAATGGCCAGCAAGCAGACATTGAACTATGGGGAAAAAATGAAGCACATAAATTTTGATTTATGTTTACAGACAAGACATTTTGATTGTCATCAGTAATGAACTTAATGTGGTTATTGTTCACATAAAATTGATGCATGTTTGGTAATTTGTGTCATTCTCAGTTTTCATACCATTTTACACTACATAATGACAACCAAAGTATGACTCCCACTCTATTCCTCACCAGTGGATTGTCATTAGCAAGACATTTATATCAAGTTTTTACTGCTTACTGTAGTAATGCAGCAGTAAGGGCACATTGCTTGATACTATGTAATAGCCAAGTGGTTGTCCTGGCAATGCCAATTATGTAGTTGGGTACTTTAGGTACTTACAATAAAAAAGATGGCCTGATGCTTACTGTGGCTGTAAGCCTCCTTAGTAATACTTATTTATTGTTACATTACGTTATACTTTGAATACTAAATATCATGAGTCTGTCGGATGTATTGGGACGTGCCGCAGGCGCGAGTGCCAATACCCGATCAGATGAGTGATATTTCGCGTATTCAAGTATGACATATTTATCATGTACGCATGCGCAAACTTAATCTTAGCAACGACAATTTTTCTGGAGCTAAACCAGTAAGCTAACGTTTTTATGGCTGAAGATATTTCATTACAGGATTTTTTTTGATGACGAAGTTCTTGAAATGATTGAGAAACAATCTGAATAATCTACAATATAACAACCAACTGTTGCTAATCCAGTCTATACTAACAGACAAACGGAGGAAACTAAGCACGTAGAAGAAGCATCTTCTTCTGTGTGTTTGGACGATGAAGAGTTGGAAATGTTTGTGGACCAGCAAAAAATTGTAACACAAAGAAGAAAACAATATCCGACTTGAGGAAGTGGTATGGTTGGTGTGAATCTGTTGGTGAATGTAGAAAAATAGGCAAAATTCCACCTACTGAATTAGACAGGTTATTAGGACATTTCTTTTGCAAAGTAAGGAAGAGTGATGACTCATTGTATGAACCTGACACTCTCACTTCTTTTCAAAGAAGTTCGGGTCTTCATTTGACCCAAGAATTACGAAAGCCTTATAGCATCATCCATGACACTCGTTTTTCATCCTCTCGAGAAAAGTTGAAAGCAGCTCGTAAAATGCACTATAATGTGTTACGGCAGATTGATGAAATCCTCCTGGAATTGGGATTTTCTGAAGAAACTAGGTGAAGTTTAAGGAAGAAAAGGTACTGATTAGAATTTATCACATTAGTTAATTGATTAATTTAATTCCAACCAACTCATTTTCACAATTTTAACATCCAATGATTCAGTCATTCTACTGAAATAATAATAATGATAGTAACTTGCTATTATGTTTAACATGCAGGCTTTTATGGAGGCTTTCCACAACTAGTACCTTGCATATAGATCAAGGATCACATTTCCATCCAGGTTTCCATTTTTGGCTTGAAATGACTTAAATTAAAACTTTATATATTAGCTGTGTTTATGTAATTGGCCATCACTTATTTGTATTTGTACTGAAAAACTGGCTACTCTATAAATATTGGATCTCAGATGATTAAGTGCACTATACTATGAGGCACAGTCATATTCATCTACTGTATCAGTTAGCACAAGTCTGATCTAGTCTAACCCTTAACGAAACTTTATTGCACTAGAGAAGTAAAGGGTCTGTGGACCAGAGCCTTTTTAAGCTCATATTAACAAGCATTTGAATCCATTCTTCTACACCTCATGCAAAAGTTTGAGAAAGTAAGCCAGACATTCAAATAATTATTTCAATGGTTTTGACACTATATCATATTTGAAGCTGTTGGAAACTATGTTTATCATAATCAGTTATGTCAAGTACATTAAATTAAAAACATGTGTATTATGTGTGGGTGGAATTACACAGATTGAGGAAGCTTGGTACTACCAATTCAAGCTATATTGTGTTTGTAAATGCAGGATAAACTCCAGGAAGGGGTGCCACACCTAATTAGTTCTGCTGCTCAATTTTGGGCAGATGGTCAATTAAATGCAACAATATCCCACAGAGTGATTAATTTGAGTGCCAATGTCAAAATTAGTACTTGTAGGAAATGGAGGCACATGCTGGCCCATTATTAGCAACTGTATACTAATTCTTGCTTCCTGATAGAATATTTGTGTTAAGAGTCCCTATGCTATGCTATATCCTTCCACTCCAACATGCTTACATACTGCAAAAACTTGTCTTACATTCCAGCACAACTTAGACATCGGCTCTTACACCTCTGCATTATCTAGTGGGTTCACTCCACTGAGGGTTAAACATACATGAGTGAAGTACAGAATTGTGTATTTTTGACAGTGAAGTCAAAAATTTGGCACGTTGAATGTGGCATTTAATGTAAATGTATAGGCATGTACATAAAATAAAATAAAATAACTATCATACAAATAGTTGTTGTTGTTGTTGTTGCAGTATTCAGGGTGGTTCAGCATCTTCAGCAATTTATATAGTAGATGATAATGCAGACTTTAAGGAATTTCATGACTGCGAAAAAATTTCTCCAGTTGAAGATTTCACTAAACTGAAAGAAATATTCACTTCCTTGAGTGACAAGCAATTGCAATATGTACAGTATATGATATTTCCCCGAAAATCAGCTTCAGATGCAATAGACTCTTTGATTGAAGGTCCATCTGTCACTTCATTGTGTGGTCTGCTTTGTAAGCATCAAGTGCTGGTACAAGATGATGAATGGCCGGTTGTCAAATTGAGTAATGATGATAATGAAGAAGATTGGGTGGAAGCTGCATTTTGCTTTTATAAGCAATCTAAGTTTAACAAAAGTGCTGGTGTTCGTATATCTGTTCGTGGTCAACCAGCTGTGGATACTGGGGGATTAAGAAGACATTTTTTTCAATTTTTTCCAATAAAATGGCCAATTCTTTTACCATGATGTCGAGAAATATTTTTGAAGGTCCACCCAATAGACTTCATCCAGCTTATAAAGCATCTCTGTTGTCATCTGGTATGTTGAAAAATGTTGGTACGATGGTAGCTCATAGTATCTTAATGGATGGGCAAGGTTTTCCATTTTTGGCTGATTATTGTTACTACTATATTGCTGGATGCTATGATCTCCCAGTAACTTGCATTACAGAGGAAGATATTGGAATTAGAGTTAAAACTGTTATCAATGAGGTAAGATGTACAACCATGTTTAGCAACGAAAAAGTACGATGTGTGTGATATACATGTTTGTAGCTAGCAGACAGAATTATTAAAGTATGAGTGAGCAGCTGCTTGTTTATTAAGGGTGCCCGCACATAGCAACGTGTACCGCCTGTAGATCCGGACATTAATTTATTGCCCGCCAATACCCCACGATTCGATAATACGCGAGCAGAAACAATCGCGTAGTAGTAGCAGAAGTATACTTTGCGAAGTTGTGGTGTTTTAGTTTAGCTTCTTGTTGTCTTATATTCGTTTACAGCAACTCTCCATACGTCGTCTGAGCTCACGCAGCAAGTTGCACTAGGCTGCCTCTCCACCAGTCGCTGTTCTCCGGACTATGCGCACCTGAACTCAAGTGGATGGATCCACCAGGCTCGATTTCTGCAGAGCGAAGACTTCCCAAGCTGCGCAAATCTAATACCTTCACCTTTGGCTATCTCCAATAAACTGCTCTCTCTTCGGACTCTCTTGTTATTGTTGTATTGATGTTTGTTTACTCTTGATATAGGCGGGGTCTTTTTAGAACCAATATAAATAAGTGACATAGGTATTAGTTAAAACCACTATTAGCTGGAGATATATAATTTTGTATTTTAGGCTTTGTGGGAGCGATTGTGGTTATACTAGTGATTGATACCTAATGCTCTTGATACAACACACCATGAATCCCAGGAATTTCAAAGATTGCTTCTGAAAGCTCGATTACATGCATATATGGCCTTGCATGCATTTCTAATGTACTGTTGTCTCTTTGTAAGAACAGCTGCATTTCTATTGGGATTATGAAACACCATTTACTTTATATTAACTTGTTGTTTGTCTAGATTTGAATGCAGTTGTGCAATTCATTACTGGATCTCAAAGTACAGTTGGTTCTATCATGGTGTCATTTTCTAGGGATGTCGATGCTATTTCAGCAAATACTTGTGGTCGACCACTAACACTGTCAACTGACATTCCAATCAAACTCTTTTCAATACTGCTCTAAAAATGGTTATCGTTTACAATGGTGTAGTAATTATTATACATGAATTTTTTCATTTGCTCAAAATAACATAAGATATATTGAGAAGTATCAGTCTAAACTATATTTAAGTAGGGGAAGGAGGTAAATTCTGAGCGATCTATTATGAAGCATGGGGACTGGGAATTCTTGCCTAATGTGTATTTCCTAAATGCATTTTACATGTTCTTTCATTAGTACTAAAACAAAGTAAGACAAGGACAAGATAAAGTGTGACTACAGCATATACTTATAAGTCCCTGTCCTAAACATCCACCAAAGGGGGGAATGTCTACCTCTTGACCTTTGACGTCAAGCTCTCATTCAAATTCATTACAATACCCATGCGTAGAATCATTCTCCAGAATAGCTCACTATTCTTCCAATTCAATCCCACAGAATCATTTTTCATACAGTAATCAAGTCTAGATCCTATCAATGCTGTGTGTGTGCCAAAGTACTTTTGATTGAAGATGACCATTAGAGATAGTATCCAGTAATACTCTGATGGTACGCTTTTACCTTGTACAGTTGAATTTAGCAGCGTCAATGACAAGCCGCCATATTATTTTTGTGCGTGTTTCTGTTAGCATATCTGTTATGGTTGCTCGTGGACTTATTTCTTAGTTTTACGATGCTGTTTCAGTAAATTGCTGTAATGTGTAAAACAAACAAACTGTGGGCCTCTATTTTCCACTTGTCGCTAAAAATGCTACCGCTATGCCATTCATTTATACGCGACCTCGTTAAAAACAAACAAACAAACAAACAAACTTTTGTGGTTATTGGACTTTTCCAGCAGTAACCTCAACATATAACATTTTTGTGGCAAATTGTGGGAATTGATGACATGAAAATGGCTCATTCAGTGGAGTGCAAAGTACATATGAAATTATGACTGCATAGAAACCATGCTTTGAAGCACTTCCCTGCAGTCTACGTAGTGTTGATAGCCAAAGTCCTCAAATAGTATCTCTGTGTCCACGAACTGATAAAAATGATCTTGACTTACAGATGGTGGGCATAGAGTGACTGGAACATTCACTGTGCCGAATTCTTCTTCTGCAACTGGCCCATCATAATCAATTCCATACTCAGAAATCTTGTCATTAGATAAAACGAAATCTGTATCATTTATAAGTGAGTTAATCATGATCTGTTGTGGCGACCAATTTTTTTGTGTACGTACAGGATGCAAATTCCATGCACTTGCAAATTGAGTCAGGCTTTTTATAATGCGTGGTAAAAAGATGGAATATAAAACAAACAGATCAAAATCATCACATGGATCAAGGACTCCCGTAGCTTCCATTGCATACAATAGTTCATGGTAAGTAGAGCAGACACGTCTATAGACATCACGCCACAGCCGCTCAATGCGTTGATTATGAACTGATGAACCAGCTATGTGGCTTCCTCTTCCCAAACCCCTTACAGCTATCATATACTGACAGACTAGAATGTTCTCACCACCTTTGTCTGACGGCTTGGTAATCCATACTCTTTCACAGCTGCTAAGAAAAGTTAGTATACTGTGTAAGAGAAATTGTTATGAGCACATGACAAATATGTAATCATGCATGAATAACCATCTATGCCCCCATGTATTACAAACCGCCATCTAATAAGGCTATGATGGCCATCAATGTGCCACAAGCTATTACTGTGCTTCACAGAGTATGTGCACGGTCTCTACTACAAAACTTTACGATCTTCCCCTTTTACAACTCGCCATTATGCATTGCCTTTCAGCCACCCTCAGGGATAGAAATCTTTCATGAAAAACTTGCTTCACCGGAATCCCAAGCGCTACAACCCAAGCAAAGGTACCTTGATGTTCATTTAGCGAGCTCAGGAACTTCACTATGGCTCTTTTTGTGTAACCATAATGGCATGCGTGAGTAAAAATACGCTAGACAAGAGCTTTTTCTTTGCCGCTGAAATGTCCACTAACACACAAGCAAAACCATATGAGTTTCTATTTCTTTGCAGGACTACAACTTACACACTAATTAAGAGCAATGAATGATTTAACTAAAATTTAATAATTCATGAATGTTTCAGTAATTACACTACGGGGAGGGGGGGGCAATGGTAAAATATTTGCTCTGTTTATATTAGCTTTAAAAAAAACACCACGAGATAAATAATGCTACCATCCAATAACACACCAAGCAGCAACAGAAGACTGCACTGTAAGTAGTAAACAGGTTGTGCCTTAAAGATTCCCAATGCTGGCTCCAACTTTAATCACCAAATCTGCATCCAAATTATTCCACAAGTTTTGCTAGCTGGTAACAAAACAAAATAGACAGGGAAAAGAACGGCAAGGCCTTAGGGCACTAGCACAACAAGAACTGTGTTGTCTATCGGCTTCTTAATCAGTTCTTGTTATCAGGTCACTTTCACAATCACCACATGTACTCGACTCGCTCACTTAGCAACACCAAGGCAACTCCCCCAGGCAACGGCAGCTATCCAACCTGTTGCCACATCTCAGTTGTTCTTAGCTACCCAATTAATCACCCCTTATCACTTATTGATCTGTCCTTGGGTTTGTGCATGTACAAATAGGAGAACTTGTCCACAATGGCGAAACTGCAGGCGTTCAACACTTCTTTCCTTTTCAAGTAGTTTGTAGTAATAGTTGGTCTAAATATCGTTTTTGGAAGCCAAATTTTACCATATGGTAATCACCTCCGATATCTACCACCAGCGCAGCTATGAGCATGATATTTGTGAGAAAGACCACATCACCATATGATACCCAACAGTCACAGTTTAGACATGCAATAGTGACTCCTGAACTCTAACCTATTCAATATTGCTGGTACATCAGTTAATTAAAGGAGTACATAAACCAGTTCAGAATTAACCTGAAGAAACTGGCACAGATTCCCGTGATTCCAAGCTATGAGATGTCCTATCCCATGTCCACCAAAATTTCTTTGGATATAAAAAAATATCAACATTCAATAACAATAACAACATGACTAAACAACCTGCATAGAGGAGAAGGGTTGCTCAATGCCTCAGTGATCATAGTTATACTTTATAGTGAGAAGGTAATTGAATATTCCAATGTTCTAAATAGCAGCTTATTATTAGCACCTGCTTTTTTTAATTTTTTTTTACCTTCTTCTTTATTTATTTATTTGCCTTTTGCTGTATAGTCTGTAAAACTTTTAGAACTAGAGTTCCAAATCTCAATCAGAATATTATGACACTCAGTTTGAAAGAGGTTCCAATGCTGTATCTGCTACAACAGGAACTATCCATTGGAGCAGTTCTAATCTGCTATGCACTCTAAAGCTTATACTTCAAAGGTAAATCTTTGCAGGCTAGCTGAGACTAGGTGATGAAAAAAGAAGGCAGATTTCCATCACCCACTCTCACCATCACTACCACATCACCAAGCCTGATAAATAAAACTCCTGTATCACACATGCACGCACACACACCAACAACACCTCATCATGGCTACCTGCATGGATGTGACTAAAGATTTGATTTAGTCAAAGTTCGGAACTACCACCCAATTAACAACATCCTCTTCCTCATACCAATACTACCAAGTCTTCCAGGAGGATGTCCATGCACCTCAATTCACAGAAACCCCAACATGAATTGTTGGAAGCATGATTTGTTTATTGGATGGCAAGAGGAGGGAAAAAAGAGGGAGGAAAAATAATAATTATTTATTCTTAATATTTATAAGACCATTATCTCATAAAACATAAGCTTTCAGCTTTCAACTCTTGCACAATCCTTCAAAGAATCTTAAACATCATTCAAAGAATTTTCATTGCAAGTAAACTCACACATCTCCTTTCGGTAAAGAAAACTCTGGGCTAAAGTGGAGGGAAGGTGGGGAAGAGAAGGGAAGGGAAATGAGCTGCCAAGGCTGCCAGATTCTGCAGCAGTTTTCAGTCTGTGAAAGCACACAGACAATTAGTCAACCACAGTGGACTGTCCAAACTGCATGGAGAGAGTAAGACAACAGCACCAGCTGTCTCTGTCAGCCCTGGCCTTGCAAATGTCACAAGAACAATCATTCCAAGGACAAGTGAAACATAAATACATTGTGCTGTCACACCAGATGTGTGTGTGGCTCTGTGTAAATCCCGCTGGATGATAAGGCCCCAGCAAAAAAGCTGTACTTTACAGGATAACATGCCCACATGGATACACCCCCGTATTTGCGTATCTACAAAGCAAACCCAAAACCAAAAAAAGGAATAACAACAACAACAGAATGTGAGATAAAAAAAAAGACAAAAAGGTGTCCTTACAATGTCGTAAAGTGACATGCAAAATTGAGCTTATATTTTTATTTAAAAAACCTTCAAAAAGTCTTCTCTCCATCTAAGGAATAATGTTTACACACCTTTCACACATACCTCTATACTTCTCCCCCTCTCCCTTCACACACACACACACACAGCAGCAGCAGAACTATACCTACTTGCCTGAAGAGATAAATACACTAAACCAAAAACACGCACACACACAAGTTCAAAGGTCCAATTTCCAACATGCGAAGTGCTAAGCACATGGTGGTAGTCATCTTTATGGTTCCCTTGGCAGCTGACAAAAGATGACGCTCACACATGGAGCCATCACTGACAGTTTACAAGGAGTAGAAGGAACTAGTGCTGGTAAGTGTACACAGCATGTGACAGAATAAACAGCTCAATACTGAAGGAGGAAAGTGAGACCAGTGACCTGTTGAAACACCTAATGGAGGATTTACATTCAATGCAGTTTAAAAGTGTCATGTGTAAGTTTATAGTAACTAGTTAGGGTGTAAATGGACCACTTTTGGTAGCTTGAGAGCCTGTTGTAAATGATTACTGTATGTACTGCTAAATTCAACTGGACCACAATTTTAGATGAACAAAGACAATAGCATAGGAAATAGATATAGAAAAAGAAATTAGTATGAAGAAGTATTATTTAATTAATCCCATTAAAGTAAAGCTATATATATATATATAATATATATAATATATATATATATATATATATATGTATATAGACAATTAGTACAAACTAAAAAAATTAAAAAAATTTAAAAAAAGCTCAATGCATGAATTACATTTCTAAGCATCCAGCTGGGGATTGAACACACACACACACACAAACATTATAACACAGCAAAAGGCTTATGACAATAGAGCTTTAAAGCATGAGGGAAAAAACTTCCCTCCTTTTCCTGGAACAAAAGGCTGTGGAACAAGAAGAAGCCCCGTGCCACTAAAACAAGTATCACGTCCATTCAAGCTAGACTGTTAGTGGCACTCGCCAATGGCTCCTGACAAAACATCTATCACCACAAACTCTACCAGCCAGTCTAGCATAGCAAACAGAATAATTGTTGTTGCTCTCTACTTAGAAAGGCTAACTTCTTCGCAAAGAATTGCAATAATATTGGTGCACTAAACACTAAGTTCTATCCATTCATGCTCAGTCTATTTGCTAACTAGGCAGTGCCTGTCCAACCAGATGCAAATCAAAGTAAGCTGCATTCATTTTCACAATTCCAAGAAAGGACCGGAACAGACAGGTAGGGGAAGAAGAATGTATCAGATTTAGAAAATGTATACAAAATGATGAAATAAAGGGCACTGGCAGCTGCTTTAATTGTATCTATTCTTAAGTTTACTGCTTAACTACTCTAATTTCCCAAACTAATGAGAATTCTTGGCAAAAATAATTTGTTAAGTCTAACTTCATACAATAACAAAGTGGTAAGCGACAAAACGTTGAAAGAAAAGCTTATCTCTTCCCCAGTAGACACTGTACCACTGGGGAACAAGCAGAATAAATTGCAGAGAGAAACTTTCACTGGACTATCTCTAGCATTCCATGTTCTCCTTAACAAACTTGTGCACCCACTTACCAACATGAACCCCATAGAGATTTAACTCGCATGTAGATTATAAAGATTACTGACATACATGAAGATTACTGACCGAAATGAAGATTACATGAAGATTACTGACCTAGGTGAAGATTAAGTGAAGATTACTGACCTACATGAAAATTACTGACCTACATGAAGATTACTGATTCAGATAAAAACTACTGACCATGTGACATTGATAATCTATCCACATCTAATTTTATATAATACTTATGATACAAACATAATCTAATACGATATCAACACGGCCTAAATTAATAGAAGCTCACCCAAGCTCCAAATGCTGAACTTTGACCTAGCCTTCTGGCCACGCACCAGTCGATTCCTGTACATTTTAAACACAAAGTATAATTTATAAAATGGAAGTTAGTGTAATTAAGTATTTAACATTGATAATGAGCACACAAGCTAAAATAGTGACCACCTGTCCATCCATTCCATGCAGAATAAAAGAGTTGCTTCTGAATGCAATAGTTCCAGTAAAGGAAGCAGAATTGAACAAACTTATCCACAACACTTCTCTTCCCACAACCCCAAACTGTCTTTCCCTCCCTCTAATCTTGCCAATATTGCCTTCGGAATGTACTCATGGGTACCCAAAATGGGAACAGACACTGGCATAATTTCTTGCCTAAGCATATTATGCCGGCATTTCTGAAAACCAAAAAAGAAAAAGGTTGGGCGTAATTAGTACCTCATGGCTACCATAATGCGTTTATAACAAACCGATTTGTGTATTTTTAACTACCCCATTTGTGACTTTGACTGCTATTGGTTATTATTGGTTATTATTGGTTATTATTATTATTATTATTATTGGTTATTATTATTATTATTATTATTATTACTATTATTATTATTATTATTATTATTAATTATTAATATTATTATTATTAATATTATTATTATTAATATTATTATTATTAATATTATTATTATTATTATTATTATTATTATTATTATTATTATCTGTTTATGTCTTCTGTATAATGTAAGTACAGAACCCATCCCCTGGACTACTGAAGTTTACGAACATGACAACGACCGATCACACCCTTTACTCTGACGGAGAGAACCACACCGCAAGAAAGAAGGTACCTGTCACTTCCCTTCACAAAAACAAATTGCTCGCCTGAACGACTAGCACGTATCACATACACACAAACACAGGCCAGCTGCACCGGCTAAGACGGCCTCTAATGGATTTCGGCTTGTTAACTGCTATCCACAAAAGATGAGAGAATGCAACAAACTCTCCCTCTCCCCACCTCCCCTTCTTACGTGTGCCCAATTCCGCCCACTGTCCACACGTTCTGGGAACATATGGCTGCAGATTTGTAACACTTCCACATGCCTTGCTCGCCACAGACATACCACCAGTGGTAGAACTACATCTATGGTGATGGACAGTAAGATGGCATGGCCAAAAAAAAAAAATAAATAAATAAAATACTGCCTGCCTGCCTGCCATGTCGCACGTAGTGTTCCCTGAGTGCTAATAGGCTTGTTCGGTTGACATAGTTGTCCTTGCTTAGTGCAAGCAGCGTGGGCGGGTGGGATGGAGGGAGAGAAGAAAGCTAACACCACACATCTAGGGGCAACACCCACGACCGATTTGTCTCTAAGTAAGATTAAGAGTGGGCGTACTAGGTGGTAGTGGTTTGTGTTGTAAAACCAGAGTGACTTTTTGATGTCCAAGAGACTTCCGTGCTCTCTGCCATCTACGAGCAGGCTGTAGCAGGCATTCCCAGTACCTGCTACCGTGGGACCACTCCATTAGCGACAGACCTGTCAGGCTCACCTGCTACACTAGCTATCCTCTCAACAATTCAATTGGCTCCCCCAATTTACAACTTTTCTTGTATGGTAACACTGGGTGATGTCAAAACTGAACTACCAGTTGCTCATAACAACCTCCTCCAAAGTAATAACAATTTTAAATGACACATGTATCACTTTTAATATAGAATGGTCGACAGAATTTGTATTGGATACGGTTAGTATAAGGAAAACCTTGCAGTAATTTCATTTTTTCGTTGCAGTAGCTATCATTTTTTTTTTTTTTTGTGTGTCAGGAAGCCTTCCGGAATTTTCTTAGAAACATAAAACATCATTGCTGGCTTCACCAGCAATCACTAACCATTGGCATGGTCTTTCAAGTGAACCAGTAGACCAGACTAGGACTCTGACTCTCTGCCATCCTGGACTTTACACTTGAGGAGAGTGAGGCCAAGGGAGAATTCTTTCTATATGATATAAACACACACATTCTTTGTAGTCTCAAACCCACAAAGCCATCAGGTTGGGTAGAAGAAATTCACAACCTTACATTGTAAAGATGTCTCTGGCTCCTAGCAATGCACATGAACACCCATAGCTGCACTCCATAGAGAATTTACCAGAGACTCAAAATAGACACCTTCTAAAATACTCCCTCCCTCCTAATAGACAGACAGACTGACCCATTGGATTAACTTTCTGTGCACGATATCATACTAGGGGGTTTACTCTGATATACACACAAAGAAGTGGAGAGAAAGAAAAGGGAAAAAAAGGCATAATAAAAGCAATAGGCAATAGGGTTGTTAAGAAATTTAAGATCCTTAGCAACCAGGATTTAACTTCTCAGCAGTGACAACCAAATTCTCCATTTAATTTATGCCCCTCACATCTATACTGCAGTATTCTATACTATGAAGCATTCCCCACTAGTCATTACTTGCTCCACTGCACATGTGCAACAGTGCACCCAGTGAATGGAACTGAAGGGGGGAGGGAGGGGGGGAGGGGGGGAGGATATGAACTATATTGTTACCATTTCATTAATTCATGATTATGCAATATTAGCAATAATCCTATTTATGTAATGCAATTGGAATATTCCATTCCATCACTAAGAAGTTTCCACAGTAACCAACCCCACTATTTCCAAATAAATCAATTCCACAAATAAAAAAATGAAATCAGGCACCATTGGAAGCTGGGGAACTCCCCTAAGTTGGTGTCATGCTCACACTATTAGGGTGATGAGCTAATGCAATCACAAACCAAATCTGCGGAGCATTTTGAACCACCAACCGATGAACCAGCAGCTCCTTCCTCGCCAACAGAAGCCAGGTGAGGGTCATGCCATAATTGGGTGCATACGTTCTCCTTAACAATTAACTGAAGCACTCCACAAAGACCATAACTGCACACAGTGAGGTCCATTCATTTGTTTATAATGAAATATAACTTCCTGGATAACGCACACTTCACAGGAAAGATGAGCTTTGCAAGTGTGTCGCCACTACCTGACTTTGTCATAGGGCCTGATTTTTTTATTTTTTCGCTCCAACCAACAAAAATTAATTGCTCTTATTAAAGCTTTGACTCCACCCACTAATCAGCTGACAAAACATGCCAGGTAGTCTTTTTCAATTCAGCTCACAGGGACACTACATATTATCAGCCATTTTCTTAGGAAATTAATTACTCTTATAAAACAACAAGAACTATGAAAACAACAAATAACAACAACAGTAGTCTCTAACAAGAGTAAACAAAGGCACATGTGGTGGCAAAATGTCCATTTACAGCAGCAGCAAACTAAGAATCCCAACACCTAATCACAGACAGCTGAATAATAATAATAAAAATAAAAATAAAAATACAGACATACATATGTAAATAAATGAAAAGATAATTTTTCAATCCAACTTCATCAAAGGTTTAATAAGCACAAACACACACACACACACAATGTTCTGTACAGCATGCGTAAACATCATTACAAAAAACAATTCTCTTGCTTTCACTACAAAGTAGAATAAAGAGTGCACATGACAACCTACAGAAGTGGGAGCATAGCAACCTGCTGTTTACTCAGTTACTCATTCCATACCGAAAATCCCTAACTCGTTGCTGCTTAATCTAATTTATGGGATTGCATCTGTGGAATAAAAAAGAAAGAGAAAAAAATGGAAAAACACATCAAAGAAAACCAAAGGTACACCAAAAGAATCTAATAAATGTTTTCGAAAATCATCGAATTATGAAATAATTATTTTTCATTGTAACCACGACATAAGAGAGATAGCAGCCTAAGACAACAGTTTTATCTTCCCTATACCAAATCCTGTTATCATCAAACACAGTACATGCTCCCAAAACTCAATTGTGTGCAAGAATGGGACAAACATGCAAGTGCTGATCGTACAAGAACTAAACACCCTCAGGACAAAAACATAATTTCCTAATCACATGATAGCATCAAACCCAACAATGCTAACTGTAGCCCATTTTCCCACCAGTGCACTTTCACTATTACTGAGCCACTGGTTGTATTATACATTATTGTGTGCGCAAATTAGAAGATACGAGTGGTACGGTAATATCGAGGGGAGGGGGGGGGGGTGCATCAAATAGTGAAAAAAAAAATAGTGCGACTTTAAACGGCATAACAAGTATTAAAGACTAGTTGTTATTCTACCACAATGATTCTTACATTCTCTCTCTATCCCATAACTTGGGGCTGTGTGGACACAAGGCAAAATGTAAACATGGTCCAATGTTTGCACATACAAATAACTGAAAGAGGAGGCTCAAGTGAAAGAAAATGTTTTCTTCCACACCCAAGTCCACAAAGAGAGACGGCATCCCACTGAACAGCTGTCACCATGGTGATGGACAAACAAACAAACAATTAGGAAAACTGGCAGCACAAAAAAATAAAAAGGTATTGAATGTTGTACTCTTTATTAATACTTAATTAATGTGTTCCAGAAGCCTACAAGATATTCCCCATATTGAATACTAGTTTAAATGGTCCAAGTGCATAGCAAATGGACACAAGCATTCCGCAGATAATTTAAATGTACTTGTCAATGCTTGAAAATACTAGCATGTGCTCATAAAAATATATCCACTATTGGTTCTCTGACTCATGCGAAAAGTCGAATAGTCTAATATTCATTGTACATGGACATACCTATATATTAACAACTATCACTCCAACACTTGACTAGTTCCATTGAAACACAGCACACTACAAGTGATCATATATAATGGCTGTAATTCAAGCCATGAAACAGGCCATGTAAATTTAAAATAATACTAATAATAACTTCCAATAGCCAACTGGAGCAAAGAGATAGTTTAGAAGGTGCTAAAATTCTCAAGAAGGCACCAGAGGGCACTGGGTGGTATCTTCTAATCATGCTAAAACTCCTCCAAAGCTATCATAAATTATCCTCAGTTATGACGACAGGAGCTATCTGCTATTACTACACACGTGAAGGAATGCAAATTGAAGGTGAGCAAATGTGTGTGCATGTGTGAGTATGTATGAGTGTGTGTATGTGCAGAATGAATGTGAGGTGCGTGAGCGTGTGAGGCTGTAGCATCCTGAGAAAAGCGAGGATGTCACGATGGTAGTCCAGTGCCTAATTAACTTTGAATGTAGCGACTGTTCCTAAAAATGACATGCATACTGTATCCCAAACCTCAAGGCAGAGACACTGTATAGCTTCACTCCCTGAAGAAAGGGTTTAAAGTCCCCTCTGTCACAATACAGTTGAGGTTATCGGCAGGTTTAAAATTTTTCCATTCTCACATTATAACTAAATCCTCCTTGAGTCATACTTCTAAAAAAAATATGGGTGTTACTGACATATCAGTTGGCATGTCAACCAACTATTTCACTATTTCCCCCCCCCTCCCCTCCCCAACTACATACACCCACAGTGCATGCACACATCCGCATATGTAGACCACAATAATTCAGAGAGCAAACATGTCTATTACATGACCAGCCAATTAGCACAATGTAGCAAAACTTTTTTTCCAACTTTACTCCCACCCACCAGCCTGGTCCTCTTTACCCGATAACCTAGGCACTGCTGCCACCACAAACGCCAGTGGCTTGTACACACACATACACACAAACGACACACAACAAATGGACATACTTGCCACAAACCTGTTGGCATTCAAGCCATCATGACGCCGGGAAGTGACAGCATGTTGGCAAGAAGCTCGTAAAGAGGAGTCTGCTGAAGTGCAGTTCCGATAATGCTAGTCTGACAAGAGACGAATAAACTTAAATTCTATTCTACTGGTTAAGCGAGGGAAACATTGAAACCTTGCGTTACATCCGACTACTTGCTCTGTGGTTGCTTTGACGAGGAGGGGATCAAAACAGGTGGATTGCTGTTGTTTTTTGTACTAATGCAAAGTGTGTGGTGAGTTTGATCTATCAAACTGGTAAAAAAAATTATGGACAAGCAAAGATATGAAATTAAAAAAATTTCCCGAGAAGGAAGACAAAGCTGGAGGAGGTAGAAGGGAAGAATAAGACGGAAGAGGGAGTAGTTAAAGAAGGAAGAAGAGAATAAGATGGAGGAGAGAGTAAGGGGGCAGTAGGGGAAAGACAGAAAGAACCTCAGATCTTTGTTTCCTTCATTCCCACAATGTGGACTGTGGGTGGTAGTGGAGAGTATAGAGAACCACAAGAGCTCTTGACCTTAGGACACACGCACAAACAAACAAACAAACAAACAAACAAGAGGAAACAAGTGATGCAAAGTTATCTAATCACAGTGGCATAGGCAAATATGAATGTTTTGAAGTGGGTCTAAGGGAATCATTCAAACAAGAAAGAAAAAAAAAAAAAGGTACACAAACGAATGAATAGTCCATATTAGGAAAAGCGAAATATACTTTCCACGCCCACCCCAATCCACTCCCCCCCCCCTTCCCTCTAACCCACTCATAAAATCTAATTGGGGGTTGTTGTGTTATGATTGTTGACCTCACAGAGTCCCTATTCTGACCAGAATTCTTCACACCTGTGCCACCACTACTGCACACTCATTGTGGTGGTGACCAGTACCTAATGCAATTTGCTAATCACATATCTTCAAACAGCCACTGTAAAACCACTGGCAGTTACCAGTGCACCATAAGATGCCCACTTGAAGGCATCGGCAACTGCTCCATCTTGTTGGCGCACTTGCTATTATAATCAGGAATCAGGCTCCACTTTGTGGGTCAGCAAGCAAATAAAATAGACATTAGCAGAAAGGGGAAACTAAACGGATTAGATAGTAAAATTCAAGGCAGGAAAATATTAATTAGAGAAAGTTGATGCAAAAATATATCTGTTAATTTTACGGAATTCTTCACTTTATCAAAGCATTCTGATCTACCATGCCTCATAACTCTGGTGGAATCACTTCAACAGTCTCCTGAGTCTAATTTTACTGTGTGAAGATAAGGTGAAAGAAATGTTGGGGGAAAGGGAGAAGGGGAGAGAGAGAGAGAGCCTGGCTAAAGGTTTCCATCATGAATGGATCGAATCATATTTCAATAAACAAAGGTACATTCAGTGTATTCGGTTAGATGGCTTGTCTCGTCTTTTTAAGCTAAAAGAACCCGCATGTTTCTTCGGCAGGGCTGCAGTGAAGTGGTGACTGAGAGGGTCAGGAGATACACACACACACACACACGTACACACAAGAGAAGAGTCATGCCATGAACCCTTTCCCACTGTGTGAATGTTGCCCCGGCCGCTGCATCACTTCTCTCAGGGGCTTTGACCTGTCTCAGTGGCAAAACCTGGATTCCTCTGGCCTCCTACATTCTGACCATTCACATGTGGCCTGCATCACATTCAACCCAGGATGCCCATGTGACCACCGCAATAATGGAGAAAACCAAAAAAGTGTTCCAGAAAATAATAATAAATAAATAACCAGAAACAACGAGAAGCAAGGACTCCAAGGGCTCCATCGACTGGCACATGGTCACTCGTGGCGAACCCAATTCTTGAGGATTACATCAATACGGTCTCCTGTGGCCTCTATGAAACTCTGCATGATTGGAGTGCTTGTACTACTACTGAGGACTGGTTGCTGCACTGCCACTGCACAGGCACCACAATGCTTGCAATCACATTATAGTCGCTTACAATGAATGATTGATAATTGAAACCTACTGGAATTAATAATTGAGCGTTTTTTTTTAATATAAGTATTTGCAAGTCATCATTATATTTTAAGTTGTGCATAATTAAGACTTGATTCGTTAATCACAACTTGCTCTTTACTAAATGCTACTCGTTAGGATCGCACTAATGAGATGTTGGGACTGATTACGGAGAAACCACAGATTGGAAACTTAGCAGTCTCTTGATTAAGTGTAGGCTGGCTTTATACTGGATAGACTTTGATCTTCTACATCTTGAAAAACTGGTCAATAAAAATGTTGTTACTAGCTCATTTTTGTTGCCAAAAGGTTGGTTACAATGTGCCCAGATACTTCACACGTATGAAACCTTAGAATCTACGCTACTCACTAGAAACACTCAATAAATTTTGTAGATTAATAGGTATTTATATAACTAAGCAATTCCCCCACCTGCATTGCAACCAACGGCCACAGGGTACACTAAAACTGAGTTTGACTTGATAATTTTCAGCTAAACATGCTCTCATAAAGCTACTAGAGTTATTTTGGAGAGACTTAAAGTAACTCCAAGTAGCAATGTCAGCCATTAGCACATAACTCAACCACTGGGGTAAAACTCATCAAGACTTCGCTACACAGAACACAAAATAAAGGTGGTGTGGCTAGCTTGGGGGAAAAGGGTTCCAATCTTGAATTCATGTATTCTAAAAAAAAAAACCCACACATAGCAACATCATAACTAAAGCCCAATTGTATATTCCATTTTTCCTCCGTCCACCCATTGTATCCATTACTGCCTCTACAACCGATCAATATGACTAGCTGATTGACAGAAGTAATTTATCCTATGTGAAACAAAAAAAAAATTTACTTTTAGCTAAACAGGAAGTAAAGGTGAGAACCACACGTTCACTTCCGCTACAGAGGCTTCCCTGACAATGCCACATCTTTTACACTGGAACACATGCTCCATTATTTGTTACAACTTCAATTGTCTTCATTGGCAAGCCGTGGACAATTAAAGGTATAGAAATCTCTAGTACACTGCTGCAATCCTATCTCAGCATTAATAAGAGACTGCAGGTGACATGTGGGGAAGCTTGTGTGTACATGGGCTAGCTGTTTCACACACTAGAAAATGAATTTTAATTTAAAACAAACAAAAAATACTAAGCTCAAAAGTGATTCTATTACTTATCTTGAATGCCTGCATTGAGGTCGAGTTGATGGTATTCAGTCTTAAGATAAAGATTTCAGTGATTTATAATTCTGCTGATTAAATGTCTGACAAAAAAATAACCCTTTCGAGTTCAATCAAGTTTATTTTAAGTGAACTGGCCATCATTCAGCCTGCATTAACTTCACTGAATTAACACGTGGACTTCAGACAACATCTAACAGCCTGTGGTCTAAATCTCTGAAAGAATACTTTGAAAACATCTATCAATTAATCCATCATCTGTAGGAAAGATTTATTGACTGCAATATAAATGACACAAACAAGCCATCATCACCATTTAGAGATATTCATACAGACCCTCTTCATCATCTCCCATTTCCTATTGTTCTTCGTAAATTCTGAAATGTTTGTCTTCCCATTTAATTAATCCACATTCACTGCCTCAGGCATGTCAATGGCGAGAGGAAGGAGAAAGGGAGAGGGCAGGGGGGAGTGGCTTATTAGTGGTTCAGAGCAGCACAGGTCGATAGAGGAGATTGGATGTTTTACCATATTAAAAAATCATTATACACTTCTTTACACTCATCTTCTATGACCAAAAAAAAAAATCATAAACAATAAAGCTGATGTGAAAGTCAGTATAAGAAATACAGAAGTGTGGTAAAGCTTGACTTCAATCCATAATCATTACAGGATAGCTCACTGCTACTGATAGCACAGCCCCAGCCTGAGCCAGTGCAAGTGAAAGTCTTGGTTCTTACACAAACTCAGCCTGCCACGCCCCAGAAGAGGCTTCTGAGCTTTATTGTTGTTATTTTGAGTTTTTCCAGGGTTGTGTTTAATCTACCACATTTCACATTCACATTTTAAATACATACATACCTTTCAATCAAAAGGTTTTCACCTCAACGAGGTTTTACCAAGTTGGGAGTTAAAAGTGGTATCCCACAATACATTAGGATGTCTACAAAACTAATGAGACTCTAGATATGCACTAATGTAGGAATGGTCGTTGTGGTGTCATGTTGTTTTTTCAGTTGAAGGCGGAAAGGGATGTGGAGGGTGTCAAAGTTATGCAGTGGGCATATCATACTCTATCCCCTTTAATATTTAGCCTTATTGGCTTATGGCTAGCTTTTTTTTTTTTAACCATGTTAAATTAACTAACAATGAAAGTAGCTTCATCCCAAATGGATGAGTAGAATACACATTATAGGCAAAAATCAGACACTATATACTCACTGAGGACATGCAGGCACACACACACACACATACACGCACACACACATACACATACACACACACACACACGTATAAACCATCCCAATGACACCTGAACATACCAAATCACTGTAGCTATACTATATTCGGATTCGTTCATCGACCCTGTGTAGAGTGTTGACTCTGCTAGTCTTATGAGCCTGCCTAAGACAATGAGCATTGTCAGAAGTGCCTCAACTCATCCATCCCTTATACCATCACTACACAATGTGATAATAACAGACATCATCTGCACCTGAAACAATAGACCCACTCAACAATAGACTTCCACAAGGCACGCTTGTATGCACACACACAGACACGTACACACATATACACACGTACACACATATACACACATACCTACATACACACACACACACACTTACTACATATAGTCACACACAAACACATGCAGGTCCACACACACACACACACACACACTAATTCGTGCCTCCCCAGCACACCAACCATGCATGCAAGCATATACCTACTTTCACTAACACCCCTTCCCTGCCATAGACACATACAACAGAGCTGTAAGACTACACGTTCAAAAGCAGTGGAAGCACCTCAACCGCCAACAGTAAATAAACATATTTTTGGGATACCTTCAAGGTGACAATTTCAGAAAGGTGTGTCACCCCCGAACTTTCTATTTCACTGAAATAAGAGACATGACACTTCTCACTTGCAGCCCCTCCTAACTCAACACTCCGTTAGTAATAACCTGGTGCCACCTAATCAATCGTCTCAAAGGGTCAACCCGCAAAATACTTTCACGTAACCTATATCTCGGAATGTATATACCACGGCTTTTTAAAAATCCAATAATTAGTTGCTGCCCACAATTAGGATATTGTTCTTGTATGATTGTCAAGACATTGGCTAATTGCTCATCTGAAATATCAGTATACTTGAGTATTTGATAGCCGGCATCTCTCAGTCTTCTCCAAACAGTTGTTCGACTTGTTTCCAATGCATTTGCTACCATCTGTCCAAGTATATCCCGTTCTCATTAATTCGATCATTTCAAAATTTAGAATGATGGTTAGTTGGCCTATGCTCCCAGAATGAGGTAAAGAATAAGGAAGTACACTAACTGGTGGAATTGTTGTGTCATTAAAGCCATAGATCATAAGACGCAAGTAATGAACAAGGTTTTTCCACATTTCTTCAAGAATAGAAAATTCAGTTCCATAAGTAGATGAAGACAATAGTTGAATGCCTTCCTCTAAAATAACCAGCATAGCTTCTAATTGGTTTATTAGATTCTGAGACAATTGTTCTAGCTCAGCTTGGCACCTCACAATCACCAATTAATGCTTGGTACTCCACTACAAAAGTCTGCGGTATTATCTAGACACAAACAATATACATGAACAAACCAGTTAACTGTCCATGATACTACACATAGTCTGTCCACAAACTAGCCATTTATAAAGCAGCAAAACAAGGGCGGGTTCAGGAGTTAGATTTATCACAATGTAGCTATATATTTCTAAAATAGAGCAAACTGACTTAAAAATCTATGGACTAGGGCCAATTAAATTAATTTAACAAAAAATTAAGCAGCTCAATAACACAATGCTGCAATGACTGAGAAGATAACTTACACTAGATTATCCTAGAGACTTGTCTTACTCATGGACTAGAAAGGCAACGCAGCAAGCTTTATCCATCCTTTCATAAATGCACGCGTAAGGTGGCAGTCGCTACTTATCGTGACCTTTTACGTGATGGCTCTGCTTTGCAATTGTTTGTCATGCGCACATCGTTGTGGGGAGGAGCCACACAACATCAAAAGAAAATGTGAATTATTAGCTGCATTTCTTGTTTGTTTACAGCTATTCGTTAATTTTATTTTTATTTCACTAAATGTTATGCATAATTGAGCTATGTGATTTATGTAAAATAAACCTGATTGAGCTTTTGCTAACAGTAGCTACTCATTTTAATCTATCTCACAGGAGAGAAAAGTGCTCTCATTATCTCATAAGAAGAAGATGCATCTACTTTGTTCTCAAGAGTAGCTATAGGGCACAGCCACCAGGTTCAGAAGAGTGTATAGGAGAGGACATGGCTTCCTTGTTCTTCAGAGGAGGGAGTAGTTAGTTCTCTGGCTTTCCTAAGAATTCATACCTCTGCAGAAGGGAAGGAAACCACATCCTGATTTGTTTGTTTTTGTTTTGTATTCAAAAGAGAGGTTGAAGAAAAGGCAAAACTCCTTGGGGAGAGATGCACCCTTAGCTAATTATGATAATATCAACCACTTCAGAAGCTTTGATTTGGTTCATTCCATATTATTATGGCCCTGCTATGGAACTATAATTTAGCTAAGTGTATAACTCTTCTATAGGAATGTTTTAGAATAAGTGTACAAAAATTATCAACCCTGGTGCTTCTACCCTACAGAATGGCTCTCTTGGTAAAACACTTAAAATGTGAATACTGCAATTATACTTGCCAGATTTGCACAGGTACATGTTGTTTATGTAATAACCTGGGATCAATTAGCTATATATAGCCAATAGTTAATTATAGCTATAATAGCAAACTTTTATTCAAAACTATTGAATTAACAAAAACTGACCACCAGTATTTTTATACAAATAACTAATTGGCGAGCGAGCGTAGCGAGTGAGACACTTACAGGGGTAACACAATTGAAAATCGGGGATGTTTATTTGTTTGGCGAGCGAGCGTAGCGAGCGAGACAGTATTAGGGGTGGATAATGCAAAATCGGGTATATGTTATTGGCGAGCGAGCGTAGCGAGCGAGACACTTACAGGGGTAACACAATCGAAAATCGGGGATGTTTGTTTATTTGTTTATATATATGGACGTACGTATGTCATTTTGTACTTTGACCCTCCGTATTTTTGTGTTCGGTCCGCGTTCGACCCTATCCCAAACTTCACTAAACAGAATCCTCCGGTTTAGCGACCATTACCCGTATCACCTTAGAAATTGAATTGTTTCCGGCTTTGAATTGTTTTGCGAGTGCAGTTAAAACTCAAAATCTTATGGTAGCTCCATTTCTATTCGAGTTAGTGGCGGTGGTAAGTTAATGCGCTATTTGTCACAGTTATAAGCCCTACTCAACAGTATTTACTTAAAAATGCATTGGTCCACTAGACGAACCACGAAGGTAAGTCTTGCGTAGGTATGTTCAGTTGTGTGAAATTATTGTGCGTTACAACTACTATTAAAATAACGTGATTTGATTTTGTTGCTTCTTTTTCAATTCAAACTGTTGCTGGAGCGGTTACTATGACATTGAAACCCCTTTACCTCATAGTAATGTAAAAACTCGACTTTATTTTAATAGCTTGAGTGTTAGTTGTTAAAATTAAATTTAACAATAGTGTAGTTTAAGGCTCGCTCGCCATTTGTGCTCAAGCACACCACTAGTATATATATATGTATGTATGTATGGATGGTACGTATGCTCTTTTAACGCGCGCGCTTCTAATTACGTAAGTTAGGTAAAGCGTTCACGGTTCCAGAATTTTCAATTAACGAGCGCGGAGAATCATACTGCACTGCCTTACGCAACTTTGTTTCAACCAAAAAGTTTACAGCTACTCTCTTCTTGAAACAATTGTGAAGTCTTTGTCAAGCTGCGCTTCTTTGCCACTGCTTTCGAAGTTTATTCAGGTAATTCTGTTAGTTTAGTCTGGGATCAGAGACTTTAGATTCTCTGATGCTAACTGAGAATGGAAAGGGTTACACTGTGCACTACAGTTAGATGTAATTTCTGTCCTATTTTTCTGTAAAAAGAGTCTGCTCGCTCGCCATGCATTTGCGCTATTCGAGCGCACCACTAGTTTATATATATGTTTGGACGTACGTAAGGCATTTTTGTACTTTGACCCTCGCGTTTTTGTGTAAGTTCGGTGGTCGACCCCGTCCCAAACTTCACTAAACAGAATCCTCCGTTTATCGATCAGTACCCGTATCACCCTAGAAATTGAATTGTTTACTGTTTTGAATTCTTTTACGGGTGCAGTTAAAACGTGAAAACTTACGGGACTTCCATTTCTATTCGAGTTAGTAACAGTGGTAAGTCAATGCGCTCTTTGGCATGGTTATAAGTCGTACGCAACAGTATTTACTTGAAAATGCATTGTCCACTAGACTAACCCCGAAGGTAAGTCTTGTATAGGTGTGTCCAGTTGTGTCAAAGCATTGTGCTTTACAGCCACTATTTAGCTAAAGAATATCACAAAGAAAACGTTTAAATAGCGTGTATTGTTTTGTTGTTGTTGTTTTCCTTCAATTCAAACAGTTGCAGCGAGTTCTTACTATGGTACTGAAATCCCTTTACAGTGTATGCCTAATTTAAAACTGGACCTTATTTTCAGTAGCTTCAGTGTTGGAAGTCAAAATTATTCATATAAAAATAGTATAGTCTTTAGGCTCGCTCGCCATTTGTGCTCAAGCACATCACTAGTTAGTGTATATATGTGACCGTCTACAGGAAAACCTGGCACAACACGGCGTGCGTAAATATCGAGAAAAGATTGATCGATTTCTTAAAAATGTATTGTTTCAAGCCGACGGAAGGGAATGGTTAGGTCTATTATAGGGGAACGACTTAAGCTACGATGATAAAACTTGGAGAGCTCAATATCTGGACGCCGACAACTCTGTAAGTGCAAAAAAAAATTTTTCAAAGGGTGCCGCGTTGTGCCCGGTTTTCCCGTAGACGGTCACATATAAACTATGTGACATCACTACAGTAGTTGAAATGATGCAAATAGTACAGGCCCTTTTGAAAAATGCTTTGGACAAACTGTACGGTTGCAGTTAGTAAATAATCTACATGTCTGTACAATTGTGCAAACAGGTAAAGGGTATCCAAGCCTATTAAACAATGTACATATACAATTGTGCGAACAGGTAAAGGGTTTCAAGTCTATCAGTTGTCAGACCATTATATTATTCTCACATCTCATCGCTTTTCCCTGCAAATTTTGTCTCCACAAACCGAGCTGATTTTTTCTCCATCTAACCTTACCGCGTCGATTATTAAAAAAAAAACATGCCGATTCTTCCAGAAACCTAACCGATATTTTTATCGGGTCGGTATTTTTTTACATAATTATCGCCAATTCTGCAAATTAATTTTGAAACAAACGGCCCACTATACCCTCCCCCCATAATTTTAGGGCACTATCTCAGTGGTGAATTCTCACCTTTGATAAATATAATACAAGATTATGGTTTTTCTTAACTGCAGAAATGAACTGCTATCTTTGGCTATAGTATTAACATTTGATAGCATGGAAAACTGTGGTATTCGGACAGATAGCACTCATGTTGCAAGAAATTTCACATGGTTTACCTCATAAAAAAAACTCGCTCAACTCATGCTATTAATCCCCAATACCACAGCTTTCCATGCTATTATATATACATATACTCTAATACCTTTGCTACTACTCTAAGAATTGTTACAGCTATGGAAATTGTATCGAGTCTATCCAGTAATAGATTTAAAAATCAAAGTGGCTTATTTATTTAAGAATTCAGAATATATATCAAATGGATTTACTTAATTTGACGTGTGTGTGTGTGTGTATGTGTGTGTGTGTGTATGTGTGTGTGTGTGTGTGTGGTACCCACCACATCCACAGGATATGTCCTAACAGAACACAACACCCTAGCTAATGAAGCTCACTAAGAATGTATTTTGTCACAGACACTTAACATCTCATTCAGAAACACATTCCATTCTCACAACCTCTGCCTGTTTACTGTATCATCCTTTAGTGAGCATGCTAAGACTGGTTTGCTATATATATGGCCAGCTCAGGCTTGGTGCTGCTTGACCCTTTATCTGGCCTAACCTAAGAACTGAATTAAGACATCAGGGATTGAGTTGGGAAGAAGCTTCAAACAGCTTGGCAATATAGCAGTAGTAACTCTGGTGGCAGTCTACTCGGTCAGTCTTCCCCTACACCTGGTGACAGCTCTCTGTGACTACACCACAGTGTGCGTGTGCATGTGTGTGTGTGCAATTTTTTTACACCCCTATGCCATTTGTCAGTACAGGTATCTAAGTCAAAAATTACCAGGTGTTTATTAGAGAAAAATTCATTGAGAAACTTAGAGGACTATTGAATTTAAAACAAACAATGAAATGCTAAATATAATAGTAAGAATAATAATTGGGTGAGCGAAGCAAGACCCTCACTAACGAGTCTCACTAACGAGTTACCATTTTAAAAAAAATCAGATTTCTTGGGGAGGGAAGGGAGCTTTCTATGGGGGGTAGGGGAAATCCAGGGCACCCCCCCCCCCCCCTTCTGTATGAAGCCCTGACAAACAAACTTTACATGTTCGTTTTAAACACACAAACATATTTTTACTTGCAAAATAACATTTTTTTTCTACTCACACATACATGCACACAATGAGTTTTTTTCTATTAAATAGGATACAAAAAAAAATATAAAAATGAATGGAAAACATATACTAATATAAAAAATACGGCATTGTAATGTTGTGGGGAAGCCCCTATGCTACCGCTGGGAAAAAATCGACTTCGTAACTGCAACAGTCGCCCCTGAATATCGCTGAATAGCAGTAAGGTTTGTACCGATGTTTCTCCGTTCCTGGTCGGTCTTTTTTCTTGAAACTTGGTTTATAAGAGCTGTCTGTTGGTGTCTGTTTCAACCGCAACAACAAAGTAAGGCCACACCAAATTAATTTGTTGTTGCTCGGGCGAACTAGGCTGAGATGTAGGGTCGGTAGGTAGGGAAAAAAAAACAAAAAAAACATTAATATCATTAAAAAATCATGAATATCATTAATTAGCGTGTCAATATTACTTTATTGTTCATTCGACTCGACGTCTTTTCACATTGTTTGGGTGAGAAACTTTATTAGTCTTGCCTTTAGATTGGCATATGCAACAGAGTGGACAGACTATCCCATAGCTTCTTTTCAATCTGCTACTCCTTCTGTTACTAACCCTCCTTCATCCTTTCCACAATAATAGTACACTGGAGGGAATTTGACAAGTGCAGCACTGTAATATGATACTTCCATAGGGTCCGCACAAGAGATGTTTTCTTTTACCACAATTGTGTCATGAAATGGTGAGTTTGGATCAACAAATTAATTTGGTATGGCCTAAACGTACATTGAACAGATGACGAGAAATAAATATATAGCAGAACTCCTCCATTTGCGGTTTAGTGCATTGAGCTATTAACCACCAAACCATGAAGTTATAAGGTAGAGGGATTAATTGACCCCCAAACCACCTCTCTCTCTCTTGTGTGAGCTGTAGGGATCCAGTCAAGTCAAGATTGTGAGACAATTGCTGGATCATAATATTATAAATGTGCCAGTCTAAGAAGGACTGTCAATATAGCATCAGCCTTCATTCATGAACAAAAAAGTTGAGCTAAATACATAGCTACTATCAAATAAAAGCAATTTGAATATATAATCAAGCAATTATGTTTGATGACTAAGATAGCTTTACATCCAATTCTGCAAGTGAAGATGGATACGACTTAACTCCTTCTAGGAGCTGATCAGGATGGGGGTTTGACAGGGTAGAAGACTGAAACTATAACTATAGCTAACTATAGCTAACTGCACTACTAGTTCTCTGTAATTCGGGTCTAAATTGTCCAAACAAAATTTAGTTAACTATTCCAGCGCCATAAAATAACAAGGTAATAAAAACTGTCAGATTCGTTTTTCAAAATAATATTCTAATTATTCAGTCATTCTCGGCTGAAATAATTATATTAATAGGAAATTTTTCTCTTTTTAACAGCCTAATTTTTTTTATAACTTAACCCAACGTTTCAACTTCTTGACCCCTGAAGAGGATTTTGGCAAGAAGTCTAAATGTCGTTTTAAGTTATAATAAAAAATATTGGCTGTTAAAAAGAGAAAATTGTGGCACAACAATAAAAAAAATCGCATAAAAATATAAATAAATAGACATTGAGATGAAAACAAAACCAATCTGACAGAATCATTGAAAATAAGGTTCAGAAAGGGCAGATCAATTGTCAGCTTTTAAATATTTCCACTAACCGCTAAAAGTTGCTTTTAGTAAGGAACTTTGTAGTTTCATAACTCCTAGGCATCGGTGAGTTTCTCCACCATTTTTGGTAGGCTTCCTGTCAGCCTGCCTGTCTTCCCAGTTCCCACGTTAGTAGAGCTCTGCAGTATACGACATTGAAGTTACGATCCTTGGCAACAGTCAATTAACGTTAATTGATTCTAATATGTTTGCGTGGGTTGAGTGTGTAGGCGGTGTGTGAGCACCCTTAACCTGTATTGTCAGTGACAGTTAAGTTGTAAGTGAAAAAACGCCAATAAAACGGTAAGCATTGCACTGTAGCACAGACGTAATACGGGCGTTTCGTTTAATTGTAACCACCGTCGCCCGTCTTTCCATAACTTTCATTTATTCTTACGCATATTGATTGTTAACGATCGCCGTTTAGGAATACATTTCAAAGAGGGAGCCGAGGAGTCCAGTCATAGTGCACAAGATGATTAGCTCGAGATTTAACAGAATTACCTGTCCTAGATAATTTGGAGGCTTCCAGTGAGTTACATTCGAGGTTAGAGAAATTACTTAGAAGATGCCACTTTCCTTTCACTTAGTAAATATATAAAAGACTATAAAGCTACTTCAAACTATTACCATTTAGCTTTATGCTTTTTTTTTTATAAAGCTTAAGCTTAGAATTGTTGGATGAAAATTTTCTCCCCTTTCCAGACTGTGGTATTACAGGCAAGCAGTTTTTACAAAGTCATCGGTCAAGTGGGAGGGGCAGGAAGCTTTTCCCCCAACTTTCTGCTCTCTTCCACCCACCCCCCATATAGTTGTGTGCCGTATGCTGTTGAGGCTGATCCCAAAAAGTACAACATTAAGTTCATAATTTTAAGCTAACTACTCCCAATGATTAAAAAAAAAATTCCCTTATAGCTAACTTGTTATATTACTTAGAGTGATAAATTTGCCCTAAACAAAATTTAACCTGATCAGTACAGAATTCTTCATTCTCAACTATTCTGATTAAAATTGATTTATTGGGATGAATTGTGTGGATTAGACTGTAGAAAACTCTATAAAGGTGTCGCTGTGGTAGAAATGAGCAGCCAAGTTGTGAAGTTAAACTAGTTGTCTAGAATTAGATAAGGGAGGTCACGGTTATAGCCTAGGATTTAATAGTTTGGGATAGGGATATAGAAATATATAACTAACAATGCCTATGATTGTTATGTTTCTGTTATTGTTTATAGTGTACCTAACTCAATTGACAGTACTGCCCTTATTTGGTCATATCACTAATCATGGGTTTGTGGTAATAACACCACCCACACAATAAAGCAGCTGACTAATCTAAAACCAAAGGGTGTTTAGGTCTGACACATAAAAAATAATATTGTGGCATTTTAATACTAACAAATGACAGAGTTATGATTACAAAGCCTAAGAGTGATACAAAACTATCATAAAGAATTGCATTGGTTTTAATATTGTTCTTATTGAAAAGACGGCAGTATATGATGCTTTACCAACCTGGCTTGGCGTTATTCAACCCACCCATTGGTGTCGTTACTGGCAAAGCTTTATCACTCTTATTTTACATTATCATTTCTCAACCCACAACCGGCTGGTACTGATGATACTTTACCAATCTGACTTAGCTGGAAAATCTAGATGGTGCCCACCCTTCATCCATGATTGTGGAATTGGGCTCGTTGAAACTTTTGCTTTCCATTTTGAAACTCTCACCATCCATTTCTCGACAGTTGCACTCGCTTTTGGCTACAGTAGTGGTCGTTTAATAATCACCTTCATTTCCTTAACCACATTCTACTGAATGTGACAATGCTTTACCTATTCCACTAATGACAACGCTTTACCAACCGGTCTACGCTTATGAATTATTAATGAACACACACACACACTGTCGCCGTCGGTTACTGACTCACGAGTGCATGATTATAATACAGATAGTATATGTAGTAATAATGTTTCTCTATAACATCTAGAGTTTCACACTTTTTAAAGTCTATTTTATCTCACCTGCAATGGAAGTGAAGTGAAGCTGTTAGTACCAGATGAAGCTCTTCTTTCCAAGTCAGGCATAGGTGGCTGACTTTGCCACAAAACAGCATTACCTGCAGGGGGAGACGAGAACATTGACCATTCAAGATAGCAACAGTGTGTGTGTGTGTGTGTGCATATGTGCGTGTGTATGTGTGTGAATATGTGCATGTGTATGTGTGTGCATATGTGCGTGTGTAAGTGTGTGTTGTGTGATATCTTATACTCTACATCAAACAATCCTATGCATTACCCATTATTCCAGGCATCATGCATTATGAAATTAATCAGTCAGTGATCCAATTATTAGTTTTGATAAATGTCATAAATTATGCAATAGTTGGTTTATTGACAGGATGGACTTAAACAAGTGCTGAGTCAACAGAAAGGACAGTCAGTCAATTGACCAATGTAGACTTGACAGGAAGGAGAGTCGAACAACTGGAACATGTGTTTAAAAGAACTGATGGACAAGTGGTTATAAGAAAGCACATTACAAGGATTCATACTGAACTTTTTGCTATGTTTAGGGGGAGAGATGGGGGAAATAAATTTAGGGGGGGAGGGGGGAAATCCCGGGGCTCCCATACTCTGTATGAAACCTTGCATTAAATAATAATATACAAAAAAAAAAACACATCAATTAAAATCAATAAATAAAAATTAAAACAAATAAATAATAAAATAAATAAATAAATAGTAAAATAAATAAAAAATAAAAAATAAAAAATATATATACACTAGATAAACAAAATAAATATGCCAGACTAATGTTACCTGTCAAATCTTTTTGGCACCCCTAGCTGCAATAACATGACAAAGTTTATGCTCAAGGGGCATTGCTGATTCATCACAATTGTATATTTGGAATTGCTTATACATTGTCTGACAGTATCTTGTTGGCAGTGCACAATGATCCATCACTTCTCTTGTCTGATAGCATCTTGCTGGCAGTGCACAATGATCCATCACCTCTCTTGTCTGATAGCATCTTGTTGGCAGTGCACAATGATCCATCAACTCTCTTGTCTGGTAGCATCTTGTTGACAGTGCACAATGATCCATCACCTCTCTTGTCTGATAGCATCTTGTTGGCAGTGTACAATGATCCATCACCTCTCTTGTCTGACAGTATCTTGTTGGCAATGCACAATGATCCATCACCTCTCTTGTCTGACAGTACCTTGCTGGAAGTGTACAATGATCCATCACCTCTCTTGTCTGGTAGCATCTTGTTGACAGTGCACAATGATCCATCACCTCTCTTGTCTGAGAGCATCTTGCTGGAATTGTACAATGATCCATCACCTCTCTTGTCTGGTAGCATCTTGTTGAAAGTGCACAATGATCCATCACCTCTCTTGTCTGGGAGCATCTTGCTGGAATTGTACAATGATCCATCACCTCTCTTATCTGAAAGTATCTTGGTAGCATCTTGTTGAAAGTGCACAATGATCCATCACCTCTCTTGTCTGACAGTATCTTGCTGGCAGTGTACAACGATCTATCACCTAACTTGTCTGACAGTATCTTGCTGGCAGTGTACAATGATCCATAACCTCTCGTGTCTGGTAGCATCTTGTTGACAGTGCACAATGATCCATCACCTCTCTTGTCTGACAGTATCTTGCTGGCAGTGTACAATGATCCATAACCTCTCATGTCTGACAGTATCTTGCTGGAAGTGTACAATGATCCATCACCTCTCTTGTCTGACAGCATCTTGTTGACAGTGTACAATGATCCATCACCTCTCTTGTCTGACAGCATCTTGCTGGAATTGTACAATGATCCATCACCTCTCTTGTCTGGTAGCATCTTGTTGAAAGTGCACAATGATCCATCACCTCTCTTGTCTGGGAGCATCTTGCTGGAATTGTACAATGATCCATCACCTCTCTTATCTGAAAGTATCTTGGTAGCATCTTGTTGAAAGTGCACAATGATCCATCACCTCTCTTGTCTGACAGTATCTTGCTGGCAGTGTACAACGATCTATCACCTAACTTGTCTGACAGTATCTTGCTGGCAGTGTACAATGATCCATAACCTCTCGTGTCTGGTAGCATCTTGTTGACAGTGCACAATGATCCATCACCTCTCTTGTCTGACAGTATCTTGCTGGCAGTGTACAATGATCCATAACCTCTCATGTCTGACAGTATCTTGCTGGAAGTGTACAATGATCCATCACCTCTCTTGTCTGACAGCATCTTGTTGACAGTGCACAATGATTCATCACCTCTCTTGTCTGATAGCATCTTGTTGTCAGTGCACAATGATCCATCACCTCTCTTGTCTGACTGCATCTTGTTGGCAGTGTACAATGATCCATCACCTCTCTTGTCTGACAGTATCTTGTTGACAGTGCACAATGATCCATCACCTCTCTTGTCTGACAGCATCTTGTTGGCAGTGCACAATGATCCATAACCTCTCTTGTCTGACAGTATCTTGTTGGGTGTACAATGATCCATCACCTCTCTTGTCTGACAGTATCTTGTTGGCAGTGCACAATGATCCATCACCTCTCTTGTCTGATAGCATCTTGTTGGCAGTGCACAATGATCCATCACCTCTCTTGTCTGACAGTATCTTGTTGGTAGTGCACAATGATCCATTACCTCTCTTGTCTGATAGCATCTTGTTGGCAGTGCACAATGATCCATCACTTCTCTTGTCTGATAGCATCTTGTTGGCAGTGTATATTGATCCATCACCTCTCTTGTCTGACAATCCACTCCTGATTAGCTGAGGAGAAGTTTTCAAAGTATCAGTCTTCAAAGTATCACCCTATATGTACCAACTGCTATAGTCATGGCAAGTAGGAACGTACTAGGGAGCCTCAGTTTACTGGCAGGAAAAGACCCGGCAACAACAGAGGCTACTATTCAACTATCGTCATTGAACCAGCTTATTTTCTACTTATCATACTATTGCTGTTAAGCTTGTAGTCAGGTTTGTGGCAGTGATTTTGGAGGCTTTCTTTATTCAATTCAATGTGGAAATTACTATAGATAACAGCACTTAAAAAAATACTGTTAGCCCCTTTACAGAATGAGAACAGATAGTATTAATGATAATGGTAGGTTTATAAGCCTTCGTAGGGTTCTTTTCATACCACTTAACAAAGTTTTGTCTCGCTGCCAAAGTCTGCGAGACCGTCCAATACTAGTAGCCTCACCCCCATCCTATACTAGTAGCCCCACCCCCAGATTGCGGTTCCAGCAAGGGTTCTCTGCGATAGTCTTCTAGCAAGTTCTCCCCGAGAGGGCTCTGGTGAAGATAGAGCTGGGGTTATAATAGGGTATTTTTGCAACCTCAAATGTGGTTTGTAAGTGTTTGTGTATGGAATGTGGTCTGATGGAGTAGCCTCTCTTCTGTGAGACTAACAATGAGACAGCCTGTGTCCTGTGATGTTGCTGCAATTTGTAGCTTGCTATCCTTCATCTTCACTGTAAATGAACTTACATTGTTGAAGGAGCAAGTTTTGTGGCGGCACAGCTATGTGGATGACGTCCCCTTTAGTGAAAATAGATACAAATTGGAGGCAGTCGCACCAGTAATCAGTATAATCAATTGATACAATTATACTGTGTTTGTTTGATAGCATATCTCACTTCTCAGCTGCAACCGAAGATGCCACACGTTCAACTAGTGAGTTATTTGAGCTTCTCAAAGAAATTCTTCTTGTATTGGTTCAATAAAAAGTACCAATAAGTGCCATACAATAATACAGGATAGTGGTTGGTAAAGGATCTACACCAGACTACAAGCGACCATATTGGAACATTCTTTAATGAAGATTTATTTAAAAGTAACAAATTAACAATGTGTAAATTTGAAATATGGGATATGATATACAAAAAATGTAAAGTGCAATACAATGAGTGTTTTCAATTGTATGTCCATGTGGCTTTGTCAGACTTCATTCCACAATTCTGTTACGCAAACAATACAATAATTCAAATACTACAATAATAACAATACACTTACTGGAGCTGTCGCTGTATTTTATCTGCTAAATGATTGCATTCTCCTGTTTGGAACAATACAGTAACAAACTCCTTGAGAGCTGAGGGTCTCGTTGGAAAGACTCTGCGAATGTTGTCCAAAAGAGTCCTTGCTCTGTCTTCGTTAATAAGGTTAAGCTCTCGAAGTTGGTCATAGGTATATTGTGATATGAGTCCAATACTGTAGCAGTGATCAGCTACTGTCATAACACAAGGCTTCACTGAGTGCACCAAGTCAGGATACACACTCAGAAATATACTCAAGTTATTGCCACCTATTAATAAAACATTTATAATAAAACCAAATAAAAACAATAACTTGACTTACTTTCAGAGACCTCTACCACAGGATCTTTCTTCTCATATTTCTAAACACAATAAAATAATTGTTAGGTATTGCAAGTTAGAATACATAAGTCTATTTCTACATACCTGTCCATACCAAATGAGGTGTCTATTCTGAAGTGCAATTCCTTGTGAATGGTTGAAACACTTCATGACTGAAGGAATGGACTCTACTTCATGAACTCTCCCAAGATGATTCCCTCCTTCATGTGAGCGACAGTCAAAGGCAAACTGGTAGTCCATGGAGCTGTTGTAGTTCATTCTGGAACTAGCTTTCTTTAGAGTGTCTTCTATTTCTTGTTTTAGAGCAGCACATTCATGGTGAATGGAGTCTTGGAAATGAGGATCACACGAAACTACGACTTCAAAATATTTGCATCGAGATATAAATGTTACACAAATTTGTTTAGATCCGTACATAAAGTGCACCATGTTTTTCTTGACTCCTTCTCCAATGAAAGTGAAGGACTTGTTGGATACGAGACATGCCATTGCAGCAGGAAAGAGTCCCATAGGAGTAAACCCACTACTGAAGTATATCAAGAGAGGCTCCACAAAACTTGAGCTACAAGATTCTTCGTGGAATTGGTCAAGTTCCTTTGCACTAGTGTTTTCTAACACGCAAGGAATGATGTATTCTTTCTCCTTTTCTAAAACTGAGTTAGTATCAGAAGATTCAACTGACGCAATCTCAGCTATCAAGTGAAGATATGCAAGCAAAGCTACCAGTTGCTCTGGTGGAATCAGATATCCTGAAATGTCAGCCGTAGCTTTCTTCAAATCTGTCATAGAGAATCGACCTGTCTTCCTGAATCTCTCGGATGTGGCCTGACCTACGCTATCAAAGCTCATGGCTTTAAGAATGACACCAGTGATACTGTCATACACTACTTGGATGTCAATGATGACCAGGTCCTCCAAACCAGGCACACTGGGGAAGTACATCAGAACACCGGCATGGTGGTGAAGAAACCACAGAGCTGCTTTGGTCTCGTAGGGTGTCATATTGAAGGCATGGGACAAGGCCAAGCAGGTCTCCAGTCTGGCTGTCCTCATTTCTCTCATGCGAAGACACAAGCTGAACAGAAGCCACACAGCTGGAATTTTCAGCTTATTAAAGTGTTTCTCCATGGCATTCTCCAGTAGCTGATGCAAGTGATCAATCTCTTCTACTCCGCCTCCCATGTTGTCTAAAGAAACAACAAGCTTGTCTTTTGAGCAGAACTGAACTATGCCTTTTTTGTAGGAGTCAGTGTCTCGAATCACTTTTTGAAGCTGTGAGTCGACTGTAGCGATGACTTCCTCAGAAACCTTGTCTTTGTGAGTACCCACGATATACACTACTGACTTGGAGGACTCCAGTATCTCACCAATGGCTGAGTTGTCTGGTCCTGGTAGAGGTTGAAGATGGGTGGAGGAACTGAAGCAAGATATACTGGCCAGAGTACGCAAAAGCATCTCTTGCAGAGTAAACTCAGATTTCTGTGGTGCAGTTGTCTCTCCTGAAGCTCTCTGATAAAAGACCCAATACTCCTCTTCTAGTTGGAACTTGTAGCTAAAGAACAGCAAGTAGAGGCCAGGTCCTATGGTGAGTGCTGGTAGCATGTCCATCAGCTCAGGCTGACCTCCGGTGTCCTCCATTCTCAAAAAAGCTTTAAAAGAATGTTTCACATTTTCTGCAAAGTGTGGTTGTTTGGACACTGTCTCGAATATGGCAGCTATTTCAGAATAATCTGGTGATCTGATTTTTTGTTTGGTCAATAATTTTAGTTTTGCCAGCATTTTATGCACTAAGTTAGGCTGTGTATTTTGAACAGGGCGGGATTGCTTGGTGTTTCTAATGTGTTGTTTTTTAACCTGATGAGACTGCCCTGTATTGCTAGCCTGACTGACCTCTGCCCTGGTGTAACTACCTCTATGGGAATCAGCTGTAGCCTCAGAAGTGGATTCAATCTGAAAACTATCTTTGAGAGTGTGAAAGAGTAGAGAAGCTTCCTCAATGAGATTCTTTACAATGGTCCACTTTGTGGTTCTTTCTGCTGTAGTTGGATCAGACTTGCCTTGGATTAGCATATTGGAGCAACACTGTACTGTGCCTGTGCTGCCATGAATCTGCTCCTCTTCTTTTGCTGACAGAAGATCTATGATCTCTTTTTGAATTCTCCTGAGAGTTGTACTCTTGCCTTGTCTTGGAGGACCAAGGGACATAAACTTTAAAGACAGAAGCTCCAACACTTCTTTGGAAACAATGAAGTGTTTGTATGCATCTTCATACTTGAAAGCTATTGAACATAAATAAAATAGGAATTAAGTATAAAATACTGCAAATAAAACACTAATTGCAGATATTAAGGTCCCATTGGTTATACTCTACAAGTAACCCACACACTGCACTGGTACCATTAGCTGGCTCCAGAAATACAAAGTGTGGGCAGCTGGTTTTATAGCCTGGAGCTAAGCCAGTAGAAGCAGCTGCCAGTAGAAGCAGCTGCACTCCAGCACTTGCAATTTTGGCAAAGACAATCAATTTACTTTTAAATTTCATAATTAATACAATAAATATTTAGTTTTAACATAATTAACACAATAATAAACAATAATATTCTAGTTATACTATAGTACAAGTTTTAATACCTAACTTAAGTTTCCCATACAATCTATAAATGGGACATTCTAAAGAGAAGCCAATATCACTGAAGGCAAGATGGCTTTCTAGAGATGCTGCTATTTAATTACACTAACCTGACAGAGTTTCTTTGTATACTCCATCTCTATTAGCAACCAGCAACTGTCCAGTAGACAAGACTGCAGTAGTTATCCATCCAAAAACATGTTGTGGTCTATCTCCCTCACTAGTAGTCTCAATCCACTCCTCTGTCTTGTTGGAGTAACTTCTAATGGTAGAAAGGGTATCGATGCCGATTAGATTCGATACATAGGAGACGATAGCTAAGATGTGTGTAAGTGTGGTTACTGTCCTCCATATTGTTTGTCTTCTTGACCTGCCATTACCAGCAGATATTATGAGGGACTCTAAACTACATATAAATAGAATCTTCTCCTTGGCTCCTCCTGTGAAGTAGAAGTTGCCTTCATGGAATGTTGATCGCATGTCATAGCATGAAGAAGGAAGTGAGTCTGCAGTCGTCCAATGATCGTTGAGTAGAACTTCCACTACGTCCAAGTACTCGCCAGGTGAGCCCTTCCCACCAGCCACGACCAGGACCTCTGGTGATCCTCCACTAACTGATGATGTGAAGTAGCGAGGAGTAGGCATGGCATGTAGCGATGGCTTCCAGTCTAGACCAGTAGTACTAGTCAACAGAGAGTTAGTGGGTTCAAAAGTGGAGGGATGCCATCCACCAACCAATACAAACTTAGACTGGTAGGTAGTTAGGGACGAGCCTCTATATGGTACATCAGTAGTAGTCCATGAGTGAAGGTCAGTAGAAATGTGAAGTGTGCGATAATTAGAATGCATAACTAGCAGTTTATCATGTAGTACTGCACATTGGTCAGGTCGGACATCCTCACTCCATGTATGGCAGTGCTCCCAGTGAAGTGAGACTGGAGGATGGAGATCTCTCTAAATACAAACAAATAAATATATAATTAAAGTGATAAATAAACAAACACACAAACAAACAGCACTAAGTGCTATTTAAATGAGACTTTAACATGCAAACACACAAACAAACTTATAATTATAAGACTACAAATATCTTTAAAAACACACACACAAACAAACAGCACTAAGTACTATTTAAATGAGACTTTAACATGCAAACACACAAACAAACTTTTATAAGACTACAAATATCTTATAGACAAACACACAAATTTATTCCTATATCAGCAATGATAACAACAGCAACTCTATGACATGCTAATACACAAACATACAATTTCTCACACAATGATTAAATACAATACAATATTTTAATAAATGAAATAGTAAAAAACAATGCTGAGAAATTTAAAATAAACAAACGCACAAACATACAACTGGTACAATGCGTAAATATGTGCACACAAACACACGATATTCCAAACACATAATAAGAGAATGTGTTGTTTCTTCCTATGCTAAAATAATGTACAGTAGGCACCAGAAAAAATAGGTTTTCAATTTTGTTTAGTAGAATGATTATTTTTTTTGCACAGAAGGAGCTATAGTAGAAAAAACAAACAAAACGATATGGTAGTTGATAAAATATAGTTTTTTGGTTCGACGATGTTAATGTTTTAATCTTCACTGTTTACCGCATGCATCACTTCTAGGAATGAAAAAAAAAGATGCTATTTTAAATATTGGGGCCACCAGTGGCTTAGAAATTCTTACTTCTAGAGACCCAACTGTAGCTGGTAGAAAGGCTAAGAAGTAGGGACCTGACAGAACAGCAAGTTCAGCAAAAATCCAGTCAGTCTGCTTAATTGAAGCGAGTCAGTTTTGTTGTTGTTGTGCAAGCTGTTTAGCATGATCCCTATAGCATTTAGAAGGTAGTACAAGGCCTTAGCTTGCTGATATAGCTGTGGAAGAGTTTCTAGCTTTTAGCAGTAAATCAAAACCTTGACTGTTAAAACTTTTTCATGTAGTGGTACCAACTGCTTAGTCAAAATGGAAAAAAAAATGGAAAAAAAAGCTTTTTTTCTTTTCGAAAGAAACCTGCCGTTGATTATAAAAATTCTAACACATGAACATATATACATTAAAAAAATTACAAAAACATAATCTTCCTATAAAAGTGCACAAACATACAAATACCTCCCAAATACAAATTCAATACACACTGTAAGAAAGTTTAAATTAAAGGATAACAAGCACAACAACAGCCACAACAACAACAAAAAAACAAAA
>WLWD01006303.1_pt1 | contig 80951 bp, 50 predicted proteins | sample 6712731 | NCBI WGS metagenome assembly WLWD01 (sample SAMN12718690, study PRJNA576275) | sponge metagenome | isolation source: marine sponge | host: Mycale hentscheli | place: New Zealand: South Island, Marlborough, Capsize Point | collected 2014-11-01 | reverse complement strand
ATTTAACCGGACCCTTTCCTCACTTTGCGTTTGGTAAAGGGTCTGGCCCCGCCAGATATTTGTAAAGTACATGTATATAATACTAGCTTGGAATAGACAAATATATATATACATATATATATATACTGGTGGTGCGCTCAAATAGCGCAAAATAGCGAAGCGAGCGATGCATGTTCCCTGTAATTGCAGCTATTCCATGCATGCTTGGTGTGGCTACAAATACTGTCAAAGTGAGAAAACAATAGTGGTAGCTTTTTTCTATGACGAGGAATAGTCTAATAAATAAATTAGGAACATTTAATGGCTTTTCAAAAAGAAAGATTCTTTACCTTGCTACCTGTTTCTGTTTACTTTTAGCTCTTCTCCTCCTTGCCCTGTCTTTTTCATTTCTTATCTCTCTCCTTACTAATTTTTCTTCAGGAGTTTCTAACGCCCTCAAAGCTCTTGACCGAGCGTTTCTAACGTTTTGTCTACTGGGCATCGCTAACTGGTCGACTGTGTCTAAATCGCAATGGAATATATAGGAGAGAGATAAGAAATGAAAAAGACAGGGCAAGGAGGAGGAGAGCTAAAACTAAACAGAAGCAGGTAGCAAAGTAAAGAATCTTTCTAACCGCTTTAGTTTCTTATGGTCTCTATATTCTCTTCTAGTATCTTTAGTTTCTTTCTCTTCAGTCTCTTGTTGTCTCTTCTATAAGTCTCTTCACGATCTTATAGTCTCTTCAAGTCTCATTAGTAACTTCACTTACTTCAAGTCTCTTTTAGTCTATTTATTCTTCTGTATAGTCTCTTTAGTCTCTTATATAACTTGTGATCCATTCATCTCTATTTGATATAGCTATTGAGTTGTTGATTCTAATCAAATTTTGGACATTCTAAAATTCCAAGAATAATATTATTTGCATACAAATTTTCCATGCAAGAAACACTAGTTTTAACTAATTTAGTGTCACAAAATAAATATTTCAACGATTATGTCAGCTTCTCTGTGGTTTCATTTGAATTGTCTACCTTTTGGTGCTTTGTCCTTTTTATTTTTTGAATTAAAATGTGAGATGCATCAATCTGGTGAGGACACGATTTTATTCAAAGGTAAGTTGATATTCAAATAATATATGAAGGATAATGTAAAATTGTATGAGATAAAGTGTTTAATTTTGTAGATGCACTAACCTAATAGCTATCAAAAAAGACAGCAGGTTTACCAAGAATTGACTTAGATAGAAGTAATACCAATGTAAAATGGTAGCTACTACATATTTACAGACTTGCTAGTGTATCATTGGCTATAAACTCACATTTTGACATAAATTATTGTGGTACAGCGAGACTCAGAATTATTTCTTAGTAGCTAATTACCAATACAATAGCTAATAGAAAAAAATCATTCTGCATAAATGTATGGCCTGGTTCCTGGGTTGACAAATGCACTCTATGAAGTTCAAAATTCTACATTGTAAGGCAAACAGATGATAATTCCTAAGGCATGTACCTGCAATTTGTGTTCCTGGCATGCTGAGATATTGATAAATTTATAATTAATAATATATTAATATACAGTTATAGATAGTTCCAAGGAAGTTTTGTGCGCATCGAAAACTGTGAAATTTAGTTCAGTATACCTTGTAGCATGATTATAAGACCTTTTTATTATTATTATTATTATTATTATTATTATTATTATTATTATTATAACTTTACAACCACTATAATTATAACAAAGAGAATTAAAAGAGATAAAATGTGATATGATGGGTGGATGAAAGACAAACTCTATGTACAAGAGAGCAGCCTAGTTAGCTAAAAGAAAAGAAAAGGTATATAAATGATAATAAAACAGCTAAGTGTGAGAACGAAGTGATACATTGATTAAGTGACTGTGACATCTAGAGCAAGGACATAAACGACAAAATGTGCAGGAATTGTCTGAATCAAAGTGTGCAATAAATAGATCCCAAAATTTTGCTTGAGAGAACGTTTAATAGAAGTGAAGGACAATGAAAGATCAATAGGTGAGAATGTGTTCCATACTAGAGATATATAATTAAAATATTGATGTCGTGTAGTAGAGGTGCGTTGGAACTTAATTTCTAATTTACGATTAGATGAAGATCTTGTGGACCCAGAATGAAAAGTGACGTGATTAAATTCATTAGATGAATCAGACGGATTCTTAAGACATTTAACAAAAAATAATAGGTCTAGTAATTGTAGGTAGTACATTAGTGGTAAAATATTGAGATGAATAAGTCTTAATTTGTACGAAATATTACTATGTATTTAGTTGCACGCCATTGAACTCTTTCCAATAAGATAATGTCTTGTATTTTGTTGGGAAACCATAGCTGGGAACAGTAGGTCAGCTGAGATCTTACAAGTGATAGATAGAGGGACTTCTTAATGTTAATGGGTGATGTGCAAGGAATTGCTCGCCTAATTAAATACAGAGACCTATAAGATTTGCTGCATATTTGTTTGATGTGGACAGACCAAGATAAACTATCTGAGAGTAAAATACCTAAATCTTTCTGTTGAGTTACTGTTTTAATTGTATCATTACCGATTGTGTAATTGTTGTTAGTAGATGATGATAGGGAGACGCTTATGTATGCACATTTAGAAGTATTTAAAGAAAGTTTCCAAGATTGACACCATGACAATAAATTGTCAAAATCATTTTGAACAGCTAAATTCTCACTTGCAGAGTTTAGAGAGGCAATAAGTTTGGCATCATCAGCAAATAAAAACACAGACGAAAAAGAGCAGAGAGACGGTATGTCGTTAACATAAATAAGAAAAAGCAGAGGTCCAAGTACACTACCTTGAGGTACACCTGATTTGACAGGAAGTAAGTCAGATTTACACCCTTCAACCTCAACAAAATGCTTTCTATTTTGTAAGTAATCTTTGAAAAATAACCAAAGAGGACCAGTAATGCCAGTTAGCCAAAGCTTATACAGAAGTTCATTGTGGGGGACTGAATCAAAGGCTTTGGCAAAATCAAGAAACACTGTGTGTTGCTTTGACTCCACAGAATTGAAAACTGAAGTATATGATAGAAGTTGTTGAAGAGTGGATCTATTTCTGATAAAACCAAATTGTGTCTTTGAAATTTTTGGATATATAAAATCTATTATCTTAGAGTAGACTATTAATTCTAGTACTTTATGAAGAATACTTAGGAGAGAAATAGGCCTGTAGTTGCTAACTTCAGATACACTTCATTTCTTGTGGAGAGGAAATAATTTGTGTACCTTCCAGTCAGCTGGAATGGAATGAGATTCCATAATGACAGTAAAGAGAAAAAGAAACTGTATGTGCAAGTGAAGATGCGCAGAATTTGTAAATATATGGGCTAATGTTGTCATGTCCAGGAGATTTTTTGCGGTCTAGAGAGTTCAATACATCAAAAATTTCACTAGAAGAAAACTGTACGGTGCTAAGTTGTGATGAAGGTGTTGGAAGACAATGCATACAGTGCGTTTGACTTAAAGAGTAAACTTTTTTAATACTAACATGCAGAAACACAATAGGCCCAAAATAAACACCTGTACCTTATCTTTTACCTGCCTAATACTGTTTCCTGCTTCTAAAAAAAAAGTATAAACAATAGAAGATGGAGAACCACGCATTTGCCATAGAACTTAATACATTTGTCGCCATTTTATTCGACGTCACGCATTCTGCAGCAATTCGTCATCAATTGTCATTACAACGCGCTACTTGTAACCGATCTGGCGCTTTACCCGCTCAATCTGTGGGATTCCCCTTTATATTGCGCACGATATGGCTTCTTGGGGGATTCCCCTTTACAGCGTGCTCGATATGGCTTCTCCCGGTTCGACTACGAGGAATACTACTAGCAAGCGGCTACGACGCACTGAATCAGAGCTATTAGATATTACTAATATGCCCATTACCTCTAAGAGGGCTTCATATTTCCAGGCTGGAGACAAGCTGAAGGAACTAAACACTCCTAAGGCACCAAGAGGTAGGCATGTGTTGACTCCACCATCCAGTCCTTCAGCCTCTCTAGTTAGTTTATCACCCTCCCTTTCACTACTTTCTTCTACACCACATAATCTACGTTCTCCCTCGCTTCCACCAACACAGCATAATGCATTGCATACAATATTCAAGAAAAGTCCTTATGTTATTGAGGAAGGTATGAATGCATTACAATCTCTGGTAGAACGTAACACAACATTTGCTGTTCAAAAGGCCATGGCTCTCCAGATGTTTGGTGCTGCAATACGTTCTGGTGTCAGTATACTGGAAGCTTGCAATTGGTCCTCAGTAGCCATGGGGTTTAGTGCTCAAGTAATCCGCAGGTGGGCTCAAGAAATCTTTGTTGATTTCTTTTCTTCCCTTTCTTCTCTGGAAGATGTGACGGATGAGCAACTAGAGCATGAACTTGAGTCAGCTAGGGGCAGGCATCCCAAGTGGATAACCTTGAGTTCTGATGAGAACTTCCGCAGGGAGTGTCAGTCATTTATCCATCAGAATGCCAATGTGAAGGGGAAACCTAACCTCACTTTGATGGATGTGGTATCCTGGGTTAAGAGCTCTTATGGAGTGGATGTCTGTAAATCCACAGTTTCTCTCTGGCTGCATGATCTTGGTTTCTCCTATCAACAACACAGCAAAGGGGTGTATTTTGATGGCCATGAGAGGGCAGATGTGGTAACAGACAGGACAGCTTACTTACAGCATTTGGAGTCTTTGGAGAGCAGGATGTGGCTGTACAACACTCCATCTCCAAATCCGGCCATCAAACCTGTGATCAGGGTATACCATGACGAGTCGACTTACTATGCCAACTCATATCAGTCTTTTCATTGGACTGACGGCTCCCAACAAGTACTGAAGCAGAAGTCACTTGGTCAGGCCATCATGGTATCCGATTTTGTGGAGGAGGTAGGTGGAATGCTTTCACACGATGGCCAGAGGGCTACCCTGTTCTTGGAACACCAGTCTGATGGGTACTTTACAAATACACTGCTAATTTCTCAGGTATGGAAACTGTAGTAAGAATACAATATCAGCTTGATAATAATGCAATAAAAAAAATCTGTCTAAACATTTTTTTATTAGTGAATTGCTGTCAGTTTGTACAAAAAGCTAATATGATTAGTCAATATTAGCTGTCTAAATTAGTTTAATAATGTCAAACTAAAACAATTTTAAAAATTGCTAGCTTGTTGTGACAAAATAATTTATTTAGACTCACAAGGCAATATCCTTGTTCGAGCAGAAGTACCCTCACTGCCAAGGTCTCTTTATATTTGATAATGCTCCATCACACATGAAGAGACCGGACGATGCCCTAAACGTACACTCCATGAATGTGCGAGATGGTGGGAAACAGCCATTTATGTGTGACACCATGTGGAATGGCACAGTGCAGCGAATGGTTACTGATGATGGCATCCAGAAGGGTTTGAAGACAGTTCTCCAAGAGAGAGGAGTAGACATCAGTGGGATGAACGCTTCAAAGCTGAAGGAAAAGCTTGGACAGTTCCCGGTAAAAGTCTAATAATAATATTAATTAATAATAATAATATTAATTAATAGTAATAATATTAATTAATAATAATAATATTAATAATAATAATAATATTAATAATAATAATAATATTAATAATAATAATAATAATAATGCAAACTGCTGATAGTAATAACATTGATATGAGATATATTAGAATATAAAATTTATTTTAATTATAGCACATTATGTGGTTTGCAGGACTTCCAAAATCGCACTACGATACTGCAGCAGGTGGTACAGAATCGTGGGCACATGTGTCTGTATCTTCCAAAGTTCCACTGTGAACTAAACCCCATAGAATCAGTGTGGTGCCATTCGAAGAAGCACACTCGAGGCCATTGTAATGGGACAATTGTCAGGCTGAGGAAGATCGTTCCCGAGTCACTTTCGCTGGTTTGTGATGATACAATTGGAAGGTTTTTTGCCAGATGCCGGGACTTTGAAGCAGCTTATCGAAATGGCCATACCTGTACTTCTGTGGATGCTGCAGTGAAACTTTACAAATCCCATCGCAGGGTGAATGGTGTGAAGTAGACAGAAGATGGAGCTGGGTTGTCTGGGTGGGGTTTATGTGCTTTTCATGCTTTTATTTACATGCATGCATCGGAGTCCACTTGCACCAAACATTACATATTATTATTATTATTTAAACCGGCTCTTTTCAGAGCCACCACAAAACAAAAGATTTCGCCTTAGTTTACTACACCTATCTAAATGTACTCACTTCATCTTAATTTAAGCTTGTGTGTTTGAAGAACCTAGGACTGTGGCAATTACAAAAGCCATTGTGAAACCCAGGTGTTCCATCATTCTCTTCTTGTGGCAAGATAAATTTTATTCTTCATGGGTGTCCAACCATGAACTTATTCTGTATTATGGCTAGATGTTAAGCCAAAAGTCATCTGTAGCTGCCTCAGACATGCAATTAATGCCCAGTGTGACTGTCATATGGTAATATTTGTTTATGTTATTGTATTGGTTGTATCTGTTTCTTGTTGACGTCGTATTCGCATGTGTCGTCTGTTTTTAGTCTTACGTCGTATTCGCATGTGTCGTCTCCGTTTAAGAGTTGATGTCACTTTGTCTATGTCTTCATGGGTAGTTTGTTGCATTAGTACAGTGTCATGTAAAGATGTATGTATTTCAGGTGTTTTGTCCATATCAGTTTTTTCTGCGTCCGAGTTGTCAGGGGTGTTAAATATAGGTATTGTTATGTTTGAGTGATTTGTCTTGTTTGTGTCCTGTGAGTCACTGTCAATGTCTGAAATAGTATAGGGGCAAGCTTGTTGAAAGGGACTAGAATAGGGGGAGCTGTCACAAATTTCTTCGTCATTTTCATTATTGTCGGAGTTATGTATGCATTCATTTTTGTCATTTGGTGTTGCAACTGTTGCGTCAGTTTTTGTGTCAGGTACTTTGTCTGATAATTGTTCTCGTATGTAAATGTTATGGGTGAAGTTTGTGCCACACAGAGCATTAATGATGTCACCAGCACGACTAGGACAGCCACAGATGACAACTCTAATAGAGCACACCCTTCCAGCATACACTCCTTCTGGATATCCCACTCGCGTGAATTGTCCAGATGTCACTTCACTGGAAACAAATTATATTATGAAGCATAATGATTACACTCATCACAGCAATTGGTCATATTTAATTTGTAATCATAATTAAAATCAAAAAAATTAAACTCCCACTGTAACAATTGAATATGAATTCTAGGTGGTTGGCAAATAATTGGTGAAAGGACTTCTGCAACCCACTTACCAGTATTTTCTATTCCTGACAAAAGTACACAAAAAAATCTTACCCATGAGCTTGAAATCCTGCTCTGAGTAGAGGAGCTAGGAACTGGGCTGCTTCCCGAGCAAGATGACCAAGCATCCTAAGACCAGGCAACACCAGCGCAACACAGTTCCTGTCATAGGCATTGTAAGGCTCAAGGCAGCATTGAAAGGCATCCCGGCGAACGGTAGTGAATCGTAGAACTTGATTCCTCTGGCCTGAGACACAAAAGACGCTAAAGAAGCCATACAAACAACTCTCGGAGTAAAAACTCGCTACGAACTGAGCCTCTGCCATCTGCTGACTAAATACGCATGCGCTCAATTCGGCGTCACGGATACGTATTGAAAACGCCCTTTCCTCGACTCATACGTCATCATTTGATGACCAGTACCATATGAATGCTAATTTTTTTGAAAAAATGGTTATATTTCACTGAATTTTTTAGATTAAGGTACCAAACTTTTGCACAATAATTCTAGCATAATTGTTAATTATTTTTAATAAGAGTCCATAATGAATTGGAGTCAAAAACGGAGAGAGAGTGTAAGTTAGTAAAGAAAAAGTCTGACATACCCTGATAATCGGCACTTGAATAATTTAATTTTGATACTGATTGGATAACGTTAGAAGAATAGTGTGTGAAGTTTATGTCAAAGTAGATGATGTAATGATCGGAAGGGGAAGTTAACTTGAATATTGTAATGTTTTGTATGACATCAGGTATATTTGTCATAACTAAATCTAGAAGACTACCATGTATACAAGTATATTCTGAGATAACTTGTGAAAGATTTAAATTGAATAATTGGTTGCTGAGAGTAATACCAGAAGGAGATGACGAGGACAGAGTGTTCAATGATAAATCAGGTTGGTTAAAGTCACCAAGTAGAAGTATTGAATTTTCATTACAGAGAGGTGACAGGGATGTAAAAATATCATGGTACAAAGAAGGAGGGCTTTGAGGGGGAGTATAAGCACAACCACAAAGAAGGGGGAGTTTTCTTTCTATTTGGACTAATAGAAATTCTGATGCTTGACTACAGATATAGGAGTGACTAGGCAAGGAGTTAGAGATGATATCATTTTTATGTTGCCTAGGTTACTTGTTACAATTTGTGTGAATGTTTGTTCCCTCATTTGATTGGTTAGTTTAATAGTTTGTTATCCTCTTTGTAATTGGTCAGTTTTACATTCTATTTTCATTTCTTTGTGATACCATTGGCAGTCTATAAAAGGGCTGACCAGGGACAGTCATGGACTCTGATATAGACACACTCTGACTCTCTCTCCGTTTTCTTTATTTATTTGGATTATTAAATGATTAAAACTTGAACTGACTTAGGGAATTAGTTTAACATTGTTAGGTGACCTAGCCAAGAAGCAGAGGGCCCCGACAAACCTGGTCGCAAATACATTTTTTTCCAGATTTGTCTGGAAGTGGATTATCTTCTTCCTACTTCGAGAAATATACAGGTGTTTTTCTACTAGGTGTTTCTGTCAGTGGTCCAATTAAATCCCATGAAATTGGATGTAGTGTACTTGAGAATCATTGCTTTGACATATATCACAAGAAGACAACATGAGTACGTATGATCTCCCTCTTCTTTTGTGTTTTTTTTGTTTTATTGTTGTTGGGATATTCAATTCAATTGCAAACCATTTCACGTAGGCTCCAACTTTTCTAAAAATGCTTTTAAGGACAAAAGCCACACCCATCTATAATTCAATTACCACACCCTAATTAACAGAGCCATGCCCCAACCACACCCACATTAATGGAGTAAATGAATGAGTAAATGACTGTTTCAGAGTTGGCTGCTGATCAGTATGAAATCTATGAACTCATCGATGGATGCAGAATCGGCCAATTCTAATTGTGGAAAATGCTTTACAAGTGTCTGAATAGTAGTAAAGTTGTAAGTGCAGAACATATCAGGGTTTATGATGCCTAAATCATTCAAAATGGTGTACCCAAATTGGATTTTTTTGAGCATTTTATTCAATGAAGCCACATAGAAATCATGCACTGCTTGGTAGAAAAGTTTTGTATCAAATTCCTCTTCCATTTCAGAGATTTCATGTTGAGTCCCCCAATCCCAAATTCTCATCTGCTAGCTGGTTTGCACTTGCAAAGCTTAGCTTATAGAGATCCTCACCAATTGCAGTTATAGACTCTGGATTCAAAACATTGCTGGCATACAAACAAATCAGCCTAGACATTTCCATGTACAAGTGACAGGTTGTATTCTGGGTTGACTTCTTAAATAGACAATTGAACTTATCCATTGATGGAAGAATAAAAGACAGGAAATGAAGAAGAGGTTTGATAAGAGGTTTGGTAAGAGGTTTGGTAAGAGGGTTTCAAGCCGTTGTAGAATGCTAACTACTTTACTTGTCTCAGCCTCACTACAGGACCGAAAATAAGACATCAAACCATCAAATTGAGAAATATACCAACCAACACAACGCAATGGACTAAGCCACTGAGTAGTACAATGCTTAAGAACTGTTTGAGGCTCACCTGTGAATAGAGAACACCATAGGTCACAAAATTCTTGCTTCCTTTTACTGGAATGGTAAAAGTAATAAAATACATCTATGAACAATATTGATCTATGTCTACGGGAAGCACTTCCATACCTGGCTTAGCAGAAAGATCTGCTAGATGGCAGATACAGCCCACATCAAACACATGAGACACCAAACATTGTGCCTTTCATCACATTAGTCGTGTCAGACATAAAGGCCAAACACTTGCTGAAATCTATACCCATGATTGCTGAGACTACTTCAAGGCATCAAAAAGGTTATGGGCTGTACCCAAATTGACAATAGGCATGTCAAGAAATCTAGTGCGAATGTCTCCCACACATGAATCAAAAACACGAACAAGAATAATACAGGACTTGTCCGTTTTATCATTCAACTCATATCATGATGGAAAAGAATTTTGACATATCATAGTGTTAGATAGAAAATGGGGGGTCAAAGCTTCCTTGACGCTTGCTACAGTTTTTTTGTGTCCACAGGCAAATTTCTTTGCTATGTTGGAATCTGGAAACATGCGACTGAAAAGTTTGGTGGCATGGTCACTGGTCTGGAAAGAGATATTATGTTTAGTCACAAACTGTGTCCACAGAGCCTCTGCTTCAATATTACACCTTGAGGTGCCTGTGGCTGGAAAAAAAAGTTTCACTGACCTTGAAGAGCAGGCTGTGGCCATCTCTTGGTGATGCTTTCCATGTAAATGAGTTTTCACATTACTGAGCCCACCATTAGATATGCTGAAGTCCAATGCACAGTAAGTACATCTTGCATACACATTACCTGTCATTATGTTTACATGAAATGTGTTATCTCTAGAACTATGACATAATATATATGTACCCTTGGAAGAAGTCCCAATTCCTGGAAACTGTTTAGTCCAGCTTGGATCATAATGACATAGTCGTTTGGGTTTCTTAGGCAGTATAAGCCCAGGCAAAGAATCAGACAGTTTATTAAAGACACAACAAGTTTAGAGGTCCGAAGAATGAGACTCAGAAAGCTAGAAAGCTGTTCACACCTGACCAGTAAGCAGTTGAGAGAGCTGGCAGCAGTTGCATGTGGCTATAGCAGCTGTATATTTTAATAATTTTGTACATGCCATGACGGATATTATTTATAGCTTATCTTGCATTCTTTAAAACTATGCAAGCTTCCAGTTGTAGTTGCAGTGTATACATGGTGACATAATTAATATGACAAATATGCATTGCATGCTCGGCTGGGCATATGCAAGGTCAGCTGCTATATTTATAGCTAGCTATATGAGGTCAGTGCTGTTTTAAGGACAAACAATAGAGCAGTAGCAAGTCTTTGAAGGTCGAAGGACAAATTCCAAAAATTAAGCACTGTCCTTCGGATTTGAGGACAGTTGGAGCCTTTCATTATAAATCACGTAATAAAATTTGTGTATGAGTTCTATTGATGATGAAAATAGTGCAAAATTGTTGAATTCAGTTAACACTGTGGTTCTGTGATAGTGGGAAGTATAAAATCGATGGGGAAAGTAGGGTACTCATTTACAATGTTTGATGTGAGTGTACACACAATAATTTAAGACAGTACAAGCTTACTCATTTTCTTGATTACTATTATAATTTCAAAGTTGTTATAGCTAAGGTAGAATATTAATTTTATGTGCACATCGCAAGACATAATGATAAAATACTATTAGCTAGCTAGATGTACATGACTCACACAGCTATTTATTTAAGGAATTGTATGTAAAACATTGCTAAGAGTTGTTCCACTTGATTATATCAATAAACATGGCAGCTCAAGCACAGAACATGTGACTCATTAGTTTCTACAATAGTATAAGTCCAGCAGGGGTAATGGAAGTTGATTAAAAGGGGGACATCGGGGGAAGGGGGAAGGGGAGCACCACACGCCAATTTACTCTCATGAAAACTATTTATATACTTCATGGGGGGAAACTCTACATTGACTAAGCTATTAAATGGACCCTAGGAATGGTTCATTCTAAGGACGAGTGGGGGCGAGGGGGGGAGGGGGGAAGAGGGGAGAGAGAGGTTATTTCACAACATACAAAGGGTCATTAGGTCACAGCAGGGAATTTCCTGTTTCTCATTTATCTCCCTCATTTATCTCCCTCATACAATTTCACCACAACCCTCCACTTAAAAACACAATACAAATAATATTTATAGTAATATTTTCACTCTGACTTTCTTTATGGACTTGAAAAAAAAACACGGACTCATTGGTGTGGGGGGAAAGTATAATTAATACTAAAATGACACAAAAAAGTTTTCCTGACTAAAGAAACATTTTCCAAAGCTGAATTTTATGTAGTTTCCTAGCAGAACTGCCACATACACCGCAAACTAGCTAGAGATCAACCATTACAGCACTGTGGAACTAAAACAGAGAAGTTTTGCCACCGTTTTTGTTTTCACAGTAGTGTTTTGTAATTATAGCACCTGCGGGTGTTGAATTTAACAATTAGAAACAGGAAATATTTCTTCCTATTGTGGCTTTTTACATTATAGCTAGAGATATCCTTATAAATTTGCTCTGTACCGTGCGTAGTCTCGTGGTCCGAAACCCTTTACCACAACTCCCGGCAGGAGGCGGCGCGAGAGGGTCAGTGTGCGGGAGTGTCAGGTCCTTGAGCTATAAATTGGACACGGAACGTGACTAACGGACAAATCGAAAACTGGCGAGGTCATGCTACTTTTTATAGTATTAATCTCCTTCATTAAAGGTATGATAATAGTCTTAAGATTATAACTAGTTTAATGTAGTGCCAACTACTATAGAGTATTGGTACAGTCTAACTTCTACCTAAAAGATGGGTACTGCCCCATAGAGGGCACATTGCTGGATAGCTAGCTCTATCACTCAGGTAATACATACTGTTATCATGCTGTGAAGTACCACAATAAAATATTAAATAGCTTTAGGACTAAATAGGTTGCCCATAGCTATGTACATACACAAATATTATAAGTTTGCAGAAAGTTTGGATTTTTAGTTCAGAAAGATAGGTTTAATTTGTTAGAAGTTTTACAGTTCAATGAAACTAAATGAAGCTTGCATAAATATACATAATGTTCAGCTTATAGTACAAATAATTTGGTAACTCTTCAAGAAAAAATGCACCTGATTAACTGAACAGAGGATCATAACTTAATACTGCCACTAGATAGTGGTTCCATTGAAGTCAGTGAAGCAAAGCTAAGTGGCAAGGAAGGCTAAAAGAGAAACTTGCTATAATAACTTCGAATCATCCCTTCAGAGAATTGACTTTCAAAGTTCTTGAATACTATTAATACACTATTGTGGTTTCAACATACCCATTACATATCCTACCTGCTCTACAGTAGCAGCATTTTTTAGCTCTCTTCTTTGAACCCTGTCTTTTCCTTATTATATTTTTTCTCCTCCCAGATTTTCTTATGCTATTTGGGCAGCTTTGTGTGCCCGTTTCTAGCATTTTAACCTCCCTACCTCCTTAGCTATTTCATTTCTGCTGACCATTTACATAACATTCAACAAAAAACCCTCAATGATAATAAATTGCTATGGAACTTCATAGTAAATTCTGGCTTATTAGTGGGAGGATACAGGCATTCCTACATCAAAAGAGAGTATATGTATGTGTACACAAGTAAATTGAAGACATAGATATAATATATCTCAAAATTATTAGCATACAGCTTCGCTTGCTTTGCTAGATTTGCTGAATCATACTTTAGACTGAGATTTAATCAAGTTTCAGGTTGTGTTTTGTGCTAAAATATTATGGTCAAAACTGTCGAAGAGGCTTGCAATGATACACGTATATAGATGGATAAAACATCCAATCTTTAACTTGTTGACAAAATGAAATAACTATAGTAGTCCAGTTAGTTGTGAATTTCAACCACAAAAAAAAACAAAAAAAAACAGAAGCCTATTTTTTGGACAAGTAAGAATCTGTTAGGTTACTTAAAACTACAATGTGTATTTTACCAGATGAAGCTGTTATTACAAGCCATTCTGACTACCAAAGACTCTTGATAACTAACAAGCGGTATTAAGCAGCACTAAAAAAAGGAAGTTTTTTTATAAATGTATGTCTGATAAAGCATTTTCAATGCCATAGTAACCAGTCATAGCAACTTTTTGTGACTCATAAAACAAGCGTTTGCCAGGAATTCTCTCACAATTTTGAACCTGAGTTTAAAGTAAGACTTGCTTAATGTATGTTGTATATATCAAAAGAAACTGTGGTCAAGCTAAAAAAAACTTTTTTTTAGGAGAAAGATGCACTCGCATGCATGTTTAAGGGGCATACTCACCATCCATATAATATGAAGATATAATACCACGGAAAACTGCGGTATTCGGGATTAATAGTACGAGTGGAGCAAGATAATTTTCACTCGACTTTGCCTCATGGAATTTCTCACCACATGAATGTTATTTAATCTAATACTACAGTTTTCCGTGGTATCAAATGTTAATACTATAGCCAAAGATAACAGTTTAGTTCAGTAGCTAAGAAAACCATAATCTTGTATTATATTTCCATCAAAGAAATTTTTTCATCCCGGTTCTGGTATTATTCATACTTTTCTTACCGTTGCTTAATAGCATTTCCCTAGAATTTTGCCACGACATTGCCTAGCAGGTAATATTGCGGCAGGGTCGTGAAGAGATCACTGTGATCAATCAGATCACTATTTCAGTTTTTCACTGCTGCAGTATTTCAAGTAATACCACACTTTTTTGTATGGAAAAACGACTCGGCTATGGTATTAACATATGTATATTAAACATATAACAGATTTTACATTTTCCACCCCTAATACTGTCTTACTCACTCCAATTGCTGCCAAAAACCAAGTTTATTATAAAGTTTTAAAATAAAAAAATACACAAGTGTAAAAGTATTACAATCCTCCAACATTAAATAATTAACTTATATATTATATAGAATGTAGTTCATAGAACACCACAATGTAAAGTACAATCTTGTTAATGAGCAAATGATGTGAAAAGAAACTTAGCTAATTCTGATATATTTATGACCACGCTTTCAGTTCATAATCATAGGGTACATATTTAGCAATATAGTATCTGAAGAGGCAAGCATAACATTCACAAAGAAGGGGTTATTTGCTTTATAGAGCGGTTGCTATCACAGTTTCCACTGTAGTAGCTACAATTGATGAAGTAATTAGATTGGAAGACCACTGACACTAAGCAAACCTTCCAAAGCTAGATGTTTGTGCTAATGGAACACAACCTAGTGGCTATCAAGTACACTGTTAAAAGTGGGGTGTTGGATAACTTAGTTTTGGTGTTAAATAGGAGGCGCTGCCTGGACACCCCAGTTTAGAGCTAATATTGTCTCCATAGTTAGTCACCACTAAATGATATTTGAAAGGAAGAAACTATTGGATATAAGCTATTATTATAGTATTAAGCTCACTCGGTAAAGTATGCATTGGTGTAGAGGTTATAAGGGCTCAAAGTGTGGTGTCCAGACAGCGCCTCCTGACAAACACCTCACGAGGTGTTATTTAAGTGATACATTGAGGTTATGTTAATAAAAAGCTTGTTCAGTCAGTGTTAAAACCACAATAAATTTCACGGTGTTTATTGGAGAAAGTGAGCACTCCACTCACTTGCTTATTGCCACAAAATTTAAATATGATTATGTAATTCGATAAACAGCTTCTTATACAAAGTAACTAAAGGTAAAGAACAGGAGGGGGGGGGGGGAGGGGGCACAGAGGCAAGCCTCTTCCCCCCCCCCCCCCCATTGTCTCAAGACTACACATTTCCCCATAGGTCCTGTAAACTTAAATAGAACGGAGCAATGAAGGTGTCAATCATTGGTTAATAACTCTTTGTGTATTGAAAGGAAAAGAAGGATGATATTCTTGTAGCCAACTTAAACACATGAATCTTTGTTTACTTTATCAAAGAACAATGCATAGCCAACTATTAGAGCCACTGTAAAACAGTATTTCATTTTTAGCACTGTTAAATGACGAGTTTTGACCACATCCACTTCTTCTGCTTCATGGATTGTACGAGTCTTTGAAAAATTACTTTAGTTATTGTTAAATAGAAAGTGCACTTGGAATTCATGGTTCAAATTCAGAGGGGTAGGAGAAATGGCAGGGAGGGAGACTGATTCCCACTTTTAACAGTAGTATGAATGTAGCTAGTGGTTTGGAAAAAAATTATTTCAATTTGAATAGGGATAAAAATATTAATTTTTAGAATTTTCCATAACGTTTCCTTAGCCCATGTACAGGGCTAACACACTCACTATTTGAATGCACATGACTAGTGTATGCTGCAAGGACTAATGTACATAATCACAAACGATTTTACAATATTCATCGTGGCACACTGAGACCTTAAATTCACATACTATATTGTGTATTGTAGGTATTATCACTACTCCTACAACCTTGCTAGAACCTAGTGGCAATATATATTTGTGTGAAGGAGATAATGTGACTCTGCAGTGCAATGTTTCATCTGGTTCCATATCTTGGATGTGGTTTGTAAATTCTACAAAAGTTGAAGTCATATATACTATGTTGGATGGTAACAAAACTAATACTGGTGGTAGTATAACAACACAATATTTTGGTAATGGTTTATCAAACTTAACTTTTCAACATAGAGTTATTCATTTTATTCCATCAACTATCAGTTGCAACTGCAATCATGTTAAAATACTTACACAAGGTAATACCAAAAAGTACAGAGTAAATATCTACTTGTAGATAATGGGCAACTAATACCAAAATGTCTCCATTTGTAATCTGTGGCATGTGAGTGTCGTCATCAATTAATTATCAATCTAGTGTAATGAGTGAGATACTATTAGAGGTGGACAATTTAACATCAGGCATTAACCCCTTACACACATGTGGGGTTCCTTTCTTCTCTTAAAAATGGCTTTTTTGCTTGCTCCCAGTATCTTGTGGTACAGCAATAAGCAAGGCAATTTAGAATAAGGCTCAAAACTGTGCAATAATTCCTTCAAATGCTTGTGTATTTTTTTAAGCCACAAAAACCTGCGGCAAATAGTTACTGATGACACTTTCCCAGATTAAAATTCAAACTTTGTCGATACATAGTAGTAGAGTGCTTTTTTATCGATCTTTATTAGGACTGTCAGAATGGCTTCAAAAATGATACTGTTTATTGATTGAGGTAAGAACTACTTCCATATTAGTTCGCTAGAAGTTATGGTCAATGGCTTTATACAAACTTTACTTAGCTGTAGATGAACCTGCTACTGGTACTTCACTTAAGAACAAAGTGGTATTGAAGAAGCTGTCATTACTCCTGAAAATAGATGTAAGAAATGGTTGTATACTTCTACTGTTAAAATAGAACTAATGAATTTAGCAGGGTAAAGCAGCATGCTAGTAAATGTATTTTTTGTCATACTAGCTAGTGCTTTAGCCTCACCTCAGATAATCTGAATGGCTTAAATTCAGAACTTGGGAAATTGAGATACGAAACCAATTCTTTATGTTGGGCTAAACTTTTAATGGTCAACCATTATACTGTTTTGCATGACCTAAGCTTAATAAAATGTATCAGTACTATAGTTTATGTTACCTAACTATTAATGCACAAGCACTAGTCTAAGTAATAACTAATTTTATTAACCCTTATGGCACATATACTCTATAGGGTTATATCTACTTGTCTCATTCTTTCATTCATGCATTCTGTCAACACAGATCTCAGACACAGCAGACTTTTATGCTTTAGACATGAGGAATTCAAACTACATTACTATTTAAATCCCCTTAATTTGCTTTTTCTTAGTTTTGACTTACTTTTGAGAACACATGAGGATAGGCATGCATATGATTATCACGGCTACCATTCTTTCGTTTACTTGTCATTCACAATAATGCGCAATCACGTTAGTGTACCATTTTTACTGTTCCTGGTTTCAGTGCTCACTCTTTTCCTCTGGTGTATCTTATGTTATGAAGTCTTTGTTGCTGGAGGTGTGATTCTTTCATCAACTATAATATATAGTATGCCCATGCTTCAAAAAGTTTGCTTTAAGTTTTAAAGTAACTTGCAGTCAGAAGTCCAAATGTTCCTCTAGTTAACCCACATGGACTTTATTGGTTGCTAAAAGTAATATTTGTGATTTCCTCACTCTTTGATAGACTAATTTGTCCAAACTAAACCATAGCTAGCACAATTACACAGCAAGCTAGATAAGTTAAAATTTATATTTGTAGATGGAGCAAAATAATTTTGTTATAAGCTGGAAATTATAAGAAATGTAGTGACTTCATTAGCAAAATTATCTAACTTGGGACAATCCATTTAATATGTTGTCACTCATTACCTTGTACTTGCATTCAATTTTATAAAAAAATTTCAACATACACTGTACTTGGTAACGGAATTGATTTCGCACTGTTGAGTGGACCAAACTAAGAAGGGAAGGCCCAATTATCTAAAGATGGCACATACACCAAACAAATAAATCAAGTGCCCTAGCAGCATGAATACATAAATTTGAACTGCGCACAAAAAAGGTTTAAATCTGAACTCAATCATTTTCTTTTCTTTCTTACTTATATAAAATCATTTATGAGATACCATATTAATAGTTATAATACAACTTAATTAGTTGGAATCGAGTAAATGGTTTTGCTATTGAAGCTGAGCAAATTTTTGAGTAAGTTTCTAATATTTGAGCATTATGTGATATGTTTTACTACAGTCTAGAGGATGATTGACCAAATTAATAATTAAATTTGTGCTAGTTTTTCAACTTTTTAGCTGTTGATTCTGTGAATTTACAGTTATTAATTGAAGGAAGAAAATTAAGTAATTTTATCCAATAATTTTATAGAAAACTTATGTGCATTATTAGCTCTTTGATATACTGAATTATAAAATAGTGGTAGCTACAAAGACTTACATGTAGTAAATATTATGATGAAGTGGAAACCACTTACGTTTAAAATAAATAGTACATTTGCCTTTTAAACTCACTAATGTTAATCCTACTATAAGAAATGATAGGACTGTATGCTTTGTTGCACTATATGTAAATGATTTTAATTATAATTATTCCTTTATAAATAGACAAACCAAGTTTTAATGAATTTGCTATCATAAATTATAAACGTTTGGAGTTGATGTCAACTTTTGACTTGATTTTTGGGAATACTTCTATCCCTTCAATTGTAACTAATATTACTATATCATCGAGGAATGGTTCTATAAATATGATATCACACAACAATAGCATTTATTTAACATTATTGTACAATGAAGATTATAAACTGAATATGAAGAGTGAAGTATGCGATGAATTTTTTTCTGTTACGAGTAATATTGTAGTTAAAAATTGTTCTGCTCTGCAAAGAGTGTTCATTTATTTAAACTGGAATGATACAGATTACAATTATGAATGTCCTTACAATAACTCTATAAATAAATTCTGCATTATGGTTTCAGAGTCCGACACTAACTGTACCCAAGGTTAGTCACTCTTTAACAAACATGTTTAGGGTTTCAAATAGTCACTTTATTATGATAAATAATAAATATTAATATTAAATTGGCAAGTCTGTGTATTTTTTCTTTCAATACAGAATTTATCATTGCCCAATGTGCTGCATTATACAATTCAACCAATAGAAAAATGAACTTAACCAAGTCTGTGGTAGATTGTATGCAGCAAACTATAGTAGAATTGAGCTTTGTAAGAATACTCCACATAGCTTCTGCTAGCTAGTGGATGCAAATATCATACTAAAATTTTGTTGCCGTTGATTTCTAAGCCATAATTGAGTAGCATATACTTGTTTATAACAAGGCACAGTGACATGCAGTGCCACTAAAGGTTGGTGCTTTTAAATATGAATATTAAAACTTGGTCAGAACTTTATAAGCCATTTCCTATTGTTTGTAAATTGAGTAGTAACATTTGATTCATATAGAAAGCTTAGTTTGCTTGACAATATCATGGTAAAAGCAAAGTAAAACAAGTAACATCAGTCATAATGACTAGACCTGTTGGCTTTTATTTAAAGACTACTTAAATTATTATCACACATATTATTGGAACACAAATACTACATATTGACTGCATATTCTACATATCTCTCAAGTAAACTATTTTTGGAAAATTCTTAAAGCATTGGACCACTAAAATAATTCATTAAATCATACTAGCTTTTATCAAGTCAATAGTCATCTAACATTCTAGTTAGTGCAATGATGCTTATCAAGAATATAGCATGCTAGTTGTCCTTTTGGGGTGTACAATATGGAGGGGGTCTCAAATATAATATGATTGTTAATTCAGTTAAATGCTATTATTCCATTATCTTTTCAAATCCAATACACAATTATTATAGTTAAAATGGTAGTCTACTTATGCAGATGGCAGCAGCTCACCATGTGATGATTTACAGAACATATTGCCATCTTATGATACTGACAACCTACAAAATAACACTTATAAATGTCCAAATGGTAAAACTATTCCATATACTTGCATTAATGGGCAATGGAATCCTGATCTTGAGGAAGACAATTGTATTATTACTACCAGCAGCACATCCGGTAAGCTAGCAATGGAAGACACATTTACATCAAATATATTTAAATACAAGTGAGAGATGCTATCATTTGTTTGTTTGTACGCCTTATTACAAGTATTGATTATTTCATTGTGGCTGTTTTTCTGTTGTATAATTACCCCATTTTTGTTGTACTAAACTAATAATGTTTTCATGGTTGCTGTTTTAATCATTGCAATAAAATTAAAATTTTTGTGAGTTGTTTATTGTTGTTCTATTTGTTTGTTTGTTTATTTGGATGTTTCTCATATAGCTACTCCCAACACTATAATTTCAATAGTTTCTGCAGCTTCTTGTGTATGTGCAATAATAATTTCTCTCATAATAATTTTTATTATAATAAAGAAAAGGAAATTGTATATAATGACAAATCATTGCAACATTAAGATATTCAAGGTAACTTCTAAACAAAGGTATGTTTGCTCATGTACAATGATAAACATAATATGAATACTTCCTTTATGTTATAGAGATAGAGATGAATATCAGGTATGTACATGTACACTAGTTTACCTCCCACTTCACTAACTTTATTGCTTAAAATCCTAAAAAAAAATTCAGGATGATGTGGAATACAATAAAATAAGTCACAAGCAAATTCAAATGAGTGTAAGTATGTATGTAATATTTTTTTTATATTAATAGCAGATAAAAATGATATTTATTCTAACAGAATTATTTTGCATGCATCAGAAACAATTTATAAATGCACAACTTCCTACAATTTTTCATCATATTTTATTGGCTTTCACAAAACTACCCTTCTGTTTTACCACAATTGATGACGGTTATAACTACATTCTTAAATAGCAGTGAATATTGTTAATTGAACATTAGCAGTCCACGTAGCACCATGAAAGTTTGTCTAATATTTTTCCAAGCAATGGTTTTTTATAATAACAATACTACTTGCAATGACCTTTCATGCACCATTTTAGATAGTTAGGGTTGTGTACAGTTCCATGGATAGTAACTGTCATATTAGCATCTGGTCAATGTAAATCTCCAATCTATTATCAGTCAAAGAAATACTCAGAATATATCAGTGAAAAAAATTTGTCATCAATTTTTGAGGTAATAATTAACAATTCCTATATAACTTATATGCTTATTATTATAATTAACTAATTACTTCTAAGAACGAATTGATAACATTGTTATCAGTGATAGAAGAAAATTAATTCACTCAACCATCAAACAAGTTGCAAGTATTACTATAAACATATAGTGAAGTTTATAGGTACGTAGATGATAATTTAATAAAACGTATCAAAAGGATAAATAATAAAGTTTACATTAGTGATTTGACAATTGTATAGACTGATACAGGTGAATATGGGAAATTAAAAAGACAACCAAAATCTTCAGGGCAATACCAAGAAGAAGAATATAGTCATATTAATTTAAAAGAATCCAATTCTGTGGTAAGTAGTTACTTTTATTTGTGATGGTTTTATTCAATCTATTTTCTTTGTATTTAGGAAGATTTTTATGACAGTATCAAAACTTCAGGTGATAAAGCAAACAAGGTAAATAACTTACTCTGCATTCTAAAAACAATATCTGTTATCAGATGTTTGTGGAGTTAAGTAGTTTGTCTAAATATTTTGTTGCTTTCAATATAAATTATTTGTTACAGCACACAAGGTCACATACCCAAGAAAATAAACATTGTGAATACAAGGAAATAAACTTTGAAAGAAATCCTGCAGGTAAGTAAATGAGAACTACTTTTAAGTGATGAACATGTACAGTTAAAGTATCTCTCTGTTACAATTAAAAAAGATTATATTTAGCATATGCAAATACTAACAAAGCCATGGCTGCACACATATCTCTATTAGAATTTTGGTCATTTACAGTATCAAATTTCAGAATGCACATATTCTCAAGAATGATTAATCCATGCATTGAAGTAATGAACCATGACTTTAATAGCTAGTATATTAACAATTTTCACTGTATTTAGATGATCTTTTAAATCTGGATACAATGCTAATTGAATTGCGTAGTGTGTCTTCAAAATGGAAGGAGTTTGGAAAGCAACTTCAATTTACATCCTCTGAGCTACAACAGATGAAAGTTACATCTGATGGAACTGATTTTGGGGCTTTTATAGAGTTATGTGACAATTGGCTAAGAAAAACTGAAAAACCAACTTGGAAAATGTTGGCAAAAGCACTAAGAAATATTAACGAGCAGCAGTTATCGGAAAATATTTTAAAGATATACAAAACAGGTAATATATATTACATCAGGTGATTGTTTGACGAACTGTGAAAGCTATAACTGTGAATAAGAGATTATTCAAATTTACATACTACTTCACCAATGCAATAGACTATATGGGAAACAAAAGAGTCAATACTGTAAAATACTATAATGTATATTAGAGTAAGTTTGAGGTAAAATTTAATAGAGATGCATTATATTCTGTTTACAAAGCAAGGAATTATTTATCATTACATCTTAAGTGCACATGGTAATAGACGGTAGTAATGTTAAATAATTATGCTGATCTTCTAGCATAGTGGTGTGCAAGTCACAATAGACAGGTTACTGTTTGTGGATAATTATTCTGCAAATTTGTATCTATCATATAAAAAGTTTAAGCAGAGGAGATTATTATTTTTGCTGTCAGCTTAAATAACCTAACCAAATTTAATCAATGACTGAAAATGATTTAGGAATTTCGTACCTCTTAAAATGTGATAAATCCCATCAGCTCTAAATCTAGGAGTAATTATAAATGAGAATTATCATGATAATGCTTCCAGATTAGGCCAATATTTTGTTACTCTGCTATTGTTATGTGTATTATATTTAAGATTACTTTTGTACATGGTGACCGCTTCAATTTTGCTTTGTTGTTACCTTCAATATGTTTACATATATTTTATAATTGTTAGGTGTAATTAGCAAGCGAGTGAAGGGAGGGAGACACTATAAAGGGGTAACAAAATTGAGAATCTGGGAGCTGCCTTTGTTTTAAAAAAAAAGCCTGTGACACTACATCCAGTAATAATAATAATTATTATTATTAACTAGCAAGCACTCGGCGCTGGACTTATTGCAAAGTAAGAATGCAGTAGCATAAGTTATCTTGCTCAGTTATCATTTTCTACCATTGGTTAAGGTTACATAAGTTTTCCTTTCCTGCTCTCTTTTTTTTTCCTGAGCAATCTCGGCTTTTCTATTCCTCCATCTTTCTTTTCTTCATCCCTTTCTACTTCTCTTGCTTCTGAATCTCTCTGTCCTATTATCATGATAGTGGACTTGAGCTTTGCAGAACTGTTGCCTTCTTTTTCGTACGTGCCTTCCTTTTTCGTACGTGCCTTCCTTTTTGAAACCGGAGCTGCCTTTACTATCGATTCCACCCTCATTACAGTTACCATTAGCTATTATCGCGCCTGTTTTTCCTCCTCTTCCGTTCTCTTTTGGCCTACGCTGCCTTACATTGCCGATTCCAACAGCTTTTAAAGTTAATCGCTTTTGCCTTCTCTTTCGAACTATTGCTTTTTTACTTTCGCCTTCCTTTCGAAACATACGCTGCCTTCTCGTCTACAATTAATCACTTTCTGCGGATTGTGACGACGCTTTACCAATTCATATAATTGAGCTCGAGAATTATTTATGAATACACACACCGTCGGTCGTCCTCGTTAAAGACGCACAAGCGCTTAGATAATAATAATAATAATAATAATAATAATAATAATAATAATTGTAATATCGTGGGACGCGGGGGTTCGACAAGTTAGCAGAGAGATTTAAAAGAGAGTATTGTAATTCATATCACACTCCATATAATGCACAGCACATAAGACAATGACACACAAAAACAAAAGGGGCCCCCCCCCCCCCCCCCCCCCCCCCCCCCCCCCCCCGCGCATGCGGGTAAATGATAATGACGTCACAAGAATAGGAAATGAATAAATGAAATAATGAATAGTTAATACGTTCGATACACTACACTCCCTTCCACTTAGCAATACAGTAGTCAGTCTAAACTTGAATTTCCCAAACAGGTCGTAGATAGTCCGGAGGGTTCCGATTCCGGGTTGGATAGGATCGAGTCCTAGGTGTGTGAACTGAAGAAGTTCCGGAAGGTTCTGATACAGCAGTAGAGCGCGGTGGAGAAGTGGGAACCGCAACTGCTGATGAAGGCACTCTGACAGGTGCAGCTGCTTCGGGAGTTGGTGCTTCCGAGGACCTGACTTCTTCCTGAGCAGTCACCGGTGCTGGCTCAGCACGAGATCCAGAGGATACTGGTGTGTGTTGACCGGCGGGTAACATAACCTCGGGACCAACAGCAGACTGTGGTGTAGACTCCGCAGGTAACATCTCAGCTGGACTCAGTTCCTTGAGTAGGTCAACATGACGTCTCCATAGGTCTCGGTCGTTAGTCTCTACTAGGTAGGACAGAGGACCTAGCCGTTCCACGACGACCGCAGGTATCCACTTTGGACCTGGTCGTAGATTCTTAGCCATGACACTTTGACCTAAGAAAAACTGTCGACATCTTGCATGCAGATCATGACCAGACTTCTGCTGAGATTGTTTGGCAAGAACACGTGCTTCCTGGTCAGGTTGCAATAGATCAAATCGTGTGCGTAGATCACGTTGTAAAAACAAGGAACTTGGAGTCTTTCCTGTAGTTGAGTGAACTGACTGACGATAAGTAAACAGAAAATCATAGAGACGATGTGACAGTGACCTCTGGGTGTTCCGTGTAGCTTTAAGACTCTGTTTGAGTGACTGAACAAACCGTTCAGCGAGACCATTTGTGGAAGGATGGTAAGGAGCACTACGAATATGCTTCACTCCATTCTGTTTCAAAAAGGTAGCAAACTCATTGGAAACAAACTGTGGACCATTGTCCGAGACTATCTGTTCCGGTAGACCATATGCAGCAAACATCACACGCAGCACTTCGATAGTCTTGAATACAGTAGTACTTGACATAATAAAAACTTCAGGCCACTTAGAATGCGAATCCACTGCCACCAAAAACATAGCTCCTTGAAAAGGACCAGCGAAATCAATATGAACTCGCTTCCATGGCTTCGTAGGCCACAGCCAAGGATGTAGTGGAGCAACTTGTGGAGTATTCTTGACAGCTTGGCACTCTACACAAGCTTTTGCCAAACTTTCGATGTCCCTGTCTAGATTTGGCCACCAGAAATAACTACGTGATACAGACTTCATTTTGGTGATGCCAGGATGATCCCGATGCAATTCATTCAGTAACTTCTGTCGCAGCTTGGAAGGAATGATCACCCTTGTACCCCACAATACACATCCTGCTTCCACTGTTAGCTCCTCCCTCCTTGTACGAAAAGGTTGAAGCTCATCATTGACCTCACTAGGCCAACCGTTCAGTGTGGAGGCATACACTTGACTGAGAATAGAATCAGTACGAGTAGCTTTCGCTAGATCCGTAGAAGTAACTGGTAAACTCTCAATCTGTTTTACGTTGAAACATGAGGGGTCGGGTGCAGAATCACTAGCACAAACAACATTGAGTGGTAATCGAGACAATCCGTCAGCATTTGAGTGTTGCTGAGTTGGACGAAACTCGATAGTGTAGGAATATGCTGATAATCGAACTGCCCATCGTTGAAGACGTGCAGCTGTCATAGATGGAATGCCCTTGTTCGGACCCAGGATGGTTGTGAGCGGTTTATGATCCGTCACTAAAGTGAAATGGCGACCATATAGGTACGTATGGAACTTGTTTATGCCAAAGATAAGCGATAAAGCCTCCTTTTCTATTTGGGCGTAGTTACGCTCACTTGGTAGTAAAGTCCTGGATGCAAAAGCAATGGGCCTTTCACTTCCATCAGACATCACATGGGAAATCACAGCTCCTACTCCATAGGCTGATGCATCTCCTGCCAAACGAATAGGTAAGGAGGGGTCATAATGGACTAACACACTTGGAGACATCAGCTTCTCCTTTGCCTTTTTGAATGCTTGGTCGCACTCAGATGACCATGACCATGGTGTGTCCTGACACAACAATTTATTCAGAGGATGTAAGAGTGACGACAGATTTGGTATGAAACGACCATAATAATTTAACAATCCCAAAAACGACCTCAATTCCTGCACATTCTTCGGAGCCGGGGCTTGTTGTATTGCTTGCAACTTGCCCTCAGTAGGGTGTATACCCTCAGCATCAATTCGGTGCCCTAGGTACTGAACCTGGTCACGCATGAAAGAACACTTGGCTTTATTTGCTCGAATGCCATGCTCCTGCAGACGCTGCAAAACTTGTTCCAAGTTGTGAAAATGCTCCGACTCTGTAGTTCCCGTAATCAAAATGTCATCTATGTAACATATCACTCTCGGCACTCCCCGTAACACTGTGTCCATAACTTTCTGAAAAATTGCCGGCGCAGATGCTACTCCAAACGGCAATCTGGTATACTGGTATAGTCCTCGATGAGTATTAATGGTCAAATAATTTCTAGCTGAATCCTCGAGAACTAACTGATTATAAGCATGAGAGAGATCGAGGGTAGTAAACTGCTTACCACCTGCTAACGTAGCGAATAGATCCTCAGGTCTGGGTAATGGATATTGATCTACATCTAATGAAGGGTTGATGGTAACTTTATAGTCCCCACAGATTCTCACACGTCCATCCTTTTTAGGCACAACCACAATTGGTGCTGCCCAATTGGAATGCACCACTCTCTCAACGACACCACTATTCTCCAATCGATTTAACTCCTCTTCAACACTTGCTTTCAAGGCATATGGTACGGATCTGGGACGATGGAACTTCGGCCTGGCCTCAGGCATCACAGCCAAATCCACTTTGTATGGGTTGATGGTTCCCAGTTCATCCTTGAAAATTTCCTGATATTTCTCCAGCAGCCCGTTGAGAGACCTCTGGGGTGGCAACACAGCCTTTATAGATCCCCAGTCCAACTTGATGTGATGGAACCAATTTCTCCCTAATAAGGAAGGTCCACTTCCTCTGACAATGACCAGAGGTAGCTCCAGTGAGGGTTGTTGCTGGTATGTAACAGACACCGTTGCTTCACCCAGAACCTCCATCGGCTCACCCGTATAAGTCTTAAGAGCCACAGTAGACGGATGAATCTCCTGTCCTGGAAATAGCGTATCAAAATTTTGCTCTCCCATAATTGATACGGTTGCACCTGTGTCAAGCTCCATGTTGACTTGCTTCCCACAAAGTCCTACTTCCAGAGTGATAGGCTTAGTTGTTGAAGCATCCGACAGTGCAAACAAAGAAAATTCCTCGGGAGTGTCTGAGGAATCCGCTTCCACCCACCTAGTACCAGTAGGTTGTCGTGGTGAAGACTTCTTCTTCCTATGGCTTGATCCATGTGAAGTGGAAGGCGGGGCACGTTTGGTATAGCCAGAGCGACCAGATTTGCACACTGGTGCAATATGCCCATGTTTACCACACTTGTGGCATGTTGCCTCACGAAACGTACAATCTTTCTCGTGGTGATTACGACCACAGCGATAGCACTTCTTCTTAGCCTTGCCAGGAAGATGAAGAACTTCCAGTGTAGCACTAGAGTTACTAGGCGCATGAAATTCCTTTGCATTTTTCTCAGCAGTTTCCATGCCCTGGGCAATTTCCATAGCTCGGGCCAAGGTGAGACCAACTTCAGCCAAGAGTCTCTTCTGAATGAGTTCATTTCTCACTCCACAGACTAGTCTATCTCGAAGAGCCTGATCCAGAAAAGTGTCAAACTCACAGCGAATGGTAAGTCGACGTAGGTCTGCTAAGAATTCAGCAATGGTTTCAGTGCTGGACTGGTTGCGCTTGTAAAAACGAAATCTCTCCGCAATTACTAGAGGTTTGGGGTCATAATGAGCCTTTAACCTTGTGACCAAGTCATCAAACGTCTGGTCCTGTAGACGGGTTGGTGCCAGAAGACTTCGTAGCACCCCGTACACTTTAGGTCCTATGCCATACAGCAACGCAGATACCTTTTTCTCCGCCGCTACAGTGTTTGCGTCGAAGTAGAGCTCCAGCCTCTCCAGATACGTGGTAATAGTTTCCACTTGCGGGTCGAACTCCTGAATGTTCCCCAGCACTCGTGGTGCAGCCATTCCTATCCCATCTGCTCGTCGCCAGTTGTAATATCGTGGGACGCGGGGTTCGACAAGTTAGCAGAGAGATTTAAAAGAGAGTATTGTAATTCATATCACACTCCATATAATGCACAGCACATAAGACAATGACACACAAAAACAAAAGGGGGCCCGCGCATGCGGGTAAATGATAATGACGTCACAAGAATAGGAAATGAATAAATGAAATAATGAATAGTTAAGATACACTACAATAATAATAATAATAATAATAATAATAATAATAATAATAATAATAATAATAATAATAATAATAATAATAATAATAATAATAGCTTGTTAGCCTTTTGATAATACTAATATTATTTTAATTACGTGTGTAGGAACACTGACTGAAATACACGAAAGCCTGCACATTCAAAAAGATGTGGAAGATGAACCACCTCCCATACCTCCACAAAATTTTTAAGCATGGAATGCTAACATTTTTGCTCTTTATTAAACTTAGTGGTAAATATTTTTTATGAAAGTCACACATATGATAGCGAATTACAAAGATATTGTAGTTATGATGATTATTACAAATATTGCACAATACTATTTTAAAAGATTGTTACAGTATGTAGCTAAATCATTCAACATTATAATTTATATATTTGAATTTAACAGATCACTACCCATTAACTTGATTGAAGAACAACAATCAATAATTCACGCATTGCTCACTCATGAATAAAACTTTCATATACAGTAACAATACTTCAATTGTATGAGATGTCTTGTAAATGACTCAATTGTATGAGATGTCTAGTAAATGACTCAATAAATCGTTGGTGGTACAATTATGAAATGTTAAAATTATTGTTTGGCTGGTGGGTGGGGGGGGGGGGGGGTAATACCTCATTAATATTGAAGTTTCATCTACCCTCAATTTAATATATCCACTGGGTGTTTGGTTAACTGAAGTGTTTGGATTATTGAAGTTCGGATGACTGACATTCTACTATTATGAACTTCATGCTTAATACAAGTTGATGCTATTCTAGCTTTTAGTTCATTTATTATTTTTATTTTTTCAATTCAGTGAAAAATCTGTGGTTAGAAAATTCTCCTTTGATGGCTTAGTATATGACCCTGTGACTCAGTTCAATTCTTGCGTTAATAGAAATCAAAAATGTCAAGCAGAAGGGTAGAAACGAAGTCACCAAACTACGACTGCTTTTTACTTTTTATACAAACTCCCGAAGCGTAGCTACTTCCGTTCAAAAGTTATTAACGAGCGGTTTTTACCGCACTATACTTACTCAACAGACTAGTCCAAGTGGAGTTGGCCGCAAAAACTTGAATAACTTTAGAACGGAAGCAGCTACGCATCCGGGGTTTGCGTTTCTAGCTACGTATATATCGCTATTAGCTTAGGTTGTGGAGTGTGGAAACAGGACAGAAGGAGTGTTCTGTTGTCGCAGAGCGTACAGGAAACTTGTATGGAAAAGTCATCATTTGATGACCCTTACCGTGCGTAAATTTTTTTTGGTGAAAAACAGCCACAACTCACTTAATTTTCAAGGTATAGCTACCAAAGTTACACATAATAAATTTAAGGCAATTTTACATTATGTGTCAAAGTTTTTGAGATATAACTCAATAAATTCAAAAATCCTGGCTTAAACACTTTTTTCTTAAAATTTTAAATATTTCGAGATTCAAATTTCGTGTACCCACAAAAAAATCAGGCTCATATCCAGAGATCCCACAAAATGGCTTTGTCTGTATGTTAATATGACATTAATGTATAATAATACAAATTTTAGCTTTCTATCTGTTGCTTCCTGTAAAGTAAAAAATGCATTCCACAATTACCGCGCTTGCGGTCGTACCAACTCCACTTGGACATAGGAAGAAGAGGAGAAGGTTAAACTATGGCGAATATCCTTAACTACACTTGGAAGTCCGTCCGCGTAGAGTTACTTCTAGTGGTACTTCTAATGGTGCTACTACAAATAGAACAAAGTAAGCGAAAAAATGCATATCAGAGAGGCAAGTCTAGGGTGGGCACTTTATACGGGAAAGCTTTGATTTTGTTTGTGTCAAGTTTGAAAAAAAGAGACTAATATATAAAATTATACAAATAGACTATGATATTCTGTTCCAGTAATGAATGCCAAAAGTGAGCTATTATTTCTTAAAATTAACAAGAAGCAGTTCTGAAGCATTAAAAATTTGTCTAATTTTTTCTGAATTTAAGCTAAAAAATGTTGTCTGGAGCTTGGGGAGCATCTTCAAGGGCTATTATGTGTTACAAGTAAGAGTGCTACAACTCCAGTAAACTCATGCTAATCATTTTCAAACTCTTTGCCATCTTCTTTGCCTCGTTCAGCCTCAGAAAGCCCAAAATCACAAACCTTTCTAATCCGCCCGCATCGAACTGAGAAGCCATAACTGCATATTGAATGTACGACGTCATGGTTTCGTTCTTTTCCATATAAGTGAGTATTAATAGAAATTATATATACTATAAAGCAAAGCTTTAGCTATATTTTGATGCTTGAATGAAGCCAATAGCTCCAGTGGTTCAGTTTTTATGAATTTTTTCGTGACTGCAGGTAGTTGACCACCATTATGGTGGTTACACGAGTGAAAAGGCTTCCCATAAAGATGATCGAAAGCTGTATTGATGCATTTTATTTGAGGGTTTTAATAAGAAGACATAAGTTCAGCTCAGAACTGAAACTTTTTATACAATGGTCTTTAATTTCATTTGTTCATTACATACTTACAAATATGCCACACTCAAGTCCATAGTAACTGTGTACTTGGTATGAATGGGATCCCAAAAAGAATTCTTTGAATATTTATAGTAATATAATTAAACCTTGCTAGACACACTTGGCAGTAGCCTTGCTTTATCAAATAGGGAAGTGTAAGGTGTTTGACAGATTCACATGTCTAACTTTGCCCTCAGCTACAACACTTCAATTAGTAATATAAAAGTACTAGAAGAAGTCATTTTTAACTTGCTAGTTGTTTCAATCGCAACATTCTGGCTGCACACATCCTAGTGTATTTGTTATTATACATAGATTATTAAATGTATTTTAATTCAAGTTTTGTTTTTATTTATCCATATGATGGTATTCTGATTATTCTCTACTTGTAGCTGTCTGTAGTACTAATATACAAGCAACACGGAGTGGAAGAATGTGCACTAACGAAATGGTCACTTTCATATGTACTTCATCCGGCAATGAATTAGTTTGGAGAAGGAACGATGATAATTTGTATAGGTTTTATTCTGGTAGCAGCAGTGCTGTACAAGGAGGTTCTTCTCCAGTTTACTCAGTATTATTAGCCCATGAAAACGGAGTCCGAACATCATCATTGACATTTTCACGACTTCAGGAGAGTTCTTTCTCCCTAACCTGTTATGATGGCAACAGTGGAGTTCATACAATTTCAGTGGAGGTAGCAAGTACGTAAAACGCACATGTTAAATATCACTTGGTATGATCTGTTATACTGTTTAGGTATACCTGTTCCGACTGTAGTGAACGTTACAGTCATGGATCGAGCATTGCTGAAAATTGAATGGCAGCCAGTGAATTCTGGAGATCATTATTTGGTATTGTGTGGACCATATCGAACTATGGCAAGCACCACTTTATTGATAATTCCCATATCAGTGTGTGACAACAACAATACAGTCATAGTAATGGTAGTCAACGAATGTGATCAAGAAAGTTCACCAGCTCATGATCAGTTTGAAATGCCAGTTACAATGGAGGAAACAACAGGAAGTACGGGTTGAAATAGTTTAGCTGATACTATTATCTGTACTGTGAAGTAAGAATCAAGTTGTACAATCACTCTTAAACTTTTTATTTTTAGCTGCAGAAGATTTGTCAAAGTTCACTTCAACTATGGTGACTGTTAATAATGGGCAGAATTCTTCAACTGGAGGTTCTCACGTTACCATTATTTTTATCGTCGTGATTGTATTGTTAACACTTATATGTGTTATACTATTGGCTTTTCTATTATCCATGTATCGTAAACTTGGTAACAAGGTAAGTATTCATATGTTTAGAAAACAAGTTTAATGTTTACATATTTGTGGAAATAAGCTTACAGTATCTATGAAATGTACATAAATCAAAATCAAGTATTTATGAATTCCCACTGAGGAGTGTGGGAGAGAGTGGGTTCAATTGACTGAGAAGTAACTTAATGTGGCATATCGGTAGTCAAAACTTTGATGCGGTACTACAGTTCTCGATTTGCTCAATTACCCTTGACTATTGCCGTACCTCCCCCCTTTATAATACTCACCATAATACATTGGTTCTTATCTCATTCTCGAGCAGATGAGGTTAGATCGTTGATAGAAGATAGAAGTGTGCTGCTGTAGTTGCTCTTTGCCTTCCCTCACTTCCACTATCATTCTCCACCCCCCACTTCCCTTCACCCACCCACCCTAACTAATGCTTGAGTGTGTGTTTGTGCACGAAGTATGGGGGTGATGAATGAACAGGTACTTGGTCACACTTTCATAGTTGTGGATTCAGTATATTCCAGTAAGTCCGTGTCAGTAACTATAGTATGTGTGAGGCTTCATCTCCACCAAAGCTTACCCAACAATAGTCATGTTAATTTCCTCTTTTAAAGCTAACAGATTGACCATTTCTATTTCTGTGATGAAAATTTGTATAGTATTAGTTGATATAGCTGTAGTATTATTTGTATTGGATTAGTTGATATAGCTGTAGTATTATTTGTATTGGATTAGTTGATATAGCTGTAGTATTATTTGTATTGGATTAGTTGATATAGCTGTAGTATTATTTGTATTGGATTAGTTGATATAGCTGTAGTATTATTTGTATTGGATTAGTTAATATAGCTGTAGTATTATTTTGCTGACGATGAGATATGTTCAGATTATCTTACCTTCAATTTAGTACTCGTTCACTCGTGAAGAATATATTTAGTAAATGTTTTAAATTGTAATCCATGTGTGGTAATTCAATAGGGTCCTCGGAAGTTCTTCTGTTAAAAATTTTCCTTCTCCATTACAATCAGAAAATGAGTAAGTTCCAATGTGATGATGGTTTCAGATATTAAGTATGTGAACAGCTTGTGTTACCTCATATGCCAGTTTATTTTTTTATTTTTTTATTTTTTATTTCTTATGAAAATATTTTGAAACATAATATTGGTATGTGTTGTATTTGGGTTAACAAATGAAAAGAAATAATATTAAAAGTCGTTCAGCCTATTTTTTTTATTTTTTGTGTGTGTGGGAGGGGGGGTGAGGGGTGTAAGTTTGTGAAGTAGTTAGTAAACTGAATGTCGGCGCATATTATCCAAAATTCTCAAAACAGTTGTGGCATTCTCTACCATTAGCATTTTTCATAGCATTTTCCAGTTATAATGCAGCCATTAATTAGTGACAAAATACTTTCTATTGACACAGTAGTTTTATTTTAGAGTCATAATGATTTTTGATCTTAGTAACTATTGTATTTACTGTTGATACATTTTCTGATAGGTTGATGAGAAGTCTCAAGTGATTAAGTAAGTGTATTTGTTAGTCAGTGGGTTAATTGACTGTACATACTTAAGTTTGTATGCTTCAACTGTCATTTCTATAGATACTCTTTAGAAACAGTGCTAAGATTGTGTATTCAGGAGGGTGTGAGGGTAGTGATTGTCATCCGGGATGTCAGTAAAAAAATTAAAAAAAATTTTTTTTTTATTTAAATTGTATACAGTATACAGTATTCAGCTGTTATTTATTTATTTATTTTTTTTATTAGATTGAACTTCAAAGTTCTTGAACTCTGCACACATACTCTTTCTGCACTCCTGCACTTAACATTTTATGTATCATTTTATTTCAACTTTTTTGTTTTTGTGTCCCAAACTCTGCATATTTCAACTTCAGACAAGATCATATCACACAATCATTGCACAGAATCAAATTTGCCAATGAATGGCCTTACAACAAGTGTGTTGACATAGGAGTCATAATGTTACAGATGTGTGTGTTTGTGTGGGGAAATGTGGAATCTACTATTGTGTTAGATGTATTGAACCATGTTTTTGCTTTTTGTCAGGCTTGGGAAAGCCACTAAGTTTATCTCGAAAAGTGTTTACATAAACTAGCTCATGTACAAATAGCTAGGTACAAACTATAATGCTGCTGAGGTTCATAATACATTATGTAGGAGATGGAGGTGTGCCCCACTTGGCATGTCTTCCTTAATGGTTTACATTCCTAGACATGCCCACTCTGTCTGGTATTACACACTAGGGAATTCTATTAGGGTGGAATTGGTATCCGTCTCATGTGTGTTTGTGTGTAAGCATATGTCTTCAGTATCTGATTTCTGATAAGAGTGATCTACTCCTTCTCTTCCCTTCTAGTGAGTGAGTGGGTGAGTTACAGTCCATTTGGCTGCAATAAATTTGACTTGTCAGCACACTGGCTAGAGCAGCAGATATCTTGCTGCACTTTAAACTTGAGAATTGTGTTTAACTGAAACCACAAATACCGTGGTTTGTTGTGAGTTTTCAATAGTCATTTCTGAAGTTTTGCAGAGAAATGGAGCAAATTAGTAACCTTACCTTCCTGGTTTGTAATCAAGGAAGCTACTTTCCTTCCACACACGATATAGTGTGGTAACTTATGTGTGTTACACAATCTGGTCACATGAAGACATTGTGCCATAAAGTCAACACATTGTCCAATACCATTGTTGATTGTAGTAAGATAGGCATGAATTGCTGTCATGGTGATCCTGTTTGCGTACTAAGCTAACAATAGATACCCTTGTGTGTCATTTCACGGTGAATGCAAGCAATAGCGTCTGTGGACAAGCCTTGTTCACAGGAGGTTACTTGAAGCAGGGAGGAGAAGAGTCTCTGGGCTAAGAAATCGTTTTGGGAGAAAGATTTGAGGCAGTGGAGAAAGAAAGTTATTATCCATGTAAAGTACCTTGAGTTAAAATTTGCACGCTAAGCTAAGAAATGTTGTTCAATTGTATACAGTATTAGGTTCTAAGCTGTCAGAGGATGGGACGTGACTCAGGTTGTATGGTAACAGTTCATTCATGAGTGGCTTCTTGTATGTAATTGTTTTGTCTAATTACACTACACAAAAATGTGCACATGATGAGCTGGTGAATCAGTACAAGGTGCGTATGTATGTGTGTGTGTGTGTGTGTTGCACTTGTTATGTGAGTGTACGTGTGTGTAGTCCAGATACATGGTGTAAGATAAAGTTGTGAGTGGGTAAGCTTGTCTGTTTCAGTGTGTGTGAAGGTTGATGGTAAATATGTAACAGTTAGTTTACACACATGCCTTGATGCTTTTAGATCATACAGACACACACACACTCACATGCACACTCACATGCACACACACACACAACCGTGTTGGGACTGTTTATAAGAACAGCTGCATTTAGATTACTGTTGCCACTTTCACTATGGAGAAGTAAACAATTGGCCCGGGTGTGCCTAACTAATTTAGATTTGGCTTGCATCATATGACACTGTGACCAACAGGGGATGGGTTGGTTATCTAAACATGTGGGAAGCCTTAGAGCACCCTGGTGTATTGGGTACTTTAGCCTGAACCTAATCCCAGGAGTAATATGGAATATGGAGTAACCTTTTCATTGAATCTGAGGGAGTGGCATAATCATATATATGTATGTTACAGAAGAATGGGGAAGGGAGAGGTGGGGCTGGTGGAAGAGTGGGGTTTTCTTGTGTGTGTGGTGTGTGTGGTGTGTGTGTGTGTGTGTGTGTGAGGGGGGAGGGAAGGGGGGTTGGGCCAATAGAAGCTGTTCCATCTCCACCTATCCCACTGGAGGGTGGTGCTAACAGGAGCTCTTCCACCCTCACCCTCTCTTTGTATCTCTTCAGTGGAGATGGGAAGAGGGGGGGGGTGGTGATATTGAAGAGCACATTTTTATCTTGGAACTTACAAATTCACTTGCAGCATAAAATTGCACTGGACTACTTTGTGTTTGAAAGTGGGTGAGTCCAAGAGAAATTGTCAATAAGTAAAGGTAGGTCAGGCCTGTGTGACTGGATTGTTTTTCAAGTATAGGATTCATGAAAGGGCCAGCTCAGTGTGAATACTAGGACACAACTATTATCGTTTCTCATTTGTATATTATAAGCCCCTTTAATAATTGATTTCTTATGCATAGAGATTGTTTATTTATTAATTTTTTAATTTTTATATTTTGTTGTTATGGCACATGCACATGTAAAATCACAATTATTGTCAAGCGAGCGTAGCAAGTGAGACACTTACACAATCAATATTCTGTGGTGTCTATTTTTTTGCTTATTTATATTATTATGGTATGTGCGATGTCCTTTTTTTGCCCTTGACAATAATTACATAAGTTGTTAAGAATCTTGATAAAAACGAAATAATGAGTATTGACCATATGAGTTGCTGGCCTTGAAATGCAAGCTACGTGTAGCCTTTGGGGCAGACCTAGGCGCCTGAACGTTTTTGTAAAAGCATAGTGGACTCAATTGCACTACTTTCTCTTTGTCGTTATAATGGGTAGGTCAAGTTAAACGTTTCAATTTCAACAACTATATAAATTATGCCTTATTATTATTATTATTATTATTATTATTATTATTTTGAGGACAGGAAATACGATATAATATTGATGCATAGTTGCCACCTCTCCTGAAAGCTCCAGGACAGTCTCATATTTATCACTGAGACTGTCCCACAACAGAATTGTACTCTTTCGATTGTTTATCCCAGAAGTTGATGAACTTCGATAAGAAATCTGCAAAGATTCCTTAGCTAATCCAGTAATAGTTGCTGGTGGCATAATTACTCAGGAATACTTTCATTCTTCTAAAATCTTATTGAACAATCACCATTAGAGTGTCCATTTCTTTTTAAACTTGCGTTGTTGTTGTTGTTGTTGTTTTCATGAATGATAAATATCCACAAAATAAAGTTACTACACAATTTTAAACCGGTTGATGTTGGTTCACTACATTACATTATTATGGTTTTTCCACTATTGTCATGTGTATTAATACTATTTTAAACTATTATCATTGCTTGCTTGTATTTGATGTTGTTTTGGGTGTGGCCTGGGGTGTGGCTTAATGTCCCTGAACTACGATATGAAGAGCTGGCACAATGCCGTTGATGTGTGTCAACTCAGCCACGCTATCTGGCTCCTTCTATTGCATGTGCGGTAAGGGGTCGTCAAGCTTAAATGCTTGTTTTATTAATTTATGGGTCAATAAGATGTAGTATTTTGAAGCATTCAGTATTCGTCAAAGTAGTTTGGTGGTCCAAACAAACAATTTGGGTTAATAACAATTAAAATTGTGTATAGTTTTCAGTTGGGACTCATTCAATTTTGACAATGTTAAACTTCACGTATACTATTGAGTACTGATCAGAATATGTCCAACAACTATTGCCCGGTAGGTAATGCATAATAGCAAAAATAATAATAATAATAAAAGAAGAATATTATTTTACTGAACCAGTTAATGCTTCAGTACCCCTCCTCTAACTCCTCTGCTATATTTTAGTGTACACAATGTACGAATATATTAGCAAAATATACATAATTTTTTAAAATCACATCTAGTTATTGTAAACATAATATTGTGTTTGACCACACTCACAATTGTGCTTTTTTTAAGTGTTTTCTTGCTTGTCATTCTGTTTAGGTTATTTATTTATTATTTTAGCTATTTATTTATTTATTATTTATTAATTAATGTATTTATTTATTTATTATTAATATTTTGTTTTTTTGTTTTTTTTATTTATTGATTGATTGATGTATTTATTTACTTTTTATTTAATTAATTTATTATTATTGATTTATTAATGAATTTAGTTATTTATTTATTTCATTCTGGATATCTTCACAATGACCCGTGAGATTTTCAGGTGTTTTCTCATGCTATATTGCTACAAACTCATTATACATACATTCATACATACATACATACATATATACATACATACTTATATTCTCATGCAACCTGCTAGAGGTTATGTGCACTTGGCAGAGCCAGGATGTCTGTGCACTAAGCAGGCACTGTGAGCCGTGCAAGCAAAGCTCCTGGAGCCAGGCTAGGAACTCGCAGGAGAACAAACATTTCCTCACAGCAAATGATGTGGGCACCTGAAGTCCCACTTGGACCATTGCTATTGCATGAGGAAAGGACTTGAATTTGCACCCCAGCAAATGCCAGGTCCCCAATCACAGCTGGGTGGACTGGTGGGAGGCAGATGGAAAACTAGATGGAAAAATTACCAGAGTTGGGCTTGAACTCTGGGACCTCAGGCCCTGAGCCAAGAACACAACAACTACACCACACAGCCACCACACATACACACACACACACACACACACACACACACACACACTAGTGGAGTGCTTGAGCACCAATGGCGAGTGAGCCTCCCCCGTTAGGCTACATAAAACTACAGTATTGTTGTGCGATTAATATATACTATGTATATTATTTGTAGTTAAACGTTTACTTTGTGCTATTCTTAGCTAGGCTGTAACAACACCCACAGTAGAATTCAAACCGATGAAATATTTAATTTTTTGGAACTAGGGTAAAGGTCCATAATCCTGAGGATTCTGTTTAGTGAAGTTTGGGACAGGATCGACCACAGAGCGAACACAAAAATGTGAGGGTCAAAGTACAAAAATGACGTATGTATGTGCAAACACACATATAAACAAATATCCCTGATTCTCAATTGGTGTTACAATTGTATAGTGTCTTGGTCGCTCGCCAAATACTTGTTACACGAGTCAGAGTGTGATGTGACGAAATATTTCATGAACAAGCTAATTTATTTTCATGAGCCAGAGACAAGTGAAAGAAAGCTTGTGAGTGAAATATCTAGCCATATCACTCTGACAGAGTGTAATAAGTCCACACTAGATATTTCACTGCTGTAGTTTGAGGATTTGACCATTTGAACCAATTATGGTACATACACACATATAAATAATATATATATATATATTATATTATTGTGTACTGAATCAACCTATTGAATGCCTTTACGTAGAAAATGTATTGAATTGGAAAATATTGTGTACCTGCAATATTCCGCAGTAAAAGTGAAGTCCAGAGTTGTTGCGTTGGGTTATTGTGTCCCTCTAAGCTACATTTTTACGCTTATTGCCCTGAGGGTCTGCTAATTCTATTATACTATTCTGTGTGTCACACCTGAATTTTCTTTCAGTCTTGTTTTCCAGACCAATCTTCATATCAGCCTTCTTGACATATACCCAAACCATTTACAATACCAATATCAATGAACGATTGAAGTGCCCAATAGACTTCAGTCATCAAGCCTAGTTTGTTTTACACTATGTATTGCCTTGAGTTCAATAGATGATTATTTTATAACAAATTTCTTATTAAATTCCCCCCCCCCCCATCTACCCCCTGAGTATGTCGAGCTACTACTATAAGTTTTATAGCAAGTGTATGTAGTGTCATACTTCTTTTTTATATCACAACAGCTAGCTAATTGTGGTGTCAGTTAAGTCCATATTTAGTGGCACCCACAATGCATTGTACTATGTATGGCTGAAGTTTTGCATTATTAGTGCTGCAGGTATGTACCACAGGCTATGTGGTTTAGACTACCATAAATTAATTAATTGATGCTGCAGATAAGCTATCTAGCTCAATTATGTATTGCTGCCAGACACCAAGTGTACCAGCCAACACATAGGACGGTTCTAAATATATTAATTGGCTTTACAGGCATCTCTTTATTGTGGCAAGCATACAAATTACGTCACTTCAGTGGTGGTTCAATGGATGTAGGCATGTAGCTATATACCTTTAGTAGAGTTTAATCTAGTGGGGGGGGGGGGGGGGGGGAAGGTTTAATCTACCAATTCGCCTCCCCTCCCCCCTCCAGAAAAATAAGAAACCAACAAAAACAAAAACTTCTCAGTTTTTCTCCCTAATGTTTGCATATTAAGTGCTTTATATTGTTGCGGCTGAACACAAACTTACAGCAATTTGGAGATATAAAAGCACGAAAATTTGTGGTATGTACTTAATACATGAAAGTGGCATGTATATCGTCACCCACCGCTGGAGTCATTGGCAGTACAAGTGTCACTTCACCAAATTGGTTGTTTGCATTTTTCACTGCACATAGAGAGACTTTTCCTGTAAAATATCACCTTATCCTCTACCTAATTGCAGCAGGAAATACTATATATCCTGTGGACAAGACGGATAAGAAATTTTGTTAGGTAATTGAAGCTAGAATAATGAAGTGTATCATCAAGTTCCCAAGGTTGTCGTTCCATTAGAAGTTCCTGTTTCAGTTTTGAAAAACCATTTTGCTTTGAAAAACATCTATTCATATTTTCTCCCAATTTAATCAGTCAATTAGTGTTGTTGTCAACAGCAGATGAGGCAATTTTCATCTTGGATATATAATTATTATAATTTTGGCCAATATTTTCAAAACAAGTTAATTGATCCTAATGTCTATGATCATTAAATTATTTCTAAACTCTACTACACAAACAAGTAGAGTGCATTTGTATCCGTATGTGATGTGGCTAGCGTGTATCTATCTTCTCTGAGCTTATCTTAATAATTGTATATAATCCCTTGTGAGAGGTCCAGAAGCTTTCATTATCCTAATTATTTTATTATCAGCATTTGATTCAGATGGTCTATTCTAATTATTATGAAGGACAGAACCTCTCGTAGTCACCATTGCCCACAATTTTAAGCCTCAGACATTTTCTTACACAACATTGAGCAATACAGCATGTAATAGTCTTGGCAATCACATAGTGTTACACTCATGTCATGTTCGCTATGCAATAAAGGCTACTATATTTTTTTGTATCTGACCTTGTGGTGTTGACAACCACAAGCCACTTTGCAGATGCCGCAACTGATAACTCACCTGGAGCATTAAAAGCAAATTAGGAGATAAAATAACATCAAAATGGAATTAATTTCACTTCACATTTATTTACAGGTACATCACTTCTACATAGTGTCCATAAAATTATTGGGGAGTTCAATGAGAGGTAGTTACTCGCTTACCTTAATGCACTGGTGGATGCTATCATAGATAACTTGAGTTGGTTTCTTGAGATGGTTGTGCAGAGGTAGTTGACTTCAGTCTTAGCTCTCAGTGTTTCGTATGTGTTGTTTTCTTGAGTTATCCCTCCTGATATCTGTTCTCACTTATTAGCTAATATGATTGGGGGGGGGGGGGCATCCAATACACATGCCCCCCTGGAATTACCTCCCTGCTGTTATTATTGTGACAGTCCCACCATCAAGTCTTTAGAAAACAAGCAACGTTTGGTAGAGGTTGGATGTATGCATTATACTCTGGATAATACTCTATCATAATACATGTACAGTTTCACAAGTAGAAAGCCAAACATGAATGCTTTCTGTTGTTCTTTTTGTCAGAATCGTTTTCTTGTACACACTTTTGACTTGATTTTGAGAAATAATAACTTTATTTTAAAGCTACATGTAGTTATGGTTACATAGAACTTGCTGTAACAGGAACTGTTTGCCACAGCTGTACTAATGTTACCTGTATCTTACTTGCAGACAGTACTAACTGATACAATACTAAATTCTGTTCCCATGCATATATTATATGTTTTGGTTAAATGATCCCAATGTCTTGAGTAGGTGAGGAAAGTAATCATTGAAAATACAAGCACTATTTAGTAGAAATGCACTGATGATTTTCTGGTTGTGGTGATACTTTACCATAGTATATGTATGACTGTAGCTTGTATAAGCATTGATTCACACGCGAGCTTTCTTCGCCCAAGAATTGTACCATTTGCAAATAGTAATATGGTAGGAATTGTCATGAAAATTGCAATTAATTGATGGTACATGGCCAAGCCAGATATATTCATGGACAAAATCAAGGGTTTGTTCTTTTCGTGAGTGTGGTAAGTCGTTATCTCCAGTTTGGCCAGAATTTTTTTAGTTTTACAATTACTTTACCTTGCCTCGATCCTCCAGCAGGTAATAAGTCATATTTGGCAAAACCAACACACACTAATACTCAAACGCACACACACGCATACACATATACACATATAGGACGATTATAAGACCTAGAGTTAATAAAAAAAATTAATAACAAAGTGGCCAAAAAATTTATCTAGTCCACATGCAACAGTCAGGAGGTGTGGTGTTTGTATGTGGAAAATTTTGAGCGAGATCTTCAGTAGCACACATGGCAGTGAAGAGAATAAGAGTTGCACTGGGAGGAGCCAAGGGTAGTCTAGTTATCAGGAAGAATTGTTAGTGGAAAGGAGGAGTGAGAAGTGATGTGCTTATGAAATTCTGGTAGGCGGGGTGGGGGTGAACAAGTACAATATGGTGGAGATGATAGTAATTGAATTTTCACAATCTATACTCAGGAAGACAATCTCATTATCTTTCTGAGATGGGATTGTTGAACTTATCACGAAGGTGAGTCAATTCACATTATCATTATTGTATATGTATAAAATACAATTTGTCAGAAATAAATATAGCTAATATACTCGAAATAGATCTTTTTTTAGATATCCGATACTTGTGTATATCTCTGTTCGAAACAGTTTCACCATAAATATTTTAAGCCATATGTTGTTTGGTAAATCATTGCTATATCAATGTTTTTGATAATGGTACGTAAACATGTATGTTATAGTGAGCAATGTTTTCACGTACTAAAGAGTAGGATATGTAACAATAGGTACAGTATCAATAAAACTGCAAACACATTTTAGTGTGGAGCAAAAACATGTTGCTGTTGTGGTGATTCTTTACCCATGATTATTTGTAATAACACAACCACTATGGAATGCAATCCCTGGTCTCTTGATTGTGGCTTATATAAATGAAGTGAATTTACACTGATGGTTTATCTATTTATAACAGTTGAATTTCCCCTTATCTCTCTGAATAATTGATGAACCACACTCTGTGTATTAAAAATACATTATAATACATACGTGTAATACAGAATCACTAAATTAGTTTGGGCTAAGGCTCTAAAAACTGAGCTCCAGCAATTATTAATTAAGCAGCTGTTCAGTGGCTATGCACTTTGCAGTAACAAAGGTAACTTTAACCTGCTGTCTCAGGTAGAGGGGTGACTGATAAGCATGAGGTTCTATTGTACCATACAAAACAATCCAATGACATTGCTTAATTTGTGGTGAATATAATTGCATACCCACTTCCTAGAGGAGATGAACTAATGAACTGGCCAATCAATAATTAGTTTTCTATAGGATAGAGCCTTTGTACAAGTTGGTCACCTCTCTATTCAGTACAGGATATATTATCCTATAGGGCCTTAGGCCTCTCAGTTGTGGAATCTCATACCAACCACATCAAGTTAAAACCTACATGTATTCATATTGGCTAGACTTTAAGCCATTGCTAAATCAAGAAGACATTGTGTATGCATTATTTATGAAGTAGCAGTCAATCATTATAATACACAATGGTCAAAGAATGATGAGTTCATTAGTAGTCATAATTTTACCAATTTAATATTGTATTTTATTATACTGTTAATTCCATTAATTATAGGCTGCACAAGGAACACACGAGACAAACAGTGTAGAGAATCTGACTGATAACGATAAAGACACAGTCTTGAAATAGAGTGAATTTTAGAACTTGAATACGCAATATCTATTGAAAATGATCAAAAGTTTCAGTCTGTGGACCTTCCTCACTGATGTAATTTTTGGGAGGCATAGTGAAGCAGTTTAGATAATTCTATTTGTCAGCTGTTTCTTGTCAATAAACTTTAATTCCAGTACAGCATTTTGACCAAGTTTGCTAGTCTTCTTCAGGTACAGAAAATAGAACAACAAAAAACAACAACAAAAACCAAAAACAACAACACAGGACTGACAGGCTGAATGACTCGATAAATTAATGGTGAGTGGATAAAAGGCTTGGCTAGGGGTGCTACAACAGGTAAAAACATTGAGGATAAAGAACAAAGGAAGAAACAAAGGGATTATTAATAATACTAGTAAATGTGGGGTTTGTCCCCAGCAGCAGAGGAAGAGCTGTGATGGAAGAGAAGAACTGTGAACATTGATTTATGTGACTTGTAATTTGGGCAGTGCCTTCCTGCTCTGCAGCTTGGCTATGGTCGGGGAGTGACCACTTCCTCCTTTGCAGTGTTTGTTCAATATTTATTGTTGAGTTTTATGTCATACAGTCTGTGCATGTGGTCCCGTTCTGTGTATTGTCCGTGTGTGTCTGTGATATTATTAAGCTGTTATATCCCTGATGGGTTAGAAGTTTGTGTACGCACTCCGTGAGGGTTGCGGGTTGAGTGCCGCTTGTTGTTCACTTTTTTTTTCCTTGTCAAACGTTGTTCCTATTCAGGTAATGACAATGCATTACCAACTCTGATCAGCTCATGAATTATTCATGAGTTCACAGACTGTGGTTGGGTCATCGGTCACTGTCTTCAGTTATAATAAAACTGGTCAAGAGTAGAAAATTACTCAATCTTCACAGGCCATAGCTGTTGCTTGTAAGGTTGCATAAGTCTCACACATCTTCCTTTACTGCATTGTGTGATCTTGTTTGGGCTATGATAAAGTATTGTATATTGTTTATACATTTATGTCATGCTTGCAATGCAATAAATGCCCAAGATTAATTTGTAATTAGCAGTGGTATCTGACATGTGGTTATTGACAACCACGAGCCAATCAATAGATGCCGCAGCTGATAAGCCAGCTGGACCATTTTATAATTAAGTAGCAGATTAGAATGGTAAAATGAAGTTATCTAAATATGGGACTACCAGTACACAATTCACATTTATTTACAGGTACATTATTTATAATGTGACCATATATTAATGATTGCCTCTAGCCTTTATCTGCAATATTATTGTAACCACTTTAAAAGAATATGTGAGAGGTTGGGTGTAAGCATTACATTGTAGTTTGTTAAAATGGTCCCAATATGCACATGCATACTCAAGCTCTCACTTAAAACCCTTCCAACAAAATAAGGAAAAAAAACTTAATGACTTGAATTTCCAATTTTATTTGTTAAATTCTTCCAATTTGACAACCACTAGCCAATCAATAGATGCCGCAACTGATAAGCCAGCTGGACCATTTTATAATTAAGTGTGTTTTCATGGCAAATTAAATGCTAGTACCCTCTAAATCCCAATCATAATCAGATGTGTGTTTAAATGTAAACTATGCAAGAGAGATACTGTGTATTATAATAATCTCCAGTAGCACGACATTAAAGATATAGGCAGAGGCAGAGTTTACTGGGAAGAGCTGGTAATGGACTCATCAGGAAGAAGTATTTATTGAATAGAAGGAGGAGGAGTGAAGAGTGATGGTAGTGTGATTGAATTGTGAGAAATGAATTTTCATTTAATAAATTCAGGTGGGTGTGGTAGGGAATTGTAATGATGAAGTGTGATGTGGTTGTGTAGATATTGTATGCACAATCTATTATTATACTTTAAAATCAATATTTTCCTTGTTGTTTGGGATGAGGTAGGGCTAGGGATTGAGTATCACTGTGAGTCAACTCACATCAACAGTTTATTATTGGCAATGGTGTTGTATGAAGTACACCGGTTTTTTAGAGCTTCATCTTTTGTCATAACTTTTCTATGCATGCATATTTTTTTCACTTTGAGGCTCAGAACTAAAAAATATGAGCATGAAACCACACCCCCAACAATTCTAAGGCAGCAACATCAAGAAAACCCTTGTCCACCCCTGCGAAACTAAACCCCTCCTACTTCAACATTAAGACTTCAAAATTCACATACACATTCTTTAATATCTTGTTTACAAAGTGTACTATCAGATATTTCTAAATATTTTTTTTTTAAAACAACAACAACTAAATATTCTTTACCAACTCTACTAAGTTTCTAACTTTAGATCATTTTCAATTTCTTTTCCTTGTGTAATGTTCAGAAGTAAAAGTACCTTCACCATCAATATTATTTTAAGCAGTACGTTGTTGTTGTGATTGCAATGACTATGTTTTTGGTAATGGTGCATAAACGTGTATGTTTTTGTTGGCAATGTTTTCACATACTTACAGTAGGTATACAACCTTTAGGTAAGGTATCATTAGAAATATAAACACAATTTAGTAAGAACAGAAAGTGGCTTATGCGTTGGAGATTCTTTACCTATGATTATTGTACAAAATAATGTAACCATTTAAAGCACAATTCCTGCTTTAGTTGTAGATGAAGTGGCTTTGCTAGTAATGAGATTATGATGGCTAGTAGGTACACTTCAAGCTATTGCAAAATCAGAGAAGTCGTTTTATGTACATACATACGTATGTATGTATGTACATAAAATTGGAAGGGCCCCCCAACAAAATAACTTTGAGGGAATCTCTAGCCCTTCCAGGCTCTCAGTCTGAGGTTGTACTGATCCATCTGTGACCAGTGGAGCATTCAGTGAAACCTTGCTTGCTCTAGCCACTGAGCTATGACAACCCACGACTTCCAAGACCTTCACATTCTACCTTTATACTGTTGAGTAGTACCACTTGCTGCAGTCTTGTTCTCTATGTGCCGTCAGAAAACCTTTTCGGTGTCGACATGAAACTTGATATCTAGCTAGTCTGCTATGTATTTGACTGTATCAGTTCTGCTGGGAAACAAGAGGATTCTTCTTTGGAAAATGTTTCTTTTGTCAGTAAACCTATTTTGTGTCATTTTCGTTTTTTCATCCTTTTCTTCCACACTTACAAGTCTGTGTATTTTCCAAGTAAAAACAAAAACAAAACAAAAACACCAATACAAAAATACTAAAACAAATTTGTGCTGTGTTGTAAGATGGGATTGGGATTTTAGTGAAATTGTATGAGGGAAGTGGATGACAATTCTCATAAACAGGAAATTTCCCTGCAGTATTGGTCTAACATGGTTATGTCTGATTTGAAGACATTTGCTTGTAATGTACTTCAAACCAAGAAAACATTTCCACAAATTAAAAAGGTTACCAATTAGTACTATTTGTGATTCAGAATCAAGGTTCTACAGAACTTCCATATTGGAGATTGCAAAATAATATCTGCAACATTGAAAAACAACAACAACTTCTTCTGCTTTGTGAAAACTAGTATACCTTCAGAAGAACAAAGATGACTGAAAAAAAAACAACAACAACAACAACAACTTTAAACAACTGCCATTGTACATGCACACAGCATAGAAATAACTGATAAAATGAACACCGTCATCATGGAAAACAAAACAGTCAACATTTCTTATGCACCATATTATGATTACTATCATTGTAAAAATTACTTTATAGAATGTAGAATATTTAGTCATTATTTGGCGTTTGCTAGTCTTGCTTTTTGCCCCAACAAGTTATGTTTATGCTCTTTATAGAAGTACAAGGTAACTATAAGAAATGTCGTTCCCCTTCCTATCCCTCCTTTTATCTGTATAGTTTCGTTCCCCCCCCCCCCCCTCCCTCCCGCCCACCCCTTTCTGGTATGTACCATTCTCCAGTCATGACTAGTGCTACAGAAGAGTCTCAATAGTTGATGCCGTTGTATACAATTGTGCTTGTAATAAAATTCAAAATAATTGTAACCCACTTATGTAGCTACATTACTGAATAAATTAGTACATCCAATATAAATGAATCAAAATTATACAGGCATTTGTCTAAATGACTCCTAACACCAGCCACACCCACTTATTAGCTATTCAGCTTGGAATAGTGGAACCAACCCAATAATATAAGAGTCTGCTCATGGAATTTCATATGATAATAATTATGTCATGGGTTACAATTAATAGATATAGCTCTGAACTCAAAATGCCTCTATTAATGTAAAGGACCATTGAATATTACCTGTTCTTGCTTTCCTGCAACCATAACCTTCTCATTCCAACTTAAGGTGGCGACTTCTTACCAATTCATAATTTTGCTTACTTATATGAAAACTGATACTCCTCGCTGCTAACTGCTGCATGGAAATCCTCATACGGCATATGGAATGATTGCACATTATACATAATTTATATTTTGTGGCATAATGCAGTTTTTGGCCACTGTAGTTGCTATACTTAGTATTGTATGTGTACTGTACAAACTAATTATAACTGTACTGGGTATATGCATTTACAGTGGATCCACCAACAGTAAAAGCAACACCATGCAAATTAGGGACCAGCGGATTATGCTGGCATAATTTTTGGCATAATCGGTTCATCATAGCATAAGGCATAATTTGGCATAAAAATAGCATAATGGGCCATTTTTCCAGCTTGTAACTACATATATTCTCTATTCAGTCGGAAAAATAAATTATAAGCCTGAGCTTGCTGTTGTTACTCAGCACTGCAAGTGTCACGACTCACACCACACATGACCCACTGGCCAGCACACTAACCACTGCACTGATAGGTACAGCCCATCACCAGCCCACTCACTCTTCCCTTCTAGCTCTAACATCATGGCAGAAGCTGAATCTGGGTTGTCAGACTACTCTGAATCTGAGTGTGAGCTTCAGCCTGACTGCACAGAGAACTCTGAAATCCTTGCAGCTATGAGGGATGAAGCCAGTGTTAATGGTGTAGCTATGGATGTTGTAAAGATTATTTATCCTAAAATAATGGATTTGCGATGTTTTTCCCATACCTTAGACCTTGTTGGAGACAAATTCAAAACACCTCTTCTTGCTAGTTTCTGTTCTTATTGGATATCTCTTTTTGCACATAGTCCTAAGTCTAAAATGCTTTGGAAGAATCAAACCGGCAAGTCTGTAGCCTCTTATAGCAAAACACGATGGTGGAGCAAGTGGGAAATCCTCCACCAAATAATGCTACAGTTTGGTGACATCGAGCCTTTTTTTTACTGCTAACACAGATATTGGTCCTTCTTTAAGACCCAAAATGCTCGAAATATTGCACAGTGTACCTGGCCTTGGTCAATTGAAGATGGAGCTAGCTGCTGTGATTGACATTGGCGAGCAAATTGTGAGGTCTACATACAACTTGGAGGGAGATGGGGCACTGATGGTCAATTGCTACGAAGAGATAGTGAAAGTAAGTAGTGTAATAAGCTCTGCTTATCATCCCAACACTACTGCAGTCGCCCACAGTCTAGCACCTGGGAATACCCTTGCTCAACAACAGTATGTGGCTTATGCAATGTCATGTGTTCAGCCTGGAATCGATTACTTCCAGTTGAAATTTGGTGATGATACGAAACCTCCCTTGAGCCAATTTAAGCTATGAGATACTTCTCACCAACAAGAATTCAGGAACTTCAACCAATAGCTTCAGATATTGATTCATTGAGTGCTATACCATTCTTCAATGACACAGGTGTTATTACTGGCCTTAAAGAAAAACTCCCAGCTTATCTTGCCAGAGCTAATGGAGTAAACCCTCCAGATATTTGTGAGTGGTGGAAGAATAATAAAACTGTACTTCCAAACTGAAGTGATGCAGCCAAGAAGTCACTATTAGAGCAACCCTCTTCAGCTGCTTCTGAAAGAGTATTTTCCATTTTAAATAATACTTTCGGACCAAAGCAAAATAACACTTTAGAGGACTACATAGAATCATGCATAATGTTACAATAATAACCACTAAACAACTCATCATCGTCATCATTATTACCCTAATATATCATCACTCTTCTTGTCTAGCTGAACAAAAAATCAAACAATAAATTAGATTCGTGTATAATATCAATGTAAAAAATTATCTTTTTGTCAGCATAATTGGGCATAATATTGGGCATAATAGGGCAAAAAATGTGGCAATGCCAAATAGCATATTCAGGAGAAAAATTGGCATAATCCGCTGGTGCCTAATGCAAATACTTGGATATACACCCGTGTATAGCCGTATACTTTTGTTATCACACCATATTATAAAAAAATGGCTGCAAACAATACCCATTAAAAATGAACCTGGTAAACAGTAACACAATAAATAATTAAAACTGTTTTTTCTGTAAATTACACCTGCATGAGAGGAATATCATGAGATAACTTTAAAAAGAAGTGTCAATCCACAAATATGTATACCAAGCTCTATGTGTACTAGATAGGTTGCTGGAGTTACCCTATGCATTCGTGATGATATCTTACCACAGCATGCAATGTATAGATACTAAGTATATACTATGTATTCCAAGTGTACTCATAATGACACAATACAGCATATACGTGTAGCATTCTTTGACAGTAATGCTGTTTATTAAATAAATTTATCAGGTGGATATTTGATAAAAAAAAATTAATTAAAAAAAAAGTCTAAAAAGTTCTGAAGAGTTCAATGATTCCACCATCCAGGGCCACGCTTGATGTGCCGTCTTGTCACCATCCAGAGCTACTCTGGTTTCTGTCATAGCTGTAGTCCTCATCAACTGTGACTTTTCACCTTCTGCTAATAGGTTTCTGAGGGACAATTAAAAAAAATAATTATAAAAAAATGGCTGCAAACAATACCCATTAAAAATGAACCTGGTAAACAGTAACACAATAAATAATTAAAACTGTTTTTTCTGTAAATTACACCTGCATGAGAGGAATATCATGAGATAACTTTAAAAAGAAGTGTCAATCCACAAACAAAGAAACTCCACCATGCATCACACAATCATCCCACACACAACTTCAATTCTGAAAAATCATAGCTATGGGTCTAATCACCACGACAAACAAACAGCAACAACAACAAAAACAAAAACAAAAAAAGTTATATAGAATAAAATTGTTAATGTTGGACAAATTTTCCCATCAAAAAATGCTATCATTTTGTCGTTAACAGTATGAAACGGTAACCATGGAATGAAATAGTTACACCACGGCAATTCAGAATTATCACTAGATAAACACCCTCTCCGGGCTGGAGCGATAATTCTCCAAACCAATGGTTTAATTATTATATACATGATATGAATCATGCGTTTCAGGAATTATCACTGATAACCAACCCGGTCCTGAGGAGGAAGCGCCCTAGGGAAAGAGCAACTATCTAGCAATAATTCCAAAAGTTGCCGCCGTGGTTCAACTATTTTATACCATAGTTATGGTTGCAAAGATGACAGAATATTGTTGTTTTGAGGGGAAACTAGTTTGATGACCCGACTATTCCATAAATCTGTGTAATATAAAATACTCTAGCGGAGCCCTGGATCACACCACCCTAGGCCTGCCCTTCTTGCGCAAAACAAAAAACAAAAAAACAAAAACAAAACAAAACAACAACAACTTAAATTGCATTATTAAATGTCAGTTCACCTAACCATTTCATTCGCCTATTCCTGTTGAAAATTCTGCCAGGACATCAAAGGTATCTTGAAAAATCTTCTCTGATCCAGTGTTTCTGGTATGCTCTATGTTGTACTATTTCTTCTTCATATACAATCCTAGACCAAATAAATAACATAGCCATTCTATACTAAGCCACATCTTCGTAACTTACTCTACTTGTTGCACAGTTAAGCCAGTATCATCAGCAGCTTCTTCCATACGCTTCACTGCAACACCGTATATACCTCTTAACCACATTTCTACACAATGTTTATGTCCTTTGTTGTAAGAGAAAAAGAGGGAAAAAAGCACTATTACTATATTGATTTTCTTTTATAATTAAGGATATTGTGGACTGATTATTATCATTTTCCCTTTATTATCCTCCTAAATGCGCTTGTTATTCTAGAACTATTCCACTATGCTATTACATGTCTATTATTCCAGAAGAAATGGTAGCATAATCTGGCAGGGTCTATCCATAACACTATACGAGGAAACAAGTATATCATGACTGCTTCTTGTTTCCTAAATCCAATATGATGGGATTTGCATTTGCTATTTTTATTGTCATCCCCAATGTCACAACTCTTGCTAGTATTATATTTTCCTCTTAAATTGCCACAGGGACAGATTTCAAGTTTGGAGATAGTTTAGCTAGAGTTAAACCATTCTGTTTGTCTTATCGGTTGAATGCAGTACCTGATTGAAATGGATTCCAATATAGCATATCCTAATTATTCACGTTACTATTCTTATTATTATAATTGTTCAGTTCATTCAGGATAAAGACAAAAACCCTAAATATAGAACAACAAAACAGCAAAAATGTTGAAACAACTACTAGGTAAACATTATAGAGTGTAGCTAGCAGTCATACCAATAATTTGTAAATTTTATTCCTTGATGCAAGTATAATACAATCCTTTTGGTGTGTTGGCAAAACATTTAGGTATGATTGGCAATCTGTAAGTAATTGATAGCAGATACTTATTATGTTAATTGGATCTTATTCTTTATAATGAAGTGCATTTTTTTTGCACATAGTGAGTAGCTATTCATTGAAAAGGTTAACAGTTAGCTTTATAGTATAGCTAAGTGCAAACTTTACACATAGCACAAACCTTATAGATATAAATAACTTAGCTGTCAAGGACAAAGAGCATAGTCCAAAAAACTAAGGAGTGGCCTCCCGAATCAAGGACATTTGGAGCCTAAGAGTTTTAGTTATTTAATGTTCTCTACAGCTTAGTTTTAGTTTTTTCTAACCTAAAGTAAAATAACCCAAAACTAAGGAGTTTTTTATTTTAGTTTTAATGATTTTATCATATTTTCTTTTCAAGTCTAGTTGTTGTTATAGCTTTTTTTTTGAAAGTAATAATAAATTTTAACTATTTTTTCCAATTTAGTTATCCATGTATAATAATTCACCTGCATGTCAGTAACAACCAGGATAGATGGTGGTGAGGCCATGATAAATTGTTCTTTTTTGTGCCTATTATTCTATTCTAATATAATATTTACCTATTATTCTTTTTAGACCACCTATTATTCTTTTAAAAAACTCATTATTCTTTTCTAAAAGACACAAAATCGAGTTAATTGCCAGCCAGAGCTCTTGGAATTGGGATTACCTATGAAAAACGAACTTGCGGAGTTAAACAATATATATTTCAAAGTTTCAACAGTAATTGTAAAAAGGTAGTTGAATAGTCTTCAAGGTATGGTTCTTGTTGTGAAAAAAAGGTAAGTCTAATGCTCCATAAGATGAATGGAGTATATCAGCTGACATGCTTTAACCCATTAGGATAATTGCTCGCGTGACTCCAGCATTGAATACAATATTATCAGACAATTCCTCAGAGGCAACCACATACTTAGTACATCAGGTACCAGGCCACTGTGTGTCTCAATATCTTGCTAGTAATTATAGTTAGAGTTCTTTAGTTCTATACTACCATTATTTTATCCAAATTATAGCTCTAAAATAATTATTTTGAATTGAAATAAAAATAGCTAAATAGCTATTCAAAGTGATTAATTAATATTGCTACTTCAATTTTTTAATCTGAACCCCTCAATATACTACTTACTTCATTTTATTTTTTGTAAGAAATGATGTTTTATTGATTAAAAGGACTGAATATTGTAATTTTGTTATAGTTAACAAACTATAATATTATGCTTAATGAGAACCATAAAGGGAGTCTGACCATAGGAGATCTTCGTTCATTTTTTAGAAAGTAATTAATAGTGACAATAAGAATTGCAGCTTGAAATAAAAATATTGTGCATTTTTGAACATTACAAAATATACTAACAGCATCGTCCATACAAACAGTACTAAGGTGATACACTTGGAATCGCTTGGAAAGAGTGACTTTCTGTTGAGGTTGTGTCACTTCAATTAGTCAAATTCTTATGAAAGAACAAAACACATATTGTTTTCTATTATAATATATAGGTACACACTTGTTATGCTCAGCAGCATGCCCATCCTTTCTGTTATGCATTTAAACTTGAAAACAATGTATGTATAAAATAACAAGATAATGACATAGACCAATATTTTCAATAACATTGAAGACAGCATGAAAATAATTGTGACAACAAGAACAGTAAAATTATTGGTAGCTACCTAGCCTCAGTTCTCAATTTAACTATGACAACCATAGCTAACTTATTTCTTGTCGCTAGTAATGTGTGATCTAACTAGGAAAAAAAATATTAAAGTAAATAAAAATAGAAGTGACGTCCAGCGAATGCGCAGCGAGGCGAGAGATAAGGTGTTCCACTTACTGATCCGAATCAAAGCGATACTTTACCAAAAGTGCTTAATACCACATAACGTCCTTAATAAAATTAAAGGAAACAGTAGTTCGTCAAAGCAATTTATAGGCGATGGATCTGCTGGAGTTATGTCTTTTGGTACTTCTCTTTCTGCGTGGAGGTAAGCCAGGTGTATCGTAAGGAAAAACTATCCAGGTTAGAATAGCTGAGTTTTGTAAGAACTAAATAGCTAAATTAGCCAGTGTTTTCTCAGATGTTCCACTATACTATAGAAGTAAGTTGTATGACACATCGCAAAATCTTTGTATCACTAAACATAATTGGCTGACCTGATTAAAGTAAATCAAGAAAATAAAATGTGCATAAAAATCCCAAGAGTGTGGAATCTAGTACATTATTAAATTGGACCAAAGTAATCACATAAAACAAAATCTGCTTTCAAACTAATGTGTACATTATATTGAAATTTATTGTTCTTTTATTCTTAATATTCTTTTTTTAAAACAGGTGTTACTTCTGATTCCTTAGAACCTAGTGGTAATATATTTGTTTGTGCTGGAGAAGTAGTAAAATTCAAATGTACTGTATTGCGAGGCTCAATGGCATGGAGATAGATTGAAAACAACAGGAATCTAATGTTCAACTTGAATGGTGAACACCAACCTCATAATAATTATGACTTATATGAAAGGTAGTGTTTCAGCCACAATATTAGATTCTCAATCTTCAGAACTAAAATTCCAGTATGGTAATAACAGTTATTACATTCCTAAAATATGTTGTAATGATTTGGAAACACAATTATCCTTACAAGGTAACTTCTGATGGTAGCACTAATTTTGTAGATATTTTAGTTACAAAAAAAAGTACAAATAATATTGGTCCACAAAAGCTTTAACTTGTGATTGTCAGCAAAAATGTTAAGCAAGCTATCCTGAAAATGAAAATATATCACTCACAATCCCAATATAACTATTCAAGTGTTTACTAGTTACAATTAGCGCCTATGCTTGGAGCACCCTAATTAAATACTGAAATCAAAGTCCATTCAAATTAATGTTGGACTGTAGCTCAAAAGAAGTGATTCATTTTTACTGTCTGTACCATGCATTGTCAGGGGTGTAGGCAGGGGTGTGGGATTCAGTGAGTTCACATGAAACACCCCCTTTCAAATTGATATTCATGCATCAGTCTTTGATTCTAAAAACTGAATTCAGTTAGTTGTGCATATTTTTCCTCTCAGTATTATGGTAATTTACACACACTGAACTCACAAGCACAAAAAATGATAGAGGACTGACTTCTGACTTTGGCTGGATGCATTCTAAAGTGGTCAGTAGACATTCCTCAAGGTGGTAAACTAGGACCACTATAAGATGGAGTTCAATAAAGTCAATTCACTTGTCCTTTCGTTTTTTGTTGTTGTTGTTTTTTTTTTCAGTTTTATCACTCCGTCATGGTAGACCATGAGAAAAGTATTCTATTGTTTCACCAAATATCTATTTTGTCCCGTGGTGTGGCTCTATGGATTGGGTGTGGTTGTGAAATGGATTTGGTTAGACTTTGGGTTACTCTGACCCGCCCTCTAAAATATCCTGCCTTTGCCCCTGAGTGTTGGTTGTTTAAAAAATTTTTTTTTACTTAATGTTATCAGTACTCCATTTTATAGACCAAAAATACTTTACATTTTACATTCACCTTTTTTGTCACTATTAATCAATGTTTCAGAGCAAAATATTCTATAAAATTACCAATAAGGTACCTGACTTATTCGTCTCAACAATTCTTTTTTGAGTGTTTAATGTGTCATGGTACATTTTAGGGTAGTGTAAGTCCTCCTTTTTACCTGGAAGTCTATCTAAAAGCAAGATAAAGTTTTCCAACTTGCTGGATATAATTTTACACAACTTAGTAGCCTTAAAACCAGCTGGTAACCCAAACCTTGGCAATAACTAATATCAGTGGCCTTTGGGTGTAAAAGTTTGAGTACATATCTCCCAAGTTTTAAGACATGTTTTTGCTCCCCCAACAGCTCGAGAATTCGTTTTTTTTTACTGGAGTTTGTTAAAACTGATGCATTGCTTCAATTAGTGTCCACTGCCAAGGATACATGTTATGAACTCTGACATGATTGAGATGCATAATCTGATGATTTCTCCTCATGGGGCATCAGGCTATCATCCACAATGAGCCAGTTCCTCAGAATTCACTTTCAGGTTAGTCTTATTGTATTATGTGACTAAAAACATGTCTTATAGTTTGAGAAGATGAAACCAGGTAACTATACCAATAAGGTGAATTGTAGTTAAATGTTAACATTAGTGCATACAAATACTGTTTCTTTGCAACGTCAATATTTTTTAACTATTATGTATAAGGTGTCAATTATTCTCAGAGCTAGGTTAGTACAACATAATTGAATTATCTGACTCTTGAAAATACTTAATTTTAATTTTATTCATCTGTTAAACTTTGGAAGGAATAGTGCATTAAGCTACAAATGAAAATTTTTGTGTGTGTCTTTGTATAATTTACAGAAGTTATTTTTTAGTTTGTGATACTTCATTTGAATCCAAAAGATTTGGTTCGATTCCTAAGTTGATTTTTTCTATTTCTTACAACATTATATAATAACATTATACTTTCCTTGTGCAGAAATGTCATTGGGTGAATTTTACATACAACCATGTAAATATATGGACACCAGAATTATCTTTGATATAATATTTGCTAATCTTTCAAGTTCAGCAAACATTAATGTCACCATATCAACACCTATGGAGTCACTAACTATTGTAACTGCTAATGCTACAATTTCATTAAATGTTTCATGTGATACCAACTACACCATTAATGTTACAACACAAGTATGTAATCATTCGTTGTTTGCATCCGGAAGTATTGTTGTAGAAAGTAGTTCAGATAATCAATATACTGGAGTGCTAAATTTAAATGGTAATAATTACACAATAATGTGTTTAAAAGACAACTCAGCAGACAACTCATCAGCATCTACACAGTCAACAACTAACAGCACAATGAGTAAGTCTTACTAGTAGCAGTATATTATGTCAAAAATAATAATGTACAAAATGAGTGAGATATTTTGTAAGACTGAGTTGATTTTATTGTTTTGGTGTTACTCTTTCTTGGGGTAATGCTATCCCGAAAATAAATAATTTCATATGTAAGCATGGGCATATAAGACATGTTTTTGCTGATTTCATAAATACTAGCACTTATTACACTCAAAATCATGCCAGCACAATTTGCCAACCCTTAGTAAATAGGTACACTTAATCAGGAAAAATTCAATGAAACTAATTCATGAGATAAAATGAAAGACATTTTAGCTAGTGATGACAGTATACTTATAATTACTGTATTGTTAAATTCAATCATGAAGAGAAAAAAAATTGATTAAGCAACAACCACTTAATTCTGTCCAGAATTAGTAAATTCTGGACTTGTTCTGCTTTGGTATACTATGAACTTTGGTCTGCCATATTGTATAAGGACACAAGTAGTAAAAATTCTGACTCAGCATATCAATAAGTAGAGGTGCATTTAAAAGGAGATCGCAATTATTGTTGGAGTATATACAAGGAAACACAATGACAAACAAAACGTGATTGCAATTACAATTTTATTTCAACTTTTACAGGTAAGAAATACAAGTACTTAAAAATATTAAAACTATGAGCAATAAAGGTATTTATGCCTAAAATAAAGAAAAGGAGTGAATAGTAGGGGTTGGCGAATTATACACATTTTTTGTATCCTATGCTAGCAATGCTAATCATTTTAGTGATTAATCTACTTGAAACATGCTTGTGGACAGAGTTCAAAGGTCACCTCAACTACATTCACAACTATAAGAATCCTTGTAAACATGACTAATCTGAATCCTGATATGGCCACTGTTTATAAAGTGAGTTATTGATCTGCATCTTGATATGGGAAACAGTGCTGGATCTGAAAGTATTTTGTTTCTTACAGAAAATATAATTAAAATCTTCAAATAGAATTAGCTATCAACACTGAGGGTATTTAGCAAACTCAACGATTCATTTAAATGTCCCAAAGCCAATATCTGGAAGACTACATCAGATTGCTATTGTTTTTTTCCCCCAAAACTAGTTACCTCATTGTGCTCATTGTAGTAGGGGTGATGGAAGTGGGGTTTGGGGAGACACAGATACCCCCAAATATATTTGTTGGGGGCACAGGAGCACACAACATGCTTATTTATTACACCTTGTAATTGAATTTCATATATTGATTGACTTAGACTTCAAGTTGCACTTAAAAACGAAATACATTCAGTTTCAGTAATTTGCTTAAAAACTTAGTAAAGTAGAAAGACTATAAATATCAACATGGATGATCATGCCCTGCTAGGATAATATCCATGGTGCTAAGAGCTGTTGGGTTCTATATTTAGTAAATAGTCAACTCTGGGATTTCTTCGCTTAGTCAGCTGTGACAATATATACTTGGATGATCACACCCTGCCAGGCCAATATCCTTGCTACTACGAGTTGTTGGGTTCTTGATTTAGTAAATAGTCAACTCTGGGATCCCTCTGCTTAGTCAACTGTGACAGGAGATAGCCAAGTCCCAACAACCACAAATTAGATAAATTAGTATAATAGAATAAAAGGATGCATTACAAGAAAATTATTGAAATAGAATGAAACTGATATAAAATGAAGTGTATATACGTATCATGAGACTACAGGCACTCCTAAAAGCCTGGATAATACTAATAATTATTACATGCATCAAGTGTGATATGGCAAGATATTTCATGGAAGGCTGACAATACAGCCTGACAGTTATGCTATATTTCCGTGATTCAAAAGTGTCATTATAGTTCCATTAACGCTTACTTCTCTGGATTTGAAAACTGTATTTTAGTAGTAAAATAACTTCTAATGATATAAATAAATTTTATTATTTGAAACTCTTTAATTTTGAATGTACATCCTAAATTGAATGAATGAATGAACACACTAAGTCTTGTTGATATTAGAGCACAGTTTTATTCAATAGCATTTTAGTGTATAGGAAATCACGAATTTATTGCCATAATAATATTTCATACCATATAGCTCAATGTAATGTTTCATAAATTGTAGCAAATATAAGTATGACATATACAACACCAGAAAAAACTGAAGGAACTTCATTTCCTGAAGGTTGGTTGGTATTGGTAAAATTGAATATCCTATGATTATCAATATAATTTTTCTTTTAAAATAGATAATTCTGTCGGACCTATACCAATAGTTGCTGCTGTAACTTGTGCTATTCTGTGTGCTATAATTGTACCAGTTACTGCTATTTTAATTATAAAAAAATGGAAGCACGGTAAGTTAAATTATACACAAAGCATTGATAGTAGCTACTATGGTATATAATGCAGCAAAGAAGAAGACCAAGGACAGCATGTAAGTAAAACAAACAAATCATATGTCAATATGAAGACAATAAGATGGTATTGTTTTCCAATTACAGGAACTGTGATCATTATCAGGTATGTATGTAAACTGGACCATCTGTATCAATAATACTTATTCTCTTTAGGATGATGTGGAATACAATACAATAACTCATAAAACAATTCATATTCCGGTAAGTTTATATAAAGTAATTGGTTTTACAAAATACTTAGTTTTCTACAGATATGATCAGTCAATTACCTAATGTGGCAAATAAATATTTTTTACCAGTGCTGAAGGCTAGTCCTGTATATATTTGTTTTTTCTCCTCATAATTTGGTGATCAAATTAAATGAGGAGACACACTAAGGGGACTAAGGCAACCAAGCATGCACAAATGTTTTACAATACAATATTATTATATATATATATATATATATACATATTGTAGTCTAACTTATGAATACATTTTATCCATTGTGAAAAGTTATTTTTTTCTAAATTTCATTTAATTGTCATATCTAATGCATGAAAAAGATATGACATTTTAGTGTACACTTTTTAACTGAGTAGCTATGACAATATACTAAAAAAATATTAGCTACATATTTTTTTATTGCTTCATGTTCCAAGAAAATGCCAGCAGAGGATACTGATATATCCTAGGTGCTTTATGACTGTGGCATGTCTATATTTTTTTTGGGTCAAAACAGTCCATGGCTTTTTAGTGACGAAGTACTTAAAAAGATTCTCAGCAAGAGGTTACATATAAGTTACACAACAATGATGATTTGCACCACAGAAGGCTCCAAGGACTGAGGATATAGTGTTAGTTTTGAACTGACTGAACCATAGAGTGCAACAGACTTGTACCATAGCTCTAAGTTATGAATACATAAAAAAAACTTAATTTTGATTGGGGACAGTTCACTGATTCACCTCCTAGAAGGTAGGTATGAAATGTATTCACTTGCAAATTGAACAAACTGATTGAATAGTCTGAATACGCCATGGTGCGACTCTTGATAATAGCTCCGTTTTTATAGACAATGCAATCAAGTTGTAGCTTGCAGCACAAATTGCCGTTATTTCAAATTGTTATCATTAGTCCAGCCATTTAAAAAGTGTCATTGTACATGTCTAAAAATAATTTTAATCAGCGAACATTTACAGTAATAATTGACAGTGAAAGCTAATCAAAGGTGTCATCAGAAATTGTAACCAATTGATTCAGAATGTTTGTATAATGGACAAATATTGATGTGAATATCTTTGCTGGTAGATTTAACTTTTATGCAGAAATAATGGACTAAAATTTGAAACGATGAAGATTCTACATAGGTATTTGAATCAGCTAAGTGTGCATAACCAAAATGATCATAAAATAATAATACAAATTACCCTTCTAATTGTTTTACAACTATCCCTGTGCATAACTGTCTCTGGTCAGAAACATGTTTTTTAAGCCCTGACTCTAAAGTATATAATAATAATAATATGTAGAAATTTAAATTGTTGTATTAATACACCATTATGTTTATTCTCAGAGTACTGATGATACGTATGGAAAATTACACTCATCAAAACCTCACATGTTATTGCCACACCAGGAGGATGAATACAGTCACATAAATAATCATAAAGAAACTAGCATGGCAGTAAGTTGTGGTAGTGCAGTTGGTGTGATTATAATTCTTATTACCATTTTAGCAAGAGGTCCTGTATGACAGCATCAATATTTCAAAGAATCAAGTGACGGTAAACAAACACTATTAATGCCAAGAGTTTGACTAATAGACAGTATTTGTTGACCTAATATTTACTTGTATTAAAGGTCGATACCAAGGCCTTGAATTATTCTAGAAAAGAGACTCGTCAGTACACTCCTGTCTCTACTGAAAGAAATCCAGCAGGTATATATCTCTATATTACCATGCATGATGAGTGGTCTATTCGAATAGGCTCTGTGACATTTAGAAATCTAGTCGAATATAAGCGTGTTGCTACGTTCTAGGCTTTACAGTCACAAACTTTTTTTTTGTTCGTTTTTTTTTGTTTTTTGTTTTTTATTCTCTCTTTCATAAGCTTTTTATAACAATATGTATGTAATTAAAAATAATCTGGTCGCCACCTGGAATTGAACCCAGGACCGCTTGCTTAATGCATAAGTGCTCTGCGGTCCTGAGTTTGATTCCTGATGGCGACCAGATATTAAAAAAAAAAAAGCCTGTGAAAAAGATAGAATACATCTAATAATTAACCGAAGGCTGAGAAAGAATTCGTGAAGTGATATAATTATCGCTTACATGTTCAATATAATATATAAGTTCCATGCTAGATATTTTGTAGTAATATCGGTCAGTTCTATGTGTTCTGTTTCATCTTTGTGAATATGTATCAACATGGCATAATAAAGTGATGAATTGTAATTAGGAACATCAATTCTTAATTTCTTTCCCAAGAAGCCAAGATATCTGATTTACCATAATGACAGCTGTAAATACCAACTGAGTTCATGTGATCAGTAGTGGTACAGTGACTAGTAGTGCAACTCTTATTGGTTTTGTAATTTGAATTAAATGTATGAGCCAATGTATTGTGGTGCTTAACGCTGCATGCTGTGTGACCCCTGTGCCTGAGAGCAGCGCTAAAATATCAGCTTGGAGCCTCTATGTACTAATGCTAAACAGTTTTACAGCCAATTTTACACCAAGAAAATTACCAACCCTATTACAAACTACTGCAGTCAAGATATCTAGCATAGAATAAACCACTTATTGCACTCTTCAGAGTGATATGGCAAGATATTTCACCCTATCACTCAGCCTCTGGCTCAGTAAAGGTATGTTATCAAGCTCTTGCAATATTTCGCCATATCACACACTGACATATGTAATGAATATTACTTATTGACCTGTCTTGGGCTTAAATGTGATAGTAATAAGCATTTCACAAATGATATATATATATAATATAACATTTTTCATGCACAGATGATCTTTTAAATCTGGATACTATGCTAATTGAATTACGTGATATTTCTTCAAAATGGAAAGAATTTGGAAAAGAGCTTCGATTCCAGTCAAGTCAACTTGTTCAATTTAAAACAGCATCTGATGGAACTGATTTTGGAGCATTTATTGAATTGTGTTTAGAATGGATTAGAAGTACCAAGAATCCAACATGGTCAACTTTGGCAATAGCTTTGAAGAATATCAATGAAGAAAAATTGTCTGAAAATGTTTTAAATATTTACAAAACAGGTATTTATTCTTTAACCACAAGCATGTTTAGCTAATAATGTATATCTAGTACTATGTATGAATAGTATAATATGAGTGATATGATAAATGACAGTAAATACATTACTATTTAAACTCTCAGTTTATGTATAGGCCTTTTATCACTTACATGTACTTGTAAGGGTCTCTGGACTCAAACCTCATATTCTTAATATTTTATAACTGATTGGATTTTGATGAGATTTGTACTTTAGTGTTATTGTTGTAGTGGTAAGAAAAGTGCTAAAGTTTACTTACTAGTGCCCATTTTTATTACTTATTATCTATGATGATGATTATTACATTCCACTTATATTATATGGATCACAATTTTCAATTTCATTACCACAAAAACTTTCCCCCCCCCCCCTCTATTTAGGTACTCTAAGTGATGACAAAATGACTCAAAATAGTCAAGAGGATTATGAGGAGGCACCACCAATACCTCCTCAGAATTTTTAGACAGTCGATACTATTATACAGTGCTTGTACAATTTCATCATTATTTACTGTTATAGTTTATTGGTTTGTTTGTTTTTTTAGTGCTATTTTGAGTTACAAAGGATTGTGAATGAAACTATTGTGGTTTGCTTAGCTAATTCATTTCAGTGCTTTTTTATTCTAATATGTGAAGTTCTATTAATACTCATAGCTACCAGCAACCTAAATTTTTTAGGTTGTACAGCAAGTGTAACAAATCGAACTGCATAATAATAAAATAATAATAATAACAACAACAACAATATGATATTATTAATAATAATAATGATTATGATAATAATCATAATAATGATAATAATAATCATAATAATATCAATAATAATGAAGCACCAAAGGTGCGAACCTTCAGCGCTATTAAACTCTACCTAGCTATTACAATATATTCTCCTTCCAAAAGAACAAGCTATCCGTTAGCTATTCTTAATGAGGCATCAAAATAGCTCGACCAATGAAAATGGTACCTGGAAACGCTGTCTTCGTAAGTGCAGAAACTAAACTAGAGAAACACTCACCTGGTGTGAACCTCAACGCTATCTGTGTGCAACCCACCACTTCAACATCAGTAGCTACCTCCCTCAAGATTTCCTAAAACAAGTTTCAGAATGTTAACCTCACATACCCTTATTAAGATCCGAAAATTTAGCTATTTTCAATTATCAGAACAATGAAGCCTTAACAGAAACATCTGGAAATTTAAAGAGATTTACTTCGTTGTGCTACAGTTTAATATCACTATAAATACTTGAATTGCCAACTTCGAGAATCATTATTGACAGACAGACAGAATGAATGAAAGAGACAAGAAAAAGAATAAATAGAATATTATATTTTATTGGTTTATTATTTTGATTTATTTTTCAATTAGTGATCTAAATTCTGTCTAATCTTTACTTTGTAGTAGCTACCATTTTTGGACCAAGTGATTTGGCAAGTTGTTCAGAAGTCTAGCTCTGTTCTAAAATCACTGAACACAAAACTCCTCCTGGCAAAGAAAGTAATCCACTCACACTGAAAAACAATAAATAACAATAACAAATACAATGCCATATTAACAAATTATTACCTTGATGATGAAGCTAAAGGTCAGCTCTGTTCCAGTGAAACTAATCAAATTAACTACATATATGTGATGCAGCTATCCATAGTAAACTAGCTAGCTAGCTACAAGCTTGGGTAAAAGTGTGTTTTAAGGTGAAGCTATGTCACATTAAACGTATAACATACTGTTACAGTATTATGCAGCAGACCTCTTTCCAACCTCTGGCTCCTACCGTCTACGCTACGGCAAAGGTCGGTACTGCCTGCTAAGTATTTGACATTCAAGTGCAACTGTATGATAAAGGACGTCGCCCATAGAGAAAAATCGACGGTGAAGTTCGAGAAAAGCTATTGACAGACAGACAGACAGACAGACAGACAGACAGACAGACAGACAGACAGACAGACAGACAGACAGACAGACAGACAGACAGACAGACAGAATGAATGAATGAGTGACAAACAGACTACTGAAACCTCTCACGCGCATGCGCGTTGAGGGTTAATAATAATAATACTAATTATAATAATAACGATAATAATAATAATATAATAATAACAATAATAGCTAATAATAGCTAATATAATAGCAGCTAATAATAATAATAATAATAATAATAACATATATAATAATAATAATAGTAATAATAATGATAATAACAAGTACTAATAATAATAATAATAATAATAATAATAATAATAATAATATAATAAAATAATAATAACAACAACAACAACAATAATAATAATAGTCATAATAATAATCTTGTAAAATCTGGCAAGTTCTCAGTGAGATCATGCATCAAATAATCTTGTTCACTTGTAAGAATTATTATTTTTTGTACTCCCTTTTCTTGTCCACCTCTCCCCTTGTCTAACTCTCAGGGTGTGTCTAAAGTGTTCCCGCCCAGGGACACTGCAATAAATTCTGTTATGCGCGAATTATGCTGAGGCGCATTTATATGAGATAAGGTAGGCATTATTATGAAGAGAAAAATGGATTCCGCTTCTGTAGTCGCGCTGTCGAACGACTGGAGGAGATGAGTATTATCTCTAGGACAAGCGCTCTCTAGGGCAAGCGTTCTCCAGAGTTGGTTGTGTTAGTAATGCTGTTTACCTATTGTTTTGTGTAATTTATTTTCCACATTTCCTGTAATATTGCTACAAATAATGTATAGAAGGAATAATTTTAATGTAAAACATAGAATTACTGATGCTACTTTTTTTTCCTTTTTTTAATTATGAATTATGAACCAGCCATAATTTCCTTTTCCAAGTGATTCAATTGATATTGTGTGTCCAATATATCACTGCTTATTCCTTATTAGTCCCTTGTATATGTGTGTAGTTAGCTAAGTGTTCCTGGTCTATAACAAAGTTATTTAATGCAGGTTTGTTGCAGATGAGCGAGCATGCTTATGTAATTTGCAAGGTAAAAATCATGCTAACTTATATTTCTACGTAAGTATTTTAATGAAAGGGTAGGCATTTCTTGTCTGTGGCAAACGTTTTAGATTGTCTGTTTTGTCAGTGCAATTATGTTTTGATATTTATATTTGTTTAATGTAGACTGAAATGGCCGCTATACTACAATGAGTCTTAATATCTAATGATTGGAGAAAGGTAATTTTTATATCTGACTTATGTTAGATTTTAACTTGTCTAAGGCAGGTCTAAATAATTTGTTTATGTCATGTGGTGATGTGTGGCATTGTCTATTGTTTGCTGAAAAGGCTTCTTGTAATTTATTTTTAAGCACATGGTCACACTATCTGATTTCTCATGCTTTGTAGCTCTTCAACTGTTGTACTCACTCGTGTTGGGAGGATGATGTTGTGTCGCTGGGAGAAGCCAAGAAGCTCACGAGAAGGTAACCATGGTTACTTATTGATGCTTGTATGAGGACATCAGAACAGACACAGGAGTACATGTGTATACCAGTACGACAGTCTGAACAAGATATTGCACAACTAAAAGTGTTGGGGGTAATTGGAGTCAGGAAGTGCTGGCATTTGGGCCTGGTGCTTACTGTGTACTGTCTATATTACCCAATGTGATCAGATGTCAGGTTTGTTTGTTTGTTTGTTCGCCACCTTTAGGCAGATTTTTCCCTAAACCAGTCACTATTATTACATAACAGTATGATGGATCATGTACGAAAGTCCCTAGAAAATTTTCATGCAATTTTCTGATTTTATTTTGGTGTTGAAACTTATCGCATTGCTTTGTATAGCCCTCAGAGATGTTAAAAAAGAAAAAGTACCAGTGGTAATCACCCTGTATTGTTGAACTATTGAATTATTGCATAAAATTGATTTTTTTTGGTTTTTGTTTGTTGCAGCAATTGCTTTCTGTTAGCTGGAAACATTATATGTAAATAAATAAATATTATTAATATTATGATGAGGCATAGCAGTAAGGGTGCTGTGCTGGCACATAGCAACGCCTGGCTCACTCCAGAGCTGAATAGTCCCATTATCTACCACAAAATTGCAGCTGTACTGATAGCAGGGCGGTAAAAAAAATCCTCATGTTCTAAAGTAATGGATGCAGAATCTTCTCTGCTCAGGAATAGACGAATGGCTATGGTTCAAACTTTGCCAGGGTTTAGGGCCACAAGGGGTCGACCCTATAACATTGAGATATTTTTAATATACGGAATTTTTTATAGAAATAATCAACAATAGTTCACACGGTAAGGTGAGTAAATAGAAAAGTAAAAAATGTATGTAGAATTCAACAAAAACTCAATGTTATGGCATACATGCAAGGGTAAGAAAATGATATACAAAATATCGGCTTCTAACTATGGCGGTAGCTGTGCAGTACTGCCGTGAAGTCCAAAATGGTGACAGGGATATTTCTTGAGATGCGATCGACTTCCAGTCTTCATTCCCAGTAGGTGCTTTCTCCTAGTAGTACTTCCTGGCCTGCATAAATAAAATAACTCGGGGGGGGGGGGGGGGGGGAGCAGAAGTAAGTTTAACTGGCCCTAGCAACCATGGCCTATTTGGCGGGTTTTTCGCGCTCAAAGAGTGTGCCAACACCTGTAAGGCTGGTGGATACCTTACAGCTACATAGTCATGTCACATACACACATGCATACAAGCACTCCCACACATATACACATGCACATGTATGTACATGCTCACACACATACACACCAAATACGCTGAATAACCACCATAAAGATTCACACATTCACTTGTCTTCCACATCACACAACAGTTTTCTTTCAGACATAATCACACACATACGAACAGTCACTACAGAGTAGTATGTGGATGTGTTGCTGGTCTTCTGGTGGGCATGTCCCCACATCTCCCCATTCCAGTTCTCGCACACTCAGTTGAGCCAGTTCTTCAGGAATGCAGTTGGCTCCTTCCATGGGTCTTGAAAATGTATCGGCATTCCCGTTCTCTTGTGTTTCAAACATTCACTAGCAGACCATTTCACTTCTGTCTATAGACCTCCTATCCTAGTTAGATGGTTTGTGCTTTTCAGTGCTCTGCTGCTGGTTTTGAAGCAGCAATCTGCAGCTGGATGGGCCCACCTTAGCCAATGGGAGGATGATTTCTGTGGTAGTGGCACATGGTGTCTCGACCTTTGTTGTATTTTTGTCATTTTTTATCCCAGAAGCTACAAAAATATCCCCAGCTGTCAATAACTCCTCATCATTCTTGATGACCTTGCCATCAAATAGTTTGGTTGCTGTTTAGGTCTAATCTGCACTAAGAGGAGCATAAGTACACCATGTAAGCAAATTGTTCGCTTTTTTTCTTTTTTTTTTTTTTAATACGAAGAATCATATTTAGTACACATGTAATAAGTGTTCAATAAACAATTTTGGAATTGCGGGCACCTCAGAATATTTTATTGGTGATCTCTTGGTTCCAATTAACAAACGAATAAGGCAGGTGTCAAATAAGTGAGTCCATGTAAAATAAAGCTCCAAAGGTGCAAACCCTCGGCTCTGCTATACATATGGTAGCTAGCCATTTCTCGACCAATCAGTGTAAAATACATAAAATGCCTACGATTGCGCATTCTAAATGTCTTGTGGCCGCCACTGATTATCTATAAGATCCTAACCTGTGTAGACCTGTCAGTAGGCCTGGGCCAATTATGCTCTATTTTTCACCTATTATGCTCTGCTCTAATGCTTGTCAAATTTACCTATTATGCTTTGAAATTTACCTATTATGCTCCTGTTATGCCTAATCAAATACTCCAATAACAATGGAAAATTATTAATTAGAGTCATAATGGTGGTAGTGAACTTGGATGTTCAAAGAAAATGTACTATGAATCAGTATATTGCTTCATGGTAGACACTACCTACCACAGAGTCTAAATGTAACCATGTGCTTTCACATGTGTCAGAGCCTCTTCTCTCATATACCGATGCAATCTTAGACAACTATTTAATTCTTTGCATTCAAAAAAAAAAATAATAATAATTTTTATCAAAAACCACCTATTATGCTCGATGCTTTGGCACACCTATTATGCCCAAAATTATGCCGGCATAATTGGCTCAGGCCTACCTGTCAGATCAAGAACCTGAATGATGCCACTCTGGCATCTATGGGCGTTTTTTGCTAGAGTGGAATATTAACAATTGCATGGAGGAGTGCTAGCTGCTGTTAGTGCCAGTGGGGGAGTTAATTTAGGTTTGTGGTAGTTGATTGATGATGAATGCCTACTGGCTCTGGGAGATTCACACCTGTGGTACTTTACATTTTATTTGTTTTGGGTAGTACTATCGCCATGGTGACTTCAATTTCAGCATAAAGTTTTAGTTGAAGTGTTGTATGGATTTCATTTCCATCTTGTTGTTCTCACTAAGACATGGAGGCCCAATGTCTTTACTATAGCAATTTTTAAAATGCTTAATGGCACAATATTATCGTTATTCCCAGGTTCCTCATGGTAGTCAAGTCCAACTAACGCTGTGCTTCTATGGATACACCGATACTGTCCAGGTAGGGCATGAATTTCACATATACGTAAGACATGCTAATATTTCACTTCACTTGAATAACAATTTAATTTAGCAAGTTAATTATTATTTAATTTTTAAATAATCATTCTAGTTTGTTTTTGTTTTTTATGTACAGTATTTATATTCATATAAATCTATTGGAAGCTTTATGCCTTGCACTTCATTCACTAGGCAAGAATTGCTGAGGGCATCAGATACACACCTACACAGTCTATCATACGTACATGTAAATTCCTGGTCACAGCCAGCTGTATCTGTGGATTGACTGTTAAATTTTGTATTTGGAAGTACACTCCTGTCAACAACAATCATATCTCTATTAGTGGCTGAAAAATATTTAATTTTTTGCTACCAACAGAATTTTTATGGCTAAAGTTTTAGTCAAGACAAATGGTTATGTCCAACAGCAAGTGAATTACATGTAAAGCGACTCTTAGAGCCATTTACAGAGGAGCTTATGGCACTTGTGGGTCGACTATTGCTATGGGTATCGTATTCACATTAATATTGGGCAACAAAGTTAATGCTTAGTCATTTGTGTCTTCAATTAGCAATGAGTTATTATTAGTCGTGCTTTTTCGTAATATTATTTTCATTAATATTATATAGGGTGTTTATATTGAGAGTAGTGGAGGTGATTGTGTACTTGATCTATCAGAATTAAAGCTATAAGCAGATTACTTGTTTGTTTTTTGTTGGACTCGTTAATTTTCACAGAAAATTAATTGTTAAAATGGAAAGTATATAATGAAATCATTAAAATATTTTCCATTTTTTTTCTTAATGTTTTGCATTTGTCAACAGCAAACGAACCAAACGGCTATGGATGTTTACCAGCTGTTTTGTTTGTTTTGTTTTGAATAATGGCTTTTAGTTTATGTAACTAACATTTTTGTTTATTTTTGTTATCCTTCAGAAACTAGAGAGAGAGAGGGACATGTTTGTGATGGAATTTGACTTGATGAAGACTAGTTCTGACAGATGAAACCAGAAATTTGGATAGTGACAACCACACCTCTGTCATGGCCTTAGATCACTGGACTCATCACATCATTTTGTTTATTCAGTGTGTATGAATACTAGGGTATCAATTATTTTTATACACATGAAATGGTGATAGAATTCACTGGTCAATGCAGGCTTATAAATTCATCAAATGTAATTAATGCACATCAAGTCTATACCAAGTTAGGTGTGCACTTCTATATTTTTTATAACATTTTATTAATACGGAGGAAAAAAATTCTATGTTCTGTTAAGAATGGCTTGACATATGAGGTTGCCCACCCCCCCAAGTAATCTCAAAGCAGCCATCACATGTATTTTGTGGATGGAGCCCTTTAGTGAAGCACCCTTACAGGGGGGTGGTGTAGGAAAGATTTACAGCCACACTCCTATTTCGCATAATAAGATAATATTATTTAGCTTTCAGTAAGCTTTGTTATTTTTTTCATCGCTTGCCACACCGTCCTGCGATGTGGGAAGTAATTATACTATTCTTGACTGTGCAGCCATTTCAGAGAGGTTAGATTATAGTCATAGCTGTGTTTATTCATAGTTTAAATAGCTAATGATATTCAGGACTGGTGGATATAGCTAGGGCTATGAATGTAGCGGCCAACAGTTTTCTCGTACTCATTGATGTTTGTAGGAGTATATGCTCTGGCTTCACAGGTTAAATAATAAAATAAAAAAAGGCTGCCTGCAGCAGTCATTTCAGAGGGGTTGGGTGGGGAGAATCTTAGGGCTCTCATGGCCTGTATGATACCCTGGACGTAAACTTAATTACACCTAGTTGAATTGGGTATATATAATATATGTATACATACATATTTGAAGTGCTCTGTGTTACTTCATTGGAACCATCATTGAGAGCGACAGTATGCCCACAAAGCCGTCTTGCATTCTATTGTACGACAAGGGGCGATGAATTGTCTTGGATGTTGGGAAGCACTCTCCTGTACATTTTTAATTCACGGAACAAAATCGTTCAGCAAAGTGACACCACTTCAACATACTCGTTGGTGTTGTCGGAACAGAATGAAGAACGAAGATCTGTGTTAATTTTTTCAGAAGTGCCTGACAGTACTTTTTCTGTGACCTGCTTTAACGGCAGTGCTTCTACAATTAACACCACTACAATGGACATTTCCAGTATGTGCAGTTAATATGTTGTTTTTGTTGTTGTTGTTATATAGCATAATTGTACATATATTAGGTGCTCCTGATAGGCCATTGAATTTGAAATTTAATACATCAGGATGCCTCAGGCTTACATGGGATCCAGTAGATTCAGCAGATTATTATATTGTTGAGTGTGGTAATCATGTCATTCGAACTAAAGAACCTTCTGTAGTACTTGAGAATTGTGAAAGCAATGATGAAGTTTCTGTGTCAGTCATCAATGAATGTGGTCAAAGAAGTAGTCCAAGTATTGAGCAAATGAGTGGTAAGTATATGAGCTTTTTAATTTGTCGATGCTAAACTAAGATTACTGCTGCCTGACCATTATTTCAATAATGTGCTTTTTTTTTTTTTTTTTTTTTTTTTTTAAACTCTTAAGCAATTTAATATTCACTTGCCACTCCTAGTTTTTTGGATAATAATTGTTAGTGCTTTACATATAGTGATAAATAAGTATAGCTCAATGCCATAAGAAAGTGTTGTACAAACAGTAGTATTTCAGTATCAGTTATCCATCAATGCAATCAACAAAAGCCATCATGAATGGTAAGTAAATGAGCATTTTATGTTGTCAATGTAAAAATGGGCTAATTGTTACCTACTCTTCTTCACAGTAATAAAAAAAAAACGTGCTTTTTTTTTTGTTTTTTGTTTTTAATACTTGAACAATTTTAATATTCGCTTCTCATGCCTTTGCATTTATTTAATGGTAACTACAAGTTGTAGGAAAGGAAAGAGATCAGCTTGCAGGTCATGTTTGGCACAACTAACTTTGAGCATATTCTGTGTAAGCGATAGGAGGGGGGGAGGAGGGGGCGGGGTGTAAGTTTCAGTAACTTAGTGGCCAGACCAATTGAACAGTTCCTATAGGATTTAGTTGGATTAGTTACATACATTATCAGTAGTGGGTCCATTTCAAATTGTTAATGTAGACATTTATATTTTTGTAACAGGACCAGCAACTGATATGGTGTCAGGACCAGCAACTGATATGGTGTCATCCACTTTAACTACTTGCGCACGTAAAGATTGTCCAAAGCCGAATGATACTCTATATATAGTGGTAATATGTATATTGGCTGCCTTGTGCCTATTTCTCGGAGTACTTGTGCTTATTATGGCTGCGGCTGTATATCGCCCTTTACGTGACCTAATTAAAGGGTGAGTAATCAGTTACGTATAGTGACAGCAAATTTTAGTAAACATTGTTGTCAATATTTTTGTGTTTGCGTTTCATTGTTGTCGAGTATGATGTAATTGTTGTCATTCGTTATCTCAGGTAATATTCAAATATTTTAATACTCTTTTTTTCTTTAGAAGCACGTTCGGGATTCTAGTAAATAATATCAAAATCCAATCTCTAGTTTCCATAACGAATTTGATATCGTCTGTTTGCCAATGTTAATCATTCGTTTTGATTGTTTGTTATTTGTTGTTGTTATTGTTGTTATTGATGTTTTGTGTGTGTCATTCATTATTATTCATGTTTTTATTGCAGAAGCTATGACTAGAATATAATTTAAAAAATTGAATAAGTTTAATCCCTGAATGTGATGACGTAGAGTCAGAATGGTTTAGCAAAACCAAGCAAAGCACATTGTGTTTACTATATTCACAATTGTCTGTTCTCAATGCCAATAAACCTGAACAAATGTTTTCCTCATATTTAAAGCTTTCTACGAAAGTCCTGAATAGGTTTTGGGGTTTATAGCCATGACTATTAGCTGCTGTACATGTAGTCACTCACCTGGTGTCCATGTTGCCATTGTACATGTAGTCACTCACCTGGTGTCCATGTTGCTATCACTGGCAGATAAAGAATTTTGGTTAGGTGGTTTTCTTCTTCACCTCTTTCACCTCTGTAGGCAGTGGCCGCGAATTTCCGGTGTCTTTATCTTGTTCATAAGATACGTAAGCTTTGCTGGCATAGTTTTCTTCCCATTTTATTCCTCCCCTTTTTTTACCCCACCCCTTTGGTTTACAAGTCAAAGCTGCCGTCGTTTTTTTTTATTGTACCTATTTTGTGGACAAAGTTTTTAATACTTCTTCAGCATTTAAGTTTAATGCTGCACCTGTTAGTATGTGACTAAGAGTGATTTTAGTACCAGTTGAAGTAGGTTACCAAGTAACTTCCTCATCGTTATTGCTGACTTCCTTTTTCTTATGTTCGAAATTCTACATGTAACAAGCCAAACTTGCAAAGTCATGACTTAGGTCATGATGACTTGCAGGTTCCACAAGTTCCTGGCTGTTACAGGGTTTCATACAGAGGTACAGTAGGGGCAGGGGCACCCTGGGATTTCCCCCCCCCCCCCCCCCCCCCCTCCCCAGAATTTCGTGAAATAAATTAATAATATTTATTACTCCCGTAAAGTGTAGTAGTGATACGGGGCACATGATGGTGTAGGCACGAAGTGATCATCTATGTATGGCTGGTGTTTTCAGCCGTGTGGTGTAGTGGTTATGTCCTGGGGTCAGGGCCGAGGTCCCAGAGTTCAAGCCCAACTCAGGCATTTTTTCATCTAGTATTCCATCTGCCTCCCACCAGTGGACCTGGCATTTGCTGGGATGCAAATTCGAGGCCTTTTCTGATGAAACAGCAATAGTCCAGGTGGGACTTCGGGTGCCCACACCACGTACTGTGAGGAAAGGCATGTTCTTCTGCGAGTGGCTGGCTCCAGGAGCTTTGCTTGCACGGCTCACATTGCCTGCTTATTGCTAGTGGTTGCAAGAGAATTAGCATTGTGCGTGTGTGTGTGTGTGTGTGTGTTGTGTAGAATGGTCGTTAGTTCTAATTAGTGTATGTGTATTTGAGTGGGGCATGTAGTGTTGTTGTAGTGTGAGTGAACTCAAATGTTATAACCTTCAAGTAACTCGTAGAAAGAAAATCAGGTAAGATAAACTTGCTGTTATCTATCTCCACTTACCACACACCAAATACCACTCACAGTTGCAATAGAACCTCAGTTAGCAAAATTCCAATGTTCATAACTTCTGCATTTTCAATATGAAGGTAGATACACCCTTTCACTGAATGTACTTTGTCTCTGAATTAGTTTAGATGCCATGCCCTTATCTAGGGCTCCAGAATCAAAGAATTTTTACTTGTACATACTCTATTTTTGGGACTGGTTAATGGGGAATTGAATTTGTTGTAGTCCACAGTGTAAATGTTTTTTAATTGTGTGTGTGTGTGTGTGTTTGTGTGTTGTTTTTTCTTCCAGAAATTGAAATCAAAAAAAAGAGAGGAAAAAGAAGAAGCAGATGAAATTTATTGGGCACAGATTTATAAATAGTCTTTGTGTACGTAGTAATCTCGATTACCTGGTCTTTGCTGGTTATGTTTTGTGGGATGCTACCACCAGATTGTTACCTTAATCCACTGCAAAGGGTGAAAGAGGATCTGAATGAGACATATATATGCTTATTTGTACCAGACAACAAACAACATTCTTGCATGGCCAATGAAATCACGGTAATCACATCACATGATCAAATTTAAAAAAGTGCATTTAAGACGACATGCAACTATTATTATAAGCAATCTTTTATAAGCACTTATCACAGAAATGTGTTTGTTTGCACTTCTCTGCTATTAGCCATGAGCAACTACGAAGCGTGAACGTCACTTTATAATCGTGATGTATTGTTTCACGCGTACAAATGCAGGTATAGGTCTGACAACCAGACACTTTCTTCCTCGTCTAGCTACACCAGACAATAGTTCTCCCATCTCTATCCCCATACATACAAGCACACTCGTATACATCAACATCATTGACACGATCGGTTTACTAAAGTACTGTTAATATCTCAATAGATGATTATTTGGCGAGCGAGCGTAGCGAGCGAGACACTTACAGGGGTAACACAATCGAAAATCGGGGATGTTAGTTTATTTATTTGGCGAGCGAGCGAAGCGAGCGAGCAACTCTAAGATGTAGTCTATGGAAATCCTGAATACGTCGTCGTTTAAACGCGCGCGCATGAATACGTCGTCGTTTAAACGCGCGAGCGCATACGTGGTCGTTTAAACTGAATACGTGGTCGTTTAAACGCGCGCGCGCATTCCAGAACTTCGCTGGCTCGCCCAACCAATGCTACACGAGCATGCTTAGCATGTGGACACTTCAGAGTATCCCCCATCCCCATTTCCCCTTTACACGTTTCCCCCCTTTTCCCCTTTTCTGTACTTTACACATTATTTTGTTATCATTGTTACTCTATCATGAGGAGTACCATTCTTTACCCTTTACCAATCATCATTTCCCCCTTTACATGTCATTACATATTCTACTACTAATAATGAGATGTGAATTCAGATTTGGCAACCTGCAGGAAGAAAACCAATGCAAATTCAAATCAAACGACCCCAATGCAATTGAAAGTGTCAACATTTCCCCAGAACTTCGCTCGCTCGCCCAACCAATGCTACACGAGCATTTTCTAGTTTATTGGCGAGCGAGCGAAGCGAGCGAGACACTCTCAGGGGTAACTCAATCGAGATTTCGCTATATTTATTTATTTATCTGTTTATGGGGTACGTGAGACCTCTGTTTTCGCCCGCGCTTCTAATTACGTAAGTTAGGTAAAGCGTTCACAGTTCCAGTATTTTTCAATTAACGAGCTCTGAGAATCCTTAGTGGCGGTGGTAAGTCAATGCGCTCTTTGTCATGGTTATAAGCCGTGCCAACAGGATTACTTGAAAATTACATTGTCCACTAGACTACTGCTGAAGGTAAGTCTGTGTAGGTGCATGTCCAGTTGTGTCAAAGCATTGTGTGTTACAACCACTACTTAGCTAAAGAATATCACAAAGAAAACTTTTAAATAACGTGTATTGTTTTGTTGTTGTTTTTTTCCTTAATTCAAGCAGTTGCAGAGAGTTGTTACTATGGCACTGAAATCCCTTTACCCTGTATGCTAAATTTAAAAACTTGACCTTATTTTCAGTAGCTTCAGTGTTAGAAGTCAAGATCATTCATATAAAAATAGTATCGTCTTTAGGCTCGCTCGCCATTTGTGCTCAAGCACATCACTAGTTTATTTATTTGTATATATGTATGGACGTACGTAAGGCATTTTTGTACTTTGACCCTCGCGTTTTTGTGTTAGTTCGGTTGTCGACCCCGTCCCAAATTGCACTAAACAGAATCTTCTGGTTTATCGATCAGTACCCGTATCACCCTAGAAATTGAATTGTTTACCGTTTTGAATTCTTTACCGTTTTGAATTCTTTTGCCGGTGCAGTTCAAACTTGACAACTTAAGGGACTTCCATTTCTATTCGAGTTAGTGGCGGTGGGTAAGTCAATGCGCTCTTTGTCATGGTTATAAGCCGTGCGCACAGTATTTACCTGAAAATACATTGTCCACTAGACTACTGCGAAGGTAAGTCTGTGTAGGTGCATGTCCAGCTGTGTCAAAGCATTGTGTGTTACAACCACTACTTAGCTAAAGAATATCACAAAGAAATTTTTTAAATAACGTGTATTGTTTTGTTGTTGTTGTTTTTTTCCTTCAATTCAAGCAGTTGCAGAGAGTTGTTACTATGGCACTGAAATCCCTTTACCCTGTATGCTAATTTAAACACTGGACCTTATTTTCAGTAGCTTCAGTGTTAGAAGTCAATAAAAATAGTATAGTCTTTAGGCTCGCTCGCCATTTGTGCTCAAGCACACCACTAGTATTATAAGGTTTTTTATTATGTTACAGATTAACACTGTCGAACATTCATGACTGTGGCTGTTCCGTGAAATCATTCAGTTCGTTTCTGTGCTACTTTACATTTTCCACCACTGTGAGCACGTTTTGTATGACATAAATTCAAAAAATTTAACTTCACATGTGCACTACATACGTATGTATTTATGTGGAGTGCTAAATACAATAAGCATAAATGTATTGATTGGATGTAATAGGAAGCTTGCAGCACATTATGGGATGGTTTAAGCGTAGCCCTCATGGGATATAGTATGTGTATTTCTGTGCGTATGTATTCTACTCTAGTGGGAATATTAATGGGTTCACCAGCTTAGGGTTAGTAGGGTGTGTAAAGGAGGCCAGGAGGAGGAACGTTGGAATGAAGGTCTTAGACTAATCAAGTGTACTTGTGTATATGAAACTTGATTTAGCTAACAATGGATACTATGCGACCGCTAGACTTGCCAAAGGTTAACACCATATATATATAGTGCTTGTTTAATTTTTATTAATTAGTTCAGCTATGTTGGTGCGGGTGTGAGATGCACACAAGTGGGACACACAGCACAAACATACATACACACTCTGCATAGGCTCCAACTTTTAAAAAGATTATTCAAGGACAAACCGCACCCATTAATCACCACTCCCCTAATTAGTATAGCCACACCCAAACAACATCCATATTAATTGGAATTTTATTTTTGTTATGAAGTAACAGGGTTTTTTTGTGCACATATTGAGTAGTTCTTCATAGAAAATTGTGTAATGTCACAGTTGAAGTTATGGCCATTAAAGGAACTATTGTTCATTGTTTAAGAGTTGATCCTTGATCTGTATGCCCTTTTCTCAACATGGAAAAAAAACCCCTCTCACTGTCAGCATTTGAAGCTGGAATTGACATCAAACCTGATACCATATAGCTATGAATAACTTAATAGAGCAGCTGACCTTGCACATGTCCAACAGAGCATAATTACATAATCACAACATTTTTATTACAAAATATAATGTTATATAAATGGCAAGACACTTCAAGGACAAACAACAGAGCAGTACCAAACCCTTCAAGGACGAAGGACACAGTCCAAAAATTAAGGACTGTCCTTCGATTCAAGGACAGTTGGAGCCTATGACTCTGACACCTGGAACAGGTGTTTTCCCCAGAAAAAGCAAGTGGAGCTGAATTTTGACCACACTCATTAAAACAATACAATTTACATCTATATTATGTCCTATGGCTTTGTGTGTGTGCGTGTGTTTTTTTCCTTATTATAATATTATTTTTCTTTCAAAAACTATAGGTGTGGGCCCTTGCTGAGTTGCCAGGTGGGATGGTTAACAAGCTTAGGGGGAACCACTCAGACACCCGAACACATCCAGAGAACCACCAGATTGTCACACATACACACATATGTACACACACACACACACACACACACACACATACACACACAATATCCCACATAAGCACTCATATACACACTGGCAGTCTGTTATGCATACTTTTTGTCATGTGACCTTACGTACGAGGTAGTAAGCTATATTTAACACGCTGGACGTTATGCTAGCTTACTTGTGTGTATGTGACATATTTATGTATGTGAGTATGTATAGGTAGAGATGCGATTACAGTGGGACTAGCTAGAAGCCGTGATGTATTGTTCTTTTATGGTAGTTATTTAGTAATAGTGAAGCCTTGTCTTTCTAACAAAATAGCACAAATAGTTTAGAGAGGGGGGAGGATACAACAAGTTTATTATTGAATAGAAATAATAGCTAAGGTTTTCACTGAATAGATGGTATTTTGGTATTTAAAAAGGTGTATTACGAAGCAAACTCAATAAACAGCATGGCTACTTCATACAGTGGGGAAAAATATGGTTTGGCCGTATCAAATAGGAGAAGTAATTATAGCTTGCTTGCCACAACATATTGTTTGGCATATCCATTTTATTTTATCAAGACACTTTACCAACTTACGTAACTATGTAGTTGTACGAAAGCAAAATGGGGTCACATGTACCATTTTAAACAAACAAACAAATAAACACCACGGAATCTCGGTTGTGTGACCCGTGTGAGTGCCTTGCTCATGTGTGTGTTGGATCAGTATGTACTACGTAAGCATGTATAATAAACTGGGATTTTTTTTTTTTTTTTTGGCAGTTCTAAGGCTTTGGCTGGGTGTGATGTTATTTGTCTGTCGTAATGTTCTTAGCGTTAGCTCCTAGTTTGGTATTTTATCACAGTCGTAAGGCTTCAGTGATTATACAGACTTGTTTCTATATTTTACATGTAAGTTTGGGATCTCTCAGTTCTATTAATTGTCTCACACATCTATACGATCATACTTCAGATATGCACTAGCAGTAGCACTTCAGTCATCCCAACTTCAATATATGCACTTCAGTAAACTGAATATCCAAAAACTAATAGTAGAACTAGCAGACCTCGAAGAATTGCTTGACCACGCCCCTTCATTATAACACATTATTGTGTTCAGTATCCAAACACCTCTTTGTCCCAATGTTCAGATAAGTGAAGTCCTACTATATTTTACCTTCATTTTCAATATAATTACTGAGGCATTTGCAATGCACCTTATAGTTGACACTTTCCAACTAGTGCTTGCGTGTGTTTTGTGTCATAGTATATTTGCTTACACACACGTTGCATCAGTGTTGGTATTACTCCAAGTAAACGTAAACAAGTTCTAAAACATGTATGGTACATAAATAGTGTGAGTAATAACACAGATAATCGTGCTGTTTGGAGCTTAGCATGAGTAACGCAGTTGAAACAGCACGTGATGAAGCCGAGTGTGCTAATCAAATTATATACGAGTGTTAAGGATCCCGCTTAGCAAATGCGTTGTAACCTTTCTGGATTTCAGTATTAGCTTGGATGAAGTTATTAACCCTCAGCACGCATGCGTGAGAGGGTTACGGTAGTCGTCCTGTCTGTTTGTCTGTTTGTCTGTCTGTTACGCTCTGATTTTGGAGATTACTGACACATTACTCGAGCTATATTGATGCCTGATTAAA
>WLWD01001228.1_pt1 | contig 80956 bp, 53 predicted proteins | sample 6712731 | NCBI WGS metagenome assembly WLWD01 (sample SAMN12718690, study PRJNA576275) | sponge metagenome | isolation source: marine sponge | host: Mycale hentscheli | place: New Zealand: South Island, Marlborough, Capsize Point | collected 2014-11-01 | reverse complement strand
CATGGAGTGTAACTGAAAGCCTAAGTAACTAGCTAATGTAGTACTTTAAATTATTTACCTAGATGAACAAGCATTTATCTTGTAAGTAGAAGGCCCATCTGAATTATCGCATAGCATTGATTTACTTAGCTCAGTAAACATATACTTAAAGCTAACTCAGGAAAAAGCCTAACTGACTTATGAAACGGCCTTAACTTGACTTATTTACCTGGATAGCTAAACGGCTGAATACACACAAACTACTTTAAAAACTCACCAATTTTTTTCTTCGTTAGAAATTAGCCAAAGTACTGCCTTTTGCGACAAGTTTAGAAGGTTTTCTTTGCTCCCAACTTCTTGTTTACTTATCCGGGCATGTTTAGATAACCACACCCCTTTTTGATTAGAAACCACACCCTTACGTGACACGGATGTATCGCGGATTTCTTGTTCAAAACAGGAAGTTTACATTGAAGACGCGTAATCTCAGTTTAAACGTTTTTATACCTTAGTAGAAAAAAGCGTAACTCAGCAATTAAGGACATTCAAGTGCTTCTTTTGGTATCAAAATAGAGGTATTTCCCTGGACTTTTATCTGATAATATAAAATCATTATAAATTTTTTAGCCAATTTGTACCTTTTCCTAGAGCCTGTCACATTTACTAATCAGGTGATCTTGGGAGACCAAATTATTTCTTTCGCTGGTGGGCGTGTCACATGATGTCACTTCCTGTTGCAAAATTTTGTCCTTCGAGGCTATCTGAGTGGTTCTGAGGTGGGCTTGTGGGTTTTCATTAGTGTGTACACGTACTAGAGTCATTCTTTTTAGTGCCCACATGTACTAGAGTCATTCTTATTCGTGTTCGCACGTAATAGTTTTATTTATCTTGGTAATGTCTGTTTTTACTATTGTCCCACTAGAGTATTTTTTTGTGGTTTTAGCTGAGTTGGGATAATTATATTGGATATTCAATGTATTTTGATAACACTGGACATAAGAACAAAGTAAAGATGTTTATTACTTGTATAGATGATACATAATTTAAAAGAGATGACTAAAAATAAAAAATAATAATTAATGTCTGTACTTCTAATTCTTTTAGAAGGGCGTGACGAAACTGGTGATGGTGAAGGAGTTGGTGACTGTGAATGTGCTTAGACAAATAGAAGTCTCTGTCAAACTGAGCAGAGCACTTGGTGGCACAACCACAGCCCCGGGCTAAAAACTGGTCTAACTGCTCAGTTGAGGTAAGTCGTTTCGTCCTTGCTGGTGATGGCTTTCTTGACCTCTTCCTTTCCTTTACACAGATGATGCTGTTCCGTCGGCAGGCAGCGGACACAGTATCGGAAGGGGAAGGAAAAGTGGGGTCGGAATGGGGTGGTGACAAGAAAACAGATGAGTGGTCAGAATGCAATGATGAAGGCTCGATGTCTGGTACAGAGCAGTCCAAAGAATCCAGAGGATCATAGGGGTCATCTTCGTCTTCAAACAGTGGAGCAGCAGAGTCTGACTCTGCTGATGAGACATCCCTAGAAGCTTTATAATAAGTTGTTTTGTTTTGTTTTTTTATCGAAAAAATTATTTGAATTTAAATTTATTACCTTCATAATAGTTGGTAAAATAGCCGTCAAATTCTTCATCACCTAAAAATAAAATGATGAACTGATGAGGGTTATAGTTAACTGTAATAAGTGTTATTTGGTACTTACAGTCAGAAAGCGTGTCCTCACTTCCTGGAGCCATGAATTCATTTATGAGCTCCTCTATGGCTTCAGCGTCAGCTCCACCCATCATGTCCAGACCATCACGGTGGCTGAGGTTTAATGCTCTAGCAAGATTCCTGGCTTCACTCATGATAGCCACTGTACTTAATACTAAACTGAGAGCTGTATTTTCCCGCCGTTGACGGATACATTTACCGCGTATTAGGCCCGCGCTAAAACCCAAACTTAGTAACGGCCAGGATACTAGTTCAGGAGTAAGGGAAGTTTATGAATTATTGGGCTTATTACTATTATTCTAAAGAGGGCCTGATCTTCAAACTTCGCAGGTAGGTGTATTAAGGGCTTATTATTTCATATATGCAATAAAAAATAATTGATTAAAAAAATGACTAAAATGACAATTTTGATCGTAGCTAAAAACTGTACTTGCCCGATTTTCCTGTAGACGGTCACATATGTATATGTGTGTGCATGTGTCTGTTACATGCAAGTGTGCCCTCGCTGCTTTGTGCTCTGGGAAAGAAGAGAGAGTGGAAAAAGCAATTATCATCGCCTGAAAAACAAATGTTTACCTTGAAACATGCCCAACAAGTAACTACATGCGTTTATCACTCCGGGCTTGTGTAATCAGTGTTAGATCAAGAAAAATTTTTATTTTTCCTACCTGCTAATAATGTTAAAATAACTAGCGTTTTATGCTAGTGAAAATACAGCATTATTAGTTAAATTAACAAATACTGAATGGTATTTTAACCAAATATTGCAATATTTTAACGACACAGATTAGTTGTTTTAACTATTATTCTTTAATAAATGATAGAGTAGCTTGTTGTGAAACTACTTTGTTTAGGGATCTAAGGCCCCTGATTGTGGCCATCCTAGCATGGTGAGGACGCTACTGAGGCCCGAGGATCCCTAACATAGTCAATTCAAAATATGCTACTCTAACTCATTTAATTTACAATGTAGCAACAAGCGTCCTTCATTGACGCAGACTCTATTAGGACTTACATGAAACTAGATTCACACACCGGACTAATCAGATTGCTTGCAAGTGACTAGCTATATGTTCTAATGTAAGAATTTCAATGTTTTGTTATTTTATCATTATTGTTATTTCCATAATCTTGAATATTGTAGAAATAAGTCTTATTGGTATTCTTGAATGCATTATAAACCCACATTATTATAAAAAAAAAACAACAACAACAATAAGCAACTCACACCCCTTCTGGTTGCCACATCCAGACACAAGCTTCTCTCCCTCTGCCGCATTACCACATAATCTATGCAGCTCCACCGCTTGGACTTGGGGTGCTGCCATGTATGCTTGTGGATGTCTCTTTTCTCGAACCAGGTGTTGCATACTGTGGCCTGATGTAAAGAGAGGAAGGACAGGAGCTCCTTCCCGGAGTCATTGGTATCCCCAAAGCCATGTGGACCTCTCACGCTGCTCCACTCTTCCTCAGCACTCACCCTTGATCCTACACGCGCATTGAAGTCCCCAAGAATTATATACATTTCCTCTGGTGGTATTGAGGAAATAATGTTCTCAAGCTCCTGGAAAAAAGCTTCCTTGACTTCCCTGCTCGCTGCTCTAGTAGGGGCATAGCAAGACACTAGGTGTACTTTACTGGATGGTCTCTTGTTCATTTGTACAACTGCCGTCACACACCTTGAACTGCAGGCCTTCCATTGCTGCCTTCCAAGCTGCCAGCGCCGGCCCCCTAAGTACTAGTGCCACTCCTTTGCCCCGCTGTACTGTCTGTCCCTCTCCTGGTGTGCTTCTGCCTGATGTCAGTACCATGCTGTCACCAACCTCATATGTCCCACAGCTAAACCATCTGGTCTCCTGCAGAGCACCAACCACCACATCATACCGTGACTGCTCCCTCACAACCCAATCTACCTTTCTTTCCTCTCCTCTCTCAGTGCCCTGACTGGCGACCTCAACAGGACCCTCAGTATCCACCATCGATCTCACATTCCAAGTACCCAATCTCCACACACTCCTTCTACTCCTAGCTCTCTTCCCAGCTCTCTTCTTAGCTTTCCTTGCTCTATGTGCAAAATTGACACACACACACACACACACACACACACACACTAGAAGCTTTATTGATTGTAGACATTTTTGGAATATATTGTATGTAGCTGTTCTGAAGACTATCTTCAAGGTTTCTTCCATGGACACAAAATACTAGGTTCCAAATATTGCACACCATTAGAATAGCTTTAGTTGAACTAGAGTTTCATGTAAGATTTTATCATTTGGTCAGGCTTGAAGAATAATTACAAGATTATGCTTTAATGTTACTGCAATTGTCATTATCCTATCAGCCCTCAGCGTGCATGACCGTGGGGTTATAGTAGTCGTCTGTCTGTCACACTCTGATTTTGGAAATTACTGACAATTAATCATTGATTTAGGTGTGAACTTACTCAGAACGACTATTTAAAACCTCTCATTGTGATACTTTTTTTAAATTTCAAGCTGATTTTTGAGAAAATGTGAAGCTTTCAGCTCCGTGTAGGGTACTAGCTTTTGTGGGTAATGCTCCCTATCGTTGTGTCACGTGAGCAATTAATTTATTATGGCCAGCAGTAGCTTGCTTTATTCTGCTTTGAAGCTCGCGGAGTTGTCTCTTATGAAGATGGCATTTACATGTACCGTTTTCATTGCTCGAGCTATATTGATGCTTGATTAGAATAATCAATAAATTATTCTTTTGGTCTGAGATTATTTTTTGTAACACCTAGCTATTTTAAGTAGCGCTGAGAGTTCGCACCTTTGGTGCTTTATTTAAAATGGCTATGCTTTGGGAAGGAGACTGCGTGGGGGAAGATTGAGTGAACTTTGTAAAAAGATGTTAGATACACTGTACCATGTAAGTGTATTTCCAGCATGTTTATGTCTTTTACATACTTGACTTCTTTTTTTTCTTTTCTTTGTTCATTGTGTTTGTGTTTGTTTGTTTGATTTTTGTTCTGTTTTGGCATGCAATGATGGCTATCAATTCACATTACTGTTTACTGATGGTGAATGTCTGTCACTTATCATGAATTTTTTTACAGGTACATGGTTGTTTAAAAAAATCAGTTTATTTACTCGACCAATTTTTTTTTTAACTTTTTTTTTCCTGTTACTCTGACAGTTCGCTGTGATATCATGCAGTTGAATTCAGCTGCATCAATGATAAACAAAACTCTACTTTTTCCTCTCTTTATATCCCTTTTTTTTTTTTTTTTGTTATGGTTTTTCCCCCTTCTGTTATGGTGCTCATAACTTTTTATTACTTACGTGACATTGTTCCCTATTCTTTTTTTTTTCTTTTTTCTTTTGTTTGTTTGTTTGTTTTTACACAAGCTCTACATTTAAATGAATGACTTCGGATTTTTCAGGAGTGTGGAATACAGTTTTTATCATTTTTAATTTTGTTCTTGTGGGGTTTTTATTATATATTATAGTACTTAATACGTGAGTCAGAGTGTGATATGGCGAAATATTTCAAGAGCTGGTTAATTTATTTTCACAAGCCAGGGAGTGAAATAAAGCCTGAGAGTGAAATATCTAGCCATTTCATTCTGACTAGTGCAATAAGTGGTTTATTCCACACTAGATATCTCCACCAAGTAGTTTGTACTAGGACTGATACATACTCTAGCATAAAGTTAGCCCTATAACTAACTCTCTAGAGGGGGCTCCTATACCCCCAGCTGATATTTTGGCAGCTGCTCTAACCTGTTAGGATACCTTCATTATGGAAAGATAACTGTAATAACACACAAAAAAAGAAAAACTGGTAAGCCAGGTGGTTGCTATAACTACTAGGTAATGAGCTTGTGCAATACAGCCCATGAGATAGTACCATGTGATAACATTGTGAAGATATCTAGCTGGAATAAATGTAGCTATACAATTAACAAATAACTTCAGGATACCCCAATAGACCACACCCCTCACTTACAATTGTAGGACTCAGGATTCCTAGTCTACAAAACTTCCCGTCATCTGCTGGAATATTAGAAGAATTTCAGGGATCAAAACTGGCAGAGATGTTGCATACTGGTCTGGAATGGAACAAGGTACGTACATACGCTCACAATGGTGTCTTAAAAGTACCTCTACATTTAGGACATGATTGTAAAGTATTAGTTCCAAATGGCACATGTATTACTGTATACTAAATCAGATATTAAAAGATTTACCGTATATATTTATATGGACCTATATATTCAAAGAAAAATTTTAATTGGTTCATATTTTAAATTCGGTGACTTTATTGTCGCTAAAGATCTGAAGCCACAACTAGATTATACTTGTAGGAATATAATAATTTGAAAGACCCATATGACCTATTACTACTTAATGTATCAGAAGAAATTCTACTATTTGTAGAAAGCATTCTTTGGCTTACTCGTAAAGGGTTTGATCCACTCATTGTTCCAGAACAGATAAGGTTGTTGAATTTCCTGTTGGTCCACATAGAGACTTACATGTGCTGCATATAGAATACTAAAACCACAATGGAGACTGAATAATTTGAATTCTGTAATTTATATTTTGAAAGTCAAAAAATTCTTCAATTACCTCAGAGATTTCAGTCATTCCTGCCAAGCAGTTTTCTCTTTATAATACGCTTGTCTGTCAGTAACAACAATGGTGTATGCATTTTGAGGGGGTCATCTGCTGACATTTCACATAATTAATATATTTTGTTCTCTTAAATCAAAGCTTATAACTTTGTATGTGTATAATTCATGAATAATTTATCAGCCAAGCTAGGTTGGTAAAGAGTCATCAATAATGGGTTGGTAAAACATTGTCAATGACGATGGTGGGTCAGCGAAAAAAGCGATAAAGACGACAGTGTGAGTATTCATGAATAATCATTAACACTTTCACCAGTGTAACCACCATATGGCAGTCGAACTACTGGCAGTCACAAAAAATCATTAAAACTGAACCGCCGAAGCTATTGACTTCATTCAAGCATTAAAATAGCTAAAGCTTTGCCTTTGTATTTATATTTAGAGTTTAACCTGACCTTTCGACATCTCATCAAGATACTTTTCAGGAACAAGAACTCCCTGTGATAATTTTATGTAAACAAAAAAAAACAAAAAAACTGCAAGATAATTGGTTGTATATATTTCTATAATAATTACACCTGCAGAACGATTTGCACATACCATAGAAAGCCAGCATACTGGAAACTAATGTGTCTATAAAACTTCAGGTTTTCTAGTAATAATTGGGATATGTAAAGCTTCCTTATAATTTAAGGATGTATTAAACAGTGAGCACGTGCCACTATCCTGCCATTTATTTATAAAATATTCACAGAGAACTTGACCTTTGTGACCCCCAGAGGATTTCAACAAGAAGTCTGTGGATAAGTTATATTTAAATGTAGTAGAAGTTCAGTTATCCGAACTTCAATTATCTGAACCCAAACCCCCTAAATTTAATAGTAGCACATACAGATATGATTGCTTGACCACACCCCAATATTAGTGCTGCTTTATAATGCATTTGTGTGGTGTTCAGTTATCTGAAAACCCCAACACCTCTCAGTCCCGAACGTGTTCAAATAACTGAAGTTCTACTGTATGTATTTATTGGCTGTTAACAGCACAGAAAACTGTAGGCCAATAATTATTGCATGACTATACTGTAGGATGTAGCAAGAAAGAGATGGAATCTGATTACATACATACCATTTACTTCCACAACTGGCCCAACATCTGTCTTCTAATCCATTCCCCTCCAATGGTTGAAGCTTCCAATTAGTAGGTGATGGGCTCCTCCAATAGTCTTGTTTCATTCACCTCCAAGTTCGACTCATCTTCTCTGCCTTTCGGTTAGTGAGCTTCCAGCTAGAAACGTTAACCAACAATGAGCCATAAGCAGGTATTATTTAGAATTACCTGGTGGGGCATTCTGTAGAAAATGGCAATAGTTTTAACAGTTGCTATGGTTTCCAGCTCAAAGTCTTGGTTTCTCTGTGCATGCGTGTTTGTACCGGGTGCCAATTTGGCCCCTTCAAACGAAGCGGCGAGTGCCACTAATTTCCCTATACTGAATAGGGAAAAAGTACCTGAACCGGGTGACAGAAGTGGATCGTGTGCGTGTGTTTTTTTTAAGCCCAACCACAGGCTACTACTCCGTGGTTTGGCAGCTCAATTGGGTCAGCACCCTTAAAATTACCATTGCAGAACTTGTCTTTTGTTAATTTGGTATTCATCTTGAAGTTGCTGTTTTACCAGATTCTGTTCAAAAACAACATGTCATACAACAATTTAGGGAATATAATGTATTAAATTTATGCAGCCAATTAGTTTGATTTTGGTACGCTGATTACTAGCACTTTGTGATTTGTATTTAACCATGCCTGGTAAAGGCAAGTCGAAGGTTATTTTTACAAAATTAAGTTAACCTGTAATTGTGTATGGATATGACCCCTCGTTATTGTTACTAGTTGATACTGTTGATATCAATAGCCTTCCACCCGAAACAGTCAGAGGTGAGATTTTACTTAAAAATAATACAAGTAAGTACTTGATTTTTTTTTTTAATCTGTTTACAGATTCGAGACTGGACTCTCGTTGGAGTACTGGAAGTAATACAAGTCAGTTTTTAGTATTTCTGAATTGTCCTAAAAACAGTGTATGTACCACACATTTCATTAATTGTTTATGTATTTAGAATTACCATAATCTACAGCGTCATCTCCCATAAACACTTAACTACTCCAATGACCCAATAGATAGGTTGGCACTTAACCAGCATGATTTCACAATTATTTGCATGCAGCACTACCACGAATTAGCATAAGACACTTACTGCAGAGTTACACATGGTGGCATTAGCAATACTGCAGCACAACAAAGCAAAGAAATACCTGCTATTGGTGTCGATGAAGTAGTAGAAACTCGACTATAAATATGAACTATCATTCTGCAGTGGATACTGTATCAGAATTCAGGACAAAGGCTAATGAGCTGAATTTTGTATGCTAGCTATATTATGCACAGCTGCAAATAACTAAAGAATGTTATAACAAAATAATATTGTATAATTCTTAAGTTGTTGTTTTTTTCCAAAAAATGATATTGAACATTCTTCTTTAGAGCAGCACATAATGAAGTGACATCCAAATAGTCTGCTCTCCAGCCATTTTTGTCTGATGCATTGTGTAAAGCATAATTTTCCATATTATTTTAATTTCCTTGATAAATCTCCATTGCAATTGGAGTTCACCAGTGTTCCTCTTAATACTTACCATAGAATACTAATACAACAAAGCAGTCTGGAGATATTCTCAAAACTAATTATTTCATTAAATGTGTTGGTGGATACATATCACCACAAGGTGACCATACTTGATGTATTATATATGTACTACAGTCAATATATTAACTTGGTGAGTGAAGATGAAGATCCTCCAGATCAATCAAACGTGAGCCCTACTTCACCTGCTACTCCTCCTTACTCCCCACTAACTCCAGTTGATGAAAGGTAATTGTAATCAAATCGTCATATAATTTCAATAATGATGACCCCCTACATTTTATCCAGTGATAATGTCTCGATAGAAGCCATCTTTCCATGCCCAGAAAGTAAAGATGCTCCCAGTTGACCAATCTCAGTACCAGCGTCTTGTTATAAGGCGGAGGCATCTCTGGCAGGATGCACTTGAATGATTCCATTGGGGAATTAATTTTCGCGAGTATTTCCATATTACTTTTCTTCAAGATCCAGCAGTTGATAAAGGGGGCCCACTACGTGAATTTCTACACCTTCTTGTGGGCAACATTTAACAGTCTTTTCTGTGGAGGAGAGGATTGTCGTGTTCCAACACCTAACATGATGGAACTTGAAAAAGGTACCTATCAACATGCCCGAGAAATGCTAGCAGTTTCCCTTATTCATGGCGGCCCAGTGTGGTGGAATCACCACCACATTCTTCATCACAAGGGAACAAGCAACAGCACACTTCTTCATTATAACGAACTACAAACATTATGTTGGTTGTTAGATTACTAGACATCTGTTTGTTGTTGTTGTGTTCTCACCATTTCTTCTAGAACTTTCTTTCTGCCTGCACACACATTCAATTGCAACCAATCAGATCATTTTATTTTCACTTTTCTCTCTCCTACATATTGGTCAGTCCATCCTTTTTATGGTCAGTTCTGCACTTGTCAATGCTACTCAAACGAAATCACCAAAGAATTCCGGGAGAAGCTTGAACACTTTCTTGCGAGTCTAGGTGGTATAGTTGTTTGTGGGCCCAGGAAGCTTTGAGCGGCTGACTGGATCGACCTTTAGACTGGTTTAGTCTGACTTGCAGGATCCTGGTGGCAGAGAACTGAGGGTGTCTCTTTTCCTGCAATTGTACGAACCCAGCACCATCCATTTTTGCTCCTTCTGTTGTCAACTCCATAGTTTATGGTATGAAGAAACTGAATGCTTCTGTGGATTAAGTACCTTATTTTAACATTGTAAAGAAGCTGAAAGAAGTGAGTTTAGTAACCTATATTATTCATGAAAGAGAAAATATTTGAATGCAATCAAACTTCTCAATGTGGGCACTTTTGGCACATGTGATTAGTTTTGTTTTTTGGTGGTGGTGGGGGGGTGGATATTCTTAATTTATTAGGTACTGAACAGAGCCTGATAACTGTTGCCACATAGAAAATGCATTAAAGTAAACAGGATGTGGCTTAGGGCAATATTTTTCCATATCACCTGTGTTCATAGTTATTACGTTGGGTTATTACGTCCCCCTAGGTAAATTTCTTGTTACCAAGGTATTCGCGCATGAGCAGTACCTAATAAATTTATTATTCATTGGATACCCGAGAATATCACTCGTCTGATTGGCAGTATTTACGCTCGTGCCTGCGGCACTCGCGTAAATACTAAGCCAACAGACTCGTGATATTCTCCTGTATCAAATGAATAATATATATGTTTTGGGAGTTATTAATATACACTTGTTAAACCATATCACTAAATAGCTGTTAAACTTTTTATTCTGCTATAATTATTTGTTTTTTGTTGTTGTTTTACATTTTTAGCTGGAAGAAGCACAAACCGTACAGCACATGAGGGCTATTGTTCGCAGTGAAGAATTTGATTTTCGATTTGAAGTGGGAATCAGTGATGTGTTTGATCAGGAAGATCGCAAGCGAGTTGTACAGTCTATTGCCAATTACTTCACTGTTATCCGAGTAAAGGCACAGACTGACGAGATTATAGAAGGATTGAAGTGTTTGGGTATTGATGAACTAATTAAGTGTTATCCATCCACAATGTATCGTTTGTTCATTTCTCAACCAGAACCCCTGACTTCGGAGTCTATCTTTTATCTTTTTAGCAAGATTATCACCTGAAGGCTCGAATAAGTGAGAAGATGAGGAGCAGATAATAATGCATTGGAACTATCTTCTCGAGCTCATTGGATGTAAGCTTATGTTTATCATATTCATAGTAGTTATGAGCACACAAAAACAGATTATAATCTGAAATTGGGACCTCGATCAACCTGGCAGCACTTTCTGAGGAAGTGTAATTATTATGGGTGGGTATACACATGCTCGTTACGTATTCTTAGATTGGTAGCACAATATGTAACATCTTGTTGGGCACTGGACAAATAATTCAAACAATTGATATTTGGACTTGACTTGCTACTTCAACCCTTTATAAAGATGTGTGCCTAAAATAAAAGCAGCTGGTATTATCACTGTCACCAAGGATAGTCATGTACCAAGTGGAGGTTTGTTGTGATCTGCAGCGGGGCTGTTATGATCAAAATTAAATGTTACTGTCCAGAAGTTGAAACAAAAGTCAGGATCAGTAATTATAAACTCATAGGGCATATAGAAATACCCATATTCTCCCCACTCTGGACCATAGCTGTTCAGGATCAAGAAAGCATTCCATTCATTGCTATAGTCCACTGCCATAACAGCATGGCAACCATCAGGCTTTTTGTATCTTTCTTCCCGGGTAGGGACCGGCAAAACGCCACTTCTTCCAGCCTCATCAAAACCCCTATTGTAAATGTAAAATGCAAACACAAAAGGCTTATTTTTGTCCAGACAAGTCTTGAAGGTTTCAATGTCTTGAATTAGTCGTTGGTTTTGAGCTACAGTCCCTTTGGTTTCTTCATAGGCAGCTTGGCTTGGTTCTTCTGTTACTTTTTCTGTAATATACGGCCACAAATCTTCCGTGCAGACTCCATCGTATTTAAAAGCTTTGATGGTATCATGAATGGTGGCACCACTGCCCAAGTGTGTTTTGTTGGCCTGGCGACGAGAATTATAATAGAGAAATAGTCTAAGTATCGAAACATCTTTTTGTGCCAGTTTCTTCTTCCTGTCTATTCAGCCCCACACTGTAAGCAGAGCACAAGGCATTTGCTGTGCAGCTGTTGAGGTCTCCTTGATTATATATCTGGGGAACATGAGACTTCTGCTTTCTTCCTTTAGCATTCTTCTTCCTGACAATTCAGCTTCACACTGTAAGCAGAGCACAAGGCATTTGCTGTGCAGCTGTTGAGGTCTCCTTGATTATATATCTGGGGAACATAGTCTTTAAGAGATTTCTGCTTTCTGCCCATAGCAGTGACATTTTGTGGTACTCTACTTTAAAGGTTGGTACACTTTAATGAAATCTCTCTCATCAAATGTTTCTCCAATAGCACCATAATACCTGGCCATCTTGCTACGTGAAAAAGGGGCGGTAACGCATTAATACTTAACTATTGTAATATATTTGGTGGAGTTTTTCGGCGCTGTACAGCTCATCTCGTCTGTTTTCAATTATATTTATGTTTCTTACGCGCAGATGATAATGTACAGCAGATGGAAACGCAAACTGGTGGGGCGTTCTTCTAAAGAGAGAACATTAAAAGCAGTTGGTTCTACCTACCTTGTCCCAAGAAATATTCTAATATTCACAGGATTCAGCACTGTTAACTTGTAGCTAAAGTTCCTAGACTTTCTTGTTAAATAAAATTATCAATTGTTTCATTTATTTATAATATGAAAATATGAAATGATAGAATTTAAGTAGTAGCTACACATATACAAAATATAGTTGTGATCAGAGTTGAAGGTGGAGCGCAGCCTGAGTTGGTCCTAATCCTCCTAATAAATGGCATCTAGTAATGAAGAAAAAGGAATTTGCATAAACACAGCTTTGACAAGCACACAATTTAAATTTAACAGCATAAAGCTAGCTAAAACATAGCTGTATTACAAGTTGCTAGCTAAATGACAGCTAGATCACTCAGAAATATATTGGCTATACGGCATTTGTTATTGAACAGGTAGACAAATAATCTTACTAACATCCCATCAGGGTGGTCCTGTACCTTCTGCGTACAAATGCCGTCTATCCTGTTTCCACACTCGCAGCCTAAGCTAATCCCAATATAAAGCTAGAAACACAGCAATCTGAGAAGAAGTAACTCATTGTTTACAACGCATTTCCCTTGCTTTTCCCAGAACTTTGAACCGAAAAGGAGAGAGTATTTAAACTGGATGGATACAGTCCACATTCTGCAGTGAAGATGAGGTAGGTATTTAGTGGTTCCAACTCTTGCTTTAAACTGTCAGCGAGATGTAGTTTGAGAGCGTGACTAAATGGTTTCTAACTTGCTTTAAATATTGTTAAATGGTGGGAAAAGATTAGCTAAAGACGGGCAAATGATTGCAACTCTTATATATTTGTTTTAAATTAGCTAGCTAGCAACATAATGGAAGTACAAAAGGGAGTGGCTTAAGATTGCAATAATTAGGAGCAAGTTTTAAATTTTTCTAGTTTATCTCGAACCACAACACCCCTATTCCAGTAGATTGAAGAGCTATTATTGAGTCGTTCTTTTTTTTATTTTTATTGAAGTTGTACGAGTATGAAGAAATAATGAAGCAACGATGTAAATCATTCAATAATAATATTTTGGATCATCTCTTCTGGTGAGTTTTAGTGCTTCTAACATCATAGTGACTACGTGTTGTTGCATTTTACCTTATGTCTAAAGATGGTATAGAATGTTTGAATTGGGAAGAGGAGCAAAGATGGAGGAGGGGCAAAGACTGGGATGACATGGACGAGGGCTTTTCACATTAAATTGGAAAGCCAACACAATTGCTTGAGGAATATAGGTAAGAAGGGATAGGTAAGAAGGGATAGGTAAGAAGGGATAGGTAAGAAGAGATAGGTAAGAAGAGATAGGTAAGAAGAGATAGGTAAAAAGGGATAGGTAAGAAGGGATAGGTAAGAAGGGATAGGTAAGAAGAGATAGGTAAGAAGAGATAGGTAAGAAGAGATAGGGATAGGTAAGAAGAGATAGGTAAGAAGGGATAGGTAAGAAGGGATAGGTAAGAAGAGATAGGTAAGAAGAGATAGGTAAGAAGGGATAGGTAAGAAGGGATAGGTAAGAAGAGATAGGTAGGGATAGGTAAGAAGAGATAGGTAGAGATAGGTAAGAAGAGATAGGTAAGAAGAGATAGGTAAGAAGAGATAGGTAAGAAGGGATAGGTAAGAAGGGATAGGTAAGAAGGGATAGGTAAGAAGGGATAGGTAAGAAGAGATAGGTAAGAAGAGATAGGTAAGAAGAGATAGGTAAGAAGAGATAGGTAAGAAGGGATAGGTAAGAAGGGATAGGTAAGAAGAGATAGGTAAGAAGAGATAGGTAAGAAGAGATAGGTAAGAAGAGATAGGTAAGAAGGGATAGGTAAGAAGGGATAGGTAAGAAGGGATAGGTAAGAAGAGATAGGTAAGAAGGATAGGTAAGAAGGGATAGGTAGAGAAGGGATAGGTAAGAAGGATAGGTAAGAAGGGAAGAGATAGGTAAGAAGAGATAGGTAAGAAGGGATAGTATAAGAAGGGATAGTTAAGAGAGATAGTTAAGAAGAGATAGGTAGAAGAGATAGGGATAGGTAAGAAGAGCTAGGTAGAAGGGGATAGGTACGAAGGGATCGGTACGAAGGGATAGGTAAGAAGAGATAGGTAAGAAGAGATAGGTAAGAAGGGATAGGTAAGAAGAGATAGGATAGGTAAGAAGGAGATAGGTAGAAGGGATAGGTAAGAAGGGATAGGTAAAGAAGGGCAGGTAAGAAGAGATAGGTAGAAGAGATAGGTAAGAGGGATAGGTACGAAGAGATAGGTAGGGATATTAAGAAGAGATAGGTAGAGATACGGTAGAATGAGATAGGTAAGAAAAAAGAGATAGTAAGAAGAGATAGGTACGAAGAGATAGGTAAGAAGGGATAGGTAAGAAGAGATAGGTAAGAAGGGATAGGTAAGAAGAGATAGGTAAGAAGAGATAGGTAAGAAGAGATAGGTAAGAAGGGATAGGTAAGAAGGGATAGGTAAGAAGGGATAGGTAAGAAGGGATAGGTAAGAAGGGATAGGTAAGAAGAGATAGGTAAGAAGAGATAGGTAAGAAGAGATAGGTAAGAAGAGATAGGTAAGAAGGGATAGGTAAGAAGAGATAGGTAAGAAGGGATAGGTAAGAAGAGATAGGTAAGAAGGGATAGGTAAGAAGGGATAGGTAAGAAGGGATAGGTAAGAAGAGATAGGTAAGAAGGGATAGGTAAGAAGGGATAGGTAAGAAGAGATAGGTAGAGATAGGTAAGAAGGGATAGGTAAGAAGAGATAGGTAGAGATAGGTAAGAAGAGATAGGTAAGAAGAGATAGGTAAGAAGAGATAGGTAAGAAGGGATAGGTAAGAAGGGATAGGTAAGAAGGGATAGGTAAATAAATTGTTTCATAATACCAGCCAATTACACGATTTCAATTCCGCCAAGTGTAAATTAAATCTAAATGAATTCAGTTGTAATTTAATAAGTCAGCATTTTGGAAAAGACCTTCCCCGTGTACGTACATGCCCCTTAATTATATGCTAATCCCGATTCTGTAATAGTGTCTGTTGCCTGAGCCTGTCTTTGTTTATATTCCTTTATGTCCAATGCCATAATTCAAATTTTTACCAAAGGTGTGAACCCTCAGCACTATTAAACACTAACTAGCTATTACAATATGATAATCTCCTTCCAAAAGAACAAGCAATCTGTTAGATATTTTAATGAGGCATCAAAATAGCTCAACAATGAAAATGGTACATGGAATGGAAACGCTGTCTTCATAAGAGAAGAAGCTAGACTAGCCAGAAACACTCACCATTACGCATTTTCAACGTAAAACTTCACTTCTTTCAACTCCGTTAACTTCCCTGAGTATAAATCAAACTACACCGCTGGCTGCAAGAAATTATTTGCTCATGTGATTATGACATGACGCTAGGGGGCGTTGCCCATAAAAACTGGTACATACCGCGGAGCTGACAGCTTCACGTTTTCTCAACGATTAGCCCGAAATTAAAAAAAGTAGCACAATAAAAGGTCTTAAATCTTCATTCTGAGTAAGTTCATACCTAAATCAACTGTTAATTGTCAGTATTCTCAGCATGACAGACAAAGACAAACAGACAGGACGACTACTATAACCCTCTCGCGTGCACGCTGAGGGCTAATTACGTGTACATGTAGCAAGTAAGTATTATATAAACAGGTGCGACTAATAATAATAAGTGGGCAGAGCTTTAAAACAAACCCTCAGAATCCATTCTTACACTTTCGCAAAACCCAAATAATAGTGAACATCTACAGGAAAACCAAGCACAACACGACAGCCATATCAAAAAATTAATATTCAATCTATCGTTCCCTTCCTCAGGCTTATTTAATAAATTTTTAAGAATTCAATCGATGTTTTCCCAACACTGTGCCCGGTTTTCCGTTGATGGTCACATGTTGTATGTGCTCACCTAGAGATCGGCAACTTTCACAAGTGCCTGACGCTAAGTCATCTTCTCAATAGCCATGCTCCGGACTTTCTAGACACAAAAGTTTATACATACATCAGTCCTAAATATGTACAATACATTATAGAACAAGTAAGTATACTTTTGAAGCCCCTACCCGAGACAAAAACAGTGTCAAATATTTAATATACTTTAGTCTTATCAATCAGTACAACTTACTCTCTCCACCCATCAGCACAACTTACTCTCTCCACCCATCAGTACTACTTACTCTTTCCACCCATCAGTACAACTTACTCTCTCCACCCATCAGCACAACTTACTCTCTCCACCCATCAGTACTACTTACTCTCTCCACCCATCAGTACTACTTACTCTCTCCACCCATCAGTACTACTTACTCTCTCCACCCATCAGCACAACTTACTCTCTCCACCCATCAGTACTGCTTACTCTCTCCACCCATCAGTACTACTTACTCTCTCCACCCATCAGTACTGCTTACTCTCTCCACCCATCAGCACAACTTACTCTCTCCACCCATCAGTACTACTCAGTACTACTTACTCTCTCCACCCATCAGTACTACTTACTCTCTCCACCCATCAGTACTACTTACTCTCTCCACCCATCAGCACAACTTACTCTCTCCACCCATCAGTACTACTTACTCTCTTCACCCATCAGTACTACTTACTCTCTCCACCCATCAGTACTACTTACTCTCTCCACCCATCAGCACAACTTACTCTCTCCACCCATCAGTACAACTTACTCTCTCCACCCATCAGTACTACTTACTCTCTCCACCCATCAGTACTACTTACTCTCTCCACCCATCAGTACTACTTACTCTCTCCACCCATCAGTACAACTTACTCTCTCCACCCATCAGTACTACTTACTCTCTCCACCCATCAGTACTACTTACTCTCTCCACCCATCAGCACAACTTACTCTCTCCACCCATCAGTACTACTTACTCTCTCCACCCATCAGTACTACTTACTCTCTTCACCCATCAGCACAACTTACTCTCTCCACCCATCAGTACTACTTACTCTCTCCACCCATCAGTACTACTTACTCTCTCTTAGGTAAAGGGTCTAGCTCGCTAGACTTAGACTATACGCAACAAAACCGTGGTCTAAACTTCTACTATTCAAGTACAGCGTTAGGAATAATTGCAAACTACAGTCTAGTGTGCAAATTTAGGAAACTACACAGACATGAACTATATGCATCAATCAATATGGATATTTACAGCACAGCAGTCATGAACACAATATGTAACATCTTGTTGGGCACTGGATAAATAATTCAAACAATTGATATTTGGACTGGACTTGCTACTTCAACCCTTTATAAAGATGTGTGACTAAAATAAAAGCAGCTTGTATTATCACCGTCACCAAGGATAGCCATGTACCAAGTGGGGGTTTGTTGTGATCTGCAGCGGAGCTGTTGTGATCTGCAGCAGAGCTGTTGTGATCGAAATCAAAAGTTATTGTCCAGAAGTTGATACAAGTCAGGATCAGTAATAAACTCATAGGGCATATAGAAATACCCATCTTCACCCCACTCTGGACCATAGCTGTTCAGGATCAAGAAAGTATTCCGTTCATCACTATAGTCCACTGCCATAACAGCATGGCAACCATCAGGCTTTTTGTATCTTACTTCCTGGGTAGGGACCGGCAAAACGCCGTCGAAGACTGGAAAATCCGTGAATTCCAAAAACTCCCCCTCCTTTATGCGGTCCACCTTCCTCCTTGGCAAGGGAGGGAGGCCCTCCACCAGGTACATGCTCCCTGGTCTCTTCGTCTCTGACTCCGCCCTTGACTCTTTACCCAACGGGTCGCCGAGCAGCCTCCTGAACCATTCCACTGGCTCGCTGTTGGCTTTCCTTGACCCGCACTCTAGGCCGCTGTCACGCAGCTCCTTTTCGGAGGGTAGTCCCGACTCTACAGGCATGGATCGAACAACTATATAAAAGCAGTTGACCATCGATCACTCATGTCTCTTTCCCACGCTCCAGACCACTGCCACCTGGCAGAACGAGTCCTACTTCCAGGGTCGGTGCCTGGCCTCCTTTATTTTTCCCGCACCGACCCTGCCACTCACCAGGTCCTTGCCTGAGTGACTCTGAGCCATCCCCCATTGGGAGGCTCACCCTGCCCGGTCTCCATACTACCCAGATCTTCCCCACCGCCCTGGACCACTGCCACCTGGCAGACCATCTCTCTCGTCAGCCACTCTGGCTGATCTCACATGTTACCCTCATTACCACTTTATCCTCCTTGGGATTTCCCCACTCATTCTACTCCTGCTACCCAGGTCCTTGGCTGGCTGATATGCCCCTCTGCTCGGTTCCCGTTATCCGAGTCTCGTCCCACCTTCTCTTCTTCCTCTTTTTTTTTTTTAACTGGACCACTGCCACTTGGCAGACCAGGTCCTAACACCACCTCCAGTGTGTCCCCCATTCCCCCTCCACACTCGGAGCCTCCCATGTTCAGCACTCCCTCCACGTCCAGGTCCTTGCCTGGTCTAACTGCCCCCTCTCTTAGCGGGCCTACCTTGCCTGGCCATTACTCAAATTCCCCTTTGGACAATGGCCCAGGCTTCCCCCTTTACCTAGAGAACTATAGTCTGGAAGCCAGAGGGGTTAACCTGGAATTTTGGTATGCGGAACTTTTTTCACATAAATATGTTCTATAGGACCTATGAAGTCATAATCAGATTCATGCCACTTTGGCATGGTTGGGCAATATGCGAAAATATTTATTGTTAAATTTAGGAAATGGTCACATATAAAGTTGCACCAAATTGGGTCATGTTGTATATTATTTGAATCCTTAGAAGGTACTGATCATTACTTGATAAATTATATTGTATATAAGTCAACTAAGATTAAAGTTATAAACAAAAATTAGCATTTTCTGACAAAAGTATGTACGATCTATACAATAAATCTGGTATTGTTTCACAATCTTAATCAATAATAATTTTTTTGGATTTGCACCAATCAGTTAAAATTAAAATGTGTAATAATGGTATTCATAGCTATCATAACCATCACATTTAAAAAAAAGTAAATGGTTTAAAGCTGGAAAAATAATTGTGACCATAACTTCAGCTGCTTCACAAGAGCGTGTATCTTTCAAAGTAGTCCACACTGCAACTGCTCTGGTAATGAGGAGGGACTGAAGAATATTAGCGAAGCAAGGATAGAGACAGTTAAAGCAAAAAGCAGGAAAAGAAAAGATGACTTGCATTTGAAGTTACTGGAGTTTTCACCACCTGCACTGAAGAAGTTGAAAACACATGAAAATTGTATATCAACATACACTTCAGAAACTCATATAAAGAGATATTTAAGGAAGAAGGGAAAAGATGGTATAGAAAAACAAATCAAATTAACACGTTCCGCAGCTCCTTTTGTCTGGAAAGAGCACTGTTTATTTTGTGGTGAGAAATGTGAGTTAAGTTATAGTTATAAACCAAAATTGAGGTTTGTATGCGATTTATAAACTCCGAGACACGAGGGCGCAGCCCGAGTGGCGAGGATTTATAAATCGAAATACAAACCTAATGATTTTGGTTTATAACTATTTTATAGCCCAAACATAAACAACGAGCAAAGTATAGCGTTAGCTATCTTAGTAATTGTATTAAAGTACCCAAACTCTTCATTATTCCATTTTGCTTTGATCTGCCTTCCACCATAATTATGGTTGCTAAGAACTATATCAGACTTTTCCCCGCTAATACATTTTCTTACGAGCATACCAGACTGTATCAGATTTATAGTTCTTAACGACAAGCGCGGTCGCTCGGGTAACGGGCTATAACTAAGGATAAAAAACATCCTGATCGTTGGAGAGAATCCTATGCATGCACCACTTCAGAGCGTGGTCCAAATATGCTTACTTATAAGGATCATCTAGTAAAGGTAAGTGAATAGCATTTTCAGGCTTATAAATAATAATCCTACTTAATCTATGTATGCAATGACCGAGGTGATGCATGGACAGAACAAGTGAGACTAAGATTAAGTGACACACGATGTTCACATGATCTACTTTCAGCTGATGGGAGGTATCATGAAGATTGCCGCAAGAAGTTTACAAATGTGAGAAACATCAAAGCTTCCCACTCCCACAAAGTGAATATATCTCTGGAAAGTGAACCTTATACTCTTTTATCAAATCTGTTTGCAAGTAACCCATCTCGAGTGTGGTCTTCACTTGATTTATATAAGGAGTATGCAAGTTTAGGAGGAACATCACTGTCCAGAAAAGAATTGGTACAAAAGTTAGTTGCTGAGTATAAGAATGATATTTTACTTTTATCTTCACCTGGAATAGCCAATATAATTGTTTTTAAATCTAAAGCAAATACAGTATTGCGTATACAAAGCCTTGATGATGAAGATGAAGGAAATTTTCATAGTACTGGAAAAAAAATTGTTTCAGAAATTCAGAACATTAAGTATAATAAAGATGAATATCAAAGCAATATTGATTTAACTTCTTGTAAGCAAGATGTTAGTCCTACTCTGGCTAAACTTTTGTCATATATTTCTACTAAATTGTCAGAAAACACTCTTTCATCTGTACTCATTGGAAATATGATCACTGGCCTTGTTTCCAATAGATATACTAGCCTTCAAGTTTCTTTGGCAATTTTGGTACAAGCAAAACAGTTAGTAAATCAGTTACACGACTATGGTGTGGTATGTTCTTATGATGAACTTGTGCGGTTTCGAACTTCAGCAGCAGTTTGGAGTGCAAATAAGCAGTCAATATTATCATGCTCCTCTAACAAAATCCAAATAATTGACATTATGTTTGACTTTCTTAAAGAAAATGTTGCCAGCAAAAACTTTTGTAACACATTAGTGATTACTGGATCAAGTGATACTCCGATGCAAGTCACTCAAGGTCTTAATATTCCAAGGCATGACCTTAAAACAACCCATGAAGAAGCTGACCTGATTATTATTCAGCAGTGCTACGGACTAATTTTCGATTCTGGATGTAATTCTGTTACCATTATATCTGATGATACAGATGTCTTCGTTTTAACTTGCCACTATTTTCCAATAGAAAGATCTGATGTCACTGTGATTATGGAATCAACCAAATCATGTCGAGCAATTGTAGATATTGGAAAAACAGCAACAAAACATAAATCTCTATTATCATCCCTTCTTGCTGCTCATGCACTCACTGGTTGTGACAGTATTTGCTGTTACCATGGCATTGGTAAGAAAACTGCAATTAAAGTGACGAAGCAGAGAAAACTCTTTTTTTCTAGGAGAACTAAGTAGTGACATTCAAGATGTAGTTTCAGAAGCCACTGCATTTATTGGTGATTGCTATGGAATATCTGATGGAGAAACTATTTTAGATCCCCTTTACCCAGGCCTGCCCAGTTTCCACTAGCAACATTGTTTATCAGCATTTTCGGTGTCAAGTGAATTCTTCGTGTTTCCAGCCCAAAATTAAAATTCAATTAAAATTCAATTGAAGCACGCCAGAAAGTTTACTTTAGCAAGTTTACTTCAGCATTGTAGCTGCCAGCTGTTATCTCCTGATCTAACTCTACCTGTGGGCTGCTCTGCAGTAAGCAGTAAAGCAGCTAGCTATGGTAAATATGAGAGAGTAGTAGACCCTAGCATATCCAGCCTCACATAACCTGCTCCCTGCTTTATCTGGCCTATTCTATTAAACTAAAACTCAAAAATAGCAATATCCCAAGGGTGGTTAGTATGCACAGTTCATATACCTAAAGGCAAAAAATAGTGCACACTTACCAAGTTAGTACACCTAGTAACAATATAGCAACAGGGATCTAAGTCAGATAAGAGGCAAGTGTTTGTTTCTTGTAGTACACTCTATGCATACATAATGTTATTACATTTTTTCGATGTGGGCACACCCACATGAAGAAGGAAGAATAAGGAACATTTTGTGTGTGTGTGTTATAATGTAATCATGCAGGTGCACTGTACTGGTAGTGTGGTTTGTAGTTCACGTGCTAATGAGCGTTTGTGTGTGTGTATGGCATGAGCTGTGGCACAAGAGAAGGAACTTTGCAGCCTTTCCGTGTGACTTGTAGGTGTGGTTTTTGTGTTGTATATATAGTTGAGTTTTGTGCCATGTGCTTCAGTCTTGGTTCATGTCATTCAATTCGTTGTGTGTGCATTTTTCTCTAATTAAAGTAATTTAATCTACCTTAAGACCTAGCCTGAGGATTGGTCAGTGGTTCGCCTTTGGTAGCTAGAGAGGACCTTGACTCTGGTGGCAGCAACTATTTTTCTGTCATCAGGTGCGAGCAAGCCAAGCAGAGTGACAACTCTCCTGAGCAAGCCCACATTTGGTGGCAGCGGTGGGATTCTTCACAGCGACGACAGTCCTTGAAGATCCTTAATCTACACGTCCCCCAAGACATCGGGCACCTACCAGGTGGAATTCCCTTCTGCGGATTCGTCCAGGAGTGGCAAGACCACCAACTCGTCCGTCCAGATCGTGAAGGCATTCACTCGGAGACATCCACGGAGACATCGGACAATTTTTTTTTGTGTATTTATTTTTCGGAGACATCGGACTATTTTTTTTTTGTGTGTGTATTTTTTTCTTTTGTAAAGACGTCGTGTGGTTGTGTAATTTTTTTTGTAAACTCCCTGACGTTGTGTGTATTACTTTTTGGTCAGGTCTCTGTCGGACGGTGAAGTCATTCCCTGCCCATGCCGGAGACCAGACAGGAGGAAACGGGGAGAAAGAGGGCCAGCAGGAAAGTACCAGCCGCAAGAGACACAGCAGTCAGACCCTCTAGGAGACCAACCACTAGACCAGGGGAACAGGCGGTGAGCCACCTGGGGGAGGAGGTGATAGCTAAAGAAGTGTTAGGGGAAGATTTGGACCAGGAACTGGAGATTGTGAGTGAGAGAGGAGAGAACAGTAGTGAGGTAGGAGAGTTGGAGGACGCAAGAGAGATGGTGGGAGAAGAGAGTGATTTAAGGGCAATATTAAGGATGATGTGTGAACGAGATGAGCAGTATAGGAGAGATATGGCTGAGACGGCAGAAGTGAGGCTGAAGGAAGAGGAGAAATTAAGGAAAGCAAGTGAAGAGGCTAGAAGGGTCGAGCTGTGTGACATGTTCAAGCAGATGAAGGAATTAGAGGAGGCCAGGGCGGAACAGCAGAGAGAGGCAGAGGCTGATAGAAAGCGTGAGGAGGAGGAATTTAAAAGAGTAAGACGGGAGGAGGACGATAAGAAAAAGGAGAAAAGAGAGAGGTATAAGGAGAAACTGGCAGGTTTGGGTATGTGGAAGGAATCTATGGACTTGGGTTTATTTTTGGAAAGGCTTGAGAGAACAATGAGGGAGTGTGAGGTTGCAGAAGAAGAGTGGGTGGATAGGTTATGTGCAAGGTTGCAGGAGAAATTGTGCGTGCGGATCAGTGATCTGAGAGATGAGGATGCCTGATACGATGCTGTTAAGGGGGCTCTATTGAAGGCTGCTGGAGAAACAACCATTACGTACGGTCACCGGATTTTTGAACTCACGGGAGAGAGTTTGAAGGCTAAGAGTGGGGATGAGGCGATGGATGTTATTGTGAGGTTGTGCAATGGTTTATTTCAGGGGGCGAAGTCGGTGGAGGAGTGTGTCTTTGCTTTGGCTATGGCCATTACAAGGCAGGTTATTCCGGTAGGGGGTAGAACGTTCTTGGAGAATAAGGCGGTGAACAGTATAAAGGAGTTACAATAAGGTTGGTGTGATTGGGTCTCTGGGAGGCAACGTGGGAATTTTTATAAAATTATACGGGAAAGGAGTCCACCTCATTACCGAGCTACTTCCTAACCCTACCTTAACTAAAATACCAATAAGTACGGCGTGACTTATAGGGGAGTGACACATGCAACATTTTGATGCTTGTCCTTTTCTTTTTATCTTCGGGAGACTGCCATCTTTGAGATCTGCGTTTTGTTGTGTGACAGACAACCCGAGTAACTGTAATCCTCTTGGCATGCGCACTGAGGGTTAATTACAAATCCACAGACTTCAACTACATAAAACCAATTGACTTATTGAACAATTTGAATTTCCACACTTTGCATCACAATTCTCAATCTTATAAAATCACAAGAATAACAGAGGAAGTAAAAAATAAAAATAAAAGATTTAAAAAGAGAGAAGCACAGATTAGAGAAGTTACACCAGTACCGATGTGGTAAACACTTATGAACAATAACTAGTCAATGTCATGTCAATACCTCTGTAGCTCCTCCCCCTACTACCGATGTTCCATCTCTGTCAGCCCCTCCTACTTCTGTGCCATCTTCCACCTTCTCCTTCAAACCCAACTCCTTTACTTCTGCTACAGCGGCTTCTTCTTTGACCACACCCTCTGGATCTAGTAATTCACTACCAGTTCTGGACAAATCGTTCAACTTTCCTTCGACTTCATCTCCTTTATCTTCTTCAACTTGGCATTCCGATGCTCTTGAAACGTCTACGTCTTTCACTTCCCCTACGTCTTTATAAAGCTCCACCTCCTCCTCTTGTGTGACGTCCTGTCCAGTGGGGCGGTGGCCAGCGGCTGTTGAGTCCACATCTTCAGCTGCACTAACAGGAGCCACCTCTCTCAGCCTGAAGGTCTCTAGTCTGAGATCATCTGGAAGCTGGTTGTTAAGGAAGTGGAGGAGAGGAATGCAGTGAGCCAGAGACGTGTTGATGTTGTCCATTATCTTAGACACTTCGTCCACTAACACAAGTACACACAAATTGGACATTCTAATTGACTTGCATTATTAACATATGTTCAATAATTCTTTGAGTCAAACATTATTGATTAGAAATTTAGACCACCACAGTGGGCACATGCCTACATGTCAACATATATCAACAATAGTCATGTTGTCATTGGTTGCCATTCTCATAGTAGTTATGTTACATGTAAGTTAGGAGTTTATTGTTTTTAATACTATACACTCGCATCATGTTCTAGAACTTTCAAAAGTCAGATGTATTACGTCCAAGTGGTTTGCTCCTCACTCGCATATAAAACAATGGATTTTCTCTGTATCACTCTTATGCATTACTGGAGTCATTAGGGAGGGTTTAGTTACGACTAAGGAGACCAGCCTCAAGAGCTGGTGGCAGCGACTACCTGGAATCTCTGGACTTAACTTACACAATTCCTACCTTCAGGACCGTGTGCCCACAATTTCGAAGCGTGAGCCACACAACTGAGAGTAGGTCTCCACAACCACATTAATAATTAATGAGTAATTTAGAATCTAGAATGCCGACACTAAAATTACATTTTGTAGATTTTTTATGCAAACCTCAACCTACTTATTTTAGCCTTCACTGTAGCAGCATTATTAACATTACAACCATTTACAATTTCCCCACCCACCCATCTCCTACTAAATAGCAGCTTCTTGTGAACTTCACTGTCCATCCTTACCTCTTTGTAAGTGCTGGCTCACTCTCTCCATCTTCTCGTCTCTGCCAATAATCTGCTGAGTCACTCCTGCCGAGAACATCTCAATGTCTCGCAGACGACTAGACAATGCCCGCTATGGAAACAGACATAAAATGAATTGATGACACCTTTCCTAATTGAAGAGACCTTCATTTGGTGCGAATGATATTCATGAATAATATGGTCTACTTTGATATCCACACAAAGGGCAAGGGAGAAAGTCAGACCATGCAACTGGTGCCAATCCCTTGAATAGATACTGCAACAACATTACTCACACTCATTGTCTTTCTTTCTTTCTTTTTTTAATAGTAACAAGAAGTGAACAAAATAATCAGTTGACATAGCAATTGCACAGACTACTGCGCTTGCACTCGAGTTTTATAAAATACAAAGGATGGGGAGATAGTGGTTTGCATGAATGGAGAGCAATGAGGTGATAGAGAGGAGATCATCATGTGACTAACACCCAGCCTGTCATGTGACTAACAAACAGCCTGTCATGTGACTAATACACAGCCTGTCATGTGACTAACATCCAGCCTCTCATGTGACTAACACACAGCCTGCCATGTGACTAATACACAGCATGTCATGTGACTAATACACAACCTGTCATGTGACTAACATCCAGCCTCTCATGTGACTAATACACAGCCTGTCATGTGACTAATACACAACCTGTCATGTGACTAACATCCAGCCTCTCATGTGCCTAATACACAGCCTGTCATGTGACTAATACACAGCCTGTCATGTGACTAACACACAGCCTGTCAACACTTCGCTATAACACAATCTCGCAGTTATGGATTGCAGCATAACAGCATATCATATCAAGGAGCTGAGCTGGTAGATATAAATGCTTGCATTAATCGTGGCCAGATAAGAGAGAATAGAGTACATTCAGAATATTATGGGAAATATATACCTTAAAAATGATATATCAAAACTAAATCTCAATTGTAAACTACCCAGGACTTCAACAACATATACAAAAAACAACAACAACAACCAATGAACTATTCATAAGAATAACAAGAACAGGCAGCAGCTTTTCTCATACCTCGTCTAACAGTTTAGTAATTTCACAACTTCTGATGCTACAAGTGTCAGTTGTCATTGTTCACTTAATCTGCATATTTCTGTGTACTGCTCATTCCAATTGCTAGCAACACACACATACCTACCTACCTCCTTTTTCTGTGGCCTATTCGAAGGTGTTATAAGACTATCCTCAAAAATAGATGGGACAATATACAAGGTGTATATTTACAACACACTCAGCTTAGCAGGGTTTCATAGGGGGAGGGGAGTAGGGAGGACCTGTTATTTTGGTATTTCCCACCCCAAGTGAAAATCCTCCCCCCCCCCCCCCCCCCTTTCCCAAAGATTTGCCAATGTAATTGCTTTGATCAGCTACAATATCAACTAGTGATGTGCTTCAGCACTAATGGCGAGCGAGCCATGTGCACAAGTTATTCACACAAGGTAGAATCTGATAAAAGTTGATTACAAAATCTGTATACAAAAGTAACAATGAAGCTCCATTCATTTAGTAGGTACAAGTAGCTATGTAGCCATTGACCATAGTAGCACTCTCCGCAACTATTTAACTTGGAAAAAAAAACAACAACATAAAAACAACAACATGTACATGTATTTCTAAGGAATTACCAGATAGTTTATAGTCTTACCTTAAATGGTGACTTGCTCAACACAGCGGTAGCAGGGAAAAGCTATGTAAAGGCAGTTAATTGGCGAGCGAGCGAGACACTTACAGGGATAACACAATCGAAAATCGGGGATGTTTATTTATTTATTTATATATAATGTTTGGACATACGTATGTCATTTTGTACTTTGACCCTCGCGTTTATGTGTTAGTTATGTGGTCGACCCCGTCCCAAATTGCACTAAACAGAATCCTCTGGTTTATCGATCAGTACCCGTATCACCCTAGAAATTGAATTGTTTACCATTTTGAATTCTTTTGCGGGTGCAGTTCAAACTTGAAAACTTAAGGGACTTCCATTTCTTGGCGGTGGTAAGTCAATGCTCTCTTTGTCATGGTTATAAGCCGTGCGCAACAGTATTTACTTGAAAATACATTGTCCACTTACTGCGAAGGTAAGTCTGTAGGTGCATGTCCAGTTGTGTCAAAGCATTGTATGTTACAACCACTATTTAGCTAAACAATGTCACAAAGAAAACTTTTAAATAGCGTGTATTGTTTTGTTGTTGTTTTTTACCTTCAATTCAAGCAGCAGAGAGTTGTTACTATGGCACTGAAATCCCTTTACCGTGTATGCTAAATTTAAAACTGGACCTTATTTTCAGTAGCTTCAGTGTTAGAAGTCAAAATCATTCATATAAAAATAGTATAGTCTTTAGGCTCGCTCGCCATTTGTGCTCAAGCACACCACTAGTATGTTTATTTGGTAGTGGCTTACGTTGTGCTATTCTTTAGCTAAGCAGTAGCTGCAACACTCTACACTTTCACACACACTTGTTCACTGGATATACCAACACAAGACTTACTTTCGTGACTTGACTATTAGACAATGGATTTTCAAGTAGAACAATACTGATGTGTAGGGCTTTCACTATGACAAACAGCACATTAGCCAAGATAACTTACCACCACCGCTAATTCGAATAGAAAATAAACTCCTAAGTTTGGAAGACATGCATCCACAAAAAATCAGATATGTCAAACACAACCTAATTCAAAGGTGTAAAAAATTGATGATAGGGTAAAGGTTGCTAAACAAAAGGATTCCATTTAGTGGACTATGGGGACAGGGTCCAACCACCATACCAAGCAGACACAAAAACGAGAGGGTCAAAGTACAAAATGACATACGTACATCCACACATATTATATAGTGTCTCACTGTATAGTGTCTCACTCACTGTATAGGGTCTCACTGTATAGTGTCTCACTCACTGTATAGGGTCTCACTCACTGTATAATAGGGTCTCACTGTATACTATAGTGTCTCACTGCATAGTGTCTCACTCACTGCATAGTGTCTCACTGCATAGGGTCTCACTGTATAGTGTCTCACTCACTGTATAGGGTCTCACTGTATACTATAGTGTCTCACTGCATAGTGTCTCACTGTATAGTGTCTCACTCACTGCATAGTGTCTCACTGTATAGTGTCTCACTGCATAGTGTCTCACTCACTGCATAGTGTCTCACTGTATAGTGTCTCACTGTATAGTGTCTCACTCACTGTATAGTGTCTCACTCACTGCATAGTTTCTCACTCACTGCATAGTGTCTCACTGTATAGTGTCTCACTCACTGTATAGTGTCTCACTGTATAGTGTCTCACTGCATAGTGTCTCACTGTATAGTGCCTCACTGCATAGTGTCTCACTGTATAGTGTCTCACTGCATAGTGTCTCACCACTGTATAGTGTCTCACTGTATAGTGTCTCACTCACTGTATAGTGTCTCACTGTATAGTGTCTCACTGCATAGTGTCTCACTGTATAGTGTCTCACTCACTGTATAGTGTCTCACTGCATAGTGTCTCACTCACTGCATAGTGTCTCACTGTATAGTGTCACACTGCATAGTGTCTCACTGTATAGTGTCTCACTCACTGTATAGTGTCTCACTGTATAGTGTCTCACTCACTGTATAGTGTCTCACTGCATAGTGTCTCACTGTATAGTGTCTCACTCACTGTATAGTGTCTCACTGTATAGTGCCTCACTGCATAGTGTCTCACTGTATAGTGTCTCACTGCATAGTGTCTAACACTGTATAGGTCTCATTACGTGTATCACTCACTGATAGTGTCTCACTGTAATAGTGTCTCACTGGTAAGGTCTCACTGTATAGTGTATCATTGTAAGTGTCTCACGTATCGTGTCTCACTGCATAGTGTATCACTGTATAGTGTCTCACTGATAGGGTTTGTCTCACTCACTGTATAGTGTACACTTGTATAGTGTCTCAATGTATAGTGTCTCCCCCCACCCCACTGTATGTTGTTCATTGTATAGTGTCTCACTGTATAGTGTCTCACTGCATAGTGTCTCACTGTATAGTGTCTCACTGTATAGTGTCTCACTCACTGTATAGTGTCTCACTGCATAGTGTCTCACTCACTGCATAGTGTCTCATTGTATAGTGTCTCACTGCATAGTGTCTCACTGTATAGTGTCTCACTCACTGTATAGTGTCTCACTGCATAGTGTCTCACTGTATAGTGCCTCACTGTATAGTGTCTCACTGCATAGTGTCTCACCACTGTATAGTGTCTCACTGCATAGTGTCTCACTCACTGTATAGTGTCTCACTGCATAGTGTCTCACTCACTGCATAGTGTCTCACTGTATAGTGTCTCACTGCATAGTGTCTCACTGTATAGTGTCTCACTCACTGTATAGTGTCTCACTGCATAGTGTCTCACTGTATAGTGTCTCACTCACTGCATAGTGTCTCACTGCATAGTGTCTCACTCACTGCATAGTGTCTCACTGCATAGTGTCTCACTGTATAGTGTCTCACTGTATAGTGTCTCACTCACTGCATAGTGTCTCACTGTATAGTGTCTCACTGTATAGTGTCTCACTGTATAGTGTCTCACTGTATAGTGTCTCACTGTATAGTGTCTCACCACTGTATAGTGTCTCACTGTATAGTGTCTCACTATATAGTGTCTCACTGTATAGTGTCTCACTGTATAGTGTCTCACTGCATAGTGTCTCACTGTATAGTGTCTCACTGTATAGTGTCTCACTGTATAGTGTCTCACCACTGTATAGTGTCTCACTGTATAGTGTCTCGCTCACTCACTGATAATAGGGTGTTGCAACAAACATGCTTGCTTGTAGGAAACTCTGGGAAAGCCTGCATCTCTGTGTTCATGTAGTTGTCATGATAAGCATGTTTGTTGCAACACCCTATTATCACCCTGAGCATAGTCACACACACACACACACACACACACACACACACACACACACAATCATCCTTTGCCTGTCTCAAGGCAGTATCTAAGCTGCCAGGTCCTTTGGTTCTTGTAGTCACTAGAAGGCCCACAGAGCCGAAAATGTATGACCTAAAAATCTTGTCAAAGAACAACACCTGGCTAGCTCTGTAGCCTAGCTACATTTTAAAATACCTCATGTTAAGATTCATCCTTTGCTGGAGGCATTATATATAGCCTTTACAAATGCATGATATAACCCCCCCCCCCCCCCCCCCCCCCCCCCCACCCTCCTGCCCAAGAAAAAAACCCTGTATGAATCCCTGAATAAAATTATATCACTAAATGAACTGGCCAAGACAAGGAAGTGTTCACTAATACACAAACCAGCAGGTGCTTCAACACTAAACATTTCTAAACTTTCTGAGTGTACCACTTATAATACACTATTTCATCTGGTAAGGGTTTCCAATTTTAAAAACTACCAACTTGAACACACTATACTGTTACCTACATAGAAGATGGTACAATGCAAATTCATCTTGTTGGGGGGAGGGATAGGTGCTCACAAGCACATATATTTCACTACGGAATTGCTAGTGGCAAGACCAAGATAATGCTATGCCAAGAAGTTCCAATAGTCTGTCTGAGTCTTGGTTTAGTTTAATCACACACAATGTTAGCAGCCAACATTCCACAGCCCCTCTCACATTCAATCTGCACTATATTGACAAGCCAATTATCATAACCGAGGTGACCCTTTACCTGTTCATGGCTGACAATCTTTGCAGCTTCTCCCAAGTGCTCCTGGTATCTCTGGCACATTCTCAAAATGTACTTGTAGTCTACCCCATCTGAACACACACACACACATACAAACACACGAGCACACACACACACAAGCACACACACACACACACAAGCACACACACACACACACACACACACAAGCACACACACACACAAACACACACAAACACACACACATCATCGTCACCATCATCTGCCACAACTATACTTGCCTACCAGATCAGTATGTAAAGCTTGGTGTACACATACTAAAACTAGTCACCACACAGAGCTGACTGCTTCACGATTTCACAAGAATTGACATGAAAAGTAGCAATTTAAATCAGTTCTGATCTGATAAGTTCATATATTATAATTCAACTATTAATTGTCAGTAATCTCCAAAATCAGAGCATGACAAACAAACAAACAAACAAACAGACAGGACGACGACTACAACATTCTCGCACATGCAACGGAGGGTTAACAACCACGGTAACTTGCCTGTGATCTTCTCTTGTGGAGGAATGGACTCCAAAGATGACTTCAAAATAGGCCAAAACTGAAACAATGATAAATATGTACCAATTGACACCTTCACCACAAAACCATGATTCAAGCCATCCTACAAACAACAATGCTGCCACACCCACCCCACCCACCAGCTGTCACACCCACCCCACTAATGCTGCCACACCCATCCCACCCACCAGCTGTCACACCCACCCCACTAATGCTGCCACACCCACCCCACCATGTTTGACAATCACTCACTCTGTGAATCTTCCCGAGTTTCTGCAGTTCTATGGGAACGTTCACACGCAGTCCTGCCTCTGGATTTTGGTTCACCACTGTGATACCTCCTGGTTGCTATGGTAACACAACATCACACTCAAAAGAAAATATGAGCATTACACTCAAGCCCCGATTTTAATTAGTTATTTCAGAATAATACTTCGGAAGGAAGAATAAAATGGAGGGGGGAGGGGGAAGAGTTACATAGAATAGGGACTACTAATGTCATATTTTGACAAGTCTACTAGCCTGTGAGACAGACCCTTTACCAATTGCACAGAAAAGGAAAGGGTCTAGGTCACCATCCATACTACGTTTTGTTTCACTGGAATGTAACTAATGTTTTTGTTTAGTTACTGTCAGTGTGACATCCCTTACCTTTACAAGAAAGCCTTTTTTTCCTTCTGTTCAGGTTTTAGTTGTGCGTAGCTAGTCCAGCAGAATTACATGTTACACCACGACATGAAGGTCTGTACAGTTCACCCAACAGAAAACCGAAGACCTGAGGACAGTAAGAATCCCGTACAGACCGTGGAGGGGTGCAACCGACTAATACCATGCCTCTAGGCTATAGGAAATGCATAAAAACCAATTTTGATTGGATGATTCTCTTATTCACCTCCTAGGAGATAGGTATGAATATATTCACCATGAAAAAATCACTTTTAGATCGTGCCCAAAAAATTATGGGGGGCTCCAGCCCCTGGAGGCCCCCCCTTTCCTACACCACTGTGTAAAGCTGGAACCCCAGAGAGAGAGAGAGAGAGCTAGGCATAGGGAACATTTTCAGCAAAGTGTTACAGTGCACCACAGCATAAAGCTGGTTTTTTAGTACATGAAATGAATTCCTTATAACTTTTGCCAAAAACCCACAATGCCTATCAAATTAAAAACCCATAACAAGTTACTTTGGAAGAACATATACCCAAGGTTTCATCACCATGGCAACTGAGGAGACCCGCCTACCTTAGTTATCCATTATAATCATGTTTAGCATTCAACTGATACATAGTAACAGCTATCTCTATAAAATTTTGACTATCCATAGCCACTGTGGTACTCTATACTTCTATAGAGAGAATTTTGATACATAAGCTGTTACATATGTATATAATAAAGTTTCTTACTAATCCAACATGATCCAGCAAAAAGGATTCATCTCATATAACTTAAAACATTTTGTGACAAAAATGGTTGAAATGAAAGATAAGTAGATGTTCAATAAACCTATAGAAAAAAATTAACAATGTGTACACTACAATGTCAGTTATTTACACCAACACGTCGGTGGGATTTATACTCTTTACTTAAATTTTTCACAATTTTTTCCATCTCACTTCCCAGCTTATTTCCTCCAAGGTAGGCAAACATATAGTTCCTAGATCTTTGTATGTAATGTTTTATTGTTTCAGCTGAGATCAAATTGAGAGAATGAGGCACATTCTCACGAAGCGATACCAAGGTATAGTCACAGAGAGAACGTGTGATACGTTATGGTGGGCACTAATTAGAAAGCGCATTACATAATGAGATTTTGACCAATCGGTGTAGCTTTTCTGCATAGCAACAGTGCACATGACTATAAAGCTAAATAAATGGGCTCTATTTATAGGTAGAAGAAAAATTTTGATATTTTGTCTTTTGTTGCTATGGCTTATTTCAAGCGGTTCTCAAGTTATGATGAGTTGAATAAAACCAGCTTTATGCTGTGGTGCACTGTAGTAGCTGGAGTGATATGCAATACTAGACACACCTGTACCGCAGGCGCCAGTTAAATTGCACTCAATGGCAAGGTTTCATACAGGATTTCCGCTGGGGGTGGAAACAGTGTGTGTACTTAGCCACACCCACTTTGTTAAACTCGCACTACTTTAATTCAGCGAAGCGAGCGGAGCTGACTCTCTAATGAGTTCGCGATATATATATATATTTAGGTCTAGAAATTGTTTTTGTTCTTGTGTGGGCGTATGTGTGTACCCTTTCTCCTACGCGCTTGCGCGGACCGGGTAACCTTCTTAGCAACATTTTGTTTTGTTTACCCGCCGTACGAAGTAGCGATGCCCAGTAGACAAAACGTTAGAAACGCTTGGTCAAGAGCTTTGAGGGCGTTAGAAACTCCTGAAGAAAAATTAGTAAGGAGAGCGATAAGAAATGAAAAAGGCAGGGCAAGGAGGAGGAGAGCTAAAACGAAACAGAAACAGGTAGCAAAGTAAAGAATCTGACAGTATTTTGTAGCCACACCAAGCATGCATGGAATAGCTGCAATTACAGAGAACATGCATCGCTCGCTTCGCTATTTTGTGCTATTAGAGCACATCACTAGTATACATGCCAATAGGGAAGTGTGCACTACACACACATCAAAGTTTGTTACATACATGATTGTATAAAATTTAACTTTAGCTAATGTATTATGTGAACTTTCAAAAGTTTGGAGGGAGGGGAGGATCCCAGGGGTAGCCCCCCTCTATATGAAATACTGGCATACAAACAAACAAACTGTACCCCATAAGCAAAACACTTGCTCTCCCACTGGAGAAAGGAAAGAAACGTTATATGGATGGTGACCAAACTCATTCCTTCATATGTGGTCAGTAAAGGTTCTGGCCAATCAGACTTCAAATCACCTCCTCTCTATCATTCATCTCATCAGCATGAAATAATAGACTGACCTTTACAGAGCCTTCCACTGTAGCTTCTCTACAATTAAAAATATAAGGTATACATGAAACGGCTTTCTCAATGTATCATGACTGACTACACCTTACCCATCCTTAGGCAGTGAATACTTGGTATACGGAACCTGCTGCTTAGTCTACAAACAAAAACAAATGGCAGATTAAATATACTCGTATTAACATAATGGGAAGTGAAGCTACTGACAAATGAACAAAAAATTTGGCATAACTTTGTGTATATTTACAAACTAACTAGTTACTTCCTTTATCTGATTCATGCAGGCCAACCTAATATAAGATATACATCAGATTAGGGGCATTCTTCCATTTAACTACAAATTAATAGCAGAAAAGTTCCACGAGTTCGACGTCAAGCTAGTTAACGAGTAGTGTGCACAACTAACACATAATCAAATTCCTTACTTTCTTTTCGTCAGTGCTAACTTGCTGCCCCTGTAACAGAGTATTCCGCAATAAACACAGCACACTACGAAAGGAGGCCTAACCAAATCACTCACCATTACATACAGCCAACCAACAAGCTGTTTATCAAGTCAAATTCGGTAAGGTGATATTGTTTATACGTCATTGTTTATACGTCATTGTTTATACGTCATTGAGTACGGTATCGTCAAAAGTGTGGACTTGTTCTGGCAGGGATGAATTATTAATCATTAAAATTGCTGCACCCTATTTCCTCCCTGGAAACTGAGTTGAATTGAAAGAATTGTTTCTAGCTAAGTTAATGTATAAATAATTTTTTTGTGTACAAAAAAAAAACAAACTACATGATATTGACTATATAAGTTACTAGCTTTTTGTATATAAATAATGTAAAGTGAACTGGTTGCATAGAATTTTTGTTTGTTTTGTTATCCTTCATCACTCAGAAACAGGATCTTGGCCAGGGTCACAGACCAGGACTCTTTCCTTGTTGCCATAGTGATGGTAGACTATTGTGGATGTGACAGTCACTGATAGTTTCTTCCCATATTTTCTCGAGATAGCGTACCAAATAGCAGCCAGAAATTCAGCAGCAGGACGGCCATGCTCTAAATAGAATACCTGATCTCCAACCTCCGGCTAAACAAAGCACATTCACATAATTGTAGCAATGAAAATAGTATGTATAGCTAGCTATGACAGTAAAATTGGAGGTGAAATGACATTGCTTTTAGCTATTATATAAGTCACTACTTTTTAGCTATGAGTCTATATAATTATCAGCTGGTAATATCAACACTGAGGACTGCTATTGATGCCCACCTTGCAATGAAACACCAGAGCTTGATCATTCCCAGGTGAAATTGAGAATCCAGTGACATCTTCCAGAGAGATGGGAGCTTTCTTAGTGAGTCGGAAACTATGTACATCTAGCCGGTACAGGTAGTGATCACACAGAGCAAAAACGCGAGGATCTGGTTTCTCCTTCCTATTCAGTTTGATGATGTAACAAGAGTACAGTCTCTTTGTGTCTCCATTGATGCTCTGATAGGCACTCATCTGTAACAAAACGATTGTTAATGATCTTTACCTAGTCTTTTTCTCATCATGGTTAACTCACTTCTCTGCAAAACTTCTCCTTGACATTCAGCTCATCGCCAACCCAAGGAGTATCGTAACGACAATTTTGCTTTTTGCCCTTCAGCAAACTGTATGCTATTGTCTTCAGTCTGATTTCATACTACAAACATCAGGTACAATAGTTTATAGAAAATGTTCAACAACATTAGCTACATATACCCTTTCATCTTCTTTGAGGTTTTGTACTTTATGCAAGGCCCACCAGTTCTTGTGAACTTTCTGTAACATTGTAGCTCCAAGCTAAAAGGGGAAAAAACTTCATACTTAGTTTGTCATGAATTATGATATAATAAAAACCTTCAAGGCAGGAGGATGTTGCGGCCACTGCAAATATTTCCCTTTATCTGCTAGAAGAGCACACCCCTCAAACACTTCAGTCACTTTGTTGAACCAGGAGACAACGTGCATTCTCCTGCAAACATAATGAATAGAGCTATCATATAAGTTATAATAGTGTACGGAACACGTACCTATACCAGTACATGATCTTCAACAAAGCCAACATCTTGGGCATAGTTGTTCTCCAGTGATAGCCACGAGCCCATCGCTGAATTGTAATAGCCTGGAGACATGTCATTATTGTTTACATTTAAATATAATGTGTTTTTTGTTTGTTTGTTTGTTTTTTTAGCTGGAAACAAAGTTAGCGTAGGTCCTCAACTATCGGCCGAAATAATACATGCAAACATAAGGGCATAATATTATAGTCCCTCTATTATAAAACACTGTAGCCTATTGTTCCCCCATTTTCTTTATATGATTCAAAACATACACATCTGTATATACTGAGACCTTGTATTCACAACAGAACTAGGGGTAGAGATGTGGAATAGAAGAGCCAGGAAGAACAAGGTGTAAAGAACCACAATACAGACTGAAGCGGAATAAAATGCAGGAACCCGTGCCCATTCCGTACTTTTGACCAGTCAATAATTGAGGCTGGCATGTCGATAATAGATGGGGGTCAATAATTGAGGATTTACACTGATTATACATTGAATTGACTTCCTAGATAGCTGCAAAATATGCTTGTAACATAGATAAATTTCATAGTAGATGTGTAACTGTGAAGGAGAGTGGATACATTCAATAACCCTTAAATAGAGTAAACAGCTCAACTATTACTGAAAGTAATAGGTGATGAGAATTAGTTGCTGATGTAACCACTCCAGTCATACTAGATTCAAACTTACATGTTCCGGCAGTTTGTTGTGTCTGAGGCCCTCCAGAAAGTACATGGCCATGGTAGTTCGCACAAACAGCCTGGTCTTGCCATACTTTACCATCTTTTGAAGATGATAGTGCTCCACAAGATGCTCAGTTGCTTTTCTGTCACTCATCCTGTAGGTAGGCCAGAGATCTGGTACCAGTAGTTTGTATCTGCAATTAAGTAGAGCAAATCACAGGCAAACTGACAAAGCAATCCATCAAACTCAAACAAATATAGCATTTTCTTTGTCCATTTTCCTTCCAAAACTCTCACTTCTCTGTAAGGTGCTTTCAGCGCATAAGCTAGAGTTCATCTCAGTAAAAGATACTAGCTATATTAGGCCATTCACATGATAATGCCCTCTGCCAACTGGATGTGTTGGTAGTTTCAAGGAGTCCATTATTGTCATAACCATTCAGAAAGCATGTCTTTCTCATCTAATTATACTACATATTTAATGTTCGGTACCTCGACATGAATTGTTTGTACTTCATTCTGAATGGGTAGCCGGCTCGCCTGACTTGAGTGTTCTCCAACAAGCCTAGACATCGCATTTGATGAGTCATCAACTCAACATCATAGATTTCACTGGACTTCTCATGGTTAGGCATCATGCAGCGGATGTAATGAGGTGTCTAATGAAATTAAAACACGTGAAGTTAAATTAACCTTAGGAGTATAGTATACAAAATCAGTTTAACTCAATTGAATTATTTATATTTCTTAGAGAGAGTTTCTGACAAACATGTAAGCTCAACTGTCCAGGACTAGATTATAATTTAATATCATGAGACGCATACAACAATGAAGACTGCTCTATTCAAATCATTTTGACAAAAATCTCTTTAAGAGGATAGAAAATGGATCAACCAATTGACAGAATGATAGTATTGTTAAACTGTTCTCGTTTTCAATACTTACCTGATTCTGCAGCAGTTCAACCAAGGCACAGACATCTTGTTTAAAGCTTGTACCGAGTGATACTGGATTCTTGTTAACTTCAAAAGGATTTGCTCCCTAGTTTGAAGAAATACAACATCTATATGCTTAAAAGAAAACTATACTTATATGACATCAGAAATACCTCTGGGAAAAGAGTCTGAAGGAGAGGGACTCCAGTATTATACATGGCTATTTTCAAATCTTGAAACTGTGAATCCTATTTAAACATAAGCTTTTGAAATAATGATAAAGTTGGCATAGAATTTGAAACCTTGTTCTTGTCAACGAATCCTTCAATGTTGTATTTGACTGTGCCAGCATAGTGATTGATTTCAAACTCCTTGTGAAATAGGAGATCTTGCCTCCCTTGGGCATTGCTGCCATAGTAGCTGTTTGAGGACAATACCTTATCCATGTGAATCATGCAGCGCTATATACAGACAAACATGCAACATGCAGGAGGATTAAAAAGGATAAAAACTCGAAAAGGTTGGTACCTCTTCGCCATCATCTCCAGGCTGAATACACTCATCATCCACAATAGCATAGATACCCTACAAAAAAACAACAGCAAAAAATGTTTGGTCACAAGCTCTATTGTCTGAAGTAACTTTGAACTGACTGTTTTTGGAGCATCTATCATAGTGCAGATAGACTTATTGTCAAAGTACTCAATTTTCACCCAATCAAGACCCTCTTCTTTGTAAACCTCTTGCTCCTTGCTCAAAACCAGTTCAATAAAGAGATGTTGCAGTTTCTCATTGCAGTAGTTAATACAGAGCTGTTCAAAACTGTAGCCGTCAGAACAATGACAAAAGAAACTGTCAATAGCCAGACACAATTCTTTCTAGAAATTAATACAAGTGGGTACCTGTTCATTCCAAAGATTTCAAAGCCATAGACATCCAGCACACTGACGGCAGTAGAGGGCATTCCATCGGGCAGATTAGCAGAAGCTTTAGTATTGATGCATGTAATGATCCAATGAAATATTCTCTCATAAATAGCCTGCAGGCAAAAGGAAACTATATGTGACATTTGTTTGCTTTGTTCAGGTAACTTTAACCTTGGCCAAAGCGTCACGACTGTAAGTGGCTCCAGATGGAGAGAGGTTAGAGTATACCTGCTCCTTCTTAGAAGCAAGAACTCGTCTTGTCAATGTATTCTTAAGTTCTTCTGGTTCCATATTCAGCAGATGAGCAGAGTTAGCCAGAGCCTCAAGGTTTGTTATCACACTACCACTCCCATCTTCATCGGAATTGAAGTCGATGTTTCCCAAGTGAAGAATGGCAGCAAGAAGCTTATGAGTAGCATTGATGAGGTCTTGACTGATCCCAATGGCCTGCAAGTTAAGAAATACGTATGTGTATGGCTAGTACATCAAAGTGGAAGAATTGTCTTACAATTTCAAACTTATTATTCAACTTCGACACCCAACTTTTAGTAAAAATTTTAAAATCAGTATAAAAGCCAAGATAATAAATAATCTGTAATCCTGACTATTTAAGTTGTTGGGGTTTTGACAATATTCCACATGCCAATACTACCTTGAGAGGCACTGTTTGCTTCAATATTGAAAGTTGTTGATGACAGACTTATTTACTAACACCATGCTTACATAATGATACTGTTTTTCACACATTATTAAATATTGGTTATCTCACTATCATTGCGTCATTGGCTTCCTGAAAATTCTGGCTGTCTCTCTCTAACAATTCGGAACTATCTTCTGACTTTGGACACAAGTAAGCATATTTAGCCGAGTCTCTGTCCAGTTTCAGTTCCTGTAGAGTTTGTGCTTCAGCTCCTTGCAGCAACTAGAAATTGTTATAATAACAACATAATAATATAATGTGTGTGTATGTCTGTGCATGTGTTACGTGGTAAAAGGAATGGAAGTTTCTCTCTCCATCCTGGTGCTTCACAACTCTAGCCTTTTCTAGCATAAATGTCTTAACATGCCCTCCACGAGGTTGAAAGCCTAGGTCAAAGGTCACATCCATGTACTTTCCCTAAAGAATGTTCATGAAGATAACATTACATTTCTTGCAAGTGTTTGCACTCACAAATCTGGAGGAGTTGTCATTTCTGTTAGTCTTGGCATTCCCATACATTTCCAAGAGCGGGTTAGACTTGATAAGAAGAGTCTTCACTCTCTCAACTTCGCTCATGTGGAAATTGATGCTTGCAATATACTGCATGATGACTTTGGAGTTCTCTGTTTTGCCCGAGCCACTTTCACCTGGTATGTGTGGAAACAGGTATGTGTCAATGCACATTTCAGTGTAAATACTTTCACTCTGTTAACAGCCCACTTTTCCCACAACACACGAATGGTCACGGTTCTATGACGAGACTGTGGTCAAGGTTCTGTATTGAGACAGAGAACTAACACACGTCCTAGTTAGCTTAACACAAAATAATCAAGTGCAAGCATATTTTGTGGCTTTGATGCTATTTTTGACGGTCACTAAATAAACTAGACAATCCTACTAATCTCAGTGCACTTGTGGAGGCAAGCATTGTAGAAGCTGACACATAGCTATGTGTTTTTGTTAGTTTTGATATTGCATTATAAGTCTACAGCAATCAGTGATTCCAGCTGAAAAAACATTACTTGTAGCAGAGAGAAATACTATGATGCAAATCCTCAGTCCACACAAACTATGCAAGTTTCCCTCATTAGTGACAGCAGGTAGTGGCATTGCAAGCCAGTTCTTTGCAATAAAGTTTCCACTTCAAATGGAAAAGACACGAGTATAATAAATGTGGGCGGGGAACATGCAAGGATTGTTGATTGTAACGTAATAGTACCTACGTGATGCTAACTGCTTCACATTTCCTCAAAAATTGGCCCAAAATTCGTTCTGAGTAAAGTTCATGCCCTAATTCAACTTTTAATTGTCAGTAATCTCCAAAATAAAAGCATAACACAACAAATACACAGTCAAACAAACAGGATGACTATTATAGCCCATCGTGCATGGGCACTAAAGGTTTATAAAAATGAAAACACCTTATTTAATAGAATGGAAGTGGCACTTGGAAGGGGAGAATCTGAGTAATAACTCTCCGGCATTATTTTAATTGACTGACCAGTGATTAAAATGCAGGAACCTTTCCTGTACTTCTTCATGTCATGATATGCTGACTCAGCAACAGCATAGATGTGTGGTGGTCTTTCGTATGGTTCTTTATCCATGTATTCTAATATGCACTCCTCGTTGTAGATGTCCAGCTTCCTGTATGGGTTCACTGACACAATCACTTCCCCAATGTATGTGTACATCTAAATGTAAAGGTGACAAAAGCATAATCACTTTTAAATAATGATCTAAAAGTACTAATAATGTGACTGCTATGGTAAAAGCAAGTTTGGATTGAATATTATTATGAGGACCAGAAAAATCACATGTAAGGACCCTCAATAGTTGACTCACGAGGTCTAATAAATTAATAATAATAATAATAATAGTAATAATAATAATATTATTTTATTATTATTATTATCATTATTATAATAAAAATAAATAATAATAAAATAATAATAATAGTAAATAAATAATAATAAGAACATCAAATCCCTTTTAATATAATATATATATATATAAATTCTACTTATACAGCAGTAGATGTACAAAGCTACTTGTTTACTACAGCTGTTACTGTATAGGATGCAGTGATTCAGTTATGAATGATTAGTTCCTCAGTTCTACTTGTGATCTAAGGGAATTGCTTCCTTCTCATTTGTCATGCTGGATAGTTACAGATCAGTCATCTGTGCCGCCACAGTAGTGGTGTGTCCTATTCATCCATACCAAAATAGAACCAGTGTAGCTATTGACTTTCTTAAGACCTTAGCTTTTAAAGTAGCTATTAAAGGCTACCAACACACCATAATACCTAATAGTCTAATTATACAACAAGTTAAATATTAGTGATTGGATTTGACTGGAACCTTTTAAAGCTTACCTTTCCTTTCTCAAATCGTAGTTTTAAGTTTTCGTTAGCTTTTTCTTCAGTTACTTCATCCAAAAGCGTCAGATCAGAAATCCCAAATCCTTTCCCTTCTAACGTCGACATTTTGACTAACTATACGTTAAGCAGACAATAGTATGTATTTGTAATTCTAGACTAACATTTTCAGCTGTACACTCACTTGAGGAAGAATTATCCCGGTACGCTTGGACACCCGCAGTTAGCGGACACACCCCCCGTTTCTCGCTTTGGTGGGTGGGGCTGCTAATTAAAGTGTTCGGCCGCGCCCTCTCTCCACAACAACACGCGCACGGGCGCGCATTTGATGAGGCGTGCCGGGGTCTGACTACATTGTTGTATGCATTGTAATAGTATTCCATTACTTTATTACATTAAATTATAATCATTCTTGTTGCCATTGCCACAATAATAACAATACCACAACAATTACACTATTAGTAATAAAACTATAATTACTACTATAAATATATTGTTATTGTTATTGTGGTTATTATTATTATTTGTTATTATTATTATTATTATTATAATTATTATTATCATTATTATAATTATTATTATTATTATTATCTTCATTATTATCTTTGTTATTGTTATTATTATTATTATAACTATTATCATCATTATTATTATTATTATTATGAATTCCAGCTAATTAAAAAATATGCATCCTCCTTTATTTTGAAGTGTAGAAACATTGTGTTAACGAATTCTAGCTAATTAAAGAGTACGCAACAGTTTTCCCTCCTTTATTTGAAGCATAGACATATGTGTTAGTGAATTCTAGCTAATTAAACAGTTTCCCCTCCTGTATTTTGAAGCGTAGACACGTGTTAGTGAATTCTAGCTAATTAAAGAGTACGCAACAGTTTTCCCTCCTTTATTTGAAGCATAGACATATGTGTTAGTGAATTCTAGCTAATTAAACAGTTTCCCCTCCTTTATTTTGAAGCGTAGACACATGTGTTAGTGAATTCTAGCTAATTAAAGAGTACACAACAGTTTTCCCTCCTTCATTTTGAACTATGTCTTAGTAAATTTTAGCTAAAGAAAGGGTTTTCCATGCTGTATTTGGAAACAAGTCCTAGATATTGTGTACGATAGGCCATAAGCCGGGTACTGATTTCACAATGAGGTGGCGGCCAGTTTTGGTCAATTTCCTAGAAAAGAACAAATTACAGCAACTTATAGTACACAAACAAACTGGAAACAGGCTAAGAATAAGTCGTGAGGACCTTAACATAAGGAAAACACAAAAACAATGTGAGGAAAACTGCGGGATAAAAAGAAGAAGAGTGCTGTTGGCCATTGACACAGCTACACTGGATTTACAGTATACTGTCAAGTACTGCTAGATACTATACTGAGGGATCACCTTCAATCAAGAAGTAATTTGGTATACACACACAGCATTGTTAGAAGTTTTCTCTCCCCCTCCCCCTTTCCCCTCCCCTCATCCCCTCCCAAGACGTAAATTTTAAGAAAGAAAAATTGCTAAGAATGGTGTCATTGTGAAGCAACTGCTCAGTTTTGAGTCATATGATTTTGGGCCACTTCTGATGCAATCCACCATCACAAATTATAGGAGGGGAAAGTGTCGTATGCTCTTTAATTGATAAGGAGTCACTTCAGATCCGTCCACCATCACAAATTATACGAGGGGAAACTGTCGTACCTTCTATAATTAATAAGAAGTCACTTCAGATGCATATACTGTCACATAATATACAAGGGGAAACTGCCGTATACTATTTAATTAACTAGAAAATTCATTAACATATATGTTAACATATATGTTACAGACCAATTACAAACTTGGACTGTTTTAAAATGGTCCAGCCATTTTAAAACGGGCCAGACCGTTTAAAATGGGCCAGACCATTTCCAAACCTCAGACTGTTTTAAAACAGGTTAGACCATTTAAAAAAAAACAGGCCAGACCACTGGCCAGACTATTTTAGAACAGGCTGGTCAAACTATTCAAACCATTTCGAAGGGTGTCAAACCCTTTTTAAAAGAGTCAGATCATTAAAATGAGTCAGATAGTAAACCTGGCAAAAAACAAAAACAAAAACAAACTGCTAAATGTAAATAGGGCAGTTGCCAAAGCAGACCCAAGACACAGAACTCTTGTGTGTTCCTAAATATTTTTTTCTGAATAGAACTATTAAAAAAAAAAATTGAAGTAAAACAGATAGTCTTTGAAAAAGTTTGTTAATCTAAACTTCACTAATCCAAGCAATTTGGGCATGCCAATCCTATTAAAAACACACTTGATCGTTTGTGCGCGTGCATCTGTCACTTGTCCATCTGCTTAAAAGAATGTAACTGAAAAGACCTTGCAATAAACTTTTTAAAATGAAAATTTAAAAAATGCTCTCACACTCACAAATAACTAGTGCAGGAATACAGAGTAGTCATACCATTATAATTATAGGAAAGGCTACAGTTTATCAATCTATTAGAGCAATGAAAGCTGAGTAAGGTGGGTCTCAGTCATCTAGGGTGAAAACCTATAAGATAGGCACGGTCATTCAGTAGACATGGCTATGTTCTCATGGTCAGACAAAAAAGGAAAAAAAGACGGGTAAGTACACAAATTACAATGTGAGAAATGCATAAATGTGACAGGCTCCGCAAAATCCAGGAATTTGCTTAAAAAATTGAAAATCCTGATACTTATTGAAAATTACTTAACTTGAACCATATAACATAGTGTACACAGGATTTTTACTATGGACATTCAAAATGTGTGTAAAAATGGAGTGGGTTTGTGGTGTGCCACTTACTAAGAAGAATAGGCTTTTCTAAAGTACGGTAAGAATCACTTGAACAATAGTGAGTAATTAACCAAGGGTTCCATTATTTGTAGTAACCAACCTTTCGAGTAACCAAAAAACCCTGAAAACTTTGCTATTGTGGTAAGAATCACTTGAACAATAGTGAGTGTAATTAACCAAGGGTTCCTTTATTTGTAGTAACCAACCTATCGAGTAACCAGAAAACTCTGAAAACTTACATCCCACGCTTTATGTATTGCTAATTTCCATATAAGCTGAAAAGAAATAAAATGTTAAAAAAAAAGAATTTCTTCCAATAGTGCACTTGATGTGATACAAACTTTTTAAGCTTTGAAATTTGGCATAATGATAGAACAATTAATGTACTTAATAATAAGTGAAAAATTCAAAAATTCAGCAAATTTGACCACAGTCAGCATTTTTACTGTTTTACAGCTTTGACACTTGTGCCAAAATTCCTGGTTTTTGCAGAGCCTGTCACAAATATGTAATGAGTTTTTTCAAACTAAACATTTCACAAATTTGAACTCCCTCTTGGTCCCACTAAAGCATTCACCCACACAGATAAATATCAACAAACAACAAGTTAGATGTTAATGAATTATGTTGCTCAGAGTAATCTCTTTTTCCAGCTAGCTCTGTGCACAACAGATTCATTACAGAAAGGTCACTAAAAATAAGGGGAAATATATTACGTCTATGGAATTTTGAAAGGAGGGTTTATTTCTCTTTACCAATAGAGTGATATGATCTAAATCAGGCTATTATGCCAATAACCACATTCTTTTATTATCAAATTCAAACTATATTATAAATTACACAGGACACATTAAATTAAAGGAAAAATACATTTTCTCTTTTTACTCTATGTGTCATATTAGTATAATCATCTGAAGTCCTGCTTTTCTGGCTCACTTCCATCAGAAAACAAAACAAAAAAACTAAGAACAGAAACCTACCTTGGTGTCTATGTCCTTGGGCTATAAAATAGTTATAAACCAATAAGAATTGGTTTGTACTGCAATTCACAAACCCTCGCAACTTTGGCTTCACCCTCATGTCTTGGGATTTGTAATCACATACAAACTCAATATTGGTTATAACTATTACACATAGTACTGGTAGCACAGTAGGGTATTCAATAAATTTAGATCACGTTGAACCACTGTACCTGTTAAGACATGAGTAAGTTAAAACAGTATGAGTGTGTCTAATTTTTTTTGACAGTCATTTAAAAACTTCACAAAAAATTAGAAACTGCAATGTATTTTCTGCAATTTTTTTAATGTAAAGTGCTTTAAAAAAATGTGTTTGTTTTGTGTAGCTTGATAAGGATTGTACAATAAACTTGACGCTAAATTAGTCATACCCCCCATGATATCAGTAGTATAGTCTTAGTGTTTGCTGTTAAGCTCTTACAACAACTGCTATACGATGCAGCAAGATGTAAGGACACAAATGCATGTAAATTAAAGCTCCATGTACTTGCATTGTGCACTTATTTCAGTTCAAATTCTAGGAACAGTGACATTATTTCTCAGAGGTGACAAGGCAACACATTTGTCAGAGTGATTTAACATTTGATCTCAAGACTCTGGCTCTGGTGTGACGCTGCCTGACATCGCTACCACCATAGCTGTCTCCACGAATGTCACGTCACTGTCAGCTTTGTCTGAATCCACATCATGTGGTTGAACTTTGACACAAAGGACTGCATTCGTGGCTTCTCTGGTGGACTTTTCTCGATGCAGCATCGTGTGGTGTTTATTGTGGCATGTTCAGCAGGTGTACTTGGAGGGGCAATGCGTGTAGCCATGTCCATCTCCTAGACGTTAGTACACAATCGCTTCTCCCAAACAAACTTGTTTCTTTTGTCTACGTCATAGTGGGCGAAAGGTTGACACCGAACTAAGTTGTGCTTGTCTGTGCACAGAGGGCACTTGATAACTGGCGGCAATTTATTCGGCTTGGTCTTGGCTGAGCTGTTGGCTGGTGATGTGGAAGTGGTTCCAGAGGCGTCTGGTGCCATTTGTTTGACAAGGTTTCTGATGTATTCCTCGGCATCTTCTACTTCTTCAGGGGTCAACTGTGGTCAAACTCTCTGTGGTGATATACTAACACAATGTAAACAGCAAGATTTCTGGAGGGTACGCTTACTGTCTACTATATCCTACTATATTCGGCAACAAGTCGAAATATTACGTTAAGTTTTAATTAACAATATTATTAGTTGTACGAACGAGAAAATTTGCTATTATTATAATTATTTCAGCCGAGAATGACTGAATCATTAACATAGTAATTATAGCACATCCTCATTCTGTTATGCCTTGCAGATAAATCATCTAAGGCACTTGGAAATGGTTTGTATTAGAATTGTGGGTAGGGTATGGACCTATGCTACATTTGTATAGGCTAAAATACAAATAGAACAAAAACAAAAATAAAATAAAAACAGTCAACAGCGTAGACTAATATGTTATTTTGATCACTGCAAAAGATAATTGGTGAGTGAACCACTATAAGGGATGTTTATGTCAATTATTTCAGCTGTCAATTATTTCAGCTTTTTATTCGGCTGTAAACTATAATCACTTAAATGACAACATCTGGTACATGACAATAAGCAAATGATGGGTAATGACATGATTAACACAATAATGAAGAGGATGGCTGCAACTGCAGGATTGTCTGGAAAGAAAACAAACCATTCAGCAAGAAAAACGATGTGACTTGTCTCACAAAACATAATATACCAGAAACTCAAATTATTCAATTAACTGGACATAAAAATATGCCAAGTCTCAACAATTACAAAAAGGCCTCACTAGAACAACAAAGTGGCCGGAGTACATTGTCAGGCTGGTTAGGGTATGGCCTGACCACTTTTTGGGGATGACATTACATATTCATGGAGAAAAAAAACAGACTTTGGAGTCATATTTATAAACACTTTCATTGCAAACAACGATCACATAAGAAAGATTATGTGTCATTGTTACTTGCAGTGTAATTCTTTGTCATTTGATTAAAACACATGTCCAGTTAAAAGTGGCACATTTCATTACATATCTCTGTGTACTGGCCACACCCATGACCGCACCTTTTCTTGGCCTGACCACTAAAATGGATCTTTCTCCAGCTCTGTATGTCTTGAGCTCATTCAATTTCTAGTATTTCATCAATAATGGTACTGCAAATCAAGACTTGACGACTCAGTCCCTGCTTGCTGGACCAACACTCATTGGTTGTACAATCAATCAGGCCCGTAGCCAGGATTTTTTAAAGGGGGGTTACTTGAACTAATTTATACATAACCACACCCATTTAATAGGAAAGTAACCACACCCACTTAATACCACACCTGTTTTATTACCACATAGCTACTCCACACCCAGTTAATAGCCACATAGCCACACTTGCTTAATAACTACTTAACTACAATTGAAATAATTAAGTTGCAACTGATATCATGTTAGTAGTGATAATTAGAAATTAAATAATAAACTTGCTTTTTCCAGTTTACGTGGATGCTTTTGTATAAATGTTTTACATATTTCATTTATATCCAAGTCAGTGTAATTAACATGAATAATTGCCAAACTACTAAGTCTTTCTTCACTTTGAGTGGACCTCATATAATTGTTTAACCGTTTCAAAGTGGAGCCTGATCTCTCACAGGAACATGAGCTCAATGGGAGCGTTGCAAATAGCTTCAATATTGTCCAAATGTTAGGAAGACTCTGTTGAGGACATTTCTTCAGCGACTTGGCAATAGTGTCAGGACGTTCACTCTTTGGTATGAGAAGCCATTTTGATTTCCATGTACTCAATACAGCTGCTAATTACATTTCTGAATACAGCTGTTGTTTTTAACTCCAGCAAGCTAAGAAAATTGAATGTATCTGTGAATGTTATTTACAAAATACTGTAGTAATATTAAAAGGTATATCCCAGCAGTGTGTTAGCTGGAGCTACAACAGCTTTAAAAAAAATACTAGTTTTTCAGAGAAGCAAAATGTCTAGCTATGAATATCATTAATTTCAAAGGGGGGTTACTGGTAACCCCCAAAAACCCCCCCTGGCTACGGGCCTGTCAATATTGGCTTTCCTACAGCAACACAGATACCAAGTTTCATAATGTCCACAGCATCTAAAGACACACAATAACAAGAGTGATAATTCACTAATAGATAAAAGAATAACACAATAGATATGTCGAAATGATGTATTTTTATTAACCATAAAAAATGTATTATGAAAACAGAAAATTGGAATTAGCCCCAAGGGGATGCAATAAAACTTTAGAATGCCAAAGGGGATGTAATGGTAAAATATTGGGGTAGTTTGATTTGTATTAATCTCTATGGGACTACCTGAGTTCAGTACATGATAATAATATTTATTGTCACTATAATTGTGGAGCTGCCCACAAGAGGATGAAGAATAAAGAGATATTATCATATCACACACACTGCATAATCACACCTGTAACTTACCTAAACTGTTCTAAAACATTCTCTTAGCTAGTGTGCTCTCACCTAATGAGCACAGTCAGTGCCTCGTTTCTTTTTATGTTACACTTGTGGATGGATGGCCATATAATATTTAACTATCCCATCATATTTCCAATAAGTCTTTGGTTGTAATTACCTTCATACACAGTATCAGCTGTAATATAGATCGACTCTGGTGGCAGTTATGCATTTCTGAGGGCAATCCGAGTAGCTATAAAGTCTACATCCTCAAACTCAAAGGTGCCCCACAATTTTATTATTATTATCGTTATTTTATTGTTGTTATCATTTTTATTATCATTTTTATTATTTTTTTATTTTGTTGTTATTGTTAATAATATTATTATGGCAATGGTAACAATAAGAACAATTATAATTATATGATAATATGCAAAACAACAATGGAATGCTAGTAAATAATGGCAATGTTTACAAAAATGTTATGTTGATGCTGACAACAATAAATGAGTGCTGTTTGGGGTTATCTTTGCTAAGTAATAAATCTTTCTCTTCAACTTATTGACACTGAAAGAGAAACAAGAAAGTACTATAGCTCTATTATAGACAAATTTTTCATGAAGTCCAGGCATGCGCGCTCGCCGTGCGCGAGTTTTTCGCAAATTTAGTCCGGTCCGTGGGTCCGGTCCAGTCCGTGTTTTAGTCAGACCCCGTGCCAACACCACGTTTATGGGCGGAATTCAGAGCTGAAGGGTTTTTACTGTATCATAACAGAAAGAACAAACCATAAATCATATCAATCAATACAAGTAAAGCAGACACAAAATGTCATTTCCAAACTACTCTACTGGACTTCTTTGACATGCCAAGATTCTTTACACTGCCAGTGGATGAGTTTCCAGCTCTCCCTCTTCCCCTGGAAAGAACTTGTTTTGAGGATGGCTGTCCTACTTTCTAAACAAAACAAAAAATGGAAAGAATGATAATTTATTTGCCGATATAATACAAAACAGCCACCGAATCAAAATGTCAAGTATGTATTGGATAAAAGCTATCATCGTAACTTACTTGATATTTAAATCCTCGCTGCTCAGCTTGCTGATGTCCTTTGTTGCCAAGTGATCCAACAGGCTTCCTTTGGGGGTTGCTTGAGGACAGCAATGTTTCAAGAAATCCAGATTGAATTAGCAATGGATTGTAAGATGGCCAGTGCTCCAGCTAACACACACACACACACACACACGCTAACACACACACACACACACACACACAGTTTTTTTGCCTCTAGTTTTCCTGCAGTTTAGTATTACTCAAAAATCAAAGTGTCTTCCCCTTTTTAACAACATGTGTGCTTGCATTTTTACAATGAAAAATAGATTTATAAATTTGTTTCTTGAAGTCCATAGAACACATTCAACATAAAAACTTACTGGCAGCTAGCTATACTTTATCAACCTTTTATACCAAAAATACAACAAAAAAAAAACTGTAGATTTAACTTACTAGCTAAATCACTGTGAGTTGGACAGTTGGAAAAAAAAGATATACCAGTTAAGTCTGTAACTATTTTTTTGTCACTTTACCAGATTCAAAGAAGATTCCATATTACTGAGGGCTACTGATCCTGGAGCCTCTTCTGGAGCTGTCAGATCTATTGGCAAAAGCAACTCTCTTGGGGCAATGGATTTGATCAAAAATGTGCAGGTACTAGAAGGAAGTATCAGGAAATGAGGTGAAAAGGAAGGCGAAGAATTTCTTTCAGCACGAGCAATCAACCCTAGATCCTAAATGCATACACATACATATGTGTGCACACACACAATAATAGTAATAGTAAAAATGATGAAGCTCTTTCATGTTCACAATCTCTATGGAATATTACTATAACAGCCAGCATGTTTCACTTCAGTAAATTAAACAAACAACAACAACAACAACAACAATAACAACAACAACAACCTTTTCTGAGAGCAATTTACAAATGGAGTAAAATTGTTGCTGGTTTATTTCCAATTCCTCCCACTCCAATTTCCAGCAAGCAGTGGGTCTCATAATCAGTGGCACTCCAAACACTACTGACTCACAAACACTCTGCAGATGTAACATGAGTGAAACACAGTCATGAACTTACACTTCATTGCACAGCATAACTAACACTGGTAGGGATAGTGGCTATGACTTTCAATTGATAAGTAGGCAAAACTAATTGACCTTTCCCACTTGAAGTCATCCCTGACACAGGTGGAAATGGATGCAATGTCTGTAATACATAAAGTGAGGGCATGGTTAATATTGTAACACATCTAGGCACATGCATACAGACAATATATTGACCCATACACAATAGTTAAATTGCAACATACCAACAACACTGAATAATTTTCTGGGCACTCTGATCCCATGGGGTTCAACAAATTAGATATTTGAAAAACGTATCAGCTACTAAAACATTACTATTGAGGTCCAGTCCTAGACTAGACAGTTTACTCACAAATGGGTCTCCTAGCTTTGTGTCGAAGCACGCCGAGGGATCCAATACTCGTTCCTGGAAGTCACACTTGATCTTAACTTCTTTATGATGGGTCACATCAGCACCAGTTGCACTGTCTTCCCATATACTAGTGCTCTCCCTGTCACCTAGTAGTTGATTACTGCTGTGAAATGGCAATTCAAATTTAAAGATAAGTATTTTGCTCCTACTCTCTTGGCCTAATGCAGTAGTAGACAAAGGAGGCAGGATAAGATGCAAATGTTCCTGGTCAGTACTACAGTCATGAAGCCAAGCATGGAGAGCATTTTGAAGGCTAAGAGTATCACTGTCTACTACTGTGATGTCGAGGATACTCAAACCTAAAAATTTAATCGGTATTTGACATAGCCATTACTAAATGTTATACATAACAAGACTCGCCTAAATCTGATATGCCATCCAGTGTACCATTCTCTTTATATGCCATTTGACTATCCCATACATCTTCAGTTTTACCAATGCTGCTTTGAGGAACATCCTCTAAAGGGTTATTGGAATTACTGATAATTACAACATTAATCTTTCTCAAGTGTTGTAGGTCAAGTTCACTTGCAAATGAATCTACTAGTGCTTGAATATAATGCTCTGACCGAGATGTAATAAGAGTTACTTCTAACTGAGATAGAACACTGGAAGTGTCCTAGAAAAGAAAATATTATAAACATTTAATAATAGTAGCTTGCTATGCTTAAATTGTTTTAATATCAACACATGCAAAATATTAGTAGTGGAAAAAATATGTAATAAGCTAGCTTTCATGTCATAGACTATACATACCTGCTTTACTCGAGATATCCTACCAAATTGCATCAAGGATTCCTTGAGGCCATCCAAAATGCAATATCTAGCATCCATTTTTCTGGTCAGTACTGACCTAGATAAACTTTTCAGTTCATTCACAGCCAGCATCAAACGTGAGAAGTTCCCACAAATAGGTTGCAAAGGGAACAAACACTATTGTTTGCAAGTACATGTAATAATCAATAGAATATCAATGAGAACATCATTTTATTACTTCAGGAAAGTTGCCAAGAGCAAAAATACTGAGAAGAGGAACCCTGGGAGGTCCTTGGAGGTGATTAAGAAGAATGAATAAATTTGAAAGAGATTCATTGATGCTATGGGAACCCACACTGCCCAATGGATGAGAAAAATCAACTAGAACAGATCTAGCTGCAAATAGAATATAATTATAAGAGCACTTTAAACCTGCAAACGACATTTACCAGGCTGTCTGAGGAAAGACTTTCTGTTCTCCTGTTTTCTCGCCATTGTAACGACTACCCTTTACCAGATTTTTTTCCCCGCTGCAGTTCTTCCGCTGTCACGCGCGGGTTACTCTGCGCAGATTACTCTGCGCAGGTGTTGTTACTCGAACTCAAAACTAGTCTGGCGTAGCCGACCCTTTACCTTCAGACTAACTCAAAACTACACTGTGATAGTGCACAGTGTATGGTTTGCACATTTTACAGCACGAAAAAATGGAGAATTTATGACCATTAGCTAGTTATAAATGAGGAATATACAGATAAACAGATGTTAGCTACTAATTAGTACTCTTGTGGTGCAACATGGTTCCACTTTCTTTAACTTCTTTAATAGCTATCTAACTAATCTCTATCAACTTAAAAGTTATAGCTAATCAATGAGACCTATATAATGGTCATGATAGTCATTTTCATGAATTCGGTCAAGCAGCCTGTGGATGAAGGGTCCATTGATTTTTCAATGTTTGTCAAGTGACTTGATCTTATTCATTTTAGTCCTGTTTGTTGTAGCTAACGTTGTGCACACATTCCAACCAAGCTCAAGCTCAGCAGTCAATACATACATAGCTATTTTATATACTAACAGAAGTTAGGGTTGACCAAGTAATTCAAATAAGCCACTAATAACTTACTGCTCACAAAGAAAGGAGTTTCCTATGTATCAAGGCTGTGTAATATGACATTCTTGAGCTATACTACAACATATGACTGTTTGATACTCATGAAATATGACTGATAATCAGTCACAAATTCAAAATGACATCCTTGACAGCAATGACATGAATAAAATTAATGCACTCCAAATATACTATTACAAGGACCGTGATGGTCTTCATATTTATAGACACCCGAGTTGACCCAATAGTTAATAGCTTATATCATTATAGACACCCGAGTTGACCCAATAGTTAATAGCTTATATCATTATAGACACCCGAGTTGACCCAATAGTTAATAGCTTATATCATTATAATGATATATTCTTTAAGACTTTATTTGCCAATAACGATTATAAAAAAAACACATAACATTGCTCCATAAATGGAAATCTAAACAGGGAAGAAATTATACCAACATAATTATTTCTAGTACATGAAAAGGTTAATCATAAACTAGGTCAGAAATTGGTTTTATTGTTAATAAAAAAAATTGTCCTCAGAAGAAGCTTGTCACAAAGAAAAACATGGAATATCTGAAATCTAGATTGGCTCAAATATTCCATGACAGCTATTGATATACTCTATTCTCATAGCATTGTTTAGCATGGTCAGATTCACTCCCCTCATCTGCCTTCCTGCCTGTCCAGTGGCAATCTTCGTGCTCCACAAGGCACACTCATAGCATTCCTTGATGGTATGTCTGGCCACTCGTGCGAGACTCCATGTTACATCGTTGACGCTGTCCGTGGCCATGTACAGCTTCAACTGTTGTGAGATGTCTTGCAGCTGATGTGTGGAACAGTTGAAGTTGCCATACAAACTGGACAAAGTCTCCTGCAACTAAAATTGATTACAAGTAACTACGGGTCTGCAATGTGTGCGTGAACTTGCGAAATAACACAAATAACATACACAGTACATGATAAATACATTTGACCACCTTGCCTTGTTCTCTATGCGATTACCCTGTAACTATCTACATTACCAAACCATAAAGAATACACGAACATTATGGGAACTGTGAACTTTGGGAACTGCCAGCAGCAATTGTAATAATGCCATGAGCACATTTTGCTATACTAGAATTTGTGCTGTTCTAATTTCCACTGTCTGTGGATCCAAATATTCTCACTGTCTGTGGATCCAAATATTCTCACTGTCTGTTATTCTCACTGTCTGTGGATCCAAATATTCTCACTGTCTGTGGATCCAAATATTCTCACTGTCTGTGGATCCAAATATTCTCACTGTCTGTGGTTCCAAATATTCTCACTGTCTGTGGATCCAAATATTCTCATTTTCTGTGGTTCCAAATATTCTCACTGTCTGTGGATCCAAATATTCTCACCGTCTTTGGTCCATTCCTGAGGACAGTGGGAACCAAGTTAGGAATGAAGGAACATTTGATATACAGGGACACTGAGAGCACCAGGTGCACTGGAATGAAGGGAACATAGGGACTGCACAGTATGATTGCCAGGTGCACGATAGGAACACTAGAACAGAGGGAATACCAGGTACACTGGAAAAGAGGGAATGTCAGGTCCATTAGATCTAGGTACACTGGGAATCGTGACTAGCTACAGCATATGCTGGGAATCCAGAGACACAGCTTTTTCCTAGATCAGCAGCTTCAACAAAAGTATAGCAGATTGATTATTTTGTATGTTAAACAATTCTCAGGACACATACTCAAAATACCATTATTATATACTATTACATTGTTCTTGTAAATGACTTACGTAATCACAAGCACTCTCTTCGATGAGACGAGAAGTAAATCCGACCACTGAATGAAATTGGCTGTTGTCATAGAAATGACCTTGTTCCATATCTCTTTGTAGTAGAATAAACTGCACCAGTGAGTCTATCAACTTTATTCTATCTGAAGACATTCCTTGAAGTATATAGGTGGAATTGCTTGAATACTTCATCAAATATAGGAAATAAATTACAAAAATAAATTTGTAAGACATGCCATGTACTATTATAAAGCTACCGGCCACTAATTATATATAGACTAGTCAGTTACTGACACTACTTAATATTGCTCAGATTTTTAATTGAATAATAAATGAAACGATGCCAATCAATACATCATGTTTTACAAATAGACCATACTTCGCTGATACACTTACTGCCTGCAGGCGAGATAGGAGTCTAATCTGCACACGAACACTGTCTTGGAGCATAGCTTCTTTGGGTCGATCAGAATAGTCCTTCAGCACTTGTGAGCAATCCAGTGGGTTAACTGGAGTGGACATGAGAGAAACAAACAAGAGAAGAAGGCCAGGCTTCATGATTGATGATGATGATGTCTTGATACATGATCTAAATCTACTGCCTTTTTTATGCGGAAACTCTCTTGCAACAAGGACATTTTGCCCACGTGAAAAGTTAGTAAAACTATATTTAGATTCACACCACCATAATAGTCCCACAAAATCATCGAGCCGTAGTATCCTGTCATGTTAATGGAGCAGCTACTCACACTCTGACCAGCCAATAATGCAAATTAACTGGTTGAATTAATACGCATTCTTAAATACGTATGTAACAATTGTATTATCCGAAGGAGAATTGTAATGTTTCTCTAATGGCCACTTACAACCTTCAAACGAAGGCTGATGGTAATCCATACCTGTATTACAGTGTTAAATTCATATGCACAAATGTTCCATATATTTCGTTGCAAAATAATTGTAGTGTGAATTTTGTCCCTACCAACAGACCAGCTTTCCACTGGTAAAAATTATCAATTTGAACTGTGCTAATATTAATACATAACATAATGTAAGTCTGTCATTACCCTGTCACCTTACTCTTACTGCAGCTAGTGCAGCTCTAATTGATACTAGTGTTGCTTTCTGTCTTCCCGAGTGTCTTGCAGCTACACTAGTGACAGCTCCTCCTCCTCCTGCTGTTCCACATGCTTTGCTCCTGCTGGGTGAAGAAGCTACACACATATTCTCCTTGGTGCTCCGGTCACAGAAATGGTCCTAGTCAAGCCTTTTTTAAAGAAAAAATGTTTGCCTCGAGGAGGCTGGGGCTAGGGAAAATGCAAAGTGAACAAAATAATCTACCAAACCAAGTTTACTCTAATAAGTACCCCTAGTGGACCAATTTTATATAACATGTTCAGAGTCAGAGGAAATGCTGGATGCTTTTCACTCACTCAAAGTTAAGGTTAGTAGCAGTGTTGATTTGTATATTCCTGTGTCACATGATTCATTTGTTTTATACACTGATGCATCTGGAGTAGGGGTAGGGTCTGCTCTATATGTTTACAGAAATGAAGCTGAACTACCAGTTGCATTTTACAGCAGACAACTGCAAGGATCTCAGAGAAGATATTCAGCAACTGAGTTGGAGTGTCTCGCAATCTACCTATCAATTCAACATTTTACTCCACTACTATATGGACGTCATTTCATTGTCAAGACAGATCACAAGGCTCTTGTTTCTATGCTCGAGTCAAAAGTCCTCAACAGAAGACTCTATAATTGGGTGTTGCGACTACAAGAATTTTTATTTTCTGTAATTCATCAACCTAGAGTGGAAAATAAAGTAGCAGATGCCTTGTCAAGACAAGCTTGGGAATCCAATGAGGGTGTCACTTTGTTCTGCTGAGGGCAGCAGAGATGTCAGTGTGTGGGAATGTGGGGATCAGTCCCACACATAAAACTATTTAAATCCATGAGAAACTTATTCTTAATTTGCACTGTGCTACTAGCTGGCAGTTGTGGAACATTCCTATTGGTCATTTGGAAATTGCTCTTGGCAGCTTCCTCAGGGGTATAAATAGCAGCTGCCATAGAGATTGTTTAGATATACCTTAGCAACTATTTTGTGTAAACTTAATAACTTTGTGGTTAGTTATTAAATCATTTGTGGTTCTATGTTATCTTGATGTTATTTAATGTATTATTCTTATTGATATTTAACTAAACTATCTGTTGAAGAATTAGAGACAATTATTAAGTATAACAGGATTTTCTTTTAAAGAAGGATTGGACTAAAACCTTCACATTCTTTCGCTTGCCAATAAAACCACATCCCCGATTTTCAATTGTGTGTCTCGCTCGCTTCACTCGCTCGCCAATTATACAGAAAATACTCTTTGGTTAGCAATTTTCAAATTGTGCCACATTTAGGAATCTACTAGGCTGTACTAGGCAACTACTCTAGTAATTGGATGACGACAGCTTTATGACAAATAGAAGACTTAATAGCTATCTAACTAATCTCTATCGACTTAAAAGTTATAGCTAATCAATGAGATCTATATATGGTCATGATAGTCATTTTCATGGATTCAGTCAAGCAGCCTGTGGATGAAGGGTCCATTGATTTTTCAATGTTTGTCAAGTGACTTGATCTTATTCATTTTAGTCCTGTTTGTTGTAGCTAACGTTGTGCACACATTCCAACCAAGCTCAAGCTCAGCAGTCAATACATACATAGCTATTTTATATACTAACAGAAGTTAGGGTTGACCAAGTAATTCAAATAAGCCACTAATAACTTACTGCTCACAAAGAAAGGAGTTTCCTACGTATCAAGGCTGTGTAATATGACATTCTTGAGCTATACTACAACATATGACTGTTTGATACCCATGAAACATGACTGATAATCAGTCACAAATTCAAAATGACATCCTAGACAGCAATGACATGAATTGAATTAATGCACCCAAATATACTATTACAAGGACCGTGATGGTCTTCATATTTATAGACACCCGAGTTGACCCAATAGTTAATAGCTTATATCATTATAGACACCCGAGTTGACCCAATAGTTAATAGCTTATATCATTATAGACACCCGAGTTGACCTAATAGTTAATAGCTTATATCATTATAATGACATATTCTTTAAGACTTTAATTGCCAATAACGTTCATAAAAAAAAACACATAACATTTCTCCATAATGGAAATCTAAACAGGGAAGAAATTATACCAACATAATTATTTCTAGTACATAAAAAGGTTAATCATAAACTAGGTCAGAAATTGATTTTAATGTCAATTAAAAAAATTGTCCTCAGAAGAAGCTTGTCACAAAGAAAAGCATGGAATATCTGAAATCTAGATTGGCTCAAATATTCCATGACAGCTATTGATATACTCTATTCTCATAGCATTGTTTAGCATGGTCAGATTCACTCCCCTCATCTGCCTTCCTGCCTGTCCAGTGGCAATCTTTGTGCTCCACAAGGCACACTCATAGCATTCCTTGATGGTATGTCTGGCCAGTCGTGCGAGACTCCATGTTACATCATTGACGCTGTCCGTGGCCATGTACAGCTTCAACTGTTGTGAGATGTCTTGCAGCTGATGTGTGGAACAGTTGAAGTTGCCATACAAACTGGACAAATTCTCCTGCAACTAAAATTGATTACAAGTAACTACGGGTCTGCAATGTGTGCGTGAACTTGCGAAATAACACAAATGACATACGCAGTACATGATTAAATACACTTGATAACCTTGCCTTGTTCTCTAGGCGATTACCCTGTAACTATCTACATTACCAAACCATAAAGAATACCAGGAACATTATGGAAACTGTGAACCTTGGGAACTGCCAGCAGCAATTGTAATAATGCCATGAGCACATTTTGCTATACTAGAATTTGTGCTGTTCTAATTTCCACTGTCTGTGGATCCAAATATTCTCACTGTCTGTGGTTCCAAATATTCTCACTGTCTGTGGATCCAAATATTCTCACTGTCTTTAGTTCCAAATATTCTCACTGTCTGTGGATCCAAATATTCTCACTGTCTTTAGTTCCAAATATTCTCACTGTCTGTGGATCCAAATATTCTCACTGTCTGTGGATCCAAATATTCTCACTGTCTGTGGATCCAAATATTCTCACTGTCTTTAGTTCCAAATATTCTCACTGTCTGTGGATCCAAATATTCTCACTGTCTGTGGTTCCAAATATTCTCACTGCCTGTAGTTCCAAATATTCTCACTGTCTGTGGTTCCAAATATTCTCACTGTCTGTAGTTCCAAATATTCTCACTGTCTGTGGTTCCAAATATTCTCATTGTCTGTGGTTCATTCCTGAGGACAGTGGGAACCAAGTTAGGAATGAAGGGAACAGTGGCACACAGGGACACTGAGAGCACCAGGTGCACTGGGATGAAGGGAACACTGGGGACTGTACAGAATGATTACCTGGTGCACGATAGGAACACTAGAACAGAGGGAATACCAGGTACACTAGAAAAGAGGCAGCGTCAGGTCCAGTAGATCTAGCTAGGTACACTGGGAATTGTGACTAGCTACAGCATATGCTGGGAATCCAGAGACACAGCTTTATCCTAGATCAGCAGCTTCAATAAAGTATAGCAGATTTATTATCTTGTATGTTAAACAATTCTCAGGACACATACTCAAAATACCACTATTATATACTATTACATTGTTCTTGTAAATGACTTACGTAATCACAAGCACTCTCTTCAATGAGACGAGAAGTAAATCCGACCACTGAATGAAGTTGGCTGTTGTCATAGAATTGACTTTGTTCCATATCTCTTTGTAATAGAATAAACTGCACCAGTGAGTCTATCAACTTTATTCTATCTGAAGACATTCCTTGAAGTATATAGGTGGAATTGCTTGAATACTTCATCAAATATAGGAAATAAATTACAAAAATAAATTTGTAAGACATGCCATGTACTATTATAAAGCTACCGGCCACTAATTATAGACTAGTCAGTTACTGACACTACTTAATTTTCAATTGAAATGAAACGATGCCAATCAATACATCATGTTTTACAAATAGACCATACTTCGCTGATACACTTACTGCCTGCAGGCGAGATAGGAGTCTAATCTGCACACGAACACTGTCTTGGAGCATAGCTTCTTTGGGTCGATCAGAATAGTCCTTCAGCACTTGTGAGCAATCCAGTGGGTTAACTGGAGTGGACATGAGAGAAACGAACAAAAGTAGAAGGCTAGGCTTCATGATTGATGATGATGATGTCTTGATACATAATCTAAATCTACTACCTTTTTTATGCGGAAACTCTCTTGCAACAAGGAAACTTTGCCCACGTGAAAAGTTAGTAAAACTATATTTAGATTCACACCACCATAATTGTCCCACAAAATCATCGAGCCGTAGGATCCTGTCATGTTAATGGAGCAGCTACTCACACTCTGACCAGCCAATAATGCAAAGTAACTGGTTGAATTAATACGCATTCTTAAATACGTATGTAACAATTGTATTATCCGAAGGAGAATTATAATGTTTCTCTAATGGCCACTGACAACCTTCAAACAAAGGCTGAAGGTCATCCATACCTGTATTACAGTACTAAATTCATGTGCACAAATGTTCCATATATTTCGTTGCAAAATCATTGCAGTGTGAATTTTGTCCCTACCGCCAGACCAGCTTTCCACTGGTAAAAATTATCAATTTGAACTGTGCTAAAATTAATACATTGCATCAAGAAGTACTGGAAACAATTCAAGCTTTGTAGCTTGTAAAAGAATTGGAAGCATTCTAACAGACTTACTGCCCTTGCTGAACTAGCTTTTTTTTAATTTTGTCTATTCAGGTTGTAATAACTTGAACCGCTAATTGTGTTTTATCTTTGTATTGTGGGTTATTGTATTGTTATTAGTTTTTCTACTTCTTGTTAAAACATAACCAAATATATCTGAGTTGCAACGACAATGTTCATTCTGTCTTTGTATTAGCCATTACATTTCTGTTCATTCATTCGATTATAAAATTTGATGATGATTTATTAAAAGTGAAAGATTGAGAAGTAGAAAATCAGCAAGATACAATACAGGTAGCTAGTCACTATATTTAGCTAGTCTTCCAGCTAGTGATAGCTAGGTAGCTATATCCAAATTTAAAAAAAAATCCAATTATGTATTTTGTTTCCAGTAATTTTTTTTGTAGAATAGAAATGTAGTATTAGCTAATGACTCTGCTGAAAGATAGCCAACACCTCTCTTTCTAATCATTTTCTCTTGCACTGTGCTGCACTGCCAGACTGATGACAGGAATAAAAAGTGACTATTGTGTTGTATGGAATTGAAGTTTCAAGTTAGAGATATGGACAATTGTCAATATTTTAGCTATCCCACAAACAATTAACTAATTTTGCAAGTTAAAGGATGCAGTGCCCCTCATCTCTGTCCTTTCTGTGTATTTTCTTCTTTTTCTTCTACCCATGATTTGTGATGGATAATGGTTAGCTAGCACGCTTTCCCAACTGAGTTCAGTGAATGAATGATACAGAAACCCTAGAGCCTAGGTAATGGGACAGAAAAAAAAAAAAAGAAAGAAAGAAAGAAGCAGATACATTATGTCAATAAGGCACTCTTTAGTTCTAGGTTTGGACGGTACAAAGTGTGCGCCGTGTGGAGATGACAGTTAGGATTCGAGCTTGACGTGGTACTTTTCTTCTCTCTCTCTTCTCCCTCCCGCTTTTTTTTTTTTTCATTACTGACACCCAAGCATATTATTATACAGAAGATACTCTTTGGTTAGCAATTTTCAATTGTGCCATGTTTAGAATCTACTAGGCTGTACTAGGCAACTACTCTAGTAATTGGATGACCTATGTTTGAGACAGCTTTATGACAATAGAAGACTTAATAGCTATCTAACTAATCTCTATCACCTTAAAAGTTATAGCTAATCAATGAGACCTATATAATGGTCATGATAGTCATTTTCATGGATTCAGTCAAGCAGCCTGTGGATGAAGGGTCCATTGATTTTTCAATGTTTGTCAAGTGACTTGATCTTATTCATTTTAGTCCTGTTTGTTGTAGTTAACGTTGTGCACACATTCCAACCAAGCTCAAGCTTAGCAGTCAATACATACATAGCTATTTTATATACTAACAGAAGTTAGGGTTGACCAAGTAATTCAAAAAAGCCACTAATAACTTACTGCTCACAAAGAAAGGAGTTTCCTATGTATCAAGGCTGCGTAATATGACATTCTTGAGCTATACTACAACATATGACTGTTTGATACTCATGAAACATGACTGATAATCAGTCACAAATTCAAAGTGACATCCTAGACAGCAATGACATGAATGGAATTAATGCACTCCAAATATACTATTACAAGGACCGTGATGGTTTTCATATTTATAGACACCCGAGTTGACCCAATAGTTAATAGCTTATATCATTATAGACACCCGAGTTGACCCAATAGTTAATAGCTTATATCATTATAGACACCTGAGTTGACCCAATAGTTAATAGCTTATATCATTATAATGACATACTCTTTAAGACTTTATTTGCCAATAACGTTCATAAAAAAAACACATAACATTTCTCCATAAGTGGAAATCTAAACAGGGAAGAAATTATACCAACATAATTATTTCTAGTACATGAAAAGGTTAATCATAAACTAGGTCCGAAATTGGTTTTATTGTCAATAAAAAAAAATTGTCCTCAGAAGAAGCTTGTCACAAAGAAAAACATGGAATATCTGAAATCTAGATTGGCTCAAATATTCCATGACAGCTATTGATATACTCTATTCTCATAGCATTGTTTAGCATGGTCAGATTCACTCCCCTCATCTGCCTTCCTGCCTGTCCAGTGGCAATCTTTGTGCTCCACAAGGCACACTCATAGCATTCCTTGATGGTATGTCTGGCCAGTCGTGCGAGACTCCATGTTACATCATTAATGCTGTCCGTGGCCATGTACAGCTTCAACTGTTGTGAGATGTCTTGCATCTGATGTGTGGAACGTTGAAGTTGCCATACAAACTGGACAAAGTCTCCTGCAACTAAAATTGATTACAAGTAACTACGGTCTGCAATGTGTGCGTGAACTTGTGAAATAACACAAATAACATACACAGTACATGATAAATACATTTGATAACCTTGCCTTGTTCTCTAGGCGATTACCCTGTAACTATCTACATTACCAAACCATAAAGAATACCAGGAACATTATGGAAACTGTGAACTTTGGGAACTGCCAGCAGCAATTGTAATAATGCCATGAGCACATTTTGCTATACTAGAATTTGTGCTGTTCTAATTTCCATTGTCTGTGGATCCAAATATTCTCACTGTCTGTGGAGTTCCAAATATTCTCACTGTCTTTAGTTCCAAATATTCTCACTGTCTTTAGTTCCAAATATTCTCACTGTCTGTGGAGTTCGAAATATTCTCACTGTCTGTGGATCCAAATATTCTCTGTCTGTGGAGATTTAAATATTCTCACTGTCTGTGGAGTTCCAAATATTCTCACTGTCTGTGGTTCCAAATATTCTCACTGTCTGTGGTTCCAAATATTCTCACTGTCTGTGGTTCCAAATATTCTCACTGCCTGTAGTTCCAAATATTCTCACTGTCTGTGGTTCCAAATATTCTCACTGTCTGTGGTTCCAAATATTCTCACTGTCTGTGGTTCCAAATATTCTCATTGTCTGTGGTCCATTCCTGAGGACAGTGGGAACCAAGTTAGGAATGAAGGGAACATGGGCACACAGGGACACTGAGAGCACCAGGTGCACTGGAATGAAGGGAACACTAGGGACTGCACAGTTGATTGCCAGGTGCACGATAGGAACACTAGAACTGAGGGAATACAGTCGAACCTCCGAACAACAGCCATGCATGGGGACGAACCCTTTGGCCTTTGTAGAGAGTTTGACCTTATTTCGGAGTTTTTTGGATTAGATAAAGTTCATTGTGGGGGACTGAATGAAAGGCTTTGGCAAAATCAAGAAACACAATTTCTGTGTGTCGCTTTGACTCCACAGAATTGAAAACTGAAGTATAGCTATGATAGAAGAAGTTGTTGAAGAGTGGATCTATTTCTGATAAAACCAAATTGTGTCTTTGAATTTTTTGGATATATAAAATCTATTATCTTAGAGTAGACTATTAATTCTAGTACTTTATGAAGAATGTTTAGGAGAGAAATAGGCCTGTAGTTGCTAACTTCAGATACACTTGCTTTCTTGTGGAGAGGAAATAATTTGTGTACCTTCCAGTCAGCTGGAATGGAATGAGATTGACAGTAAAGAGAAGAGAAACTGTATGTGCAAGTGAAGATGCGCAGAATTTGTAAATATATGGGAACGTAAGTTTAGCTTAGTGATATACGATATTGATGAATGTCTTCAAGGCACTTCACATCAGGTTAGGTTAGACAGTGATCAAAAGCAAGTGATATCAGTATTATCTTCACTCATGCCTGATATCTCTAAGCTTTCTGTTAGAGATTGCACGAGAATGGGTAAATATAGCCCTCAAGTTGTTGAGAACAACTGAAGTGTCTGTAATCCTATCCAACCGAAGTAAATTGACCAAATGAAAGGTGTATATAAAACGTTATATGACCCCTTCAAAGAGAAACTCTGAGAGTATTCTCTTAAAAGAGAGAAAGTCTTTGATTTCCTCTGGGGCAAACCCAAAGGACATTAAAGGTAAAAGCAACAAGCTTCTTTTGAATGGATCTGTCTATGGATCAGTCCAGGGCTCCTCTTTTTCACTCAATGTCCAGAATTCAATTCAAGTTTTTTCTGATTCGCATGTTGACGTGGATTTAGTAGATAGCACACGCTGTGGTCCAAGGAGAGAGAGTGAACAAAGGCGCCGGTTACGGCCTGGAAGTGCCCAGTATCTACCGCGTGTTCGGCCCACCTGTTTATGTCTGCCGAATGAGAGAACTAGTTAATAGAGGGACATTTGTAATGAATGTAAAATTAGTATTAGCATTCATTTAGTATTATGTCTTTTATTAAATTGAAAGGCACACAAGTCATAAATTAGTTAGGCGTGGCAAGCTAAAATTGAAAGGCTAGGCAATATGGAGGCATCAATAAGTTGGGTGTGGCTAACTGGCCGTCCCAAGAAGTAAATTTTGTACAAGACATTACATTTTGGGGCACACAACTTGGCCGTTGTCCGGAGTAGAGAGTCAACCGTTACTTGGAGTCAAAAAATCCATTACATACATGCAGAAAATACTCCGTTCCCAACGGTCTGGCCGTTGTTGAGAGTCTGACCGCTTCTCGGTGTCCCGTTGTAGGGAGGTTCGACTGTATACAGTATGATTGCCAGGTGCACGATAGGAACAACACTAGAACAGAGGGAATACCAGGTACACTAGAAAAGAGGCAGTGTCACGTCCACTAGATCTAGGTACACTGGGAATTGTGACTAGCTACAGCATATGCTGGGAATCCATAGACACAGCTTTTTCCTAGATCAGCAGCTTCAATAAAGTATAGCAGATTTATTATCTTGTATGTTAAACAATTCTCAGGACACATACTCAAAATACCACTATTATATACTATTACATTGTTCTTGTAAATGACTTACGTAATCACAAGCACTCTCTTCAATGAGACGAGAAGTAAATCTGACCACTGAATGAAGTTGGCTGTTGTCATAGAAATGACTTTGTTCCATATCTCTTTGTAATAGAATAAACTGCACCAGTGAGTCTATCAACTTTATTCTATCTGAAGACATTCCTTGAAGTATATAGGTGGAATTGCTTGAATACTTCATCAAATATAGGAAATAAATTACTAAAATAAATTTGTAAGACATGCCATGTACTATTATAAAGCTACCGGCCACTATTATATATAGACTAGTCAGTTACTGACACTACTTAATATTGCTCAGATTTTTAATTGAATAATAAATGAAACGATGCCAATCAATACATCATGTTTTACAAATAGACCATACTTTGCTGATACACTTACTGCCTGCAGGCGAGATAGGAGTCTAATCTGCACACGAACACTGTCTTGGAGCATAGCTTCTTTGGGTCGATCAGAATAGTCCTTCAGCACTTGTGAGCAATCCAGTGGGTTAACTGGAGTGGACATGAGAGAAACGAACAAGAGAAGAAGGCCAGGCTTCATGATTGATGATGATGATGTCTTGATACATAATCTAAATCTACTACCTTTTTTATGCGGAAACTCTCTTGCAACAAGGTAATTTTCCCCCCGTGAAAAGTTAGTAAAGATATATTTAGATTCACACCACCATAATAGTCCCACAAAATCATCGAGTCGTAGTATCCTGTCATGTTAATGGAGCAGCTACTCACACTCTGACCAGCCAATAATCCAAATTAACTGGTTGAATTAATACGCATTCTTAAATACGTATGTAACAATTGTATTATCCGAAGGAGAATTATAATGTTTCTCTAATGGCCACTGACAACCTTCAAACAAAGGCTGAGGGTCATCCATACCTGTATTACAGTACTAAATTCATGTGCACAAATGTTCCATATATTTCGTTGCAAAATCATTGTAGTGTGAATTTTGTCCCTACAGCCAGACCAGCTTTCCACTGGTAAAAATTATCAATTTGAACTGTGCTAAAATTAATACATTGCATCAAAAAGTACTGGAAACAATTCAAGCTTTGTAGCTTGTAAAAGAATTGGAAGCATTCTAACAGACTTACTGCCCTTGCTGAACTAGCTTTTTTTAATTTTGTCTATTCAGCTTGTAATAACTTGAACCGCTAATTGTGTTTTATCTTTGTATTGTGGGTTATTGTATTGTTATTAGTTTTTCTACTTCTTGTTAAAACATAACCAAATATATCTGAGTTGCAACGACAATGTTCATTCTGTCTTTGTATTAGCCATTACATTTCTGTTCATTCATTCGATTATAAAATTTGATGATGATTTATTAAAAGTGAAAAATTGAGAAGTAGAAAATCAGCAAGATACAATACAGGTAGCTAGTCACTATATTTAGCTAGTCTTCCAGCTAGTGACAGCTAGGTAGCTATATCCAAATTAAAAAAAAAATCCAATCATGTATTTTGTTTCCAGTAATTTTTTTTGTAGAATAGAAATGTAGTATTAGCTAATGACTCTGCTGAAAGATAGCCAACACTTCTCTTTCTAATCATTTTCTCTTGCACTGTGCTGCACTGCCAGACTGATGACAGGAATAAAAAGTGACTATTGTGTTGTATGGAATTGAAGTTTCAAGTTAGAGATATGGACAATTGTCAATATTTTAGCTATTCCACAAACAATTAACTAATTTTGCAAGTTAAAGGATGCAGTGCCCCTCATCTCTGTCCTTTCTGTGTATTTTCTTCTTTTTCTTCTACCCATGATTTGTGATGGATTATGGTTAGCTAACATGCTTTCCCAACTGAGTTCAGTGAATGAATGATACAGAAACCCTAGAGCCTAGGTAATGGGACAGAAAAAAAAAAGAAAGAATGAAAGAAAGAAGCAGATACATTATGTCAATAAGGCACTCTTTAGTGCTAGGTTTGTACGGTACAAAGTGTGCGCCGTGTGGAGATGACAGTTAGGATCCGAGCTTTACGTGGTACTTATCTTCTCTCTCTCTTCCCCCTCCCGCTTTTTTTGTTTTTCATTACTGACACCCAAGCATATTATTATACAGAAGATACTCTTTGGTTAGCAATTTTCAATTGTGCCATGTTTAGGAATCTACTAGGCTGTACTAGGCAACTACTCTAGTAATTGGATGACCTATGTTTGAGACAGCTTTATGACAATAGAAGACTTAATAGCTATTTAACTAATCTCTATCAACTTAAAAGTTATAGCTAATCAATGAGACCTATATATAATGGTCATGATAGTCATTTTCATGGATTCAGTCAAGCAGCCTGTGGATGAAGGTTCAATGTTTGTCAAGTGACTTGATCTTATTCATTTTAGTCCTGTTTGTTGTAGTTAACGTTGTGCACACATTCCAACCTAGCTCAAGCTTAGCAGTCAATACATACATAGCTATTTTATATACTAACAGAAGTTAGGGTTGACCAAGTAATTCAAATAAGCCACTAATAACTTACTGCTCACAAAGAAATGAGTTTCCTACGTATCAAGGCTGTGTAGTATGACATTCTTGAGCTATACTACAACATATGACTGCTTAATACTCATGAAACATGACTGATAATCAGTCACAAATTCAAAATGACATCCTAGACAGCAATGACATGAATGGAATTAATGCACTCCAAATATACTATTACAAGGACCGTGATGGTCTTCATATTTATAGAAACCCGAGTTGACCCAATACTTAATAGCTTATATCATTATAGACACCCGAGTTGACCCAATAGTTAATAGCTTATATCATTATAGACAACCGAGTTGACCCAATAGTTAATAGCTTATATCATTATAGACACCCGAGTTGACCCAATAGTTAATAGCTTATATCATTATACTGACATATTCTTTAAGACTTTATTTGCCAATAACGTTCATAAAAAAAATCACATAACATTGCTCCATAAATGGAAATCTAAACAGGGAAGAAACTATACCAACCTAATTATTTCTAGTACATAAAAAGGTTAATCATAAACTAGGTCAGAAATTGGTTTTATTGTCAATAAAAAAAATTGTCCTCAGAAGAAGCTTGTCACAAAGAAAAACATGGAATATCTGAAATCTAGATTGGCTCAAATATTCCATGACAGCTATTGATATACTCTATTCTCATAGCATTGTTTAGCATGGTCAGATTCACTCCCCTCATCTGCCTTCCTGCTTGTCCAGTGGCAATCTTTGTGCTCCACAAGGCACACTCATAGCATTCCTTGATGGTATGTCTGGCCAGTCGTGCGAGACTCCATGTTATATCATTAATGCTGTCCGTGGCCATGTACAGCTTCAACTGTTGTGAGATGTCTTGCAGCTGATGTGTGGAACAGTTGAAGTTGCCATACAAACTGGACAAATTCTCCTGCAACTAAAATTAATTACAAGTAACTACGGGTCTGCAATGTGTGCGTGAACTTGCGAAATAACACAAATAACATACACAGTACATGATAAATACATTTGATAACCTTGCCTTGTTCTCTAGGCGATTACCCTGTATCTATCTACATTACCAAACCATAAAGAATACCAGGAACATTATGGAAACTGTGAACTTTGGGAACTGCCAGTAGCAATTGTAATAATGCCATGAGCACATATTGCTATACTAGAATTTGTGCTGTTCTAATTTCCACTGTCTGTGGATCCAAATATTCTCACTGTCTGTGGATCCAAATATTCTCACTGTCTGTGGTTCCAAATATTCTCACTGTCTGTGGTTCCAAATATTCTCACTGTCTGTGGTTCCAAATATTCTCACTGTCTGTGGTTCCAAATATTTTCACTGTCTGTAGTTACAAATACTCTCACTGTCTGTGGTTCCAAATATTCTCACTGTCTGTGGATCCAAATATTCTCACTGTCTGTGGTTCCAAACATTCTCACTGTCTGTAGTTCCAAATATTCTCACTGTCTGTGGTTCCAAATATTCTCACTGTCTGTGGATCCAAATATTCTCACTACCTGTGGTTCCAAATATTCTCACTGTCTGTAGTTCCAAATATTCTCACTGTCTGTGGTTCCAAATATTCTCACTGTCTGTGGTCCATCCCTGAGGACAGTGGGAACCAAGTTAGGAATGAAGAGAACATGGGCACACTGAGAGCACCAGGTGCACTGGAATGAAGGGAACACTAGGGACTGCACAGTATGATTACCAGGTGCACGATAGGAACACTAGAACAGATGGGAAAACCAGGTACACTAGAAAAGAGGCAGTGTCAGGTCCACTAGATATAGGTACACTGGGAATTGTGACTAGCTACAGCATATGCTGGGAATCCAGAGACACAGCTTTTTCCTAGATCAGCAGCTTCAATAAAGTATAGCAGATTTATTATCATGTATGTTAAACAATTCTCAGGACACATACTCAAAATACCATTATTATATACTATTACATTGTTCTTGTAAATGACTTACGTAGTCACAAGCACTCTCTTCAATGAGACGAGAAGTAAATCCGACCACTGAATGAAGTTGGCTGTTGTCATAGAAATGACCTTGTTCCATATCTCTTTGTAATAGAATAAACTGCACCAGTGAGTCTATCAACTTTATTCGGTCTGAAGACATTCCTTGAAGTATATAGGTGGAATTGCTTGAATACTTCATCAAATATAGGAAATAAATTACAAAAATAAATTTGTAAGACATGCCACGTACTATTATAAAGCTACCGGCCACTATTATATATAGACTAGTCAGTTACTGACACTACTTAATATTGCTCAGATTTTTTATTGAATAATAAATAAAATGATGCCAATCTATACATCATGTTTTACAAATAGACCATACTTGGCTGACACTTACTGCCTGCAGGCGACATAGGAGTCTAATCTGCACGCGAACACTGTCTTGGAGCATAGCTTCTTTGGGTCGATCAGAATAGTCCTTCAGCACTTGTGAGCAATCCAGTGGGTTAACTGGAGTGGACATGAGAGAAACGAACAAGAGAAGAAGGCCAGGCTTCATGATTGATGATGACGATGTCTTGATACATGATCTAAATCTACTATCTTTTTTATGCGGAAACTCTCTTGCAACAAGGAAATTTTGCCCCCGCGAAAAGGTAGTAAAACTATATTTAGATTCACACCACCATAATAGTCCCACAAAATCATCGAGCCGTAGGATCCTGTCATGTTAATGGAGCAGCTACTCATACTCTGACCAGCCAATAATGCAAATTAACCGGTTGAATTAATACGCATTCTTAAATACGTATGTAACAATTGTATTATCCGAAGGAGAATTGTAATGTTTCTCTAATGGCCACTGACAACCTTCAAACAAAGGCTGATGGTCATCCGTACCTGTATTACAGTACTAAATTCATGTGCACAAATGTTCCATATATTTCGTTGCAAAATCATTGTAGTGTGAATTTTGTCCCTACCAACAGACCAGCTTCCCACTGGTAAAAATTATCAATTTGAACTGTGCTAAAATTAATACATAACATAATGTAAGTCTGCCATTACCCTGCCACCTTGCTCTTATTGCAGCTAGTGCAGCTCTAATTGATACTAGTGTTGCTTTCTGTCTTCCCGAGTGTCTGTTGCAGCTACACTAGTTACAGCTCCTCCTCCTCCTGCTGTTCCACATGCTTTGCTCCTGCTGGGTGAAGAAGCTACACACATATTCTTCTTGGTGCTCCGGTCACAAAATGGTCCTAGTCAAGCCTTTTTTAAAGAAAAAATGTTTGCCTCGAGGAGGCTGGGGCTAGGGAAAATGCAAAGTGACCAAAATAATCTACCAAACCAAATTTTACTCTAATAAGTACCCCTAGTGGACCAATTTTATATAACATGTTCAGATTCCATTTCCCTGGAAAGTCTCCAATTTTGGAACATTATTGTCCGATATCCCATTAACTTTGTTGTTTGTTCCCGTTTGTGGGGCCAGCCTTCAGCCCAAGAAGAAGAAAGGAGAGAAGAATGAGAATGAAGTTATGAGAAGATTTTGATGTCAACACCATTTTTAGACGTGGGCATTCCAGGCACTTCCTGTCTTGCACGTAGTAACTTGGTATATTTATAGTTGTGTTTTTGCGTGGTTTCATCAGTCTGTATTGCGGTCCTGTTCATTCTTGTCTTGTGTGTGCGTATAATTATATAAACTTACCTACCTTGACTCACGCAGCGGCTAGCCACGAACTCTGGCGGCAGTGGACTACCCACACCATTTTCACAAGTTAAGGGAATATTTAATTATTTGGAAAATATTTATTGTTTACTTCATTGGTTTTATCACTGAGCTAATGTATGGTACTGCCCGTATCTCTTTGTGCTTCTGAAGCCGGGCATTTAAGGGACCGACTTGTAGACCCACATGCCTATATAGGTGGGTATAGATTCATAGGAAAATGCATGAACAAATGACAGCAAAGCTAGCCAAAAGTGAAGTAGAAAAAAATTGATTTGGTTCACATGACATCTTTACATACACAAATTTCATGTTCATAACACATGTAGAGAAATCAACACTGATAGCTACAATATATGCACTGGATGCTAAAGATATACAATAGTAAATATTTAACACAAGATTAAATAATTAAAATGGAAAACAAATGTAGTTATTACAGAGTAACCTAAAAGTCTAGAAAAGTTTGCAAATATTTTTAAAAAATTATTTAATATTGGAGTAATAGTCTTCAGCAAATTTGTAAATGTTGCAAACGTCATCTCTTTTGCGATACTTGAACTTCTTAGCCATATTTATGTACACAACCAGAGACACAGAAGCAATGCAGAGGCAGATAATATAATAAGCTGATCTACAACTCAGAGTAGTTGAATGCCAGTTGTGGATTAACAAATAAATGGTGCCGGCAGCTAAACAATGATTGAATGCTCTCAGTGCATAGAATGAACCAAACAAGAGTCCTTTCATGTACTCGGGACTCTGGCAGCAGATCATCTCGCAAGACGATGTGTACAGCAACACTTGAAAGACTGCAAACAAAATCTGTTGAAGGCTAGAAACATATTTGGCTTGTAAGGTAAATAAACTTTTGTTGAGTTCATATGTTGAGTTTTTTTCGCAGTATGTATAGAAAAATCCAAGATCCATGCTACTTTCATAGGCAAAAGTATCATACACTATATAAACCAAAAAGAAAACTACAAGAACACTAATAGAGATTCCTATCTTCTTTAATATATTCGGAGTATACTTAAGTGAGATACGTTTCCCTGCAAAGTGGAAGAGAGGAATGCATATAATTATAGCTAAAGGAACTATCATTCCACCATTAACAAGTAGAACAAGGAAAGGGTTGTCTACATGAAAAGTAATATCAGTATGCATGACATGGTTCTTAAAGGAGAAAGCAGCCACACCTTCCAATAAAAATACTGGACTTATAGAAACCATAACTGCAACCACATTTAGCATTACTTTCACATCTTCAACTTGTTCTGTCGAAAAAGGTCCACCAAATCGGTGCTTGCCAAAATCTAATCGAGTGGGTCGTTCATTGTCACAAAACGTAAAGGCACTCCGTCTCATTGGTCGTTTATGAAGAATGGCATAATACAAGACATTGTAAACAAGCTTGTATGGATTTCGCATGCTATTCTCTGACAAGAACCATGTAGAATATTTCTTACTGTAGAGTACACAAAGAAGAGCAGAAGTAAGCAGTATTGATATTACAAAAACCACACCTATTGCCACAGCTCTGTATGTAGCAATCGCTATTTTATCTACATTTACATTAAAGACAATTTCATGGCCTGGGATGGAAGTGGCACTAGCTATCAGGAATCCTAAACCATCCACCCAGAAGTAGGCATGAATAAAATAGACGGAATACCGAGTCGGTGCATCTCGAAGTTGATCTGTTCCAAACTGCACCACATTTGATAGAAATAGGATTTGTCCAAGTGTATACAAAATGCTGGATAATATAATGGTAGATACGAGTAGTAAACCACTAGTATTGAAGTGGTATGTGTTTAGTGACAAACATATACCTGAGACTAAAAGAATCAAGACAGACAGTAAAATTATAACCGTACCATATCGCATAAGTCTTATCCGGCTAGATTTTACATCTGCTACAAAACCAGCCACAGGTGTTAACATGAAAATCAGGGATGAAATTATAGAAATCCATAATGCGTCATCTATATATGCCATTTGAATATACCTGGTAGGTCTGATAAGTAGATTGTATACTAAACCAGTAGAAAATTGCCACAATATCACTATGAGAACTGATTTGTACTTCAAAATGCTTCGAATTCTCAGAAAACACATTCTCAAAGAACACAACTTCTCTTCTTCAAACTTATTTAATAAAGGTATTGCTGTTTCCTCACTGGGTGAAGAGTGAGCACTGATGGAAGCCATTGGAAACTAGGTTCAAGAAGAGGCTATCAAAATGGAGATAGAAATTCATTCATAGTACTTCCAGCTAATTTTGTTAGACCTTTAAAGTTTCTTTCGAACCCAACAACTGAAACTACTTCAAAAGACCATAAAATAAACTACATATGGAAATAGATGGTCACATGTACACCAGTAATATGTAATTACAACAACTTGCGACAACAGAGAGTGATGGACGCATATAGGCCGTTGAAAGTGCATGTGTATGTATGAGCATATGTGTCTACAACAACAGGAATAGCTATGAAACACTACATATATAACAGAGCCATTCAGACAATATCACTACCACTACTTTTTATGTCTTATATCATACTAAACAAAATAAACAAATAAATAGAAGCCATTAGATCAGAACAACAAATAAATGACAGTTGAATCATCAAAACTTTTAAACACTACAAAAGGAAAAAATGGCATGACTGAATCTCGAAGCTAAAAGTTTGACATTCTCAGTATTTCATACATTCCAGGCTCATGATAGACCATTTTCCTATCATATACTTCTGACAGTACCTGAAATGTACTCTTACTGTCTGATTTCCTTCTGTTTAGGAAGTGACGAGTGCCTTGCATTTGCATCAATTTAAGATGAGTAGTATTGTAACAAATGCTCTGAAAACAACTAAGATGATATAAAATTGTAGCAAATTTAAGGACTAAGTTTAAGTTTGGTGTTTCATTCGGTACCTGAATTAAGCACCTGGTAAAGTTAGTCAGCTTTCTACCTTATTAATATTCTTAATATTTTAGAATAGTTATGGCTACACTTTTACTTTAAAACTCATGTTTAATATAGCACACAATACATGTTAAAATGATCCCCTTCAGATAGTATTAACATCACTAAGTCTATTCTTCAAGTACACACGCTGTTCTATTAAGTCAGAAAAGACCCAGGTGAAACCAAGGCAAGTCAAGTTTTGTAGTGTTGTTTTAGTTAACTAAAACTAAAACCAAAACCCATTAGTTTTGGAGTATTTTACTTTTGGTAAGAATAGCTAACTAAAACTACGCTGTAGAGAATGTGAAAAAAACTAAAACTAAATGTTTTAGAAGACAGTAAATTCGATAACTAAAATTACTAGTAGAGTGGATGACAAAAACTAAGACTAAGCAATTATTATTGTAAATAATTCACCTTGAATTATGTCATTATTAAATGAAGACATAAATTGCCATCAAGTAATTATTCTCTAAACTACATAAAAAAATTATACTTTGTTTATAATACCTAAGATTTCATAGAAATATGCTATTTTTGAAGTTATTTGGGAAAACTAGCTACCTGTACTACTTTCTGTAAGGAGTTTCATTATTGCAGAATCTGAGAGAGACTTCACAAATTAACCAAAACAAGTCACTAAATCTTCCACTTGATATTGAAGAAAAACTAAAAACTACTAAATCTTCAGGGAGAATTTGGGGGGGAAATCTAAAACGAAGCATTCAAGATATTTTTTGTAGAAAATAAGTAAAACTAAGAAAGTCTTGAATCTCTAAACCAAAGCAACACTAAAGTTTTGGTTGTATGAGTCATGAGCATTTTTGCTCAAGACCCTATTACGGGTATACAATTTTGAACCAACAATATGAATATTGGCCTGTTAGCAGTGCATATGGAGTATCTTTATTAGGGTGGCATAAACTTAAGATAAAATGAGTACTTGGAACTATTTGAGGCCAGGTGACTATTAGATTTGTGCTTAAATGATGGAATGCAACCATTGATGTACACAGATTCATGTAATAAAATCACGAATAAATTGTAATTTGTTACTGGTTTATCATTGATGCATAAGAGGCTTGAGTAATAGACCAAAGGAACCCCTCTAATTAGGAAACAACTGGACTTGTTATGAAATCACAGCCACTAATGGCTTTGGCTAAATGTGTAATCTCACAGTGCCTACAGTCATCCATAGCATCTCCAACATCTCATTCAGAATTATTCTGCTACACTGAAAAAAAAACTATCATAATTTGAATAACGTTTTAATTGCTTAGCCTCGTGTAACTTTATGAGGATATTAGAATCATCAGGTTCCACGACAAGTAACAACTCAACTCTTTCATACACATCTGCTTCTCCAGTCATTAGATGAAAAAGCATCTCCTGCCAGCGTAACAAAAATATTGTAATGTAAACGGATTTACTATGGGTACAATTTTACAAAATTTAGAGAACATAATTTTTGCATGGCACAAGTATAATACAGGAGGTTGTGGTCTGATGGTGTCAAACACCCACTAACTCTGACAAAAACCACCAGCTTCTAGAGACCCTGGAACTTTCTATACAAAATCCATAGTTCCAGTATTGTTTGCCAAAAAATAGGTGTAAATACTACCTGATAGAAAGCTCCATTTTTGTTTGTAAGAATTGATATTACTTTCTGGGATCACCTGTAAGATAGTCAAGTAAAATGTCCTAATAGCTACAGTGCAACATTTTCAAGAAGAGCATCTGTATCAAGAAGTACTGGAAACAATGCAAGCCTTGTAGCTTGTAAAAGAATTGGAAGCATTCTAACAGACTTACTGCCCTTGCTAAACTAGCTTCTTCTTTTTTTATATTTTGTCTATTCAGGTTGTAATAACTTGAACCGCTAATTGTGTTTTATCTTTGTATTGTGGGTTATTGTATCATTATTAGTTTTTTCTACTTCTTGTTAGAATATATCTGAGTTGCAACGACAATGTTAATTCGGTCTTTGTATAAGCTATTACATTTCTGTTCATTCATTCGATTATAAAATTTGATGATGATTTATTAAAAGTGAAAGATTGAGAAGTAGAAAATCAGCAAGATACAATACAGGTAGCTAGTCACTATATTTAGCTAGTCTTCCAGCTAGTGATAGTATTAGCTAATGACTGCTGAAAGATAGCCAACACTTCTCTTTCTAATCATTTTCTCTTGCACTGTGCTGCACTGCCAGACTGGACAGGAATAAAAAGTGACTATTGTGTTGTATGGAATTGAAGTTTCAAGTTAGAGATATGGACAATTGTCAATATTTCAGCTATCACACAAACAATTAACTAATTTTGCAAGTTAAAGGATGCAGTGCCCCTCATCTCTGTCCTTTCTGTGTATTTTCTTCTTTTTCTTCTACCCATGATTTGTGATGGATTATGGTTAGCTAACACGCTTTCCCAGTTCAGCGAATGAATGATACAGAAACCCTAGAGCCTAGGTAATGGGACAGGAAAAAAAAAAAAAAAAAAAAAGAAAGAAGCAGATACATTATGTCAATAAGGCACTCTTTAGTGCTAGGTTTGGACGGTACAAAGTGTGCGCCGTGTGGAGATGACAGTTAGGATCCGAGCTTTACGTGGTACTTATCTTCTCTCTCTCTTCCCCCTCCCGCTTTTTTTTTTCATTACTGACACCCAAGCATATTATTATACAGAAGATACTCTTTGGTTAGCAATTTTCAATTGTGCCATGTTTAGGAATCTACTAGGCTGTACTAGGCAACTACTCTAGTAATTGAATGACCTATGTTTGAGACAGCTTTATGACAATAGAAGACTTAATAGCTATCTAACTAATCTCTATCAACTTAAAAGTTATAGCTAATCAATGAGACCTATATAATGGTCATGATAGTCATTTTCATGGATTCAGTCAAGCAGCCTGTGGATGAAGGGTCCATTGATTTTTCAATGTTTGTCAAGTGACTTGATCTTATTCATTTTAGTCCTGTTTGTTGTAGCTAACGTTGTGCACACATTCCAACCAAGCTCAAGCTTAGCAGTCAATACATACATAGCTATTTTATATACTAACAGAAGTTAGGGTTGACCAAGTAATTCAAATAAGCCACTAATAACTTACTGCTCACAAAGAAATAAGTTTCCTACGTATCAAGGCTGTGTAATATGACATTCTTGAGCTATACTACAACATATGACTGCTTGATACTCATAAAACATGACTGATAATCAGTCACAAATTCAAAATGACATCCTAGACAGCAATGACATGAATGGAATTAATGCACTCCAAATATACTATTACAAGGACCGTGATGGTCTTCATATTTATAGACACCCGAGTTGACCCAATAGTTAATAGCGTATATCATTATAGACACCCGAGTTGACCCAATAGTTAATAGCTTATATCATTATAGACACCCGAGTTGACCCAATAGTTAATAGCTTATATCATTATAGACAACCGAGTCGACCCAATAGTTAATAGCTTATATCATTATAGACACCCGAGTTGACCCAATAGTTAATAGCTTATATCATTATAATGATATATTCTTTAAGACTTTATTTGCCAATAACGTTCATAAAAAAAAACATATAACATTTCTCCATAAATGGAAATCTAAACAGGGAAGAAATTATACCAACATAATTATTTCTAGTACATAAAAAGGTTAATCATAAACTAGGTCAGAAATTGGTTTTAATGTCAATAAATAAAATTGTCCTCAGAAGAAGCGTGTCACAAAGAAAAACATGGAATATCTGAAATCTAGATTGGCTCAAATATTCCATGACAGCCATTGTTATACTCTATTCTCATAGCATTGTTTAGCATGGTCAGATTCACTCCCCTCATCTGCCTTCCTGCCTGTCCAGTGGCAATCTTTGTGCTCCACAAGGCACACTCATAGCATTCCTTGATGGTATGTCTGGCCAGTCGTGCGAGACTCCATGTTACATCGTTGACGCTGTCCGTGGCCATGTACAGCTTCAACTGTTGTGAGATGTCTTGCAGCTAATGTGTGGAACAGTTGAAGTTGCCATACAAACTGGACAAAGTCTCCTGCAACTAAAATTGATTACAAGTAACTACGGGTCTGCAATGTGTGCGTGAACTTGTGAAATAACACAAATAACATACACAGTACATGATAAATACATTTGATAACCTTGCCTTGTTCTCTAGGCGATTACCCTGTAACTATCTACATTACCAAACCATAAAGAATACCAGGAACATTATGGAAACTGTGAACTTTGGGAACTGCCAGCAGCAATTGTAATAATGCCATGAGCACATATTGCTATACTAGAATTTGTGCTGTTCTAATTTCCACTGTCTGTGGATCCAAATATTCTCACTGTCTGTGGATCCAAATATTCTCACTGTCTGTGGATCCAAATATTCTCACTGTCTGTGGATCCAAATATTCTCACTGTCTGTGGATCCAAATATTCTCACTGTCTGTGGATCCAAATATTCTAACTGTCTGTGGATCCAAATATTCTCATTGTCTGTGGTTCCAAATATTCTCACTGTCTGTGGATCCAAATATTCTCATTGTCTGTGGTTCCAAATATTCTCACTGTCTGTGGATCCAAATATTCTCACTGTCTGTGGATCCAAATATTCTCACTGTCTGTGGATCCAAATATTCTCACTGTCTG
>WLWD01002262.1_pt1 | contig 81044 bp, 63 predicted proteins | sample 6712731 | NCBI WGS metagenome assembly WLWD01 (sample SAMN12718690, study PRJNA576275) | sponge metagenome | isolation source: marine sponge | host: Mycale hentscheli | place: New Zealand: South Island, Marlborough, Capsize Point | collected 2014-11-01 | reverse complement strand
GTGTGCACAGTGCTGGCACTATGTGTGTGCACAGTGTTAGTACTATATGCGTGTAGTGTTTGCACTATGTGCGTGCACAGTATTTGGTGTTAGCACTATGTGTGTGCACAGTAATAGTACTATGTGCGTGCACAGTAATAGTACTACGTGCATGCACAGTGCTAGCACTATGTGCGTGCACAGTGTTAGTACTATGTGCGTGCACAGTAATAGCACTACGTGCATGCACAGTGCTAGCACTATGTGCGTGCACAGAAATAGTACTACGTGCACAGTTTTAGCACTACGTGCATGCACAGTGTTAGCACTACATGTGTGCACAGTGTTAGCACTATGTGCGTGCTGTGCACAGTAATAGTACTATGTGCGTGCAGTGTTAGCACTATGTGTGTGCAGTGTTAGCACTATGTGTGTGCAGTGTTAGTACTATGTGTGTGCACAGTGCTAGCACTATGTGTGTGCACAGTAATAGTACTACGTGCATGCACAGTGTTAGTACTATGTGCGTGCACAGTAATAGTACTACGTGCATGCACAGTGCTAGCACTATGTGTGTGCACAGTGTTAGTACTATGTGCGTGCATAGTATTACGTGCGTGCAGAGTGTTAGCACTATGTATGTGTGCACAGTGTTAGCACTTCGTGTGCAGTACTACTTCGTGAATGCAGTGTTAGTATTAGTACGTGTATGTACAATGATAACAGTAGTGCATGCCTAGAGACTTACCATTATTCTCTTCTTCAATCAAGAACACCAGAACCTCAGTACAGATAGCAGCAGCCCAAGCACCATGAAATCTAGGAAATGGAAAGGGAAAAAAAAAAAGGTTACTAGCAACTACAGCAACAAAAAGTAGACAATCTAACTAGTTAACAATTACCTTTCTTCACATTTCAGGAACACCAGATCCCCAGTTGTCATAGCATATTGCAGCACTAGCATCATCAAAGCTAAAATGAAAGAGAGGGAAAAAAAAAAAAAGAACAAGTATTATAAGGGCTACCTACAACTACAACGAGAATAGGAAACTAGCTAGCTAAAAAATCACCACCCAGTCTTCAGCATAGCAAGATACTAACTATCCTCTTAGAACAAGAAAGACAAGCTCGCTAACCTTTTTTCCACCAGCAGTGTTGTTGAGAGAATAACTCCTTGTTGATGTTTCTACACAATGCGCACGGTAAAAACCTATAGTATGCGGAGAGTGCGGTAGAATACGGAATCATTGCTGCCACGCCTTAGTGCCCGATTTTCCCATAGACGGTCACATATACACAAACATAACACAACTAAACACGCTATTCTAAACACAAAAATACATAGAAATAGAAAAAGAAGCAAAACAAATGTGTTTGTCTACAAATACATTTTTTACTATTATCACTCTACATAGCATGATGATGCTTTTGAATAGTCTGGACAGCATGAGAACACAAACTATAACAGGAACTAATCTTGTGGCATGTTTAATTTGGGGGAAATATTTGGGGAAAGAAGAAAAAAGAGCAAACTGAGGGTAAATGAATGGTTTATAATCAACTGCTGAACTAACAACTGTAATAATTTTGTGTTAACCTGTACATTCTTACTTTGTTAGTCTCCAAAAGCATCTCTAGATTTTCACAGCAGCACTTTTTTTGTAGCCTAAAATTACATGTGAAAAAAATAAATAAAAAGAGTGGGTAAATAATTTTTGAGATAACTCTCAGATATAGTCGGAAAAAGTACTGAACTAGCTACCTGCTAAATTCATTAATCATAAAGAAGAAATTACCTCTTCCGTGCTCAAACTCAACTTAAACGGCTAACTCTATTCAAATGCGTCACTTACATTAGCCAAAACACTCTATTGTTTCCAATAATAAACACATATTTTAACTTACCATTTCTCCGAAAGATCCAAGGCACGATCTGCACTTAAAAACACCATATCCATAAAACTCTTCTGCAGGATAAGGAGGGCCTGGAATATTCTAATAAACGCTCTCCGGTAAAAAGCGGGTGCTTGTGCGCATCGCAATAAAAACCATACCGCGCATTCAGTAAGCACTCGATCGAATAGTAAACAAATTCTCAGAATTTTTTTGCCAAAGTTGTACAGCAAGACGGTCTTCTGCGGGGATTTAAATAATGCATTAAATTAGTCATTGCGTGGAGCAATGGCTAGATTTCTTCTATTTCCTGCCCCAAGCTTAGCTATATGCAAATAAGTAGCCAACAAAGTTACTGTCAATTGTAGAATTTAGATAGATAGCTATTGCAGCAAGTTCCCTTACTGCTTGTTTATAAACTTCTATGAATGTATCAGTATATTAGCTAAAATTAAATAAAAATACAGTATGAAATATTTAGCTCATTGTACAATTTAACTTGATTTTAATAAAGTACAACCATGCAGTTAATGATAATGGCTTGAATGTTATCAGGTAAATAAATGCTAAAGAAACAAAAAATGTGGTCATTTACACCAATTTTCACAATTACACTTATTTCAGTGTTACTGGAATGCTGCAGTGTTTACACTTAGAATTAACACTGGCCTCAGTGTTACTATAACACTGCAAGGTTTTACACTCTTGATTTACACTTCAAAAGTGTTATTATAACGCTTCATTTTTAACAGTGTACTGTCAGTTTCCTTATCAATGCCATCAACTTGCCATAACCACCTAAGATGTGAACCATCAGCGCTAGCTAGCAATTAATTGTTTCTCGGACCAACCAGGTATAGGATCTGAAAGCCACGCACCCACTCATTATAGTTGTTGTGAGTTTGAAACAAAAACTTTGTTATACTGCAGTAGTAAAAATGCTAGGGCTGTCAAAAAGGCAAAAATTAAGAGAAAAAGGCATCATCTAGCATTATTATAAGAAACCATCTAAAGTTTTACTCAAAGCTCCTTAACCCTTAACTTAACTGCAACATAGTTGGAACAGATACTTCATAACAAGTTCTTAAACTTACTGTACATTAAAACAGCTCACAGTAATACAATTTTATTTGTGTGGATATTGTACTTTTGAACCACAGAGCATTATTATGGCAATATAATAATATAACACCTAATTCAGCAAAATTTCCAATGTGAGAATCATGTAACAATGTATTATTGTATCCGTATTGACATCAGAGCTAGCTATCAGCAACAACTGTGACTTACACTTGCACTCAGTGGACCAAAGTATGTTGTTTTGTTCTTGACAATAGTGTACCTATAATAATACATTCCCTCCAGTAAAATACAATCAAATATTTAAACAAATCATAATCCAGCCATAATTAGCTAAATAACTGATAAGAAATCATATAACATAAGCTCTTTTATGGTTGATGGACTATCTAGAGTGAATCTGTTGATTTCCTGGAATCGAGTATAATGTATTACTTAAAATTATTTTGAAATTTGTAAAGTAATTTACACAAGGCTAAAAGTATTCATTTTCAAATATAAAATAGTCGAAGCATAGGTGGTTAATTTACGATGTCTTCAATGGACACTTCTTGCTCACTGATTAACTATTCCTAGCATAGTACATGAGCAGCAAACTAATGAGCACTTAAAATCCCAGATATTGCTTATTCATTTGATTTAATACAGCATCATTCAGTTTAATTCATGAACAATTGTATCACATCCCATACAAAGTGATTAATTGTAGCTAAAAAGCAAGTGAAACCGGCGAGGAAAGGTCGCATATGTTTCAAACAGGAAGGTGAATGTTTCAAAAGGGAAGGAAAAAGTTTCACAGAGCCTAAAGAACGCAGAGACTCAGAAGAGGATTGATAGACAGAAGAGGAGGGAATCCATGACTTAGAAAAGGAAAGTATGACGATAAGAAAAATGAGATATCGTTCAGGTAGAAAGAGATCTGTAGAGGGAAACTAAAGTGCCTCAACCAAGTGGTAGAAGTTTACAATAATGTACAAAGCTTATGCTACTGTATTCTTAATTTACAATACATCAAGTTCCATTGTGCAGTGGTGGGGTACACTGGTTGTAATAATTGTTAGAATATAGGTCAAAATCAAATTATTGAATGTCCTGACAATGTCTGAAGAAGTTTGCTAACCTGAAATCCACCAAGCCTGCATCATCAGGAGCTGTCCATGTGAAGGACACTTCACCTGAGTTTGAATTGCTGTGGACCAGAGTAGCCTGAGGTAATGGTCATTATGATAAATATTTCAATAAACAAATGCATGCTATGAAATTGAAGTAAGCAATGCAAAGATGTTTTTATATATTTTTCGGTAACTCAAATTTGCTTATATTACTACAGCAAATATAGGAGCAATGGTAAAATCAGAAATCTCCTATCACTTCTTTAATAGAACTATTCATGCATTAAATAAATGTTCATACAGTTTAATACCATTGGCAATCATATTTTAGCTGAAGCTTCGCGTTTTCTCAAAAATCAGCCCAAAATTAAAAAGTATCACTATAAAAGGTCTTAAATTGTCGTTCTGAGTAAGTTCATACCTAAATCAAGGGTTATTGTCAGTAATCTCCAAAATCAGAGCGTGACAGACAGACAGACAGACAAATAGACAGGATGACTACAATAACCCTCTCGCGCAGGTGCTCTGAGGTATTATTTTAGAGTTCTGCAGCAGTGGAAAACTGTAATAATGATCTGATTGATCATAGCAATCTATCACAACATCCCCACTGCACTATCCCCATAGAATTTCAAAGAGAAAGTTGTGAATAATTATAGTGGATTCAGAGTTGGGGGATTTCTTTGACACAAGTATACTGCAACTTAAACATGTCTCAATTGCAGAAATATTATTGTCTTTTAATATAGTATTTCATAGCATAGATAGCTTTGGTATTAATAATTGTACCATGCAGTGACAATTTCACTTGAGTTTACCTTATACAAATTTCTCGCATTATTGTATTGTTTTCCTCTAGCAATAGATGTGTTTATTGTAAACAGCACAGTAAACATTGAAGGTATTAGATAATCTCAAATGCTAAACAGCAAACATTCATATGATTGTATAAATGGTACATAGTTGACCGAACGGACGTGTGAAATATGTAATCTTATGATCATAGGATAGAACTATTCACCAGCTTCATTAAAAGAAAGTAAAGAAACTTCAGATTATACATTCAAGTATACCTTAATGATTTCACACAGATATCGCAATATAGAAGTACAGTTGCCAGTAATAGAAAGTAGAACAAAAACTTGAAGCAGTTTACTGTTATACAATATCATTATTAGAATAATTAATTTCCCTTCACATGGCTTCAATTTCTTCTATCTTTTTCATTTCTCACAAGCCCTACCCTAACAAGCACTAATCATCCAGGCATATGGGAGTACTCACTCTGAGATATCACCAAATTATGTTTAATAGGTTTTACAAAAATAACTGAACAAGTGTGAATATTCCAAATACTGAAAAAATACAAAAAAATGCAGTTGTGAGCCCAGATGCTTCACCTATACTCATAATTATATAAATTATGTTATATTTGTAAAAAAGTTTTAAATAATTTGTTAATATCACTTGAACACTAACCTAATCTTAAGCTAAGAATGTGTATGTTTTTTATTTAATCTTATTGACTTTTGTAAGAATAATAAATCTGTGTATTTGGGTATTAAGATAATTATGAACTCTTACTGAATCAGCGATGGCTGAGTTGACTCCACTACATTGTAGATGTCTCTGTCCAGTAGAAGTTCCAAATGAACCAATTCTGTCACCTGCAGGATTGACTGCTTGAACTAAGAATCCTTTGATATCTTCTCCATCACTAGAAGAAATTGTGCCTGAATCAGAAATTTCTATTATACCTTACCTGCTGTACTTTAATTTTTTTTTGGGATAAAATGTTAATTTTCAGTAAAAGATTTCTGAATTACTTTATTTTATTACTCTGCCTGCTAAATGTATTATGATCAGGAAATGTGAATTACCAGTTGCTCTGAAAATTATACTAGTTGCTTTTGTAGCAGGAGAGTAATAGCTAAAATGATAGCATTGATGGTAGTAAAGGACTGAATATAGTTGCTCTTAATTTAATCCTCTACATGCTGTACTGAAAGGGTCACATTTATTCAAATTCATTAATATAATTAAAACATACACATTTAAATGCTGTTTGAATAAACTAATGTGTCCAGCTGATTGAATAGAAGGTTACAATAGGTGTATGTATACTGATAAGGTATTTGTTAAAAAGTGAATGTCAGATGCAAAATATTAGCTAAATGTAGTCCCAGGTTTTTTAAGTTACTTGTTCATTTTCAACTCCTTCAGGAATAGTTTATGTGAAGAATTTATATATAAAATGCTTATATTATAACAGTCACCTCACAACAGTAAGTGTATATATTTTCTAACTGGTATAGTTAGCACAAGGATGTGTTTAACTTTCAGTTTATAATTTGCTGACTGCAGCTGCACAAGAAATGCATGTCTAGTATTGGAATTCATAAATTGGTGAACTATAGACTGTTAAGGCCAAAAGTCTGTCGAACTCTCAAGTCAATACCATATGTGGTCTGTATAAAAAATGACAAGATCCATAGTTTAGTAAACAATTATAGACTCTATACAACTGTTATGTTCCTGGCAGTGAAAAATTCAATACGTATTATGCACTATACTACCTGAACTAACACATATTCCTTTATGTATTATAAACTTCTAACAGGAGGGAAAACAAGACAAAAAAACGGTGGCCTATAGAAAGTGAAAGAAGAAGAGTACTATTTGCCATTGACACAGCTAAATTCAACTGCGATAGATATACAAGCATATATAAAAGGGTGTTAGCCAGGAACATAATTTTTGCAAAAAGTGGAAATGGCAGCTGCTAGTGCCTATCACCAAGTCCCTACAGCAACTTAGCACACAAAAACAATAACAACGTCACGTAAGTAAGGAATAAGCCACAAGCACTTAAACAGGATTAAACTGTTACATTTTTAGTTTGAATAGAAGGAGGTAGATGTCAAAGGGCATGCTGGGGATTGTCCTTTTTATACGTAGACCTCCAGAAGGAGTTCAGAATGTGGTAAATGAGGCCACAGATTTTATGTATAGAGAATAGCTTGAATTATAAATGCGCCTCTATGTTTCAATCTAAATGTATTTCTCATAAACTAATATATGATAAAAGTTAAAACATCTGCAATTAGTGTAAACTTCACCTAAGGATTTAGTGTGATATTGTTATAAAAATGATATAAATATTCATTTAAGATAGTATAGCTTGCTGCTACAAATTACATATTCTAAATAGTAAACAGTTCGTAAACAAAATAGCTTTAAATGAAGTTTATTCTGCTTCTTCCTCATACATTTTTATTCGCCAACATTTTGACTATGCCAATAACGTAACACAAGTTAAACACGACAGTATTTTTATGCATTATGCTACCAAACTGGTCAAACCAGATTACTCAAGTATGTGAGAAAATAATCATATTACTAAACTAAACTTTTCTCAAAAGCTTCGATCATTCATTAACATTTTTCTAGATTAATTATATAATTTTTTCAGCTTCTATCCTTTTATTTTCTGAAGATTTCTCATTTGTTAACAGCTAGAAGTATGACAGTGTATTGAACAGAAAGGCCTTTCTTGAGTAAATAAAACTACTCTCAGTTTATATCTTCCTCATAAATGTAGCAAAAAGTTCGAACTCACCGGTGTATACACCTGACGCTTCGAGGTCGAAGTATCCATCCGTGACATTTTCTACCCCGCTCAACACGAGGTCATATGACCCATTGCCTGGTGAAAACAAATGAGGAGCACCAATAGAAGGTCTCATGAGTAGGCATGTAGATTCCTCAGCCGGTGGACCAGAGCTATAACCTAGCACTAGATTGAAATAGAAAGCGAATACAAAAGCACGTAACATTTTGTCGTCCTTATGAAACTTAACCGCATACGTAGATTATAAAGCTACTGGGTTCCTAAGGCGCATGCGAAGTCAGCGTACTTGTCCAGAATAGAATAAATACGTGTCATAAGCTTCAGTAAACAAAAGTAAGCGAGCTAATTCCAGTGATAGCTACAAGTAATAAACAAAGGAGGAGCAAGTGCTGGAGCTAGGAATATCATTTAATACACACACAATAATATTCAATCATGTAGCAGGAGTACCACAGTGTAAGCTAATCATCAATATTTATTTAGATATTTTAATGAGCTAGGCATGACTATGGATAGTTTACATGATGCATCTGTCACATTATTTGTGTAAATATCGGCTTATAATTTTTTCCCCATCCAATTGATTATGGTATTTTAGAACATTTGTATTGCTATTAGATACCTTTGAAATGATTATTAAAATTAAAAGAAATTCAATTATAACTTCATATAAGTCATTATTTAGCTAAAGGTATTATACATGGTTCCACTCTTTTCTTTGGCACTAGTACACTCTGATCAGCAAGTGAAATAGAGCCTTCAGGATATACACAACATAATTCACTAGCAGAATGGAAGAAAGCAAGGCAGGAATTTCAAGTTTTGTAAATTTAACTATCTGTTATGAAATCGTTTTGGGTATTTGTAACATGGTATTGAGAGGTTTTTTCAGCTATTCACAAACTCTTATAATAGTAGTTGATTTGGGGTAAACAGGAGGATAATGTAAATGCCTCAATGCCACTCATTGATGAACCGTGGTGTTTTGGTGTAAATAATTAAGTAATGCAACACTCAAGTCACTTCTGTGAATGTGGATATTATTATACTATGCTTCAGCTTCATGCCTCAGCTTTGAGTTTATATGTAATTAACATTAATTTCTATTTCTTTGTCAGATTTGGAGACGAGGTGCAAAACAGCTACGCGTAGATCAGGCTTTGTAGGTAACGCCCCCTACAGGCACGTCGAAATCACGTGAGCAAATAATTTCTTTTTTTTTCCCCGCCCGTGGTAATTCTTGCCTTGTGCTGAAAAGTTTTAGACAACACTTAGCTAGCTACAATTACCGTTTTTCATTGCTTTGAGCCATATTGATACCTGTAGGCCAAAAATTTATTTTTTTATATAGTTCAGAATTGGTTTTGTTGATAGCTAGCTAGCTAGTGTATGGTAGCACTTAAGGGTTCCAGCTATGGTGCTTTATTTGTTTTGTAATACAGTTATGACCTTCGGGGCATAAACCTCTTATCATTTTTAATTGTCTAATTATCAGCTACTGATTTTTGACTTGTAGCTAATACCATTACGTAGATGATCAAAAAGCTAAATGTTCCTACACTCACATATACCAATACCATAAATACTACCCCCCCCCCCCACCCCCTGTCTGACAACTCGATTGTTGGTAGGTGTTCACAATTCAAGATCTAACAAAAAACCCACCAAACCCTGGGAAGGAAGAAACAGAATTGTGGTGGAGTCATACATCCAATGTCATGTCTAAAGACATTGTGCTACTTATGAAATTTTCCTCATTATTAATTATCTTAGCTTTATCTTCATCATCTCTTTCGCTTCCAATTCGACATTGCATTATTCTAATCGCTGTGGTTTCCACCACAAAAATGTCATTTAATATCTATTGCATTAGTTGTAGAGTGCATTAAATCATTCTATTTGTCCAGTAATATCTGAATCCTAGGCAGGCTGAGGAATTAGTATAAAAGCTGCTGGCTACTTGTTGCCCTGTAAGAGAATTTAATAGTAGCTTCTCAGTTTCTCTAACACTGACTAAGCAATGTATCAAAAAACAACAACAACAACAACAGAAATGGAAGATAAATGCATTGTAGCAATTGCTTGAAATAGTATTATAAAGATAGCATGGCTCACTAAATATAATTCTATAAACTTCTTTTTTTAACAGCCAAATATTTGATTACCAGAAGATATTATTGGAAGGGAATTTGCAATGATATAGAGAATTGGGTAAGTATAAACATGAATTTAAGAATTTAAGTCAGGCATTGTTAACTTGTATATCTGTTCTCATTTATTCATCTCATTGGTAGATCAGTTAATTTATCAAATTTGTTTTTTATTTGGTTAATATAATGTATTGTCACTACACTCATTTTATAGTTTAACAATTAATATTGGGAACAGGATGAAAAATAATAAACTGTATTAACTCAATGTTGAGAATAAAGAGTTGACAGCTTTATATTTTATTAGTGTGTGCTTATAGCAAAATATAGTAGTCTGGCTATTTATACCTTTAGATATGGATTTTAGAAAATTTTCACATTTCCAACTTCAATTCGTTGTCAAAATATTATACTCAAACCTGCTCACAAAAATACACAGTGTCATTCTGTTAGTATTAGCTAGCTAAATTAGCTACTTGTGTTATGGTAGATGTTTTCAAGGCATATTATTGACAGTCAGTCCTCATGCCTTCAAAATACATCTGCTTTACTGATGATGACCTACTTACTATAAAATATGCAGTAGTATTGTCTCATAGAAGACCCATTCTATCTTCTGGTGTGTTGTTATATCACTGTCAGCCATACCCTTACATGCAAAAGGAATAGTAAGGTGTTTCATTAAATTTGTTTTACACCTTGCTACTCAAAATAATTTTAATTGTAGCTAACTGACCTTTCTAAAAAAGTTGGCCTGTCCATAAGTTGAGTTGTATAAGTACCGAATACTTTATCCGTATTTTTGTTTTAAAATCTACTAAGTTGCCATAAACAAACAAAAATACTGAATAATTATGTTGCTGCATCAATAGCTACCTTATTCAGTTATCACATAATGCTTTTCTTTCAGGGCGGCCGCTCCAATATAGAAGAATTCTAGGGGGATGCCATAATATTTCCCGCTAGGATATTTTACGTGGGGGGTGCCGTATTTCCTGGGGTGCAGAATTCCGTGACACCGGGATTGACCCGAGGGAATTCCGGAGCGGTGATCAAGGTGTACGGGCGGGGGATGTTAAACTCTGGGTGGGTATTAAACCAGGAATTAATTTCACCACTTTCCTGCTTGGGCTATTATTACATAGTAACCTCTGCCTCCCCCACTCACTATTACTTCATTACAATCCCTCCCACTTGGTTTGATCTAAACCTACTGGTGTAACTACTGGGTTTCGAATATATTATAATCAGTTGTAATAAAGTTCAGTTGGAGGTCGGAGTAAAATTGGTCTATTATATAATTTTTACACGTCAATATTACAGTAGAACATTAGATGACGTCTCCCACACACGTAAGAAAACACCTTTAAAGAATTTCTATGATTGTTTGTGAGTAACAATTATAATGCATGTGAATAATTTGCTAATCTGAACAGTCAATTGCGATTATTGTATCTCATAAGCACTTCTTTAACATTAAAAAGCAATAGTAACATTTTCATTCTTAGACTCGTTGAGGTACATGCCAAAGATAGTAATTACATGACACTCACAGCACATAACTAGTAGTCCATGAGCCAGGGGGTTCGGTCGGTACCATTTGGGGGGAATAATGCTCACAGCACTTTTTGGGACTGTCTACTTCTATATAGATAGAAAATGCATGATAACATTGAAATAGTGGTAGCTTTCATGAAATAAGTAGCAAATTAAAATCCCAATCATATATTTCCAACATATTCTATACAGTTTACATAGGTATGTATGGAAATATTATTTATCTTGCGAGTACAGTATGTAGCTTTGGATTCAAAAATATTTTTTTAGAACATATCAGAGCACTGCATGTATAATAAACACAGTAAAAGTAATAAATAGATGTTTTAATCTTCTAGTTCAAAGTCGTCCGCACTTTCTTCACTCTCTTGTTGGTTTGGCTGGTTGTCACAGTATGGTAATCTGCACATATCAGTACACTTGAGCCCATGTGCCATACACTCACACCTGGGCAGCTCACATTTCCTTGCATAGGTACATGCAAGTAAGTCTAGAATGGCTTGAGGTGCAGGTTGACCATCCATCCAGTGGATAACAAGCTGCTCATCTGACCACTGGCTTATCCAACTTCCACCCATGACCTACAGGACTCGGCACATGCGGATCCTGCTGTAGACATCTCTGCCAAATTCCAGCCTGGTAGTTAGCTCTTAGAGCATGTGTAGGTAGCATTCCCTGCATGGTGGAAGCTGATGACTCTCGATTTCACCTTTCTTGGCACAGAATAAGTGATACCTAAGTTCATTAATTCTAGTAGACGACAATTTGGGGGCATAGAGAAGGCAAGTGAATGTTTCCAGTTAATCAACAAGTTCCTGAGAAAGCACCCACTCTTGATCCAACTTCAAGAAAGTATCTTGGTAGTCCACATGGCTGATCAGGAGTTTCAGAGCCTTTGTTTTCCCTCTGCCAACAAAGGCTCTGACAGTATCACATCCAGTGAATGCGTGCATGCCAATGAGAGCCCTGCACACTCTCATACCAACAGTGGCAGCAACTTTACTGATGTCAACAACTCTCCTCCTGGCTTTAGTGCCACATTTTTGAAACAGGGAAGCTCCTATCTTGTCATGAAATGCCAAGGACATCACAAAGACATCTGTGTCTTCTGAGCAGATCACTATAATATGATATCCCTCATCTGCAGCATGCCTGGCATGACACTTGATCGGTAATCTTTGTAAGATCAGTTACTTTGCCTTTCCAAAATCCAAATTCCTTATGCAAACTCTGGATTTCTAAAACAGCATCATGTAGTTATACACTGTCGGGAACCATCAACAGCTTTCCCTTGTCATCAGGATAGATTTGAATAGAATTTGCTAGCTCTGATTCTAGTCTCCGACGAATGTGCTTCCGTGTTGAATCACGGATGACTCTGTCTCCACCAGATATCATAGATGATTCTAGTTTTGTTGTCAAAGAACTGACAGGCACAATTTTCTTGTTTGGAATTACAACAGTTCGAATATGCTCAAAAAGATCAGCAAAAGCTTGTCTTTCTACTATTTGATAAGTATAACATTTTCACTCACTCTCTCATCATCATCCTTAGATGCCTTCTTTATTACTCTTGTGTAGTTCTTATAGCAAGATGTGTGGTAGTGGGCCTCAGCAGCAACTATATCCCTACTCGTTATTGCCATAATCTTGTTATCTCCTTTTTTAATTGCACAGTCTCTCAGGGTCTTGTCAGCTTGCAACTTAGCAGCTTTTGTAAGCTTTTCGCGTGACTTGGAACCTTTTACAAACTTCACTTTCTCACAAAATATACAGATTGGATCATATACCCTTGACACCGACAGCCTCCTGCATAACCGCTTTGAGGAGCAGACATCTTCATTACCAATAGCTTCATTTGTGTTTCTTTTCAAAATTATCTCCAAGTCTCGCTTCATGGTAAAAACGCTCCTACACCGTCGATGGTAATAGATTTTAGGAAATTCATTCCCTCCTAGCTCTTTGGCAGCATCTGTAATTGGGCCATACTTTCTCAACTCAGCAGCTTTAAGTAAGTTTTGCCATGAATCATATGTTTTGGGACTCACTAAGTGACTATCATTATCTGAAGTTCTTAGTGTACAGATAATACAGCACTCTTCCCTGGCTTCTTCCATTATTGGAACAGTTTGAAGTTGTCTACATAAGAATATTAAGTGAGGGCATATCAAAAGCAGACAGAAAATGATATCCAGTTGTTTGAAACTGGATTCTAGACTGTTGTGTTTAACTAAAACTAGATGCTTCTTCACTTACCTCTTTTTTTCCAGAATCTCAAGACACTCTCAACTTGCCAGGTACGATAGCCAGCAAAAAAACACACCTACTTTTTTGATGAGTCAGCACATGATGATGGGGGTGTGGCTAAGTGACCACAAGATTGAATCATGCATGAAAACCCTCCTCATGCTCGAAATAACATTAAGTATGCTAATAAACATACTACACACAAAGTCTGAAAACCATTTCATGGAAAATTATGGGTGGGGCTACAAAATGGGTGATAAAAACCACAAGCTACCATGGCTGTGATGCTATCATGCATTTTCCACTTCCAGAGGTATGTACCTTCATAAAAAATGCTATGAGGATTATTCCCCCAATATGGTACCGATTACCAAAATTTGGGCCTCTGGCTCATGGACTATAGTTGTTCCTCAGAAGAGTTCTTCTTTGCATCAGGTGAATCTTCATTACAAATTACTTCACTGGAGGAATCATGGGAACAATATTCCATACTTGGAGACAAATTCACCCAAGGAAGGTCATCATCACTTGACTCGAACAAGCATTCTTGCTGTCTACGTAGCCTTTTAATATACATGATTCTAGTACGGTCAATTTTATCTGCTGATCTTACTTTTCACATTCTAATAAATGGTCAGGAAGGTCTATTATTAGAAAATCGTAATTGTTTTTTTCTCACCTAAACCCCGCCAGAAGACTTCTTTTATCTATATCACTTTTTAGTACTATAGATTGATTGCACTCATTTAGACACACAACTCTATGTGTATATGAAACTTAATTTTTTCCTTTCCTTAAGGATCACAGGGAATGCTTTCTTTCTCCTTTTTATAAAGTTGTGACTAAACTCTGTTCTGAATATCGAACTGTCTTGATCCTCTTGGATTAGTAAAAGACTTGTGAACTCTGTGTAGAGTTTCTAAAGCTGTGTCATACTTGTCTCGTACTTCATCATTGTCTAAACAAACAAATTAAGCACAACATAATACTGCTTTTATAATTTCTTTCTCTAAAGGATATATCAAACACTCTCCTACAGATATTCAAAGGGCCAATCATTATAGTCTGTCATCAGACTGCATTCTCTCAATTTTTGCTTGCATGATCTCACAAACAACTCATGTTAGACTATACCCTTACGGTCAATCAAAAAGATAAAACCAAGGTGTTGGTCTTAATTCTGACTTAATTCTTTTTCTCTCTTCTCTTACATTCTTATATTTCCTTCTTTCTCATCATTTTCTCTCTTTCATTCTACCTCCCCCACTCCCCTCTCCCAATATTAACGAAGTGCTGTAAAAATCTTCTTAGAGCTTCTTTACACCTAAATGTCCCAACTCTGACAAGAAAATCAACTAATTAGTTTAGATGAGACATAGGAGACTAAAGAACTAGAAGAGACTAAAAAGATGACATAGACTAAAGAAACTAAAAAGGACAGAAACTAGAAGAGACTAAAATGATCAAAAAGATAAAGAATATTAATAGAGAAGAGACTAACAAGACTAGAAGAACTAATGGCACTTAAGAGACAAGAAGAGACTAAAAAGACAAGAGGAGACTAAATAAACTAGAAGATGCTAAAGAGATTAGAATAAACTGAAAATTGTAGAGTGCGTTAATCACTTCTATTTTGTCCAGGAATATCTGCATGCTCAGGCGGGCTGACAAATAAATATAAAAACTGTTGGCTAGTTCTTATACACTGTAAGAGAATTAATAGTAGCTTCCCTGTTTCTTTTCAGACTGAATAAGAAATGTTTAAAAAAAACAGAAGCGGGAGATAAAATGAATTGTAGCAATTGCTTGCATTAATATTTTAAAGGTAACATGGCTTACTAAAATTATTCTCCATAAATTTCTATTCAAATATTATACTTAAAAATAATTATTGTTTCAGTAGCATTAGCACACACTAATTTAAATACACAAAATCAATACTGTGTGCTTATTTGAATAAGAAGAGCTGTCATTACATAAACAAAAGAATAAGCATTGAAACAATTTGTAGTTTTCAAAGCTCCACTGGTTGTAACAAAGCCTCTGGTAGCAGTATTGCTGCTTGTGATCTACATATTATACAATAAAACAAACAAACAAAAGACAAAGATTGTATTCAGTGAACTTAGTACTTGTTGTTATTTCCCCAGATTTTTTTGCATTATTATATTAAGTGCACCGTGTGTCTCTTCAACTGCTGATAAGGAACTCAGCTCTAAATTAGGTGGGCCCTCTCACTGTTAAGTGCACATTTGTTACTACAATTTGAAATATAAACTGGGTGCTTTAAAACCGACATCTACAGTAATTGAAAAATTAATTTAGTACGAATATCATATTCTTACCAATGCTTTGGTAGGAACAGTATATGAAACCTATCTAAGAAACAACACTTGAGCTATAAATGTTAATAGAAAATGAATAGTTTTTACCTGCATTGTAGTAGTTAGAATTATTCCATCTGATGCCTATATTAAAGTAAAACAATTAATTCTGTATTAAATCAAATAAGATAGATATTTTTCCTACTTTAGCAAGATAATTTAGTTCTTTAATATTGGCAGTATACACTTATCCTTAATAGCTTCACTGAAATTAATTTATGGTGCATTTTAATGTATGCTACATATTAAAAAATGTTTTAAGGGGGAACAATGGATAAAAAATACTTGTAAACAGCAATGTGTCTTAGAGACATGACTTACACTTGCACTCAGTGGACCAAAGTATGTGTCTCTATTTCTGACAATAGTGTACCTGCATATACATAACACCATTATTTTCCTCAATTAACATGGATCACTAGTGGTTTAATTCTCGTGGCAGGTGCTTGTCAGAAAGTCCAAATATTCCTGTAGTTACCATCTCATGGACTTATTGGTAGCTGAAAAGCAACATCAGCGATTTCCTCAATTTGTAAGACTGAAGTTGTACACACTATGCTATTTCTAGTATAATTAACACAGTTCACTAGATTCATATTCATAAATAGAATAAAACTAAGCTGAAAGATTAAGAACTATAATTATTCAACAATAGTAACTTAGATAACAAATTATTGAACAATCTAACTTGCACTGAGGGTTTGCTCTCTTGATGCACTAGTTTTTATAGGTCATAATCACGTATCATTTACTTTTTCTATAATTTTTTAATATATAAAAGCAATTCAAACTTGACAACATGACAAGTATGCTAACCTGAAGTCCACCAAGCCGGCATCATTAGGAGCTGTCCAAGTGAAGGACACACTTCCTGTGTTTGTGGTACTGTGGACTAGAGTAGCCTAAAATATAAGGCTATATTAATAAAAATTTCATGTTGAACTAATGCAAATATTTTGTTACAAAGTAGAGTATGAAATGAGGAATGAATAGGAGTAGCTATAAAAACAGATTAAAAAACAACAACAAAATACAATAGATGAACTTTAAATGGTATTCCAATTCAAAATAGAATGTATTCTAATTAAAACATAACAATTAATCTTGTTAGTATCATATAACTATTGTTTATCCAGCATGTATATTATGCTCTATTTTTGGTCACCCATTCTAAACATTTTGATTTTTTTAGTGTGTAGGAACCACAATACAGGATATTATATAAACATAATTTTGTTAAGTTGTAAATGAGTAGATGCCGGTTATATTGCAGTGGAAGATACAGGACATAAAAAGTAGGAGAGAGGGGAGGGGGGAGGTGTGGCTAGCAGCAGCCAAGTTGTGGTGTGGCACTTTAGAACTTATCTAGGTTAATATTTTTTAAATCTATATTTGTTTTGACGATTCTTAATCACATAATTTAGGAGAGGAGATCTTAGCCTACATTAAGGTTTCAAAGCAGTGACAGGAAAGAAGGTATTGGGACGCTCAAAGATGTAGAGCCCCTTTATAATCTTAAAATACAATCTAAAGGAATGATTTCTCACACACCATTAAACAACATAACACATACTGTTGAAGTATTCCTCCCACTCCTATATTGAAATATATTCTTACATTGTTGAATAAGGTATATTTAAATGTTTTCAAAACAAACTTCATTTTAAGTAATGCCTGAGGTGGTTTCAATTTCACTTATAGTACTAGAGAAAACTTACATATAAAATCAATTATCTACTTGACCATGTTGTTTACCACTTTAAGGCATACAATATTTGTATTATCTACCAATGGATCTTTAGGCTTGTATAAAATGCTCACTTGAGCATATGAAGGTACAGGTATATGACAAAGTTGGTTTAACAGCAAACACACCTGTTTACTACATGTGGTACCTGTTACTACATGTGGTACATGAACGACTTAGTTGACATAAATTATGTGTTATCTTGACATAGGTTAATAGTGAAAATACTATTTCCCAATCTGATAGGCAAGGTAGCAATACATATATGATCCTGTGTGTTATTCTTAAAAACAGGAAATTATTGTAGCTAAAGTTGAATACTGTATGACATTTCCCACACTGAGAACATTATATATTAATGTCTCCACCTAATCTACCTTATTAAAGGATGTTGCTTTTTGTTTTGTTTTAATCTAACTGACCATTGTAAGAATAATGATTTGTTTCATTGGGTATATTATTTACAAGATTATTATGAACTCTTACTGAATCAGCTATGGCTGAGCTGACTGTGCTACATTCCAGGTATCTCTGTCCAATGGAAGTTCCAAATGTACCAATTCTGTCTCCTGCAGGATTGACTGCTTGAACTAAGTATCCTCTGCTATCCTCTCCATCACTAGAAGAAATTGTACCTGTATCAGAAATTCCAAATAACTATTGTGCAGAGCTGTAGCAGTTTCTACTATGTTCTTATTTCAGAGAAGACATAACTATTTAGATACTTAGATAAACATGCCTTGAATATTTGAATGTTGATGTATATACAAAAATAACTTGTATTAGGCCTGTGTACCCTCTGGTAAGCGTCATTTTAAACTTATAGTGTTGGTCCAGTGTAGTATCCTGGTCAAGTATTGTACAGTGCAAGTTTTGCACTATGTATTGTTGCCTAGTATATAACAGCTTAGCAATACCTTTAGCTGTAAAATCCCAGGAAAGCCAGCTAGTTTCAATAACTACCTGGGTATTAATTTCTGCTGTATAGCCATGAGATAACACTACTGGTGATAACCTCAGATAACTCAAGGGTGTAGTACCTAAAAATAGCATTCGTGAAGAAATCTATGGTGGAATATTATATATATACTAGCAAGTACCCCCGCCACATAGTGGCGCTTGACGTATTGCAAAGTAAGAATGCAGTAGCACAAGTTATCTTACTCAGTTATCATTCTCTACCATTGGTTAAGGTTACATAAGTTTCCCTCTCCTACTCTCTTTTTTTTTAACTATCTGTGCTATTCTTCTACCCACCTCTCTTAACTTCAGCTCTTTTTCTTGAGTCATGGAGCCCCCTTTTACTTTGTCTATCTCTCCTGCTTCTGAATTTCTGTCCTGAGAAACTTTTGTCTTTTATTTCGTATTTTAGCCTTTCTTTTGAAAACTAACCCCCATCTTTACTCGTCAATTCCACCTGCTTTTTAGTTATAATTAATCACTCGCATTATTTCCTTTAGTAATTTATTGGCTGTTTCAGAATGTTCAGGAATACCCTCACCAATTTCAAACTTGCGAGGAACTTTCCTCTTTCGCGGTAGTGTTGGAGGATCCACGGAGACTGATGATCTCTTTTCTCCAAATATTCCCAGAACAAGTTAAAACTGTCTTCATCTCTGATTTTTGTTAACAATGTTAACAAGATTTTGGCCTTCACATGCTGAAATTGTCTTGGATTGAAGCGAACGAGAAAGATTATCCACCATGTTAAAAATTTTCGACCAAGCTCAACCAAAAAAGAAATTGAGTTTTCCATTTGTGCTGATACTCCTCCAATACGTGCCTCCATTTCTGTGTCCAGCGTTTCATCCATGGCTACATCCCATGTCATCTCAAGTGCTCCATAATTTTCCGTTATTGATGACAAAGCTTCGGCTCGCACTGTCCAGCGGGTGGGGCACAACATGCGTATGCCAGGAGAACCAACTTTGACATCATCTTGATTTTTTTTTAAGATGGCTTCACGCTTTGGGGATTTTTTAATCAACTTGGTAATTTCATAAACAGTATCAAGAGTATCCCTCATGATCTTTGATCCTTTCAGGGTATCTTGGATGGCCAAATTCAGTGAGTGTCCATAAGAATCAGTGTATAAGGCTTTGGGTTCGAGTTTAGATAACTGAATTGCTACACCAGACCTAGAACCAGACATGCTACTAGCTCCATTGTAGCACTGTCCACGACAATTGCTAATGCTCAAATTCATGCACAACAATATGTCTGTAATTGTTGTTACAATAACTGTAGATGTCGGTAGATTCCATGCTATAATTTCTTCCAAAACGTCCAAGTTATCATCCACATAACGCAAACATACTACCAATTGCTCTGTATTTGATATACTGGTTGTTTCATCAACCATTATGGTATACTTCTTGCCAGATATGCTTGTAGCTATGCCTCATAAAATATAAAGAGCCATTATACTAAGAATTTCATTCTGTATTTGAGGGCTAGTAAACTTGTCCTGGACCTTTTCCATCCATTTCAGAATGCTTGGGTCATCCTTACCCCGTAATTTTAGTAGCTGAATGAAATTGGAGTCATTTTCGCCTCCTTTTGTGGAGTCATCTCCAGAAACATATAGACCACGAAGAGCTAGGCCTTGTCTAGCAAGAAATTGAATATTGCTGAGAATTACTAAGAGAATTTTTTTATTCCTTGACCTTTGATCAGCTAAACTTGAACTAAGCATCTCTCCAACATTTTTAGTTGTACTCGGTATTGTAACAACTACATCAATAGCTTCTCGGTGTGACATTGTCTGCTCATGTTTATCAAATTTACTGAGTGCTTTCTTCCAATTGCAAAACCCAGTTTTACTGAAAGTTTCATCTTTCCATGTTTTAAGACTACGATTGTCAGCAACTAAACAATAATAGCAAAACACACGATCGGTACCCTCCTGATAATGTAACCATTTATACTTGCCATACCAAGATGAACAAAAAGACCATTTCTGCGTTCCAAATATCCGCTGTGGAAATGACAGCTCTGGTTGATTTGGGCTGTCAGGAATTAAGGAAGTAGTATCTTCAACCAAAGATGATGTGCTGGCTTCTGTAGCTTATATATCTTGAACAGCTGCTTCAGGCTCTTCCCTATCAATAGAAGCATCCTCAACACTAGGTGGTGGATTGTCAAGCTTTTTCAGCCAAGGAAGGAGAGACATTATCCTAGTTAATTTGCTCTGCTGGCTTTTTGAACTACTTACACCTGTTGTGATGTTGATTGCTTGATTCTTCATCATCCATGCCATTTCTGCTTTCTCTAAAACAGCTTTGATGTGACCACCACTTCCATTAGATATAATATATGTTTCAATTCCCCACATTCTCTTCATTCCCCCACAGTCACCCCAATGTACTGTCTATTACCTCAGAATACTGAAATTTAACCCCCCCACTCACCCCATGCTCAAGGTGATTATAATTCATCATGCCTTTGCAGTAAGTATGCACACTTATATATGATGTATATCAATATTATACATGTACATAATTATTATGTATGTAAAATAAAAATGCATTCAGCTAGCTATGTATTATATGTATAATATACAAATAATAGTATACCATACTTACAGAATTTTTTTTTTTGTAAAACTCAGAAATTACTTAACACATTATATTACGTAGTTGCAGTAGAGGACAATTCTACTATGCTTTAACTATTATAAAACATGTTCCAGTTGAGTGATACTTGAAGAATATGGTTTTAATTGAATGTGGAAAGTATGAATCCGTTTAAGCCCCCCTTTCATAAATACTTGTCTACACCCATGTTGTAAATATAGAAGCCTAATGGATATGACACATTAATCTTCCCTTGGAAGGAGAATTACCCTTTATAATAAGATATTGCCCATTAGCTACAGTGGAAGCATAACAATTTAGTCCTTACCGGTGTATACCGCCGAGGCTTCGTAGTTAAAGTATCCGTCCATGACACTTTCTACTCCGCTCAATGTGAGCTCATACGACCCATTGCCTGGTGAAAACGAATGGGGGGCTCTTGCGGCTGGTCTCATCAGCAGGCATGTGGAATCCTCAGCTGGTGGGCCAGAGCTTAATCCTACGACTAGATTAAAACAAAAAGCAAGTACCAAAGCACACAACATAGTGGCCAACGCTAAATATCGGTGCGCACCGATGGAAGAATAAGTGCTTAGTTTTGTTGATAATGAAAAGGTTCCTATTCGCGCGTTCGCGCAATGACTGAAAAAATGTGCTTCTTTATTTTCTTGCTATTGCTAAAAATAGCTACCATTTTGGATTATTGTAGTGCGTGTGTTAGAGTTCCAGTTCGAATATAGTTTGATCAATTTGAGTTTAGCCAAATCAGCAATACACAAAGTTTGAAAGAAGTCAGGGTAACAAAACTGATGGGGAACTAGCTATCTATGTTGAACAAAAACTGAGGAACACACTGAGAAGCTAAAGTAAAGAACAACCAACAAAAGCACATGATTAAGTATAAAGTTCACAGAAAAGATTGTTACAGAATTATTGATAAAACATAAAGATTGTGTACTACTGGTAGGCTTGTTTGATTGTACAACATTTCAAATTTATTTATTATATTTCAACTAAGTTTGCTGGTCTTCTTCAGGTAAGTTAAAAAAAGCAAACTCGATCACAACTCTGTACTAAAAAGTTTTCAACTTGACATAGGTGTGTCATACTCTCAGCCAATTAATGATGTTACAAAATTAGGGTATAGTAAGAGGCTCTGTTTTAGGAAGCCGTATAATACAAGATGAGTAGAAACATGACAACAAATGACACACTAACCCAAGTGCTCTCATAGTTTCTACATATATCACTTTATATTCTTTATGAAACATTATTTCAATGCCACAGTTAGAAGTTAGTGATTCAGATTGTGTTGCATGATTAGAAACAAAATTAAATCCCAAGAAGTTCAGCAACCACAAGACATTTATTTTATCATAAACATATTTTTCCAAGAAGTTCTAGTTAAGTTTATAAACAAATTTAACTACTACTACATCTAATCTGATGACAACCTGAGACATTTCCATGACTGTGTTTTCTTTTCAGTTAACCATAATTTATGGATGGTGGTGAGATAATACAGAACAGCTGGGTGAACTTTAACTTTTAGTGTTTACAAGAATTTATCCAATTATAACTACAACAAAGTATATTAAAGATATTAACTCTTCTCTGCAAATTTCTTTGTTTGCAAGTACACTATTGGGGAAAATTCCTTTATTATTAAGCATTAACTGATTTATACTTTTTTGTAATGGTGTATAACAATTCATAAGAAAATTTAGATATTACATAAATATTTCTTCTGAGTAAATAAAGATTTAATAATCATCATAATATAAAAGTTAGAAATTACTATACAACCACTGATATCAAATACAGTATTGATACTTTAAAGGTCACACACCCAGCAATCACCACTGTTGTTGTCTAATTAAGAACATAAAAGATAATGAAAAATGTAAAGTACAAATACACAGTCAAGTAGGGGAGAGGGGAGGGGGGAGGTGTGGCTAGCAGCAGCCAAGTTGTGGTGTGGCACTTTAGAACTTATCTAGGTTAATATTTTTTTAATCTATATTTGTTTTGACGATTCTTAATCACATAATTTAGGAGAGGAGATCTTAGCCTACATTAAGGTTTCAAAGCAGTGACAGGAAAGAAGGTATTGGGACGCTCAAAGATGTAGAGCCCCTTTATAATCTTAAAATACAATCTAAAGGAATGATTTCTCACACACCATTAAACAACATAACACATACTGTTGAAGTATTCCTCCCACTCCTATATTGAAATATATTCTTACATTGTTGAATAAGGTATATTTAAATGTTTTCAAAACAAACTTCATTTTAAGTAATGCCTGAGGTTTCAATTTCACTTATAGTACTAGAGAAAACTTACATATAGAATCAATTATCTACTTGACCATGTTGTTTACCACTTTAAGGCATACAATATTTGTATTATCTACCAATGGATCTTTAGGCTTGTATAAAATGCTCACTTGAGCATATGAAGGTACAGGTATATGACAAAGTTGGCTTAACAGCAAACACACCTGTTTACTACATGTGGTACCTGTTACTACATGTGGTACATGAACGACTTAGTTGACATAAATTATGTGTTATCTTGACATAGGTTAATAGTGAAAATACTATTTCCCAATCTGATAGGCAAGGTAGCAATACATATATGATCCTGTGTGTTATTCTTAAAAACAGGAAATTATTGTAGCTAAAGTTGAATACTGTATGACATTTCCCAGTATATGTAACACTGAGAACATTATATATTAATGTCTCCACCTAATCTACCTTATTAAAGGATGTTGCTTTTTGTTTTGTTTTAATCTAACTGACCATTGTAAGAATAATGATTTGTTTCATTGGGTATATTATTTACAAGATTATTATGAACTCTTACTGAATCAGCTATGGCTGAGCTGACTGTGCTACATTCCAGGTATCTCTGTCCAATGGAAGTTCCAAATGTACCAATTCTGTCTCCTGCAGGATTGACTGCTTGAACTAAGTATCCTCTGATATCCTCTCCATCACTAGAAGAAATTGTACCTGTATCAGAAATTCCAAATAACTATTGTGCAGAGCTGTAGCAGTTTCTACTATGTTCTTATTTCAGAGAAGACATAACTATTTAGATACTTAGATAAACATGCCTTGAATATTTGAATGTTGATGTATATACAAAAATAACTTGTATTAGGCCTGTGTACCCTGGTAAGCGTCATTTTAAACTTATAGTGTTGGTCCAGTGTAGTATCCTGGTCAAGTATTGTACAGTGCAAGTTTTGCACTATGTATTGTTGCCTAGTATATAACAGCTTAGCAATACCTTTTGTTCATGAACTTTTGTGTCATATGGGAAGTACTGTCTCCTTTTTAATTGCAGTTGACAAACCACATACTAAAGTAGAACGTTTCCTTTCACGTAAGTATACGAGTGCAAGTAGAACATTTCCTTATGAGTGCTATGGAATAAACTTAGCTAGTGCTGTGAATTGGCTAATTTAACCACTTTAGGAAGTATATATATAGTATATCAACAGAGACAAACATTCGATTAATGGGAGCTATCTAAGGTTAGCGGAAGAAGAAAATAGGAAGCCACTCAAATTATACTAGTCTGAGTGGAAACCTTTGTCCATACTGGAAGCTTCAATTTCTTGCTCACTTTTAATGAGTTCTTAACTATAAGAAATATTGAAGTCTATAAACAAGACTAATTCATTATTCATACTCATTAGTTATGAGAAAAACATCTGATCTATTGTGATACTGAAGTAATTTTATATCATCATTGTAAACTTTCCCACTATTATAATAGCTGTTACACATAATAGTACTTAATACACAAGTCATTGTATGTCGGAAATATTTCATGAGCAGGCTAACTTATTTTCATAAACCAAAGGGAGTGAAAATAAAGCCTGAGAGTGCCATATTACTCTGATGAGTGCAACAAGTGGTTTAACCCTTTCGTTCCCAATCCCGCTTTAAAGCGGGTGAAGACCGATTGACTTCTCCGAATTTTTTAAAATAGTTACTTTATAGCTAGAACCTTCAGATTGCATACACAGGTGCCCAATGCATTGGAGAAGCATCTAAAATAGCTTTCAGCCAGGACTGATTCGACAGTACCTCACAGCAGTTGCGTTTATTTCTTCCTCGGCAAAAAACAACAACATCGGTTCTCCGTCGAATTTTAAAAAAGTTACCTTCTTCACAGCAGCTTCATTTATGGATCCAGTCATCTCCAGAGCTTTGTAGAAGCAGCAAAAAATTGCTTGAGCTCAGTAGCCTTCCATAACACATTGAAACAACCGCTTCTTTGCCGACCAAGACTTTGCGGTTTGACTCACTGTCTTCTCCATTTTTTATAAAATCGCCAGTTCAACTGGGGACCTCCCTATTACGTACAGTCTTAGGTAATGCTTATTACATCATAGGATAAAAGTGAGCGTGTCGTGTGACCCCGGTAACTATGCAAAAAAAATTTTTTTTCAAAGTCATTTTTTTGAAGATGGCGTCTAGAAATTACAATGCGGTGCAAGTTTTAGACTTGCTTGATGCTGACTCTAGCGACTCAGGATCAAGCGGAGAGAAGGGAGACGACATCTAGGGCTATAGGAGGCCCTGTATCAGGGTTGGTGGACCAGACCCCGTCAACTCTGATACTGAAAATGGGAGTCAGAAGATGATCGAGGTAAGCTTGTCTTTCTCTTGTCTTTCTCTTGAAAAATAGCAAGCTTCTGTTGTGGAAAGGACTTATTTATAGCTATATTGAGATAGAGTAAGCTGTTTAGCTATAATATATATATATTTCATTGAGTTTTGAGATTTGAAAGTGACTTGTGGTTTTTTGAACAAATTCAAATTTTCAAAAAAATAAAAAATTTTTTTTTACCACATATACTACTAGGACCAGATGTGAATGCAGTCACCGACCCCGATTACGCAGATGAGGCGACAGGAGCAGAGTCTTCCAGTGATGAAGGAGAGGATACCGGACCTGAGTCTTCCAATGATGAAACACGAATAGGCAGCAGGTTCCAGTGATGAAGAAGAGGAAGTGGCTCCTCCTGCTCCGAGTTCTGGACGTCCTCGCGGTCGGAGAAGGCGGGAACCGAAGAACAAGTGTCGGGTGGATGAGGTAGGGGGAGAGTGGCACACCCATTGATATTCCATAATCTTTTGTGTGAAGGACCACAGACTCTGATATTTGTGGCTGCTTCCCCCTCCCCCCTGAACATCCCAAAAGTTGTAATATGTATTGTTATTGTCGTTGTCGTTGTCAGTGTTTTTGTGGTGTTGTAGTGGAGCTTCGCACTCGATGTATATGTGTGTGCGTGGAGTTGAAATGTTATTCTGGCGCTTCCAGATCTAACCGGGGAGGGAACGAACTCGGGGTGGGGGGGGGGGGTCTTTTCCAATCGGGGCTACTATGCCCATGTAAGTTGAATTTCATGTATGTGTGTGTGTGTGTACACCAGTCAATTTATATTATACATTTATTTTTATGATCTGTATTCACCTGTATCTTCTTTTTTCTAGTGTGTGTGTGTGTGTATGTGTGTGTGTGCATTTGTGGAATGAGAGAGAGCAACCGTGGACAAACAGTATGTAGCGCTTCCGTATACAACCTAGGAGGGAACTCAGGATCTTTTTGGATCGTGACTACTATGCCCATGTAAGTTGAATTTCATGTGTGTGTGTGTGTGTGCGTGTGCACCAGTCAATTTATGTATAATAAATTATACATTTATTTTTATGATCTGTATTCACCTGTAGCTTCTTTTTTCTTGTGTGTGTGTGTGTGTATGTGTGTGCGTGCATTTGTGGAAAGAGAGTAAGTTGAATTTCATTTCAACTTACTGATATTTGGGTGTCCAGCTAGGGCTGGGGGGGGGGGGTTATGGTACAAGAATGTCAGTGAAAAGTAATGACGGGGGAGGGGGGGGTTATGGTACAAGAATGTCAGTGAAAAGTAATGACGGGGGAGGGGGGGTTATGGTACAAGAATGTCAGTGAAAAGTAATGACGGGGGAGGGGGGTTATGGTACACGAATGTCATTGAAAGTAATGACGGGGGAGGGGGGGGTTAATGGTACAAGAATGTCATTGACAGTAATGACGGGGAGGGGGGTTATGGTACAAGAATCTCAGTGAAAAGTAATGACGGGGGGGTGGGGGGTTATGGTACAAGAATGTCAGTGACAAGTAATGACGGGGGAGGGGGGGTTATGGTACAAGAATGTCAGTGACAAGTAATGACGGGGGAGGGGGGGTTATGGTACAAGAATGTCAGTGACAAGTAATGACGGGGGAGGGGGGGTTATGGTACAAGAATGTCAGTGAAAAGTAATGACGGGGGAGGGGGGGGGTTAGGTACAAGAATGTCAGTGACAAGTAATGACGGGGGAGGGGGGGTTATGGTACAAGATGTCATGAAAAGTATACTGGGCGGGGGGGGCAATTCAGCGAGGCCAGCTGTTATGTTACAAATATCATTGTTGTCTTGTGTTTTTTTGGTATTGTATGGAGGTTCCGGATCCTATGGGAGGGATCGTTCAGTCTGTGACACCATCCATGCCGAGTAAGTTGAATTCCACGTGTGTGCTTGTACTGCTTTTCTTTTTCAAATTACACTTTCTCAATACAACGAATGTTCATACAGTGGGAGGCTAGCGCTGGGTTCCCCCCTAGAATTTTGGGAGTTGAATAGAAATGAACATTTAGGAAGCATTTATTTTTAGTCTGATATTGTATCCCATTATGTTCCTATCATAACTGAGCCATTTAGTGCATAGGACCGAACACTGATCATCAGTGTGAAGTATAGACTCGTATGCAAAGATGTGCATCAAAGTAGTGTAGGTTCCAAAAAATGGGTGTGGCAAAGTACACTCGGAGCCCCACCCCAAACAAAAATCCTGTATGAAACCGCATACAATACATCATAAAGTTGCAATTATATAGGATCATGAATAATTTGTTGTTTGTATTACAAATATCTTTGTTGTTTGTGTTTTTGTGTATATGAAATTGTTTTGTAGTGGAGCTCGACGTGGCATACGTTCCTTGTGGACACTCATAGATGTCTCCTACATGATCACAATCAGCACCACACACAACAAACAACATATTTTATTGTTGAACTAATATAATATTGGTATAAAATGCATCAAACAATATTATTTCTATTTTATTTTATTTTTTTATTGATGGGAAAAGTGGATTTTTTTAAATTTTTTTTGAAATATTAGTAGATAGCTTAAATATTATTCAATTTTCTCAATCAAAAAATGAGGGGAATCCCAAACTCTTGGTCTATTTAGTGATATATGGTTGCTATGGGGTTTTCCCAGCCAGCATCGAGTTAAAAAAATAAAACGGTAATGCTCTATTCCGCGGTAGAAGATTAGATTTTTCCGCGCGCGTCCAAACAATTTGGGAACGAGAGGGTTAAACAAGTGTATATGTATACATTAACTATTAAAAACATTATATTGGAGGATAAGGGTGAATACATATGCTTCTGTAGAGTCTACCCCAATGATGATCACCTTTTGTTTAATTCAATATCTATGCTAATGGTCAGAGGTATTTTAAACATCTATTACTTGCATATACCTTATACAAATTCTCATAACACTTATATGAATTTAGAACTAAGATTGTATTATTATATTTTTCTGCCTGATCTAATGTTGATTGTATAGCTCAGTCTTGGTAGCGTTTGAGCTTTTCACATACATCTTGAATAGTTCATAATTACTTGGGATTATGTTGCAATAAGTTGTCCAATTATCTATATTTTCATAATCATAGAAAACATATGTAAAATACAGGGAACTTGTGAAAACACTAGATTGTTTACTATTCTTACCACAGTTTGATATCGATTCATAGGCACTGATGATAGCGTTGAAGGAAGTCAACAAACTGGCAATGTAAAAAATGAATTACAAATGAGAAAGCGAGTTAATACGAGTAACTCAAGTACACAATGTGATCATGAAAAAGAAGCTTTTTCAGATAGCTATGAAAACTGTATATTTCCCAAAAAGATTTGCACTGATAACTTGCTACTCTATCATTTAAATTCTGGCAATACTGAAAAACAGCTTGACAGGAAAAGACCCTTAAGTGCAAGTGATGATAATAGAACAGATGATTCAGATTGTTATTATCATCGAGAGGATGATGAATCCAATGAAATTTGGGATTATTTGAAAGAAAACTTTTTTAATAAAGGTAGCTATAATATTATACAACATGAGATTAAATTAAAATGATAAATGCATTAAAATATTCTTGATCCAATTATGAAGTATTTAATGTTATAAAATAATAAACTATAGCTACTCAATTTCTTTGGTGCATGTGTCTCAAATTTTGATATATTAGATGTTTTTGTGTGTGTTTGTGTTTTATCTATTCTGTTTTCAGTCAATAACTAAATCTGATGAAAGTATCTAGACTGATTAGAGTAGCTCTATGAAATATTTACATATGTACATACAAACTTACATATTTACATACATAATTACATATGTTCAGGCATCATAATACATATTAAATTACTAAACATGAATCCTTATAGTCAATACACTGAAATTTACATGATCATTTTAATGATGCATATTATAAAACATACTATCTATAATTATTCAATTCTGTGTTTAATGATAATCTAACCAATACTTTAAACCAAGATTCAACAGAGAAAGCAGCAATAGAAGAAATTTTCAACCAAAATTTTTCAAAAGAAACAGATAATGACTTTGTAAATCTGAACTATTTACAGCCTAATAAGGATATTATACCCACAATCACAGATGAAGACCAAAAATGTCCTTGGGGGGATGAAAATTCCAGTTTATTGATGGACAACCAAACATTTAATGATGAAATCCAACAACTTTTAGATAGTGATCAAATTGAAGTGCCAGGTATTTATTAGTAAATGTAGTAAATAGACTTTTCATATAAAATAAATGCAGATTATTAATTAAAATAATCTGATGGGCAATAAAAAAGAAATCCAATGCATCATTAATTGGTCAACCATGCCTAAAATTACAAGATCATTAATTAAAATGTAAAATTAGATTTTCAATTCTGTGTTTTGTGTAAATACAACCAAGAAATTTACAGACAAGATTTTTCTATGGAAACAGATTATGATTTTTTAAATCTGAACTATTTAATGCCTAATAAGGATATTTCCACAACCTCAAATGAGAACAAAAAACACCCTTGGGAGGATGAAAATTTCAGTTTATGGATGAACAACCAAAAATTTGATGATGAAATTCTACAATTTATAGATAGTGATCAAATTAAAGTGCCAGGTATTTAATTAATTGAATTGGTAGATTTTTTATATTATAATAAATGCAGATATTAATTGATATAATCTGATGGTTAAAAAAAAATCCAATACACTAATAATAATAGGGTTCAGTTTGTGAAATTTACAACATCATTAATAATGTCTACATCAAATGCAAAATTAGATTTCAATTCTGTGTTTAATGTAAATCCAACCAATACAGTTCGTCCAGCTTAAAGAGTAGAAAAGTTCTGTTTTTTGTTAATTGTTCTTTAAATGTATACATGTGCAGTCAGATTGATGTCAGGAAGCTGAAACTTCACACACACACAAATTAATATATATTGAAATTGATTATGTTTTAAAAAAATTTGGTTTGTGGTCACAACTGTGGTAATAGATAGAAGAAGTGACCCTATAAATGGAGGATATTTTTGATGTTTTTAAGCCAGAAAAAGAGTAAATTGAATTTGAGTGTCTAAAGATTTTGCAGACTGAATCTTTGGCTCATTAATTTGATTTGTACCAAATTTTTATATTTTAATACTATTTTACTTATTTTTAATTTCATTTTTTATAAAAAACTGAACTCCCCAAATGCTTTAAGCTGGTAATTTTGCAATTTTGAAGTAAGTGTCTTGGGAATTTAATATAAAATACCTAAATAGTTGTATTTTAATCCATATGAATTTGAAACCCCTATCTTGAAAATTAAGGGAAATAAAAATGCTTTTGTGAGAGTGTTAGTATTTTCGGTGTAAGTTGTGACGTTTGCGGAAGCTCTTATCTCAATGACGACGTATTTGTGATGTCAGAGTGTTGCGCTTGCACATTTGTGAACTAAACCAGGGGATGTTGGACACGCTGGTAAAACGCGGGAGATGGCCCGTAACCGAGCCACGCAAACAATCAATTAACTTTGGCGCCAAAAACCGCGAAGCAGGTGGACACAAACGGTCTCTGAGCTATAACTTGTATGTAGTGTACTAGTCTGAGACAGTCATTTCGAATAACATCCTTCTATTATACCTGCAGGGGAATGAAGCTGTACTTGTGAAGCCATTGGAGCAGCTTAAAACTCTGTCTCAACCATGACCAACTCCACCCTGACTGGTACCAGTTCCGACAATTCCACCAACCTTGTATTGAGACTCCGCTGCGTATAGACTCCATCATCATCACTTCAGTTCTTTCAATCGGGATTGCTACCGCTATACTCTTCAGCCATCGCCTACAAGTCTAAATCTTGTGCTGAACTACCCGCTCCCACTAATGAGCAACCAACTCCAAGCAACATCGGGAATACGCCATCACTTTTGCTCGAGGGACTAACTATTTCCAAAGTTACAACGGCCATCTCACGGCTCATTTGTATTTTTTATTATTGTTTACAAATGGGCTCTTTTTAGAGCTGTCACAAGTTAATTGATTATCTTACCAAATAAATTGCGCGTTCGCGGAGCTCAACGTTATGGGGGGCGGGGTGAAATTGCGAATCAGTTGTCAACTTGAAAATAAAAATTGATATTTCGTAGAACTGGATCACTGAATTGAATCCAAATTTTGCGCACAAGTAAAATAGCCCCCTTAGAATAAAGTTACAGAGAGTTTTTTTAGAATAACGCACGAGTAAAACGGCATGAAATTTTACTGTTTACAAAAAAAAAGAATATAGATATTAGAAATATGGCTCTGTAATGTTGCGAAGAAGCCCTCAGGCTACCTCTGGAAAAAAAATGAGCGCAGTAGCTCTTTCGGCCGCTTCGAAATAACTCTGAAGAATAGTAGCCAGTGTGCAGAGCTGTATCTCCGTCCCAGGCGGGTCTTCATTCTTCAAATTTGGCTTGCTAGAGTCCTCTATTGGTGCTCATTCCACCTGTAACAACAAAGTAAGCCCACAATACACAGAAAAAGAAATATAAAGACATAGCAAAAACAGTCAATTTGCGGTTACGCGCCTCGGTTTCCGGTGGCAGGGCCCCCTTAAATAAGGGAAGTTCCCGAATAGGAGCTGCCGTGTGAGGGCACGGCTCAAGTTTAACTACGAGTTGTGACGTAGGACGGTCGAATTTGTGACGTCAAAAAAAATGGCGCTTAATGTATGGAATGTCTATGGAGATAGCGTAGTTCTTACACTTATGCTGTTTTATATGACTTAGTTTCGAGTGGATTGGGATCTAACAACACAAAAAAGGTATGGCTAAGCTTATTGTGATTGCAACTAGTCTAAGTTTTGAGATCTGTACATTCTATTCTTTAAGCTGGACGAACTGTACGTAGTACTATTACTGTGCACGCACATAGTGCGAACACTGTGCTCGCACAGTGCTAACACTGTACACACACATAGTGCTAACACTCTGTGTGACTGTGCACGCACATAGTGCTATTACTGTGCACAGCACGCACAGTGCTAACACTGTGCACACACACATAGTGCTAGCACTCTGCACGCACGTAATACTATGCACGCACTTAGTGATAGCACTGGAGGTACGGGCTAAGTCCTTGAGGCCAAATTATTTCTTCACTGGTGGGCGTGTCACATGATGTCACTTCCAGTTTCACTTGCTGTCGTTAAATTTTGTCCTTCGAGGCTATCTGAGTGCTTCTGAGGTGGGCTTGTGGGTTTTCATTATGTGTCAGCACGTACTAGGGTCATTTTTATTAGTGTTCGCATGTAATAGTTTATCTTGGTAATGTCTGTTTCTACTATTGTCCACTAGAGTTTTTTTTAGTGGTTTTAGCTGGTTGGGATAATTATATTGCGTATTCAATGTAAATAGATAAATTTTGATAACACTCGACATAAGAACAAAGTAAAGATGTGTATTACTTGTATAGATGATACATAATTTAAAAGAGATGACTAAAAATACAAAATATTAATTGTCCGGGACCTCTGTCCAGACATCTGGGACCTCCGTCCAGGCAGAAGAAGTCCAAGAAGAAGCCCTCGCCCAAGATCCATAAAGTAGCCGGTCTACATTGATCATTGAACAGTACCAGCAACTCCTTGTGTCATCCCTTTCCAATTCCCTAATCCACCTTAATGATATTCATGCTTATATTGTTAACCACCGTCAACCGCATCCTGGTGTACTGTATTCATTGTCTTACATTTCTTGTGATAAAATGTTGTTTACCTCTGTCTAACTAGGAAAGACAGCTTCTAGGCGTGCACGCTTTTATAAGTCTGACTATCAAGACTGCAAGCCTAACGGCCAGCGGATTCGGTAGTTTATTAGACTGCGCCCGGACAAGTAAACATCCTGGTCCTTCAAGTTAGATAAATAGCTAGCTAGATAGACCATTAGTGTGAGGGACTTACAATTCCAAACATTTTGGTCCTTCGAGCCGCCAAATTCCGTTCCAGTACTAGCTCCACCTACTGAACTTCGTTCCTTTTCCGGGATTCATTCTAGTCTGCCGGCATCGATTATTTCAATTTCCTACCTATCATGGACGAAGCCTCTGAACAAAATCCTTCTCTCCTCCACTTCAAACGTCAACGCGCCCACAAGCGGGGTCAAGTGACGAAAATCCAGAAGAAGATCCACTCCTTGGACGAAAGCCACCCAGATGACTGGGACCCCGTCGTCATCGAAGGCCTCTCCGAAGAGCTATCCGCTGCTATCTCAGCCCACGATACCTTCAGGCACAAATCAACGACCTACTCCTAGACGATAATGAAGCCTACGACCTGTAAGTCTCCGAGTCTGAGAAACATGACCAGCTACATGCTGAACTACGCCTTACTCTCCGCAGAGTCAAGCAAAGATACCAGCTTTGGTCTGACAGCAACAGTGTTGTAGCAGAAATAGACACACTCTCATCAGTGACTGACAAGACCTCCTCCAGATTCCGGTCTCTGTTCGAGTCCTTCAGCAACAGCTGCACACCCTTCCTCAACGCTGCCAAGTATCACCACTCTATTCCAGCCTTCAGGGACAGATTTGATTCCCTCCGTGCAGCTTGCGATAGATTCTGCATGCATACCTGCATATCCAATCCTGTTCCAGTGTCAACTACTCCTTCCGTCCATCACACCTCCTGCTCCGCCCCCAAAGGAGCTCCCATCCCGGTCAAGGTTCCCAACTTTGATGGGAATCCCCTTCACTGGGAGAAGTTTGAAGCCGAGTTCTCCACCGCCATTCGCACCAGACCGCCCCACTACAGCAATTTCGACGTCCGCTGTCTGCTCACCGATGGACTAACGCCAGAGAACGACAAGAACATCATCACTCACTGTCCTGACAAAGATACCCTTCTACCTGAACTGCTCCGTGCCCTCAAGAGAGAGTATGGCACTCCTGTGATTGTCGGTCCCATCCTCATCGACAAACTCCTATCCCCTCATACCTTTGACCTCAATCATTCTGGGTTTACGGGGTTAAATGAACATTTTATCCAACCATTCAATGCTCTTGTCTCTCTCATAGGTGACTCCTTGTCCACATTCATGGCCATGTTCGCCAAGAAGTACCTCTCACCCGCCTGCTGCATGGAGTGGGAGAAGTACACTAAGGACCTGGAGGAAGTACCTAACATGAAACATCTGAAAGCCTTCATTGAGACTTGGAAGGTCTTGGTGCCATCTGAGTTCCCCCTGGTCGGTGCCCCTGCCTCTCCAATGCCAGCTCATCCATCTTTTGCCAACTATCCATCAACTTCCAATCACAGACTCCGTCCGGACATCAAGCCTCCTCCTCCTCCTACTCCCAAAAAGTACAGTCAGGCTGCCCCGCATGCAAGGATCAACATGGACTGCTCCGTTGCACCACCTTCCAGGCTATGGACGTGGACAGACGAAACAAACTGGTCCGTGACAGCAGACTGTGCATCAACTGTTTTTCTGACCGCCATGGTTATAGATCCTGCCCCAACAGATTCTCATGTAAGACTTGTGGAGGACGCCACCACACACTCCTTCACAGGGACCGAGACTCTCCTCAACAGCCTACATCTCCGGTCACTCCGGCGCCAGCGATGACTGCTGCCACTCTTTCATCCGCCGATCCCATCTCCTCTTCCAACTCCAGATTCCTACACACAGTGACAGTGACCCTTGAGAACGAAGGGGAACGTTGTCAAGGCCCGTGCCATCCTGGACACAGGTGCAGCTGTCAGTATGATGACGGAAAAAACTGCGTCTGACCTCAAGCGGACTCACAATCCCCTTCAAGTGACAGGCATGACCGGTACCACACACTGTAAGTTCACCGTGTCAACGAGTTTGCTTTCCCATGATTATGCTTACAAGAGTGACACCGTGACATTCACTGTGTTCCCAAAGCTTCCATCCCTGCAGATTACGTCCAACAGACAAGAAATCCTGAGCAGTCCGGTGCTCTGCTCCTACCACTTGGCCGATCCAGACCTGGGAGGAAGAATGGACCTCTTGCACAATATAGATGATACCCACTCCATTATCACCGGCAAATCCTTCCGGATTGACGGTCTCCTTGCCCTTCTAACCCGCCTCGGCCTTTGTCTCTCAGGACCCCTCCTTCATGCTGAACCTCCGCCTGCTCTGATGGCATCCGTCCCACCCACCGACCTCCAAGATGATCTTGGCCGTCTCTGGGAATTGGATCAGGTACTCGAGGCTCCAAGCTGGTCCCCAGATGATGTACGTGTCCTCCAAGAGTTCGACCGCACCTACAGACGGATAGACGGCCGTTTCTCCGTTTCCCTCCCCAGGAAACAGGACCCTCCAATTCTTGGTGACACATGCAAGCAAGCCATGTGTCGTCTCCTAGCCAACGAACGCTCCCTGATTGCCAAGGACAAGCTCACGTCATTCCCAGGGAAGACCTCCAACATCATCCTCACTGCTACCTCCCGGTGCATGGGGTATTCAAGGACTCCTCCTCTACCACCAAAGTGAGGGCAGTCTTTGATGCCTCGGCCCGTTCCTCATCCGGTCACTCCTTCAATGACTGCCTCCTTCCCGGCCCCAACCTCTACCCTCTACTCCAGGACATCCTTCTCCGGTTCAGGAAGTATCCCATAGGTATGTCAGCAGACATCTCCAAGATGTTCCGGGAGATCATTCTGAACCCGGAGGAGAAAAACTTCCACCATTTCCTGATGCGTGACCAATCAGGCGCTGTGCTTGATTGCTGAATGAACCGCCTGACATTCGGGGTTAAGTGCTCGCCTTTCTTGGCCACCCAAATCCTCCACACCCTCGCTCGTCTCCACGCCTCCTCTCATCCTGCAGCCTCTTCTGCAATCCTGCACAACTTCTATGTTGATGATCTACTCTCGGGTGCTCACAATGTGGAAGCTGCGAATGCCTTGAGAAGAGAACTCTGTGATCTCCTAGCCCAAGCAGGGATGGTCCTAAGGAAGTGGCGGACAAACTCCAAGCAACTCCTCGGCCTCATTCCAGAAGAACTCCACGACTCCTCCTCCTCCGTATCTCTCCAGCCCCCCAACCGTGCCCCGAAAGCTCTGGGCATACATTGGGACGTTGAGAATGATTCCTTCCATGTCTCTGTTCCCGACATCCTACCATTTCAAGCTGCAGTCACCCAGAGAGTCATAGCATCAGCCACTGCCGGCGTTTTCGATATCCTGGGTCTGTTTGCTCCCGCCATCCTGCCAGCAAGAATCCTCTTCCAGCAGACATGGAAGCGCTCTCTGCCTTTGGACAAGCCCGTTCCTGACGACTTGCGCACTCTCTGGAGCACCTGGGTGGATGACCTCCATTCAGTGAATGGTCAGGCCGTTCCCCGTCGACTTGCCAAGCCTTCGGGTGTTTGCTATGATGAACTCCATGGTTTCTGCGAGGCCTCCTTCGTTGCGTATGGAGCTGACATCTACCTGCGCACATCCACCACCACGACTTTGGTCACAGCCAAGGCCAGAGTCCTCCCAGATCGACCAGTAACCATTCTACGAGCTGAGCTGTTAGGAGCCCATCTGCTGGCCAAATTCCTCAACCACACCTCATCAGTCCTACAAGTCACCTCCTGCCGTGTTCACGCCTGGACTGACAGTGAAATTGTGCTCCACTGGCTTCCAAAGTCACCTCCACAGCTTGACCGTTTTGTGGCCAACAGGGTGTACAACGTCCAATGCTTCCTTTCTGACGTCATTTGGAAACACGTCAAAACCAATGACAACCCCGCTGACCTGGCTAGCAGGGGAGTCCGTGCTCCGGACCTGGCCATGTCAGCACTCTGGTGGTCAGGTCCGCCATGGCTCTCCTTGCCTCCAGACCAGTGGCCCCAACACAAGAAGTCCAAACCTCCAGTTCCTGTCCTCATAGCATCCATCAAACCTTGTCTCCAGCTTCCCCGGGAGCAATCCGTATTCCCAGGCGATCTATGGGCTCGGTTCTCATACCTTTTCAAACTTGTGCGAGTTGTTGCATGGATTTACAGATTTTTCAACAACTGCAAAAAGTCCCTGGATCTTCGACGTTTCGACCTTCTTGACTATGACGAGATTGTATCTGCCAAGCATCTGCTCTACAAACTGTCCCAGCAAGAGTCCTTCCCTGAAGTCTTCGTCGTCCTCAAGAAGTCCAGCACTCTACCCAGAGGGCATGCGCTCTCTCGCTTCATTCTCACCCTGTCAGAACACGGACATCTGCTGTTAGACCAGAGTTCCCTTCAACTCCAATAAAGTTAACTCCACTCAACTCCAAATCCCAACTCACCAAACTCCTTGTCCAAACCCTCCTCCATAGGACATACAGCCATGCTGGCATTACGGCAATGTCCTCCATCCTATCCAACTCATTCTACATCCCTAACCTGAGGAATTTGTTGAAGTGGGTCAGCCGGACTTGTGCCAACTGCCAACGTGCTTATGCCAAACCCTTGCAGAACATCATAGGAATGCTCCCCGCCTCCAGAACTACTCCAGCTCCGCCCTTCCACCGCACTGGTGTGGACTTTGCGGGCCCCATCACTCTGCATGTAGGCCACACCCGCAAGCCATCCTACATCATGACCTACGCTGTGGTCTTCGTGTGCCTGACAACCAAGGCGGTACACTTAGATCTAGCTGCATCTCTCTCCACTGAAGACTTCCTGGCTACCTTGGAACGTTTTATCGCCCGTCGAGGCTCTCCGGCTGTGATATACTCCAACAATGGGACGAACTTCCAGGGTGCCCGGAAGGAGATCAGAGAAATCCAGAAGTTTTCTCGATCCAGAGAAACGACAGAAGCCATATCCCAGTTCGCCACCGTCAACCAAATTGACTGGAAACACATCCCTCCAAGAACACCCCACTTTGGCGGTCTGTGGGAAGCAGCCGTCAAAGCAATGAAGGTACAGCTCAGGAAGAATCTGAAACCTCACACCCTTCGATGGGACGAGATGTACTCCGTATTGACAGGAGCCGAGGCCATCTTAAACTCGCCCACTTGCTCCATTTCACTCAGAAGAAACTTCCGAAGGCTCTTACCTGACAGCTGGGCATTTCATCATTGGAAGACCCCTGCGAGCTCCGCCCTCCAGACTTTCTTCCACCTGCAGTCCATCACACCTCCGAAGATGGAATCTCGTGAACCGCATCAAGGCAGACCTATGGAAAAGGTGGACAGCTGCCTACCTCTCCTCCTGTGCACAAAGGTCCAAGTGGAATCGACCAGGTCGCCGCCTCTGTCCAGGTGACCTAGTATTCATCAAGGACGAAACCCTGAAGACCAGAAATTGGCCAACAGCCATTGTGGACCAATTATATCCCGGCGATGATGGCAAAATCCGTGCCGTGGACATCCGATGCAGAGGCAAGATCTACTGATGACCTGCAGCCAAGCTCATCCTGCTGATGACCGATGAAGACCCTTCACTGCCGCCCCCCCGCGAATATGTCCGGGACCTCTGTCCAGACATCTGGGACCTCCGTCCAGGCAGAAGAAGTCCAAGAAGAAGCCCTCGCCCAAGATCCGTAAAGTAGCCGGTCTACATTGATCATTGAACAGTACCAGCAATTCCTTGTGTCATCCCTTTCCAATTCCCTAATCCACCTTAATGATATTCATGCTTATATTGTTAACCACCGTCAACCGCATCCTGGTGTACTGTATTTATGTCTTACATTTCTTGTGATAAAATGTTGTTTACCTCTGTCTAACTAGGAAAGACACCTTCTAGGCGTGCGCACTTTTATAAGTCTGACTATCAAGACTGCAAGCCTAACGGCCAGCGGATGCGGTAGTTTATTAGACTGCGCCCGGACAAGTAAACATCCTGGTCCTTCAAGTTAGATAAATAGCTAGCTAGATAGACCATTAGTGTGAGGGACTTACAATCCCAAACAATAATTAATAATTGATGTCTGTACTTTTAATTCTTTTAGAAGGGCATGACGAAACTGGTGATGGTGAAGGAGTTGGTGACTGTGACGGGCTAAAAACTGGTCTAACTGCTCAGTTGAGGTAAGTCATTTCGTCCTTGCTGGTGATGGCTTTCTTGACCTCTTCCTTTCCTTTACACAGATGATGCTGCTCCGTCGGCAGGCAACGGACACAGGGGAAAGAAAAGTGGGGTCGGAATGGGGTGGTGACAAGAAAACAGATGAGTGGTCAGGATGCAATGATGAAGGCTCGATGTCTGGTACAGAGCAGTCCAAAGAATTCAGAGGATCATAGAGGTCATCTTCGTCATCAAACAGTGGAGTAGCAGAGCCTGACTCTGCTGATGAGACATCCCTAGAAGCTCTATAATAAGTTGTTTTGTTTTGTTGTTTTTTATCAAAAAAAATTAATTATTTAAATTTAAATTTATTACCTTCATAATAGTTGGTAAAATGGCCATCAAAATCTTCATCTCCTAAAAAAAAAAAGAAAAAAAAAAAAAAGAGGAACTGATGAGGGTTATAGTTAACTGTAATAAGTGACTTACAGTCAGAAAGCGGGCCCTCACTTCCTGGAGCCAAGCATTCATTCATGAGCTTCTCTATGGTTGGCTGAGGTTTAATGCTCTAGCAAGATTCCTGGCTTCACTTAGCCACTGTACTTACTACTAAACTGGGAGCTGTATTTTCCCGCCGTTGACGGCGGCATTTACCGCGGATTGGGCCCACGCTAAAACCCAGACTTATTAACGGCCCTAAGAGTTCAGGAGTAAGTGAAGTTCATGAATTCTCGGGCTTATTACTTTCATTCTAAAGTGGGCCTGATCTTCAAAATTCGCATGTAGGTGTATTAAGGGTTTTATTATTTCATATATGCAATAAAAAATAATTGATTAAAAAAAGTGTATTAAGGGTTTTATTATTTCATATATGCAATAAAAAATAATTGATTAAAAAATGACTAAAATGACAATTTTGATCGTAGCTAAAAACGGTACTTGCCGCGTTGTGCCCGATTTTCCCGTAGAGGGTCACAATTTATGTTCATGTGTTCACTTGTTAAGTTTGTACACATCATGTGTGTGTGTTTTCTTTTAAATTAATACATGACATGTGTGTATGTCCACTTTAAAATTAATGCACATCATGTATGTGTGTTCACTTCACATCATGTGTGTGTTTGCTTTTAAATTAATAGCGTAGGCCGCCGATTATCGACCAGAACTTTTACACACCACATATCTTCTCACCTGCAGGTCGCCCAGAGACGAAGTTTCCACCAACACAAGCTCCAGAGCTTCAATTTTCATTTCAGTGGTCAAACTCGTCGCTTAAATGGATATTTCATGAGATATGAACTTTTGTAACTGACGACCTCAAATTCTGTTATCGACGACCGATACCTATTATGATTTCACGTAGAATTTGTATTGCTCTATTACCTAGTTTTTAAAAATAACAAAGGATAGGTACCGATTTAGAACTAACTATGACCAAAAGAGGTACTTATTACACCATATATGAAAAAATTGGGGAAAATTATGGTAGGGATTTTTTTATATAGTGTGGTCAAAATCACGATTGACCTCGGCTTAGTACTAAACATGCACATAAATTCTATTTAGAGGTAACATTACACCATATTATGAGAAAAGTATGATCACAAATGGAATGTGGATGGTTTGTATACAAAAAAATGAGAAGACTATAGTTGAGATTTATTTAAACAATATGGGCAAAATCGCTCTTGACCTTGATCATCCAAAATAATTTCTTCCAAGCATTGTTCATGCACCCACCGATCACAAGCACACTGCAGCCACTCCTTCCCATCCTGGCAGATTTCCTCATAGCAAAAAGTACACTCCCAGAAACCGTTACGAGAATCTTGTCCACCTCTGAGTGATGTGGTGGGTGTCGAAGTAGAAGAAGTACTCGAGAGTGCAAGTTGAGCGTCCACTGATTCCTCAGATGGTCTAGATAAGTTAATTGCAGTATTTCTGGTGTTGCACTTCTTACCACCAGACTTGGCTGTTTTCTTCAATGCAGCCTCTTCTCTCATTCTTTTCTTCTCCAGCTTCTCTTCTTTTTTCTTCTTTGCTATCTCTTCTCTCTCAAACTTCTTTCTCTCACGCTCCCTCTTTCGCTCTTTCTTCTCCATAACTGCCTGATCCTTCTTCTGCTTCTTCTTGTCTAGCATCTTTAAGCACTTCGCACTAGTTAAGACCTTAGCTTTACCAGTATTAGCGATTTTCACGGGTGCAATTGAATCCAAATGCCTGCTTACAATTGTTCTAGAAGATTTGGGGGTATTGCCTGGGAGCAAGTTTGTAATCGAAGCTAAAGGTGAACGCTTCAAGGTAGGAGATTGACTTGTGGACCTGTTAGGAGTCACACGTGTATCTGAGCCTGTACTTCTGTCTGACCTCTCACAAGGAAGAGTATGAGAGACTATCACAGGACCTGAATCATCATGAGGACTTATTCCAGCAGTACAATAATCTGTATTCTGAAATGACTTGTCACCAGAGAGAGATTCCGGAGCTTGACCACTGTTGCCACTAGGAGTAGACAGAGCTGATCCCAAGCTGCCATTGCTTGGCGGACATCCACTTGAACTCAAGGAGACAACATTATCAGAAATGTGATTATCAAGTGGTGTAAGCACTGGAGTGTCAGGAAAGAATTCTGTGATGCTTGATTCTTCCACCAAGGCTTCAGGATGATTCACACGAAGCCACAAAGAGTACTCATCATCATGGAGATCATAGCCTTCCTCAAATCGGTGCTGGTACAGATCTTCTTTTTCAGGAGAAAATGAAGGGGGTTCACTGTTACTGTTCTCAACACAAGGAGAACTACTCTCACTCTTGTCAATGTCAATTGATTCACTGTCATCCTGATAATTTATAGTCTTGCGTCGTATCTCCACTGTCCCTTCATTTCCTGGACAACGCTTCAAAAGAACCTCTGGGTTGAATGGAATTATTCCTGCTCTTTCAAAGCCATTGCAAATGATTTCAGGCAAACAAGTCTTGAGCCAAGCCTTCGAAAAAAGTTGAGAAAAATTAAATCTAGTGATGGCTTTCCCCTGTGATGCTTGAATAAAATCATGGCAGACACTGCTCCAGCTTTTCTTCAGAGCACCAAAAAAACTAACATCCAATGGCTGAGCCTCATGAGTAGTATGCGGCGGGAGGCAGAAGATAATAACAGAATGATCGCGGGCTAACCGAATAGAGTCAGGATCATAATGTGAACTATGCCCATCTACAAGAAGCAATAAAGGACGAGAAGGCACAGCATGGGCGAGAAAATGCTCTTGTAACCAGCCTAGGAATAATTCCCCATTAGTCCACCCACTGTCACTCAATCCATAACGGTTACCACTCAGTTCGCCACCAGTCCAAAGATGATTCAAATTCTTGGCATCAAAAATCACAAAGGGTGGAATTACCTGGCCAGTCCCACTACAGCATCCAAGACTGTAATCTGGGCTTTTGAAGCAGAACATTGGTAACGCACCTTCTTCTGCCCACGAAGTGCAACAACTTTCGGAGGACGAGGATTCAACGGAAGACCAGTCTCATCCATGTTGTAAATTTGCTCAGGATGCACCTTTAAATTGTTATCATTTAACACACTGTTCAGTAAATCAAAGTAAGCCTTGATATTATCCTCATTCATGGCACTCATTCGTGTATATCCTGTAGCATCTCCAGTACGAAGAGACAGTTGAGGGTGTCGTTGCAAAAACCTGCGCCACCAGCCATCACTAATGCGAGCACTATGAAGAACTCTTTTATCTAGTGCCACTCTTTCTGCAATGACTTTAACTTGACGACGAGTTCTACCATAGCCCACCTTGTTGGCCTTGTAATCACTACATCGATGTTGTGCACAGTTTGTAGATGATTGTTTAAAGCATCAATACTGGACAACCTGTAAATGAAAGAAATTCTCAAAACATTAACCATTGTATTATTTATCAAATACCTTTTTTCACAAATATCACACTTATTTCTTCCCGTTTCTGCTGAGTGTACTGTATTCATGTGTCTAGACAAGCTGCTGTGATGGGAGTACTGCTTATTGCAAATTTTACATCTCAGTGATGATGGTTCTTTGGTATTATTTTGCTGTAAGTTATTAGTATCAAATAGAGAAGAAGAAAGGCAAATAGAATTGGACTGATTCTGCTGTTGTTGAAGACTAGGTGTATTAATTAAGCCACACTTCTGTATGACGTCCACTGGATCTAAATATTTGATATTTTAGTCACAGGAATTGGAACGAATAAATTATGATATGTCAAAAAAAAAAGAAAAAAGAATTAATGGTTATTCTACCTGATACTGAAGTATTTAGAATCTTTGAGTTTGATTCTTCTTCTGCTTCTTTTATTTTCTTTTGTGGCATAATTAGAAATTCTGCAGAAATGCTTGCTTTTTCTGAAGCACATCTTTTTCTGCTCTTACCACTAAAGTTTTCAGCACGGCTAGCCCCTGAAACATTATTTGACAGGATTGTATGAAACACGAATTATTTTTTTTAATTATCTACTTCCTTCAATATAATATTATAACAAATTGCACATGTTTGAACACTTACAGACCATAATAACATGTGTTTAAAATTTATGATGTAAATGATTGTGTAGCACAGATATTGGCATTACAAATGGGTAGTTAGCCTTTATGGCATAAGTTCAGAGATTTTTGATGCAACGTAACACTGAAAAACACAAGTAACACATACTTGAAATCATTAATCCCAATAACATTGGTAACTATTTTAATACAAGTATTATCTAATGTTGTTTTAGTTCAACATTTACATTTTAGTTTTAGTTATAGTTTTTTGACAAATTTCAAGATTAATTTTTTAGTTTTAGTTTTTCACTAGCAAAGACTACAATTTTAGTTTTGGTTTAGTTTTTCCAATGTACTAATTTCAGTTCTTGTTTTAGTTTTAGTTTTTCAAATTTACTAACTTCTATTTTCGTTTTAGTTTTGGTTTTTTAGAATTCCAGAAAAAATTTTAATTCAAGTCATCAATTATTTTAGATCGTTTTTGTTTTTCAAATGCAGATTCCAATCTTCTTCAAAATGTAATTGCGACTCCCTGGGTTGTTCATGAGTTCAGATATAATGGCATACGTACTTCTTCTTGCTAAAGACTTGCCCAAATGTTTGCGATTTGAAGTTAATGTAAAACTTTTCAGTCCACTTTTATACTCAATATTGACCTGTATATAACATGAAGTCATGCTTTATTATATTTAACTTGATAAACCATATAAAACGTATTAAAACATTTGGCGAATCTGTTGTTGGAATGGGAGATGAAGTACTTACCGGAGGAGGTTGCTGCTCAGACAAAGCTAATACTCTCTTCGCACTCTTTGCTGGAGTCGTGCAACATCTTGTAAAGTGGTTCGTGGTCGTTTCTCTTCCTCCTCTATAGGTAATCTTGGCAACAACATTGCTGATGTTTGATATTATTGTCTAAAACAGATAGAACAACAGATAAATTGTCACATCATAAGTGAACGTGAGAGTTAAAAAAAATATTTAAATAAACAAAACACAGAATGCAATAGAGTAGCTTGAAAATAACAAATATTTTATTACTATTTGTGCCATTATATTTCTTATAGTACATTTTATTGTATAGCCTCTGTTTGTACAGCCTCTGTTTGTACATATTTGTTGTCTCTTTTGATGGTAGTAAGATGCAACACATAACTCCAAATAGACACAAGACTAGATTTCAAGCAAGTAACATTGTAGAAAAATTTTTTTTAGTCTTTTCCCATAACTTTGCTTAAGAATGTAGTACAGAGCTATAGCTAGCTACAATTAATTCCTATCTTGTTTTCTCAGAATATAAAATTGCACTTATTAGCCACTTAATACACTCAACATGAACTAACAGGCCTACCTCTTTGGCCAGCAGCAATTTATCATAGGCATAGAATCATTTTCTGCACATGAAACTTGGTCCAGGACACAGAAGTTCATTTATATCAATCTGTGGTTGGGTCTTTTCTAGTTCTTGAGATAATCTCTTTCCAATAAATGGTAACTCTCCCTCCAGGAGTCTTCTGTCTTTCTTTGCAGCCAGTTCTCCACAAGCCAGACAAATCGGAGATGCAGTACTTGCAGCCATGGCTGGTATAGACGGTTCCACTTAAAATTTCAGCGCTATACTAAGAAAACCACTAGACCACAGAATGATGGCGAATGACGTTTTCTACATTCCATTCGAACAACTACTATACGTTCATGACACCAGTCCCTTTACTTCCTCCCCGCCCACCAATAACGGAAGGTAAAGGGTCGACTACGCCAGAAAAGATATCAATGAATAAATTAAATTGTTTGCCAAGACATTGATACAACAGGTAAATGAAGTCACATTAGAAGAGTAGCTAGAATTTTGATACCCTATAAATGTTGTTGCATGCCCATGCAGCTCAGGAAAATACAGATTTCAGAGATCTAGCCAGGCAGTATTAGGTCTAATAGACCCTTTGCGGCTGACGTCATAGACCTGCGCGTTTATTTACTCTGCCATTTTGAGTGTCAACGGCGAGTTCAACTGAGTGTCAGGAAGGTCAAGTAGATTGTTTAGGAAGTGTTGCTGTGCTGTGGGATGTTCTAACAGATTCTCTAAAGGCTGCGGGCTTCACTTTTACCGATTTCCTGTCAATCCTGAGGAAAAAACAGCTGGATCCTGCAGTTAATAGAAACGACTGGCAACCAACGGAGTTTACCTGGATATGCAGTACTCATTTTGTAGGAGGTAAGAAAAGTGATGATCCAGTATCTCCAGCTTATGTTCCAACTTTGTTTAAGTATGTGAGGAGTCCAGCAAAGAGAAAAGCATTGTGTCAACTAGAGAGGTATGAGCGTACTGGAATGCTTAAAAAAAGACGTCTGGAAGCGCAGTGTGAAGAAGCTGCTAGTAATACCTTCTTGGAAGCCAGTACTATAATGTTGCGAGACAAAGAAGCTGATGGGTTACCAGAACAAACTGATTCAATGACATGTAGTGAACTAGAAGTAAGTGAGGATGTGACTGATTCATGTGAATCTTCTTGTTCTGTCATGACGGATATGACTGTGAATAGTGTTAATGACTTGGAAAGGGAATGTGATAAATTGAGAGAAGAAAACCTCAAAATGAAGCAGGAGCTGAAAAGCTTGAAGACAATTGATAATTTTTTAAATGATATTAAAAAAGTATGTTATTTTACTGGAATACCATCGATAGAAACAGTTAGAGCAATTTTTGATTATATATCTCCCCATGTACCAAATTCACGTTCAGTACTTCCAGCATTTCAGCAGTTTGTGATGGTATTGATGAAGTTGCGTCTTAATGCAGATAATGGTCTCCTGTCCTCTTTGTTTAATGTGCATGTGTCTACTGTACACGGTACTTCCAGAAATGGATTGATGTCATGTTTTGGATGTTGAAGCCCCTTGTGAAGTGGCCTGATCATGAGCAACTGTATCAGACTATGCCCCGGGAGTTTAGAAAACATTTCAGTAAATGTGTTGTTGTGATAGACTGTTTTGAAGTTTTTATGGAAAGACCAAAGGGATTAATGCATGGCAAGAGCTCAAACATGGTCCAACTACAAACACCATAATACTGTCAAGTTTTTAATTGGAATAGCTCCCCAAGGATCTATTACTTTTATATCTAAAGGATGGGGTGGGCGTGTATGAAGATGACAATAATAACTGACATTCTAAAAATTTCAGCAGCTGATGCAGTAAATCATCACTATAATATAAAATTTCTGTAACAAATTTTACTGAAAAAACAACAACAGTTGAACGCTCTTCAAATCTGGTTATGGTTGCTTGTATAGAGGTCTAACCAAGTGCGTGTTCAACTACAAACTGATGAAACTATCTGGAGATGCCCCTAAATGTAGTGTCATAGGATTGATGAAATGACCAGATTCACAAACTTCAAAAAAAATTATGACTTTTCATATGCTTCAAATAAGCTAATGGTACTACCTTCTCATTTTCTCATCCCGAATAGCATTGCTCGGGTCCTGGCACTTAATTTTATATGAATAATGATATCAATCAAGGAGTCCATGGAGATATGACAAATTTGACAGAAACATGACAGTCAGTCAACCCAATTAATCACCACAGATGCTCTGCTTGATCAGTAGTCAATGCTTATCCACAAACGATTTCTCACACACGCATTCTAATTCCTCCTTAATGTAGTCCATCAATAATAATAGTTGGTGGCAGTACAGACACCACATCATATTGTTTTCTTTGCTTTTCCTGCAAGATTTCACAGTGGTCAATCTATTTCTCGCTCATATTCTATGTTAATAAAATATGCTGCTGAGTGGAAAAGCATCCTTTAAGCCTTTAAAATACAAATTATTTAGCTTGCTTTGGATTAAAAATGTTTCTTACACTGACATACATGTGCAATTACTGTTAAACATGGGGTGCTGCCTGGACATCACAGTTTAAAGTTTAACATTGTCTCCATAGTTAGTTACAACAAACTAAACGATATCTGAAATGAAGAAACTACAGAATATAGGATAATAATATAAAATGCTCACTTAGTAAAGTATGTATTGGTGTGGAGTTATAAGGGCTCAAAGTCCAGACAGTGCCTCTTGGTGAACACCTCACTGAGGTGTTACTTGGCACCCCTTTTAACCTAGATGTACTAGAATAATATCTCCACTAATTTTTTCTCTAATCTAAGCACTGTGGTAAGGTGTCCCCTCTCAAAGAAAACTTCCATCTATTCTTGTACGGGTGATGAAAGTGGGGGGTGATGGGGTGGAAACAAGCTTAGTCAGATTAATGCATACAGCATGCTCAATATACACTTTGTACTTGATTTTCATAATATTAATTGATTCACGACTTCAATTCTATGTCCCAACAAACTGCTGTCACCGATATCAGTACTATCTACAACATTTTATATGGTATTCTGTCACAATGTATTATCAGTTCTCTTTGGATTCTTGGAAAAAGAGATGGTCCTGATAAAAGTAGAGCACTTTAGTGATGATAAAAGTAAAGCACTTTAGTGATACCATTTTAATGCATATTCATCGACTAAGCAGACTACACTGAACTGACAGACTTTGCTGAGTAATTTATAGGAAGAAATGAAACAAAATTTGATAGAACTAATTAAGTGACACTTTGAAATCTTAACTTTACCATGACTTTATTCAATTAATATTAAGTTGTGTATTTTGTAAATATATTAGTGGTTTTCATGAGAGTAAGTACAATGGTGCCATTCCAGTCACTTTGGAACAACTTCCATCACACCTGTATACAGTTAAAGTGAACACTATCAACTATTCTTTGCTGCATTGGCGCTTGAGGGTAGCATTAGGAAGATTATTACTTAGGAGTTTAACACAAAGCAGTTGCTTTTTTACTAGATAGCTACTAATTATATAGAAGAGATCAATGGCATAGAGCAGATTTAGCTCCTTAACACCTTATTACTTAATTATTATCATTTAACCTTTAAATGAATAAAATATTTATGATCAAGAAATACAAGGCAAGAATCATTAGAGTAATCTTTGAGCTTATAATTATCAGATAGACTTGCAGAATAAAATGAACTTCTTTTTGTGTGCTGAAGCACTGTAATGTAGCTATTTAACCAGAACTTCATACAAATGACTAATCTAGAGAATATTGCACCAGTGTTATGACAAAGAAATTACTTGAACCATATGTTAGCTGACTACCTTTAAACTTTACATTGATTAGCATGGAGCGAATTTTTTTACCAGTTCTAAAAAATTGTCTCAATGTTGTGATTATTATCTTAATATTATATATATTTAAAAAAAGTGTAAATAAATAAGCAAATCTGATGCATATTTCTACCAATAGCTTTAGAATCAGTATTAGTCATTACAATTACTGTGGCAGGACTACTTCGACCCAAACGGTTTCTTGCGGAAACATTGATCATATAATATGTTTGTGGACGTAATGAAATTAAAGTTATTTCGGAGACATTTTGGTACTCTAGAGTAGTTTGATCCAATGTATCCACTGTTTGATAAGATACATGGTAACCAATTATGGAATACAACCCATCATATCCAGGCTTCACAGTGAGCTGGAGGCTAGTTTGAAATACTTGGGAAATGGCCAATGTTGGAGGCTCTGGAGAAGCTGGAAGAGCAAGTAAATATTATGCGATGATTAATTAACTTGAAAAATGCAAAAGTAATATTATTTAGCTTATCATTAACATCACTACAATTGTACACTGCTGGAATGTATCCAGTTGTAATTTATCCAGTCAGATATGAGCTATATTAAGTTAGTTATGATTAGTGGTTTAGATGGCAATGGAGCATATAAGCTCGTTAAATTGGTAAATTATTTTTGTGGTGTAATAGCTCTCTTCAATTACATAGTATTGTTTTGACTTTTTTTTTTCAAACTCATCAATTTTTTCAGTACACATGCCATCCAATTTACATGAAAATTTGTATAAATTTGTCACTAAAGCATGATTTGTGCGGCCACTGATATTTGGCTAATGTTATGATATACAAATAGACAATGTAGCAATGTGCAATTCATAACTATACTTACTGGCAATTAAAATTGTAAAAGTAGATTGAACAGTTTCATATATGTTTGATGCTGTGAAGATGTAGGTTCCTCTAGCATCAGGAGTTACATAAACCCAATGAAGAATACTAGTTTTATTTGAATTTTCATCAATAGAAAATGTAACCGTAATGTTTGGATTTATTGTATTTACTATTGAATTGTTCAGTGTCCAAATTACATGGGGAACAGGAGAACCAGAATATGAACAGATAAAATACAACATTGTCTTGACATCAATTATTTGATTATCTGGACCATTGCATGATAATTTTGGAGGAACTGTATAAATATAATATTGTAATACTATAATTAAAAAATGAGAAGCAATCATAATTTTTACAAGGAATTTCTTATTCAATGATGGCGCTGTGCTGGCACTATGTAGAGAGATTTTAATTATTTTAAACACAGTTGTGTATTTCAACTTTATACTTACAATCTACTGTTAATGTAACACTTCTAATGGGTATTGTTGATACACGTGGAACTTTGCATTTGTAGGTGCCTGCCATAGCTTCAGTAACCACACCAATGTTGAGATTTGGCAATCTTGTGTCTTCACCAATTGTATTAATCCAAGTTGGTCTTCCAATGTACATAGACAATTTATTAATATTTGTACATTGTAATAATAGATCAGATCCTTCTAATATTGTTATCCTATGGTCTATTATTGCAGAATCTCCTGTAACTACCAAATGGGCAGGTGCTTGGATGGATAGTAATACATGTGAATCATAAATTTTTATAATAATTAAACTGCAAAGCATACAAAAGAACAAAGAAAATCTATAAACTGTACACATTGATACCAGTAAAAGTATAGAAATTTCTGTAGAAATGTGGTGGAAACCTGATAATCAATTTCTGTGATAGCTATATCATTAATTTGTATGTGGTAGTTCAGTATTTGATTCTGCGTTAATATAATCAAATTTACTTCATGATGATCCCCGCAGATAATAAGCAACAATTATTTAATTTTAATTAAACATAATAGCAATTTATTATCACCATTCATATTTATAACTCAATTGGTAATAATAAAATATGTAGCATATATTAAAATAATCATGTTTACTTACTTGAACTGAAAACATATTCATGCACAGATGATCCATTTTGTGATCTGCAGGACACAATATTAAGGGAGCCAATCTTAAGGCTAGTATTTTTCCAACTGTGCACCACCATTCTATTGGGTTCTATGGTTATTGTGACGTTATTGACAAATGGAATATCATTCAAGTAAAAGTTTCCTTTGAACAAACATCTGAAGCACGTAGCTATTTGGGATATATTAATAGCAGTGCTTTGATTAATATTTTGTGAAAAGTCAGTTGATTGTAGAATCACTAGCTGGGAACATGAATGATAATCTGAATACATCATAAAACAATTAAATAACACTTGCATTTGAAGAATAAACACATGAATAAATAAATATATACATATATATATATATATTATATTATATATATTATATATATTACATGCTAGATAATTTCCATAGTGTTATTTTCAGGTATGTTATGTTTTCACACTGATCGATTCATGGCAAGCACATATTACATCATTTCCAATGAATATAAAATAATAATTTCAAAAACAAGAATGTTTCAGTGACACAAAAAGTTTCAAAAACTCTCGAACTGCACCCTACTTATTGGCATTAAAATTTTTAGTCTATAATAATATTTATGGTCAATTAAAACACAATCAAATTAATTAATACTTACTTATAATGTATACATTTGTTAAATATGAATTTCCATTTCTTGATCGACATTCTACAACATTATTATTGCTGTCCAATACTACATTTAAGAATCTATCTCTCCAGTTGCGCAAAATTACTGTCCGAGATTCCACGGTTATCCTATTACTAATAATGGTTGAAAAAAGAATGCCATTAAAGTAAAAATCTCCTTGTGTAATACAATCAAAGCAAGTATCTCTTTCATTAATGTTGATAAATAATACACTTCCACTACTTGATTCATTTAGTGGAATATATACGGAGCATCTATCTAATAGTGTTGTTACAACAGTAATTATGCAATACATATTATACTATAGTAGAATTAATAAGTTAAGGTAGTGGCACAATTTTGTGAGTGAACATAATATAATATGTACTTATTATACAAGCATAATTTAATGAAGGTAAAAGTTGAGGAAGAGCTAAGTAGCTAAATGAAGACTTTTATAATATTAACTTATTACATACTTAATTATTTTTTCTTGGAAAATTTAATGGAACAAAGTTATCGGTCATAGGCCAGGGAGACACTTACAGGAGTAACTCAAATTTTCTTTATATATATTTTTGGTCATGCATATTATGTATTATGGTAATTCAACCTTTTAATATTTTGGTGTTAGCTGGGTGTTCGACCCATCACAAACTTTACTAAACAGAAACCTCATTATCAATCATTACCACAGAATTCTAAAAATTGAATTGTTTACCACTTTGAATTCTTTTGTGGGTACAGTTAAAACTCAAAAACTTACGGGACTTCCATTTGTATTCAAGTTAGCAGCCGTGGTAAGTTAATACGCTATTTGTCATCATTATAAACCTTAAGCAACAGTATTTACTTGAAAATGCATTGTCCACTAGACTAACCACCCTGTTAAGTCTGGTGTTGGTATGTACACTTAAGTGTGAAAGTAATGTGTGTTACATTTACTACTTAGCTAATGAATATTACAAAGAAAACGTTTGAATAACGTGACTTGCTTTTTGTTGCTTTTTTCCCCTTCAAATTCTAACAGTTGTGGGGAGTTGTTACAATGGCATCGAAACCCCTTTACCGTACAGTAGTTTAGTAGTTTAAGTGTTAGAAGTTAAAATCAATCGTTGAACATTAGTGTAGTTTTAGGCTGGCAGGCATTTTACTCAAGCACATCACTTATATCAAAAATTTATATATTCAACATAACAATATTTTTTGACTCAATTTTTTTCTCAAAGTTGGATATTAGCTGTACAATACTGACTAGTATAAAGAAAAAAAGTGAAAATGTTGTTGTAATTAGTGATAATTCAGCCATTCTCAGCTGTTAATTAAAATTTTAACCCGACCTTTAGATTGTGTTAATTAGCAATATTCTCTCCCTTTCACAGGCTATGTTAAATAATACAGAATTTAAAAAATATTTGGTCGACACCAGTGATCCTGGGTTGATTCCAGGTGGGAACGAAATATTTTTTAAATTCAGTATCGTTTAAAAAAGCTCGTGAAAGAGAAAGAATACATCTAATGAGAAAGAGAAGGCTGAGAAAGGAATTAAGAAGTGATAAAGTAGTGGATTTAAAAAAAATTTAACGAATAAAAAAAATCTTTGAAAACGGAGAATTTTCATTAGTCTGTTGAGAGTGAGACTGTAGCATAGCAGTACTCCTTAACAGTATAAATACAGAATTGGAGCGTTTGTTTGCTGACTGGTTGTCCTTAGCTCAGTAACAGAGCGCTTGGTTATTAAGCAAGCAGTCCTGGGTTTGATTCCATGTGGCGACCAAATATTTTTAATTCTGTATTGTTTAAAAAGTCTATGAAAGAGAGTGAATCCATCTAATAAGAAAAAGTATATCACATTGGAGAGTTAGACCTCAGTTGACCCCTTTATATATAGAGGACTTCGACCAGAAGTCAAAATGTCGGGTGAAGTTTTAATTAACACTATTTGCTGTTAGAACGAGAAAAATTGCCAATGTGACTGCGTGCACAGGAAAATCGGGCACAAACACAGTATGCGTTAACGTTGGTAAAAGATCATTTTATTTATTTTTAAATATGTAATAAGGAAGCCCTTGGATAGAAACGGTTAGGTCGCGTACATCAGCATCAGCTGATGCTACAGCTGTAAAACATGGACAGTTAAATATTTGGATGCCGACAAACACGTAAGAGAAAATTTATATATATATATATATATGGGGCCCGTGTTGTGGTTGCTTTTTCTGTGCACGGTCACATATTATAATTAGTACTTAATATACCCTGTGAATTAGTGAAAATTTTCTCTTACATCTTATAAATAAGTTTAGAACGTATTCAGTGTTTGCTCCTCTGCATTCAATAGAATTAAAACTGTCCAATCGTATATTTAAATTACTTATCCAAGTATGTACATTAATTTGTTGAGGTTTTACAGTAACTGTATCATTGTTCAAGAATTTGGCACCATTTAAGTATAATTCTCCAGTTGTAGGACAAGTAAAACATGTGTTCATATCAGAATTGTTGATAAACTTTTGTTCCTCACGTATATCAAAAACAGAGGAACACAGAGCTAAATATTTTATTTTAATAAGTATATGAATATTATTATAATTATAATATTATATGAATATGTATATTAAAATACAATAATATTATGTATGCATGTATATAGGTACATACATACATATTTTTTATGTATATATGTATGTAAGATTGCAGTTACATGTATACTGAATACTTGCCTGTTTATATATATATATAAACATACAAATATGTATGCATGCAAGTATATGCATTATGTTGCATATGTTTCAAGTTTTTAATCATTACTTTGAGAATACCAAATATATTTTCAATAAAAACAGCACCTAATAGTAAAAACATATCCTAAAATTTTCTTCTCTCATTGTGTTAGGTAAATTTGAAATGAATGAGCTACTTACTAACATAATTTAATAGCTATTAGATAGCGATAATGCTTTAGAAAGTGATAAAGCCTTCTGATGAGAAGTTATTGATATATACACGTATATATAGCAGGTCCAATTAATTTACTGTACATAATTGCCCAATCATAATAGTCCAACTGTTTGCAGGTGATGTTCATTGCAATTAAAATGTTATACTTTTTAAACAAACGAGAAGTTTCAACCACAGAAGCATTGGACAAACGGTGAAGTCAGACATATTATGTAAATCGGTGTTTAAGCAAATCTGTATAAAAGGGGTCCACAGCTGACAAATAGTCCATTGACGACCATAACAAAATCCGTAAACTGTCTTGATAATTAGAAAATTTTACAAGACTGCAGAGGTTAACAAACTAGTTATGAACACATTATACAATAATTTACAATTTTGTTATGGACATTTTTCAGGCAGTGATCATTGGCTGATTATAATAATAATAATGACGATGATGATAATAATAATGATATACATGTTTATATAATACTCAGCTGTTTTCTCAGTTTTTGATAGAATCAGGCACAACTAGAATTATACAACAAAAATCCAACTTCATAAACAAATACTGGCCATATATTAAAGTACTTCAATATAAAAGAAGAAAGCAATCACTCCATATACAACAGGCTAAGACCAATAGTTGTAGATCATCTAGTCTTCCTTTAAGATACATGACGATGAAAGTTCATAACTCATACTACTTTCTTGCTCTGAGAAAACAGAACACAATCTTTTTCATAATTATTTTAAATTGTGTTGCGTTTCTCAGAGCAGCAAAGTTGTATGAGTTGCAAATTTCCTAAATCTGCATGTAATTAATACTCAATCATGAATCAGGTCTTAAAATCTATATCACATCAGAAATGCATGGGGTGCAAAGGCAAGAGAATTACACAAGTGGAGAATGACCCCCACCTCCATCCCACATACAGACCTGAAATGAAACAATGTGAAAATTACCCAACAACTGTACATGAATGTATATTATTATTGTTGCCAATGAGTTATAAATGTGGAAAACCACAAAATGTGTTGCCTATACAACAAACAACCAAAATTTAATTAACATAATAGTGTTCTTTTTTATATTTATGTAATTTTTAATTTAGAATATAAGTCATTGTTGTAAAACTACACTAGACAACCAAATTCTAACTGGAAAATTTATAAGTTATCATAAGCATAATAATTCATAAAACATTTTTATTCAAATGTCACAATATGACTATTATAAAGTTATTTATGACATATTTCTCAAGTCAGTACTGCAGCTCCAGTAAACCCACACATGTTACAGTTGAACTCCTCGCCATCTTTATTGGCCCTTCCAGCCTCTGAAAGTCCAAAATAGTTGTCAAACAAAAAAGTTTCAACTCCTTCTGCATCGAATGGAGAAGTCAAAACTACCACATCAAGGTACGGATTGTAAATTGTCGCATTTTCTTTCATTACTGTGTAGGTGAGCGTTAATTGGTGAGCGAGCTAAGCGAGCGGCAATATTATTGGGCTAATGCAATAGAAAATAGGGGATATTTGTTGGCCAGTGAGCAAAGTGAGCATGATAGTTTTAAAGGTAGACTATTGAAAATTGGGTACTTGTTAAATATAATAATATGTACCACAGTACCTTCAAACCATCCAATGAGATAGCACATTTCGTGGTGAAAATATTTCATACCAACCTTTTAGTAATGAATAATTGAACCGTCCAATCCAAAAACAATTTTTTTTATGTGTTTCCAAGCCTAACTGGTAGGTAGCATGATTTACATTATCTTACGGTTTCGCCCCGGCTATGTATATTCTGTACCGACCTCTGCGACAATGGGGTGCACCATATGCCTATGTTACTATGGCTTAAAGATTCATTCAAAATTGCCCATCAAAGAATAAGAGTAAACAATAATGATGACATAAATAATAGTAGTTATGATAAAGAATACTGAAAGAACCCAGAAAAAAAATTAGTTTCCTTCAAATTCCCAAGAATACTCTATGCCGTAATCATTCCGAGCATTAGCTTCAATTTATGACACTCCATCAGATGTTCTATCAGCAGACCATCAAGATCTTCCACCTGTCTTCTCCCCAATGAAATCATGCGCTTCAAGCATGCAACTCAGTCTCATAAAAAGGATGCAGTGGTCTTATCAGATAGGCTTAAGAACACTCCACATCATTCCTTTTGAACAAATTTGGTATGGCCATGTCCCCAGACCCTCCGCGTGTGGCATGCTTTGCACAGTTACTTGGGGCTGCTCAGCCAGACTATGTTAAAGGGGTGGTATGTACGGAACTGTTTTATTGAGCAACAATGAATTACATATAAGCTTGTGTGTCAGAAACAGGTTGAATTGATGAGGGAAGGCAGAGCAGGTTTCATAAAGTGAGGCGAAAGTACAAAAGAGATGGCAAAAAGGCTATTGATTAGTGGGTCTAATCGGCTATATAAGGCGGAGTAGTAAAAAGAAGGTGAAAGTATGAAAAAGAAGGAAAAAAGGGAACAATTAATTTTAACCAAAAAGAGGGTGAAATTTAAGTCTATAATCTCGATAAAAGGTGGGAGATTCAGAAGCGTGAGGTAGACAAAGGGCGGAGAAGGGACTCCAGGACTCAAAAAGAAGAGATGAAAAAAAAGGAAAGAAAAGCTGAGATAGTTCGGGAAAATTCACAAGGACTACAAAGTCATGTTACTTCCTTCTGACATGACTAAAACTGCAGTTGACAGGTTTATGTGAAAACATGTGTTTTCAGAGCAAGCACATTGTATCTGTCGCCACACATTTGACAGTATTATGTGGAAGGATTTGTGTCCCTACATAATCCAGCAACAGATCTCTGCCACACGTGTCAACAAAATGCTAGCGTTCTGATTATAATTGCTAACATGCCCGACCAGCTTAAATCTTGAAAACAACATGCCCTAAAATATATTCAGCTCGCTCGTGTACATCAACACAATTATAACCAAAGCTGTGAACCCTCAGTGCTACTAAGCTAATAAAAAATAATGTCAGACTAAAGGAACAAGCAATATCTATTTGCTATTTTAATCAGGCATTAACATAAATTGAACAAAGAAAATGGTACATGGAAATGCTGTCTTCATAAGAGAACAAGCTAAGCTGGCCAGAAACACTCACTGGTATGCATTTCAACCGAAACTTCAATTCTTTCAACTCCATCCCTGAGGATAAAAGCAAACTGCACCGCAGGCTGCAAGAAATTATTTGCTCGTGTGACTATCACCTGAAGCTAGGGGACATTAACCACATAATCTGGTACCTACGCAGTGCTGAAACAATAAAAAAATAGTAGCACAATGAAAGGTCCTAAATCTTCATTCTGAGTAAGTTATACCTACCGACGGTTAATTTTTAGTAATCTCCAAAATCAGAGTATGACTGACAGACAGACAGTCAAGCAGACAAAAAAACCACTACTATAACCCTCTCGCTCGTGCAAACTGAGGGTTTATCAGTGTACAGCATCTAAGAAGAGCAAAATGGATGGTCAAGCTTCAGTGATTAAAGACAATAATAATAGTATATTAAATGTCTCCTTGAGGACAAAAACCGAATAAATAAGATATATTGTGACCTGGCAAGCTTAAAGAACCTTATGACCAAAAATGATTCTATCAAAAATTCTGAATCTACAAGTATATTGAGGTTGGTGGGAAAAATATTTTGACAAAATATTGCCATTAGTAAAAAAAAACCCATAGCAATGTTAATTAAAAAAAAATTGTTTGGGCGCCATTAAGTTGGTGTTTTGTTTGTTTGTTTGTTTGTTTTTTCTCTTTTCAGCTGCAGCCTCTGGTCTTGGAACATAAGGTTTGGGGCAAGTCTATTATATAGGACTTATGACATGAGTCACAGTTTGTTATGGAGAAATATTTCAGGAGCAGGATAATTTATTTTCACGAGCCAAAGACAAGTAATGAGAGTGAAATATCAAGTATTATCACTATGACTGAGTATAAGAAGTCCATGCTAGATATCTTCACTGGAGTTGTTTCCATTAGGGTTGGTAACTCTACGTGTGAAATTGGCTGTAAAATTCTCCAGGGGCTCCCACAACCCATTTTTAGCAGCTGTTCTATATAAATCTAGTTAGGTAGGCTTCACTAGAGGAAGGTAGCAGTATAAACCCAGAAAACTGTTAAGTTTCCACCACCTTTTCAATGCTAGGTTCAGCAATCATGGTAAATTTGCGGTAGAAATTCAGGTATAAAGGAGGTGGGGCACTCACCACTTCCACATTCCTCCAGAAAAAAGTTGGTATGGGGGCCCTCCACGCGCTCTGCGTGCTACGTGGGTCTGGCTCCACTAGACTATAACGATAACGTGAGTTATTTCATTGTCACTACCTAAATATAACATTGTGAAAATACCTAGCATGGTCAAGAGTCATGTACTATAAATCTGTATTCCCATATGAAAATGTATTTAGGGAAAAGGTTGAATAACTCACAAGTACCAAACCTTAATGGACAATTAGTGTGTTAATAGTTCTGAGTTATTGTTACCTAATACACAAAATAAAGGAAGCAGGCCTCTATTATTTCTTTTGATGTATTCGTAATTTGTCACTATAATTAAAGTGCCAGATTAAAACTTTCTCACTTATAGGGAGGGGTCTAGAGAGAAGCAAAGTATACCTGTGAAAAAAATCTTAGTTGGCGCCGGAATCGAACCCAAGGAACCCTGGCTTTAGCTACCAGTGCTTGATGAAACAACAACTAAATCATCTAATGATTCTCCATATTCACAAAAAACTAACAGATGCACTGGAAGTGAAAGAAATTGCTAATGATTTCTTTAGCCTAAATGAACGTCGTATACAAATTTTTGGAAAGTTTACTTAAATTATTGTAGTTATTTTTCTGTCATATTTATATAATTTTAGCTTATGCATACTGCTTAAGCCACACCCACTTTAGATTAAACCACACTCACTTCCTGGTCTGACACCTTTTTAATTGCAGAGACGGGCCTGATGAGTTAGTCTGGATTGGAGTCTAAAGCCACGTTCTAACAATTTGCTTGATAGCAAGCCTGTTTTATGGGCTGTTGGAGTGCTGCTTAGTGAACAGCCACTTCCTGGCATCATTGACTCGCTCTAGATCACTGGTACTGTGATAAAACTATATTGTTCTAGTGCAGATATTACTGATTCACTGATAGCAAAAGACCTTCAAATGTATCAGTTACAGTAGGAACAAACTTGTCATGTATTCCAAGCTGTCTTCTTCCCTCTTCCTCCAAATGTTGAGATGGTATCTCAACCAGTCAATGCATGAAAGACAGGTAGAGTTGTACATACCTTTGGATCCATTCCCCGAACAACTTCATGGAATAATGTTATTTTGAACTCCAGACTGGTTCAAGCCAGTCCATGGATTCTTTTACTGTACAGCCATTTCATGGGACAAAACTAATCAAGTAAGGTTTCATATTTATCCTGGGCTCAATTTCATGAATATATGTGACCGTCTCTGTGAATTCAGAACGAGAAAGTTCCTGGCATTGCAGTCGTATTTCTTGTATGTGAGAAACTGAAAATTGTTTCACACAACTCTTACCATTCCACTTACAGCCGCAACCATTCTCAACAAATTCAGAGATGTCATCTGTAATTTCAGCAGGGGAATCTTCCAAAGTCATTGTAGACATCCTGCTCAAAGCCACCTCATGCACGTCAGAATTATCAATGATTCCTACGTCATGTTGGTAACATTCCAATAAGTGAGCATCAGATACAGTATGAAGACTTTCAGTTTCATCCATAACATCCATTTCATTCATAACCTCTGTTTCATCATAATAAATTACTTGTGCCATTAGAAATTCCTATGTCTGTATTATAATAGTTTATTTTTATACACACACACACACAAAGTGCTTTAAAAATACCTTCTAAATTTGCTAAACATTCACTCTCATTTTCATCCATGCATGTAAAATAATCCTCAACCACAGCCTGCAAGGCTGCTTTATCCCCAGGGGAATAAAGGCTAAAATCATTCAGAGCGGAAGCGCACACTTCACCAGAAGCCATTATCGCCTTTAGATTTGCTAACCACTTTCCCGCGCTGCTTTTGTGTTGCTATAACTACTAAAAAAATTTATCCATATAGGCGCGCATGACTTTAGCAAATTATAATCCGTATATACGTGCAACTTAGCTTCAGCATTACAGGCAATTGTTTAGTGGCGGTTCTTTACAATGAACTAAAAAAATTTTTTTCACTTTCCATCGGCTTGCCAACTTTATCGGGCTATAACTCAAAATCTATTTTAGCGCGACAAGGACCCTTTTCACAGAGACTGTCACAAATGAACAATATGGAATTCATAATATTATAACCCCTGTTATTATTAACCAATTATTAAATCATAAATTGGGTGTATATTGATGTTTTCAACACTTATCATACTTCTAGAGATCTGAAGTTGTGCATCTTCAGACTCTATAGCTGCTGTAATTGTGAGATTGTCAGAATTTCAAAGAATGCAATAGCTGGCATATACATACCTGGAAAAGCTAATTGAACTGCATCACTTTGAGTAGATCCTCCGTTAGATATCGTCACCGTGTATGTGCCAGGGATGTCATTGTTGACATTGTGGATGATTAGGGTTTGTGAAGTTGAAGTAGTTACTGTGGTATAGCGTGAATTTGTACTGGGATCAATTTGTTGTCCATTGAACATCCATGTAATTACTGGTGCATTTCCACCGCCTACAAATTCAGCAGTGATGTTGGTGTCAGCTCCCAGTGATATGTAGATGATTGGTGAGGAAATATATATGGCCAATGCTGCAAACAGTATTACAATCATTGAAATGCCTCTTTTATAATTAGAAGTTAAACTTACATCCTGCAAGTAGTATGGATTCAGTTATTGGTCCATTTCCAGTATTAGTACTGCAGGTATATTCATTCTGATTGCTGGTTCCAAAGTTCTTAATAACCAGTTGTTGAGTGTTGGAAGTCCTGTCCCTTCTCTGATAGACAGTCTCACTGGTGGTAAGTCCAGTCACTAATGGGATGACTGGCCCACTTGTTGAGGTCCACGTGAGAATACCAGACCCTCTACAAGTGACAGTAACTGTGCTGCCATCAGGAATAGAGATAAGACTGGACTCAGGAATAGGAGTGGCCACTGAATTAACAGTAACAGTGAGCTGGAGTCTCGCTGCAAAGATCAATAAATGAACAATATGGAATTCATAATATTAGATCCCGTTGCTATATTGTTACTAGGTGTACTAACTTGGTAAGTGTGCACTATTTTTTGCCTTTAGGTATATGAACTGTGCATACTAACCACCCTTGGGGTATTGCTATTTTTGAGTTTTAGTTTAATAGAATAGGCTGGATAAAGCAGGGAGCAGGTTATGTGAGGCCGGATATGCGAGGGTCTACTACTCTCTCATATCCACCTATACGGGACCAGCCCTATCATGTAACTCTCCTGCAGCCACTCTCATACGGCAGGAATTTACCATAGCTAGCTGCTTTACCGCTTACTGCAGAGCAGCCCACGGTAGAGTTAGATCTGGAGATAACAGCTGGCAGCTACAATGCTAAAGTAAACTTGCTAAAGTAAACTTTCTGGCGTACTTCAATTGAATTTTAATTGAATTTTAATTTTGGGCCGGAAACACGGAAGAATTCGCTTGACACCGAAAATAAAAGTTGCTAGTGGAAACTGGGCAGGCCTGGGTAAACGGGATCTAAAATAGTTAGAGCATGCGCTTAGGTACTGGTGGATTTAGTGCACCAGTACCCAAGCGCTTATGCTCTAATTATTACTTAAACCCCTGTTATTATTAACCAATTATTAAATCATAAACTGGGTGTATATTGATGTTTTCAACACTCATGGCATACTTCTAGAACTTACGCATGATCTGAAGTTGTGCATCTTCAGACTCTATAGCCTCAGCAAATACAGAACTGCTGGCTGAACATCTATATCTCCCAGCATCAGTCACAAACACACCAGTTAAAGTGTATCTGCTCTCTACCTGCAATGTTTCAGTAGTTGTAAAAGGTATCAAAGAATTAATAGTGATGTAGTCTTACTGTATATATTCCGGTGGTGTCGTTTCTTAATTCAAACAACTGTGTACCACTCCTTGGTATGTCAGGTACAGTGTTGCCATCTTTCTGCCAGCTAATGACTGGTTTAGGGGAACCAGTATAGATACAGGTCAATGTGACATCTTCATGCTCCAGAATTAACATATCCATAGGACTAGACTCCACTGTGGGTTGCACTACAAGATACAAAAATAAATTTGATACATAACTCTTCAGTGACTATTTGTAGCCTAATGCATTTGTGTAGGTTGATCTGGCTACTTACCTTGAATATTTAGAGCAATTGTAGTAGAAACTTTAATAAAAGTGTTTCCAAAGAGACGTTTGTTGATAGATATAGAGTACATGCCAGTATCTTCTACTTCAGTATTAGTAATTCTCAATGCAGTGTTGGAATCTACTAGAGTGTGTCTTGAAGATGATGAAATCACTCTTGATTTAGGATCCATCCAAACTATATCACTTGCTACTATAGTAGTTATTGAAGAGAAATAGATTCTCAGTAATGCTGATAAGCCTCTCTTAACGGAAACTGTTGCCTCAGCTGAAGTTATGGCCAAGGATGCTGGAAATGAATTACACAATGGTTATAATATTAGACTAGAACTAATGTAAATATTAAATGAAAATTTTTAGGATTACCGAGTGAGGCAATTAACAACAATTGTGCAAAATATTTTGAGTACTTGCACCAAACACTGCAGTAAAAGAAGGTTTGACATTATCACAAGAACTAAAGCTGCAAAAATAAATGGTTGCAAGCAAGCCAGCACAGCTAACGTATTCGAACATATCAGAAATAAATCATTAAAAAAGATGAAAAGAAGTTGAGAATTAAACCATATCTATGCATGAACATATTATAATCTGAGTGTTTGCTTTGTTTCACAACTATTCGACTTCACCGTCATAATAAACTCCTTTTTATGATGAATTAACAAAAGAATTGATCACTCATTGACCCTACAAACGTTATTTATATTTTTGTTTACAAATTCTAAAGTATAGTCTTACATCCTGCAACATTGATTGGTACAGAGTCTCCAGTAACAGTGTCCACACACATGTATACTCCTTCATCTGAAACTTGAGCATTTATCAGATCTAGACGTAATCCAGTGCTCCTTGCTGCTACACTAAATCTTGTCTCTGCATTATCTTTCCTCCATACTAAGTTAGTCACATTATTCTGTGTACCATTACAGTCTAGAAATTGACTAACTGGATTCTCTGCAAGTCCCAGTGCCACCACTCCTTGCACTTTTACTACTACTGTAACTTCATCATGCACGCGGCCATGGTACAGAGACAAGGCCTCTGCAGGGTACACACACACACACACACACGTATGCATTACTTATTTTGAACTCCATAATAACTATTGTTGAATCATAGATACTTGAAAATCATCCCCCCCAAAAAACAACAACAACAACAACAACAACAACTATACTTACAGCATTATGTTTTACCTCTGCATGGGATTTGTATTACTTACTTAATTCGTAGATCTTTATTAGTAATATTCATTGCATGCACACACCACACGATATCATGTGATAAACATGACTATGTATCGGTGCACTGTGGTTTTAATAGCGGTTCAGATGAATATTAAGTAGAATTCCCTGAAGGTCACAATGTCACAATTTTAAATCACTTATTAACATAATTAAACACTCCAGAAGTGATAAGGAGCCAATTAATAAGCAGATCCGTTATTGCTTTAGTAATCCAAGTACATATATCTATGTTACTATGGGACTGTGCAATAAGTACTTGGATTACCAACTACCTTAGGGTAACATGTACTTGATGTTAGCTAATAAGCTAAAAGTACTTCCCATAGCAATGAATTAACCATTATAGTTATTATGGGCTTGTTTAGTATAGAGTCTGGCCACACCTGTGGATTGCTATGGAACAGTCTAAATAACCATAAAATGTTTTGTTTACGTTTCCTTGGTGATAGATGGACCCAAACAATATAATGCACAAAGTGCCAGAGGTCGACTGTAAGTAGGAGTATTTGGAGTAATGTTAAGTGTAAGTGGGTGTGGCATAGCTAAAGGTAATATACCTGTCAAAGCAATCAATGTTATTTCTACTATAGCAAAACAACAACAAAAAAAACCAAAAACAAACAAACAACTAAACAAGCATGATTGTATTTGAAGTATGCTGTTTATTGCTTTTCATATTCTAATCTATATAAATCTGACAACACCATACACACACATTACTAGAATAGCTCAGTATTGTACCACTATTCAGTAATTCACAAGTAGATTTTTATACATTTCCTCAGTGATCCGTATCGTAAATATTGTTATTGATCCATCATCATACCAAACACGGAAAAGCTTGCATTCCAGCCCCTATCACTTCACCCCATGTGCAATACATCTCCATAGCACACTGTTTAGCAGATCTGTGTAACTAATCGGCTTTAATCTTTTAAGGCTAAAAAAACATTTTTTTTAAGTCTTGCACTTGAAACCTTGCTAATAACCCAACCCAAAAGAGGTGCAAATAGTGTTAAACTGAATGAATCAACCAAAAGGAAGTTTACTGCAAACTTTGCCTCAAAATTAAATCACGGTTTCCTATCCTATCCATCCTTGCGTGCTCATCATATTTGTTACATATCAGTGCATGAATCTCCAGAACATACACTGTGGGCATATAAAACCTGGAGACACCCAGACTACCACGTTATAGCTAGCTGTCCCCCCCCCCCCCCCCCCCCCCCCCCCCCCCCCAGATGCACTTGATAGCTGAACGTAACAGGCTAAAGGAGAGTGAGCACTGCAGCCAGTAGAGGGTACTGCTGTATGGCTGGAGAGAAGCCAGACGTTTATAAAAATTAGTGGCCCCCTTTGCCAACCGGCCTGCCAGTGCCTCGTAGGAGTAAGTGATCCTGAGCATTCAGCAGTTGTCGCAATGGGGCCGTATCCCTGAGGGAGGCATTGTATTCTTGCTCAGCATTGAGCGACGGGTCTAACAAGCCCAAACCACCCAGTCGTTCAGGGAGAGCCATCAGCTTTCGCTCAGTGTCGTTGAGTGGGGAGTGGCCTGTGAGCGCTGGTAAGAGCTCGCACCGGATTATATCCTCTAATGCTTGTAGGTGGTGACCGGTATCAGGGAGAATCCTGGACAGGTAAAGACCACTTACTCTTCATGCCATGAGTGTAGGCAGCAAAGGCGGCGTGAGTAGGTAGCTACCCTCCTAAGGGTTAAGGCCAGTCCACACAGGGTCATACCTCCAGTCTTTTCTATCTGTTTCTGTATTCCATGTCATCATGCTTGAGTAGGAGAGTAGCTACCTAATCATTCTACCTGGGAGTTGCGATAGCTGGAACTGGTGGCAGCAAGTACCAAGGCAGCCAGGTTCCTGTTCCTACATAATCAAGCTTCCTGGTGTCACAGGAAATTCGGTATCCCCAGATTTTTGCATCCCCTCGTAAAATAACCTTGCGTTTCTTGCACCCCATGTAAAACTTTCTAGTGTATTATGCATCCCCACGTCAAAATTCCTAAGGAAATCCTGCATCCCTTCAGGAAATTATGACTCCCCTGGTGTTCTCAACTCTGTACTGATTCCTTGCGTTTGTTGAGAAATTGGCATAGAAGCTGGCATGGAGGAAGACTCAGAAAGTGATCAAATGTTTGAGAAAGTTAGAAAGTATTTCAATGATGGAAAGTACTATGAAGATTTAGAAAAAGCCCATAAAGCAATAGTTCAAAGAAGATCAAAGAATTTTGAACTTCAGGATGGAACTTTAATGTACAAGGATAGCAAAGATGGCAACAATTTTCTCAGACAAGTAAATCAATAACCTTTAAACTAGCTACTTTGTAAACTGTAATTATTCCCACTTGCAGGTTAAAATTCAAATTCTTCAAGCATGTCATGACGATCATGTAGGTGGGTGTCACTTTAGAAGAGACAAAACTTTTTCAAAGACTACCAGAAGATATTATTGGAAGGGAATTAGCAATGATATAGAGAATTGGGTAAGTATACACATGAATTTAAGAATTTAAGCCTGACATTGTTAACTTGCATAGCAGTTTTCATTTATTCATCTCATTGGTAGATCAGTTCATAGTTAGCATAATTTATCTACCATTGTTGGATTGGATCATCTGTCTGCACTTATTATATTAATACTAAACTATATTTAATTTTTATTTTCCTCATACTCGGTTGTATTGTGGCACCCTTTCTAAATACCACTCCACCACTCAACACAATTAACACTTCTATTGTTTAATCATTTTCTTTTTCCTTCTATACAGTCTCATGTTTCACAGTCTCTACCTTTGTTCAGTTCAGTTGAATGGCAGATTATGAAAAAAAGATTGCACAAGGTTCACTGAAAATTCTAGGGTACCGCATATTATTTTTAACTATAAGGTTAGCAGCAATAAATGTTTTAGCTTTCATGTTACACATGCATAATGTCTTCGCCTAGATATTTACCTTCTGTAGTGTACTAAGCAAAAGTTAAAGGAAGCAGGAAACACTATAAGAAATGGTTATACATAATATTAAAATGGTGCATTTTGAGAAAAACCAGCATTTATTGGATGTTACAAAGTATGGAAAGTACACTATATTTGTGTAAAACTATGAATATCACATATGTGAAATGTGTCACAGCATATATGGATATTTATACATTTAATTTTTTTTTAAATTTTACTGCTAATTATTCATGTAAAATATAATTAAAGTAATTAAAACAATTAAAGTATTGATCTTTAAAATTATCGTTATATGCATGGACTTTACTGTAGTATCAGAAATTAAATGTCTAAAAGCAGCGGCTTGATTTTTGTTTACGTATTCTTAAGGCTTTATACAATAAAAAAAATTAACTCAATGGCAAGATTTCAGACAGTTTGGTAAGCTTCCAAAGCTTCCAGAAGCAGGTAAGTTTTGGACTTATTATAATGAAAAAAATCAGCACAAATTTACTGAATTATTTTAGGTGGAAATTTTGTAATAATGACATTTGAGCAGATGGATGAACTTGACCAATTAAAAAAAAAGAATGTGAAGGTAGCTATAGCTACTTGAAATGAGGAGACTTATTAGAGGAGTTCATATCTGACTGAGATGAACTACCATGCTTAATTAATAACAAAGTTTGGATTCACTTATTTTCGATTTCATGCAACACTGATTGATGAATTTATTGAGTGGATTTATGAGAAGAGGAAAGATAGTAACCAACGCAAAGGTTTGTGACTGAAGAAACAAATTTCGATAGACTTAATTAATTGAATAATAATATATTCTTTTATCATAGTTTAGTTGCAGCAGTGGAGGAGGTCAGTAATGAATACACTTATCTTCCCTACAATTCAGGTTCAATTATTCAACCTTAATATAGTGTAACTAGCTTTGCTACAACCAAATAAACATCACTGCTTTTTGGGGCCACCCCTGGTGATTGTTAGGTTCAATTATTCAACCTTAATATAGTGTAACTAGCTTTGCTACAACCAAATAAACATCACTGCTTTTTGGGGCCGCCCCTGGTGATTGTTAGGTTCAATTATTCAACCTTAATATAGTGTAACTAGCTTTGCTACAACCAAATAAACATCACTGCTTTTTGGGGCCGCCCCTGGTGATTGTTAGGTTCAATTATTCAACCTTAATATAGTGTAACTAGCTTTGCTACAACCAAATAAACATCACTGCTTTTTGGGGCCACCCCTGGTGATTGTTAGGTTCAATTATTCAACCTTAATATAGTGTAACTAGCTTTGCTACAACCAAATAGACATCACTGCTTTTTGGGGCCGCCCCTGGTGATTGTTACCCCCAACAGAGTTATAAGAGCTTTGCAAGCCTTGACAAAACTGTAACAATTTGTATTCACCCTCACCTGTAATAATCCTGTTTGCTCCATTTTTTTGCTTGCTAATAATAACATATACAGCTTTCACCCCATTACCATCTGACTCAAACCGCTCTCCAATGATAAATATATAGCTACACATTTTCAATTAAACACCCTCCAAGGCTGTCTTTCCTGACTTCACTCCCTGATTACATTCTAAATTATTAATTAACATTTATATATGTACAATTATGTAGCGAAAGCCGCATACTGCTTAAAAATCTAGATAAAACTGACTAGATATTCACTATCATGTTGTTAAATAATTTCTTACTTACCAATACATTCAGTATTTTCTTTGCTAGATCTATATCCTGGTTTGCAAACACATCCTCTTCCTGTGGGTACTGGTGCCCAAGATGTATTACTTTGACAATATAGTTCTATGTTTTTTCCTGGAAACTCCCCAATGGCACCATCCACACATTTACCATTAGTTACTCTTGGTAGTACTTCATTTATTCCAACATTTGTTGTTGGATACATTATTAAATTATGTGTCAGTGAGGGGCACACATAATTATATACAAGTAAATTAAGTAAGACAACACATGATTGGATATTAACTATAGCTAAGTAAAATCCAGTAGCATTAGGATTTTGAATTTCAAGGGGAAATAACTCAATGAATCTAGTATTAGTCACATTTTTTGGTAACATTATTGTCCTAATTTTTCTGTAATCATGAAGACGAAAATTTACACCTACTGAAGATGTCTCAAAAATATACACAAAGAATGACTTTGGGCATGTGTTGCATAGAAATGAATATTTGATTCTCACTCTCATTCGAGTTGGTTGTTGATCAAGACGTCCTTTATTAATGTGCTGGGTAATAAGCCAGTTAGAATAGGCCCGTTCAGGAAATAAACAACTTTGCACAAAATTATTACAAACCGTTTGACGACCAAATGGAGTCCACTAATAAATAGAAAATATAATCGATAACATATTAATGCAACTACGTCAAATACTAACCATCGAAACATTAGCAATTACTTCATTGTTACTAACAGCCAGTGTTTTCCATCTTCCATGTAGAGGTGGCTCTATATAATGTGAAGAATCCATAAGGACATTTTCTTCCTGTGCTGGTTTATTCCTTGAGGAACAAAGTACATCTGCATCTCCTGGAGCCTGATCCCATACTTTTGGAATAAAAATTTGAATCAGTACAAAGTGCAGGACAAATATTTTGGCCATCTGCATACAATTATGATAATTCTATAATTATACGGTTAGATTATCTGACATAGTACATACTATTTTACTACTTAATAAGGGTATCAACTGAACTAAAACCAAACCCCTTACTTTTGGAGTATTTTTGGTAAGAATAACTAAAACTAAGCTGTAGAGAACATGAAAAAACTCAATATATTAGAAGACAGTAAATTCGATAATCAATTTCAGCAATGATGAGATTGAAGACTGGCTTGAAACTGACTGCACTGATTATGGCTATGCACAGTTAACAGATGATGAAATCATCACCAGTATTGTAGAAAGACCTATTCAGGAAGAAACTCAGGATGGGAATCAGTAAAACAGTACATACATAACATGTACTCTTTAATGATGAACTCAGTAAATACACTTGCTAAAATCTTGATTCTTCCACTTGACTTCAATCCTGAAATTATGAAATTATAACAATGTTTACAACATTTTATATTAATCTAATTTAACTTGATAAGTAATGCATCGTGTATTAGTGTATATGTACCTAGTTCACTTTAAAACAACAAGTTGATATTCATTCATTTCATTAATCCAAACTTTTCACTAATCTGAACTACCCTAAGTACAAGGCTGTTCTGATTAGTGAGTGTCTACTGTACTGTTATAACCACGATACAATTATTACTTACCCAAATAACTAAAATGTAAATTGAGATTAGTGAACGAAATAGACGCTTTGCCACACCCACACGCAGGAGTACCAAGATTCTCAGACACCTCTACTTGTTGATACATATTGCGTCAACATAAGACCAAGCTGACAAGCTGACAAGCTGACAAGCTATCCACTTCCCAACCACCCCAGTGCAAATTTAAATCATTATTGATACGTTAGAACCTAGCTGATGTAGTCCTTGTATTGTGAGAAGGAACTCAAAACAGCACACCATTAAGTGGCCCTTTAACCGTGGAAAAGGTAAAAATACTAGTGATGTGCTTGAACACAAATGGCGAGCGAGCCTAAAGACTATACTACTTTTATATGAATGATTTTGACTTCTAACACTGAAGCTACTGAAAATAAGGTTCAGTTTTTTTAATTTCGCATACACGGTAAATGGATTTCAGTGCCATAGTAACAAAACTCTGCAACTGCTTGAATTGAAGGGAAAAAACAACAAAACAATACAGGTTATTTAAAAGTTTTCTTTAGCTAAGCAGTGGTTGTAACACACAATGCTTTGACACAACTGGACATGCACCTACACAGACTTACCTTCGTGGTAGTCTAGTGGACAATGTATTTTCAAGTAAGTACTGTTGCGCACGGCTTATAACCATGACAAAGAGCTCATTGACTTACCACAGCCACTAACTCGAATAGAAATGGAGGTCCCTTAAGTTTTCAAGTTTTAACTGCACCCGCAAAAGAATTCAAAACGGTAAACAATTCAATTTCTAGGGTGATACGGGTACTGATCGATAAACCAGAGGATTCTGTTTAGTGCAATTTGGGATGGGGTCGACAACCAAACTAACACAAAAACCGAGGGTCAAAGTACAAAAATGCCTTACGTACGTCCATACATATATACAAATAAATAAACTAGTGGTGTGCTTGAGCACAAATGGCGAGCGAGCCTTAAACTACACTATTGTTAAATTTGATTTTAACAACTAACACTCAAGCTATTAAAATGAAGTCTAGTCTTTAAATTACGTATGAGGTAAAGGGGTTTCAATGTGATAGTAACCGTTCCCGCAACAGTTTGAATTGAAAAAGAAGCAACAAAATCAAATCACGTTATTTAAAATTTTCTTTGTGATATTCTTAATAGTAGTTGTAACGCACAATACTTTCACACAACTGAACATACCTACGCAAGACTTATGTTCGTGGTTCGTCTAGTGGACAATGCATTTTTAAGTAAATACTGTTGAGTAGGGCTTATAACTGTGACAAATAGGCATTAATTTACCACCGCCACTAACTCGAATAGAAATGGAGCTCCCATAAGATTATGAGTTTTAACTGCACCCGCAAAACAATTCAAAGCCTTAAACAATTCAATTTCTAACTAAGGTGATACGGGTAATGGTCGCTAAACCGGATGATTCTGTTTAGTGAAGTTTGGGACGGGGTCGAACGCGGAGCGAACACAAAAATACGGAGGGTCAAAGTACAAAATGACATCCGTACGTCCATATATATAAATAAACTAGTGGTGTGCTTGAGCACAAATGGCGAGCGAGCGCCTAAAGACTATACTATTTTTTATTGACTTCTAACACTGAAGCTACTGATAATAAGGTCCAGTTTTTAAATTTAGCATACAGGGTAAAGGGATTTCAGTGCCATAGTAACAACTCTCTGCAACTGCTTGAATTGAAGGAAAAAAACAACAAAAACAATACACGTTATTTAAAAGTTTTTCTTTGTGATATTCTTTAGCTAAGTAGTGATTGTAACACACAATGCTTTGACACAGCTGGACATGCACCTACACAGACTTACCTTCGCAATAGTATAGGTGGACAATGTATTTTCAAGTAAATACTGTTGCGCACGGCTTATAACCATGACAAAGAGCGCATTGACTTACCACCGCCACAATGGAAGTCCTGTAAGTTTTCACGTTTTAACTGCACCAGTAATAGAATTCAAAAAGGTAAACAATTCAATTTCTAGGGTGATACGGGTACTGATCGATAAACCAGAGGATTCTGTTTAGTGAAGTTTGGGACGGGGTCGACAACCGAACTAACACAAAAACGCGAGGGTCAAAGTACAAAAATGCCTTACGTACGTCCATACATAGATACAAATAAACTAGTGGTGTACTTGAGCACAAATGGCGAGCGAGCCTTAAACTACACTATTGTTAAATGATTGATTTTAACAACTAACACTCAAGCTACTAAAATAAAGTCGAATTACGTATGCGGTAAAGGCCCCAGCCCCAGCCCAAGCCCAGACTACAGCAGGCTCCAAGACCATTAGGTCCGCCAACACAGAAACCACTACCCCAATAGACCAAGGAGCAACAGCTTGCCCAATGGAAACTGAACCAGAAGCAGAAGGATTCAATGCCCATAGTAACCGCTCCCGCAACCGTTTGAATTGAAAAAGAAGCAACAAAATCAAGTCACGTTAAAAGTTCTTTGTGGCATTCTTAATAGTAGTTGTAACCACAATACTTTCACACAACTGAACATACCTACACAAGACTTACCTTCGTGGTTCGTCTAGTGGACAATGCATTTTCAAGTAAATGCTGTTGAGTAGGGCTTATAACTGTGACAAATAGCTATTAACTTACCACCGCCACTAACTCAAATAGAAATGGAGCTCCAATTAAGTTTTTGCGTTTTAACTGCACCCGCAAAACAATTCAAAGCGGTAAACAATTCAATTTCTAAGGTGATAAGGGTAATGGTCGCTAAACCAGAGGATTCTGTTTAGTGAAGTTTGGGACGGGGTCGAACGCCGAGCGAACACAAAAATACGGAGGGTCAAAGTACAAAATGACATACATACGTCCAAACATATAAATAAACAAACATCCCCGATTTTCAATTGTGTTACCCCTGTAAGTGTCTCGCTCTCTATGCTCGATCGCCATAAATAAATAAACATCCCCGATTTTGGATTGTCTTACCCCTGTAAGTGTCTCGCTCGCTACGCTCGTTCCCAATTACATAAGAGCTAGAATTTTAGTTTTTATTGGCGAGTGAGCAAAGCGGTTGTGATACTACTATAGTATGTCCAAGTTGGGTTGGCACCACTACTGTGTCCCAAGAAATATTCTGATGTTCACAGGATTCAGAAGTACAGCACTGTTAATTTGTAGCTAGACTAAAATTATCAATTGTTTCATTTATTTATAATAATGTATATGAAAATTGATGAAAAATGATAGAATTTAAGTAGTACACATACAAAAAATAGTTGTGATCCGAGTTGAAGGTGGAGTTCTGCCTGAGTTGGTCCTAATCCTTACTGTCTGGGGTGTAACTCCCAGGCAAAGATAATTGAAACTGAAGGACCAGCTCTGGTATATAACCTGAGCAGTAGTGAATATGTGCTTCGCCCAGAATTAAATTCAAGCTAATGCAGAATATCATTTTAACATATCGGTAAAATGGCAAAACTAACAAAAACAATAAAAGTAAACAATTATATCCTAGAAACTAATGTTTGACGATGTTCGGCGAGGTTCGACGATCTTCGATAATACGCCCCGAGGAATCTTTCTCACTGTATTGCAGACTGGCTACTGATACGTGAGACATCTGTCTGGTTTGACCCAGACACATGGGGGGGGGGGGGGGGGGAAGGGCTGATCCGCTGTAATGGATTAGTCGGTTTATTGCTCTGTGGTAAGTCTTCCCTTTGCAGAGTATGTCGACTGTGCGAATTACATCATCATCGCCAGGAAAGACTTGGATAACTTTGGCAAGGGGTCATCACTGCTGACTGGGAAAATCATCTTTGAGCATCGCCGACCTTGAGGTTGTAGTTCTTTCTGTGCCACTTGGACCTTGCATTAAGTGATTGTAGGTATCTAGCTTCCAGGTAGTCCATAATTCGTGTTGCAATTAAGGGTGCCCGCACACCGCCTACGCAATTTTTTGTTGATGGTTGCTATGCACGATTACTACTACTATTGTATACTTACAGGGGCTTCTCCACTACAACACAAGGACAAAGTACCTGCCGAAGGAGCCTCTCACTAATTTTAGAGCGAATCTGGAGGAAATATCGGGGCCTGGTTACAAAACTTTGGGGCACTTTTTTGGAGCGGTGCGGTAAGTTGGAGCTCCGCAATTTGGTGCACTACTAGCCGAGCCGATACTCTACTGCAAGACAGCGAGTTCTTATCCATTTCAATATTACTTCATGATATATTCGCAATTTTTTCTATTTATAAGATATTGAAAAATTCTCGCTGTAGTGCAGTTCATTTTTTTTTTGGTTTACCCGTGTATAAAATTTTTGTGTCGTTCTCATTATTAGATTCCAAGAAAAACTGACCCAAAATTTGGAACTTTAATTCCACTCGCAATTCTTAAGAAATAGCCCCACCCCCATATCTCGTACTGCGAGTAGCGAGCAATTTTTTTTTTCAATTAGTTTGTATTGTTTCTAAAATGAGCCCGCCTATATCAAGAGTAAACAAACATCAATACAACAATAACAAGAGAGAGTCTGAAGAGAGAGCAGTTTATTGGAAATAGCCAAAGGTGAAGGTATTACATTTGCCAGCTTGGGAAGTCTTCTCCGCAGAAATCGAGCCTGGTGGATCCATCCACTGGAGTTCAGGTGCGCATAGTCCGGAGAACGGCTACTGGTGGAGAGGCAGCCTGGTGCAACTTGCTACGCGAGCTCAGACGACGTATGGAGAGTTGCTGTAAACGAATATGAGACAACAAGAAGCTAAACTAAAACACCACAACTTCGCAAAGTATACTTCTGCTACTACTGCGCGATTGTTTCTGCTCGCGTATTATCGAATGGTGGGGTATTGGCGGGGAATAAATTAATGTCCGGATCTACAGGCGGTGCGCGTTGCTATGTGCGGGCACCATTAATGTACAAGGTTCCATCGTTTCAATTTTGATACATCAGTTTTCAAAAAGTGTCCTTCCGTAAGGACTAGGGGATCCTCAGGATCAGTGGCAATGGCCAGAGTGGTCGAGAGTTTAGTATAGATTCTGCTTCAGCCAATAATGTAGTTAGCTCATGAAACATGAGAAGGTGAGGAGCAAGTAACTTTCAGAGAATAGTTTTCATTCCTTTAACCCCAGCTTCCCACAGTCCACCGAAGTGCGAGCTCGAGGAGGAGTGGGACTGAGGTTTCTGTAGTGAAGTGGGTGAGAGCTATTTTAGTTGACTTGCTTCGAAGTAGGCTTTGTACTTCCATAATCTCTTTCTTTGCTCCAATGAAGTTAGTGCCATTATCTGAGAATAATTCAAGTGGAGTGCCTTGTATAGCACAGAAACGACCGAAGTGCTGCAAGAAATTCTTTGGTAGTGAGTTCTGCACACAATTCAATGTGAATAGATCGTGTAGTTAAGCAAACAAATTAGCATGCATATGTTTTAATAGCTATTGGCTTCCTCGTATACCCAGTAAAAGGTCCTGCAAAATCCATGCCCGTTCGATAGAAGGAAAGTGCTGGTGTGGTGCGAGATGCTGGTAATAATCACATCTTTTGATTAAGAGGTCGTGCATAAGCCTTCTGACAAGTAACACACTGCCGACTGATACGTTTGATATGATTTCGGAGCCCAGCAATATATGTCAAAGCCACTATAGATAAAAGAGAACACACACCAGGGTGATTACAATTGACATGGAGGGTGAGAGAAATAAGTGAGTAAAAGTAGATTTAAGAGAAAGAAGGATCAGAGATTTGGGGAGTTCAGGTGAAGTGGTGTCTCGAACTCTGCCACTAACACACAGCAGCTTGTCTGCGTTCATAGAAACATCAAACTTGGAGAGTGGATGCCCGGATGGCAGACTTTTTTTCCCACTGCGTCTATCCAACACATCCGAATAAGTCTCCTCTTGCGACATTCGGTTTTGGTTGACTGGATCTCTTTGCTTTCGAGAGTATTGGAAAGGATTCGCTTATGAGGTGGAAGTTTGGAGTTAGTAAAGAATCTTCGAGCCCACGCTATTACTCGGACGAGTTTGTTGAGCGACGAAATTTTTGACCACAATGAATTAGCTGGAGGTGGTGGAGTTCCGGTACAGGATTGGGATTTATGTAGTTTGAAGATGGCCATTGAACTGGAGGGCGTTTTAGCCAGGGCGATCCTTCCCACCACAAAGAAGATGAAATGAGTGCTGTAGGGTTGACTCCTCTGCTAGCTAGGTCAGCCGGGTTATGCTGAGTTGAAACATGCTTCCAATATTCTGAGGGTACAAGTTCATTGATCGCTGACACTCTGTGAGAGACGAAGGTCTTCAGCGAGTTGGGCGTCTTTTTCAACCAGCAGTACGATAGTGGAATCTGTCCAGCATGAATCTGTGAAATAGGAATATTTAAGTCAAAAGACACAGATGATATTAACTTAGCTAAGAGATAAGCAGCAGTATGTTCCATTCGTGGAATAGTTGTAGCCTTCAGGGGTGCTACTCTGGCTTTGGAAGTGATTAGAGTGACAGTAACTGTAGCATCTTCGTGGACTGTTCTCAGGTACACTGCTGCTCCATAAGCTGTGGTCGAAGCATCCGAGAACCCGTGCAGTGATTGAGAAATGAAAGGTACGTCTGATAGCGTTATACGTCTCGGAATAGCATGAGATGAGATTAAATGCAGGCTTGATGCCCACTGTTGCCACCGTAGAGAAAGAGAGTCAGGCACTGGCTGATCCCAGTCTAACTTGAGTCTACACAATTCCTGCAACATAACTTTAAAAGGAAGAATAGAGGGTGAAAACGGTGCTGAGAGTAAGGTGGGGAGACCTTAAAGGGGTGGGAGCATCTATCAGGAGACCATAACGTGTTTGCGCTGTAAGGCCCTTGAGGTAGACTTGGTGGTCGAAAAAGGTGGGCGTGGCTTCTTTGGTTTCGGTAAAACAGGCGTTTCTGTGTTCGGCTAATACATTTTCAGTGCTGAGAGTAAGGTGGGGAGACCTTAAAGGGGTGGGAGCATCTATCAGGAGACCATAACGTGTTTGCACTGTAAGGCACTTGAGGTAGACTTGGTGGTCGAAAAAGGTGGGCGTGGCTTATTCGGTTTCTGTAAATCAGGCGTTTTTGTGTTCGGCTAATACATTTTCAGTGCTGAGAGTAACGTGGGGAGACATTAAAGGGGTGGAAGCAGCTATCAGGAGACCATAACGTGTTTGCACTGTAAGGCCCTTGAGGTAGACTTGGTGGTCTAAAAATGTGGGCGTGGCTCCTTTGGTTTTCGTAAATCAGACGTTTTTGTGTTCGGCTAATACATTTTCAGTGCTGAGAGTAAGGTGGGGAGACCTTAAAGGGTGGGGAGCATCTGTCAGGAGACCATAACGTGTTTGCAATGTAAGGCCCTTGAGGTAGACTTGGTGGTCGAAAAATGTGGGCGTGGCATTTTCGGTTTCCCTAAAACAGGCGTTTTTGTGTTCGGCTAATACATTTTCAGTGCTGAGAGTAAGGTGGGGAGACCTTAAAGGGGTGGGAGCATCTATCAGGAGACCATAACGTGTTTGCACTAAGGCACTTGAGGTAGACTTGGTGGTCGAAAAAGGTGGGCGTGGCTCCTTCGGTTTCCGTAAATCAGGCGTTTTTGTGTTCGGCTAATACATTTTCAGTGCTGAGAGTAAGGTGGGGAGACCTTAAAGGGGTGGGAGCATCTATCAGGAGACCATAACGTGTTTGCACTGTAAGGTACTTGAGGTAGACTTTGTGGTCTAAAAAGGTGGGCATGGCTTCTTCGGTTTCGGTAAAACCGTCGTTTTTGTGTTCGTCTAATACATTTTCAGTGCTGAGAGTAAGGTGGGGAGACCTTAAAGGGGTGGGAGCATCTATCAGGAGACCATAACGTGTTTGCACTGTAAGGCACTTGAGGTAGACTTGGTGGTCGAATAATGTGGGCGTGGCTCCTTCGGTTTCCGTAAATCAGGCGTTTTCGTGTTTGGCTAATACATTTTTAGTGCTGAGAGTAAGGTGGGGAGACCTTAAAGGGGTGGGATCATCTATCAGGAGACCATAACGTGTTTGCAATGTAAGGTCCTTGAGGTAGACTTGGTGGTCGAAAAGGGTGGGCGTGGCTCCTTCGGTTTCCGTAAATCAGGCGTTTTCGTGTTCGGCTAATACATTTTCAGTGCTGAGAGTCAGGTGGGGAGACCTTAAAGGGGTGGGATCATCTATCAGGAGACCATAACGTGTTTGCAATGTAAGGCCCTTGAGGTAGACTTTGTGGTCGAAAAAGGTGGGCGTGGCTCCTTCGGTTTCCGTAAATCAGGCGTTTTTGTGTTCGGCTAATACATTTTCAGTGCTGAGAGTAAGGTGGGGAGACCTTAAAGGGGTGGGAGCATCTATCAGGAGACCATAACGTGTTTGCAATGTAAGGCCCTTGAGTAGATTTTGTGGTCGAAAAAGTGTGGTCGTGGCTCCTTCGTTTTCCGTAAATCGGCGTTGTTTGTGTCGGCTATATACATTTTCATTGCTGAGAGTAAGGTGGGTATACCGTCAAGGGGTGGGAGTCATCTATCAGAGACCTGAACGTGTTTGCTCTGTAAGGTCGCTTGATGTTAGAACTTGGTTGTCGAAAAATGTTGGGCGTGGCATTTTCAGTTTCCCTAAACAGGCGTTTTTTGGTTCGGCTACTACATTTTTCAAGTGCTGAGAGTAAGGTGGGGAGACCTTAAAGGGGTGGGAGCATCTATCAGGAGACCATAACGTGTTTGCGCTGTAAGGCCCTTGAGGTAGACTTGGTGGTCGAAAAAGGTGGGCGTGGCTTCTTTGGTTTCGGTAAAACAGGCGTTTCTGTGTTCGGCTAATACATTTTCAGTGCTGAGAGTAAGGTGGGGAGACCTTAAAGGGGTGGGAGCATCTATCAGGAGACCATAACGTGTTTGCACTGTAAGGCACTTGAGGTAGACTTGGTGGTCGAAAAAGGTGGGCGTGGCTTATTCGGTTTCTGTAAATCAGGCGTTTTTGTGTTCGGCTAATACATTTTCAGTGCTGAGAGTAACGTGGGGAGACATTAAAGGGGTGGAAGCAGCTATCAGGAGACCATAACGTGTTTGCACTGTAAGGCCCTTGAGGTAGACTTGGTGGTCTAAAAATGTGGGCGTGGCTCCTTTGGTTTTCGTAAATCAGACGTTTTTGTGTTCGGCTAATACATTTTCAGTGCTGAGAGTAAGGTGGGGAGACCTTAAAGGGTGGGGAGACCTTAAAGGGTGGGGAGCATCTGTCAGGAGACCATAACGTGTTTGCAATGTAAGGCCCTTGAGGTAGACTTGGTGGTCGAAAAATGTGGGCGTGGCATTTTCGGTTTCCCTAAAACAGGCGTTTTTGTGTTCGGCTAATACATTTTCAGTGCTGAGAGTAAGGTGGGGAGACCTTAAAGGGGTGGGAGCATCTATCAGGAGACCATAACGTGTTTGCACTGTAAGGCCCTTGAGGTATACTTGGTGGTCGGAAAAGGTGGGCGTGGCTCCTTTGGTTTCCGTAAATCAGGCGTTTTTGTGTTCGGCTAATACATTTTCAGTGCTGAGAGTAAGGTGGGGAGACCTTAAAGGGTGGGGAGCATCTATCAGGAGACCATAACGTGTTTGTACTGTAAGGCCCTTGAGGTAGACTTGGTGGTCAAAAAAGGTGGGCGTGGCTTCTTCGGTTTTTGTAATACAGGCGTTTATTTGTTCGGCTAATACATTTTCAGTGCTGAGAGTATGGTGGGGAGACCTTAAATGGTGTGGAGCATCTATCAGGAGACCATAACGTGTTTGCACTGTAATGCCCTTGAGGTAGACTTGGTGGTC